>FTBF01000132.1_pt1 | contig 11714 bp, 8 predicted proteins | sample 1639301 | NCBI WGS metagenome assembly FTBF01 (sample SAMEA3914864, study PRJEB12502) | metagenome | biome: forest; material: soil | place: USA | collected 2012-03-12 | depth 0.3 m
CGTCAACTCCGGCGACGTGATCACCACCGTCGATGCCGGCCTCGTTGGTCTGCAGAGCGTGGGCGACCGCGTCTGGATGGACGGAAACGCGAACGGTGTGCAGGATTCGGGCGAGCCCGGTCTGGCCAACGTTGGCGTGACCCTCTACGACGGCAGCGGCGTGGTTGTTGGAACGACCACGACGGACGGCGACGGTAAGTACCTGTTCACAGGTCTCTTCCCGGGCAGCTACAAGGTCAAGTTCGACGACGTCTCCTCGTACTTCCGCTCGCCGTCTTCGGCCGGCGGCGATACGACCAAGGACAGCAACGCAACGGCCGACGGTACGACCGCCACGTTCACCCTGAACGCCGGCGATCAGCGCTCGGACATCGATGCGGGCTACTACGGCGTCTACGATCTGGGCGACCGAGTCTTCCTCGACACGAATGCGAACGGCATCCAGGATGCGGGCGAACTCGGTCTTCCGGGTGTGACGGTCACCCTGATCAATGCCGCCGGCCAGCCGGTCGGTACGCCTCAGGTGACGGACTCGAACGGGAACTACCTCTTCACCGACCTGACGCCGGGTAATTACCGCGTCAAGTTCACGAAGCCGGCCGGCTACACGTTCAGCGGCGCCCATGCGGGCACCGACGTCTCGCTCGACAGCGACGTTGACGGTACGGGCATCACCGACGTCATCGCCCTCACGGCCGACAACCTGAACATCGATGCGGGCGTCTATGGCACCCTGTGCATCGGCGATCGCGTCTGGCGCGACGACAACAAGAACGGCCTACAGGACAGCTGTGAGCCGGGAGTCAAGGGCGTTGTGGTCAAGCTGCGCGATAAGGATGGCAACGTCATTGCGACGACGACCACCGATACGAACGGCTACTACAAGTTCAGCAACCTCGCTCCGGGCAACTATGTGGTTGACTTCGATGCGCCGACCGGCTACGGCTTCACGACGCAGTTCGCGAACAGCAACTACAAGCAGTACGACAGCAACGCCGATGTCAACACCGGCTACGCGGCGGTCACGCTGGCTAGCTCGGATATGACAATCGACGCGGGCCTCGTTGGCGCGCTAAAGATCGGCGACACGGTCTGGCTCGACAGTGACGGCGACGGCTCGTACGATCCGCTCGAAGGTGAAAAGGGCATCAAGAACGTCCGCGTGACGCTCTACGGTGACCTGAACAACGACGGCCGAACGGACGTGACGTACACGACGACGACCGACGCCAACGGCCACTACCTGTTCCTCGGCCTCCAGCCGGGCAACTACCAGGTGGCTCTGAACGCCTACGACCTCCCGTACAACGCCAAGGCGACGTACGACCTGGACGGCGTGGGTACCAAGAACTACGCGACGGCGAAGCTCCTGTCGGGCACCGACAACCTGAACTTCGACTTCGGTTACAAGCCGGCGGCGAGCAGCGGTTGCGGTTCGCACACCTGGTGGAGCTGCAACACCGGTACCTGGTGGTGCGACAACATCACGGTGGGCGGCAAGTGCCACACCAAGACGACCGTCTGCAACTGGATGAAGAAGAACGACTGTGGCGACAAGTCGATCTGCCTTTACCAGCGGCTCTGCGCGGCCAAACTGAACGTGGGCAACGGCTGTTCGCAGTCGCCGGTCTACACTTGCGGTCGAACGACTTGCTCCGTCAAGGACGCGATCAAGAAGTGCGACGACTGGATGAGCCGCAACCCGGTGGGCTGCAACGTTTCGGGCAGCAGCTCGAACTGGGCCAGCATCGCCGACTGCTACGGAATCCTCGTCAAGTTCTGCGGCCAGTAATCTAACCGCCGGCTAGACCGGAACCTTGGACCTCTTTTCTTCGGGAAAGAGGTCCTTTCTGTTTTTTTACTGGTCCCTGGTACTTCTGCCAGGGCCGAAAGACCCGTACCCGAACCCCCGGGGGCTGAGCGCTGTCTACTGAGTATGGGTAAGGATTCAACTCGACTCAGTACCGACCGCACCAACACTAACGGCCCGCAGGAACGCGTTCTCGGCGCGCATCCGCTTGAGGCGATCGCCGCAGGAATTCTCACCCCCGAAGGAAGCCTCGCCCTCGACGGCGGGCATCTGTCCGGTAACAAGGACCAACTGCACGCCGGAAGCAAAACCCACGGCCATGCTAGCCCGGTCCCGGGAGCCACTGGCCTGACGATCCTCATCGAGGACGTACCGTCCGAAGAAGAGATCGCGCTTTAGCGAAGGAGAAATTGAATAGGGGCGCAACCTTTGTGGTTGCGCCCCTACTTCGTTTTGGGTTAAAGGGTGACTCGGACCTTCAAGGGGCGTCCGGTCAACGTGATCGATTCGTCGGCGAGGGCTACCTCCGCGGAGTCGATGCGCACGGATTTGGCCGGCCCGTGGAAGACAAACCGGGGATTAATCTCCCCGTAGCCGCCGGACTGCGACGTGGAGATCGCGAGATGCCCGCTGGCGGAGACGATATCGACGCTAAGCGTCGTGCGCTCTCCTCGACGGTAGCCATAGCTTAGGCCGTCGTCGGCTACATATTCGAACCGGGTTTCGCCGTTCCAATCCTCGGGAACGAAGACGTGCAGGTTGACCTCTCGCAAGTCATGGCGACTGTCTACCGGGGTCCCGGGGCGCATGGGGATGACGGCGCCGGTTCGGACGTAGAGCGGGGTTGTTTCTCGGCCCCGCCGGACGGTCGTTTCGCCGGGGGCGATCCAGTCGCCGTTTGAGGCGTCGTACCAAGGTTCGTCGCCCGGGAGGCGGACGGTGCGGGACTTCGAAGCTTCGTCTAGGAAGGGTGCTTGGAGCAAAGACGGTCCCACCATGAATTGGTCGTGGATCGTGTCCAAGCCTTCTTCGTCGAAGTGATAGAAAAGGGGCCGCAGGGTTGGGTCGCCGATCGATTCACCTTCGGCGAAGAGGTTGTAGAGGTACGGCAGGAGCTTGTAGCGAAGGCGGATGTAGCGGCGGAGAACGTTGAGTCCCTTGCTAAATGCCCAAGGTTCTTTGCGCCCGGCTCCTCGGTCGGCATGGTTGCGGAGGAACGGGAACAGGAAGTTCGCCTTCGTCCAGTCGATCATCAGCGCCTCGTCGGCGACTCCGCCGAAGCCGCCTAGATCGGGGCCGCAGAACGGCAGGCCGGAGATCGACATACCAAGGCAGCAGGGAATGGAGTTGGCCAAATAGAACCGGTTGGCCACGTTGTCGCCGGTCCAAACGGCCGCATACCGTGCGGAGCCAGTGCTGGCGCTGCGGGTGAGTACGAACGGCCGTTCGTCCGGCCGTGCCCAAAGGAACCCGTCGTGGGTCGCCCGGACCATGCCGAACGCGTACTCGTTCCGGCGGGAGGCGTGGGTTTCCGAGCCTCGGCCAAAGAGCATGCCGTGCGGATCGACCGGGCCGGTCGACGGGTCGTTCATGTCGCACCAGACGGCGCCGAAGCCGCCCTTGGCGAACTCGGCGACTTTCGCGGACCACCAGTCGCGGGCCTCGGGCAGAGAGAAATCAGGGAAAACCGTCTCGCCGGGCCAGACCAGGCCGACGTACTCTTCGCCCTCGACGTTTTGGCAGAGAATATCGGCCTCCTTCGCGTCGTCATAGGTTCCGTATCCGCCCTCTTTTTTGAGGCCCGGATCGAGAATCGGTACCATCCGGCGGCCGTTCAGGGCCAGACGTTCGGCGGTGGGGATCGTTCCTTCGGGGAACATTGCTTCATCGACCGTGAAGATCCGGTACCCGTCCATGTAGTCGAGATCTAGCCACAGGCCATCGCAGGGAATCGCATGCTTGGCGAATTTCTCATCGAGATCGGCCAGATCTTTGTCGCCTCCGTAGCCCCAGCGCGATTGGTGGTAACCCAGCGACCAGAGGGGCGGCGTCGGTACCGTGCCGATAAGCTTCTGCAACTTCTGCGTGACTTCTTGAAGGGTTGGGCCGTAGACCACCCATAGATTCGGTTCGCCGCCGTCGGCGCCGAGAATGAGGAAGGGCGCGGTGCGTTGCCATTCCACGAAGACGCGGCTTTCATCGTTGCCGGGCGTCTCGAAAAAGGCTGGGTAGCTGGTGTGGAGGAGGAGCCCAACGTATTCGTCGCCCTGCCGCACCACGACGTAAGGGACCGAGGCATAGGGCGGATCGGTCGGTCGATCGCCCCATTGGCCGGGATCGAAGTCTCCCCAAACGTCGGTATTCCAGAATCGGGTGCGAAGACCGCTCAGCTCAACGCGGCCGAAGGTCTTCTCCCCCATTCCGTAGAATCGCGCGCCGGGACCGGGTAGGAGTTGCCAGATTGAAGCCTCGCCACTCACGCCGAACCCTTGGTTCGGAACGCCTTGAAGCAGCGGCGTCCCGTCTTTGCCAAGCAAAGTGAGCCCGAGCGAGTCGTCGATCGTGAGGCGGGAACCCTGGGCCTCAGCGGGCGGCGTGAGTTCGGCAATCGAAAGATTCGCCTCCCAAGAGCCGGCGACTCTGACGTGGTAAACGCCTCCCTCGTAGGCTTGAACTTCCGCCCACAACTCCCGTTTCCCCGCCCGGTAGGTTCCATCCTTGCCCTCGGCAAAGGTGAAGTTGGCGCGGTAGGGGTACTTGTTGAAGAACATCAGGCCTTACCCGATTATGGTCCTCTCTTCCGGCTCCCGGTGCGTTGGGATCGGATCGGAATCTGGGTATGAGGCCATCGGCGGAGCGGCGATCCGCCGATGGCTAAGACTAGACGCCGTCTTTCCAACCGGGAAACAGCGCGAGTGCCGCCGCCCCGAAGAGCCCTGCCTCGGCCCCAAAGGGTGAGGCCACCGCGCTGGCTGCTTCCAACTCGGGCGCGAGCCAGGGCGACAGACCGACGCCGCCGCAGACAATCACGTCATCCGGGAAATAGAGGTCTCGGAGTGCTTTCACCGCGCCGTGGAGGGCCTTCAGCGCGTTGGCCGTCTGCTCTTCGGTCGGCGCCTTCGTCAGATGGATTCCGCCGAGCAGATCCTCATAGGAAGCGCCCGCCGCGGTCGGAAGGTCGTTGATGCGTGGATATTCGCCGCGCCGCCCAGACCAGATCCGTCCGTCTTGCACGAAGCCACAGCCAACCCCGGTGCCGAGCGCCAAGGTGGCGACTCGACGGCCGGCAAATTGCGGAAGGTTGGCGGAGCCCCAGGCGGTGGCGTGGCCATCGCCGTGGACAAACGTCGGTACGCCCATCGTTTCCTTGTCGAAGACGATGCCGATGTGGTCGTGCATCAGGTACTCCTTCGCCGTCCAGACCTTGCCGGTATGAGGGTCCACGATGCCGCCGGTTCCGATGCCTACCGCCCGCACTTCGCTCTTGGCGACGCGCTCTCGAATCCAAGCCAAACGATCCGCCATCGCCATCGGATAGGCCACTTTCTGAACCTCGCCAACCAGCTTCCAATCTTCCGAGAATGTGGCGAACCGGAGCCAGGTGCCGCCGATATCGACCGCCCCGATCGTTCCTTTGGGTTCGCTCTCCGGATCGATCCGAAACGGCATCGCAGAGGGCCAGAGAGCACGCGTCTGCTTGACGGGGTCGTTGAGCGCCCCGCCCACCGTAACCGCCACCGCGCCGATACGCAGCGCGGCATCCACCTGCCATCGCTGGCTAAACCGACCTTCCGCAATGACCGGCACGTTGACCGAGCGAACGATATCATGCAGCAGGTCGAGATCCGGCCCGTGAGTCATAGCACGGGCATCCGTATAGCCGGCGAGCGTGGTCCCGACGATGTCAGCCCCCAATCCAACCGCGTACTCTGCCGATTCCAGCGAATCGCAGTCCGCCATCACGAGGCCCTTTCGGCGGTGGACGCGCTCGATCAGTTGCTTCAGCTCTTGCTGCTTCGGCCGCGGACGAGCGGTGCCGTCCATCGCGATGATGTGGCAGCCAAGGTCCAGCAGCGAGTCGATATCCTGCGACGTCGGCGTAATGTACACCTCGCTGTCCGGATACTTCCGCTTCAGAAGCCCAATAATCGGCACCCCAAGCCCCGGCATCAGTTTCCGGACGGACTTCACTCCCTCAAGCCGGAGAACGCCCACGCCCTGCTGAACGCTCGACTTCGCCAAACGAAGCAAAGTGTCCTCGTGATCCAACGGCCCTGGACTGGCCTGAACCGAGGCAATAAGCGGCGCCTCGCGGAGCTTGCCGAGGAGGTAGTTGAGTTTCATGGGGGAGAAGGGGAAAAGGAAGAGGAAAAAAGAAAAGGACGGAGTAGGGATCCAAACCCTTTTCCCTATTCCTTCTTCCCTTTTCCTAACTCCCTATTTCCCTTCAAACAGTTTACGCAGGCGCTCTCGCTCCTCGCGTTCCATTTCGCGGTCTTTCACGTTTTCGAAGTAGTCGTCCTTGTAGTTTGTGGCGCCGCGGACGTAGGTGATCTTCTCGCCGCGGGCGGGGCGGCCGGCGGAAAAGGCGAAGGGAAAGAGGTCGCGGGCATAGCACCAAGCTAGGCCAAGCGGGATGATGGTGAGCAGTCCAGCAGGCAGATTCGTCTGGCCATAGCCGGCGACAACGGCTATCGAAGCGATCACTGCGAGCCAGAGGCCACTGAGCGGCAAGATGCCGTAGAGCATGACCGTCGAGCGAATATTTCGTGCACCCCAGGTCACGACTACCGCCGTCGCAGGAATCCAAGGTCCGGCCAGATGACCGTTAAAAGCGAAGAAGATAATTCCTGGGATGATCGTGAAAACGATCCACAGCCAGACGAACCGGCGAGACGCCATCTCCCGTTCGACGGTCGTGCCGAACTGGAAGAGCCAACTGACGAGCAGGAACAGGAGCACCAGCGAGAGCGGAGAGGCCAGAGGGTCCAACGCCCAAGGGTAGGTCAGCATCGTCCAGGGGGGATTTTGCTGAGAGACCGAGAGATCCGGAATAGCGCCCTTCGCAAGATAGCGAAGGAGCGGCGCCGCGATCAGCGTTGCCGCAAGGGTCAGGGTGACCGGCGCCCGCTGCCGCACCGCCCAACTTCGAAAATCGGTGGCCATGCCTAGCCTCTATTGTGCCCGTGTCCGAGAAAATCCGTAGGTCTTTTCCCCTTGGCAGCGGAAACCTCGCGCCACAATGTGAGTTGTGGCGATCACGCGCTCAGGGTGGAGAGCACGACCAGATGACCCGCGCTCTTCTCTGGGATGGTTTCTCAAAGATGCCGACGTGCCCGTGCGGTTTGTCTTTTGGTGCCTGTCTGGAGCGTTCTGCATTGGTGGTCTTCTCTGCTTTTATAACTCGCAGATCGCGTCTGGCCTCTCGATCCTCGCGCTCGCCTCTGGACTGAGCACTTGCGCACAACTGCCCTTGCGGACTTGGAGGCGAAGACTCGCGGCCCAGGTCGATCAACTGGCAACCCTGCCTTCACCGGAAGCCGCCTTTCCCTGTCAAATCGAAGTCTTCGGGAATGGCTATTTCGCGGGTAAGGACCAAGGCGTTGTGACCTTCGTTGACGGTTGGCTTCACTACGAAGGACTAAGGACTAGCTTCTCATTTCTGCCTTCTGCGGTTCGACGCAATTCTGGGCGACAAGTCGACCCCCGTGAAAGCGGCCCGGTAGCGTCTTTCGTGCGCTGGCTCAGCGATCGCTATCGTATCGAATTTGCGGACGGAGGAGCCGTCGAGATTTCACCGGTGAACGAACAGTTCTTTGTCGGCTTCACCCCGACCGTCCTTCGAGAGTTTTTTGGAGTTGGGCTTGAACGTTGGATGAGAGATGCGGCTCCGTCAGTAGGAGACTCGGTTCTTCCTCCGGAAGCCGTTCATTCATCCGGATCGACGCGCGCCCGCGCCGAATTCGTTGCTGGGTTTGTCTTATCCATCGCCGCAGGCTATTGGGCCGTTGCGATTGAGAATGGAAGCCTTCAAGCGCTCTTGTTGTCCCTGCCTTTCTTCGCCGGCTTCATTCGGACCGCGTGGACGCTCCATGTCTTGCGGAAAGTCTCCCGCAACGCTAAGCCCCTCGCCGCCACTCAGGGAGCGCTCCCTTAGCCATGGAACGACGCTCCGTTTGGCGGTCTCGAAAGGACGATCCGCGGACGATTCTCGGGTGGCTCTTCCAAGATCTGGACACCCCCGTCCGCTACCTCGGACGATGCCTCAGCGTTGCCGCCAAGCTGACGGCCGTCATCTGTTTTGTTCGGGGCCAGATCGTTCCCGGATTTTTTCTCTTCTCGCTTTCCTCGATTCCCGCCTACCTCGTTCGGCCCTTCTGGCTAGGGCGCCGGTCGCTTAACGCGCGAGTGACGCCGCTGCTCACCCTTCCCGCCCCCGACACGCCCTATCCTTGCCACGTCGAAATCTTCCGGCGAGGTTTCCTTTTGGGCAAAGACCAGGGGGTGGTCACCTTTGTCGATGGCTGGCTCCATTACGAAGGGCTCCGCACCAGCTTTTCCCTCCAACGCACCGCGGTCAGCAGCCGCGACGGTAACCGTCTTGAGTTGGCGGAGGGCGGGACCATCCACTTCTATCCGCAAGACGACCTGATCGCCATCGACCTGGCCGAGTCAAACCTGAAGGCGCGTTTCGGGGGATATCTAGGGTCTTGGATGAAGAGCGATGCTCCGGCGGGCGAATCCCTGCTGCCCCCGGCGGCGATTCACGCCTCGGGCATGGTGCACGCGTGGACCGAGTTTGCCGTCGCATCGGTCGCTCTCGCCGTCGTGCTCCAGCTCCTGCTGCTTTACCTGCCCGCCCTTGGTTGGCCCCTCTTTGCCGCCTCGCCCTTCTTTATCGGCTTCCTCAAGTCGATGCGCAGCCTCCGTCGCGCCTCAATCGCCGCGGAAGCCACCCGTGCGCTACCGGCGACTTCGTAAGGCAAGGCCGTCACCGTAAAATAGGCCCATGGAACGCCGCGCCGTCTGGCGTCCCCGCCCCGACGACCCGAGGACGGCCATTGGCTGGATGGCGCAGAGCGGATGGTCCGGCACCATTTCCGGGCGGGTCGCCCTTCTCTTCACCTTCGTCCTGATCGTCCTCGCCGTGGCACTAACGCCCTGGGCGCTCTTGGCCCTTCCGGCGGTGGCGATCAACCTGGGAAGACCCAATCGGTTTCCGCACGACCTCTCGCCCTTGGTCACCATTCCTCCGCCCGGCCCCGCTTTCGCGTGCTGGATGTCTATCGAGCGTGGCCCGACCAATGTCGTCGTCGGCTGGGACGAAGGCATCGCCACGTTTGTCGGCGGTTGGCTCCACTTTGCCGGACTGCGGACGGAGTTCTCCTTTCGGGCAAAGGAAGTGCGCGGCTTCGGGGCTCCCGGCAACAACCCCCGTTTCCGTCTGGACGAGGTGTTGGTCGAGTTGGCGGCCCGCGACGCCTCGGACGCTAAGGACCTCTTGAAGGCATCCCGAGTTTGGTATGAGTCCAGCGAGGCGGAAGGAGAAGGGCCGATTATGCCTCCTCATACGGTTCATCCCAACGGGTCGGCCAAAGCCTGGATCGACTTTGGCCGGAGCATCATCAACGGCACCGCCTTTGGCGTCTTGGTTCTCCTCCTCACGGAGGCCGCGTCGGTCCGCGGGATGTACATCTTGGTCTTTCCGTTCGTCAGCTTTTGGCAGGAGGGCTTTCGGCGAGTTAGAGCTTTGAACGGCTTCAGGAAACAGGAACTCCACGCCCTCTCGAACGAATCCAAGTCCGCAATCGGTCAATAAATACCGGCAATTGCTCGAAAGTTTGCGGTTTTGACCGCTGCGTGCGTAGGAAGTGTCAGTAACTCAGCGGTAGTCTTTCGACTCCCCACAGACAAAGAAGTTTGGCGACCCCATATGTGGCACGTTCTAGAATCCTGGCAGTTCACCCAACTGAAGCGCCTTGCGTCATTTGACCCCGACCGGGTCGAGACGACGATGAACACCGTCTGGAACGCCTACCCGGGTCTTTTTGAAGAGGTTTGCGTGTCGGCGGTGGATCAGGAGCAGCTGACAGTTGCCCGATGCGCCGAGATCCTGAGCGTTAGCGAAGAGAAAATCGAAGAGCTTCTCGCGAGCTTCCGCTCTCGACCGCCGCAACCGGCCGCCGCAGTCGTGCGCGACGAGCGGGCGGTGGCCCGCTTGGCCGAGGGCCACGTTGCCGTATGGGAGATCGTCCGGGAGTACCGCAAGCTCGGCAACGTCGAGCGCCTCGTCGATTCTTTTACTTCGCTTTCGCGCGGTGAACTTGCGGCGGCGCTTAAATACGCCGAGCAGAACCCCGGCGAAATCGAGAGCCAAATCTCGCGTTACGAAGAGCTTCTGAGCAAGCGCCGTTCGGAATACCCGTTCGCGCGATAAATATTTGTGCCACAATAGCGCTTGAGCGCGGGCATAGCTTAGTGGTAAAGCTCCAGCCTTCCAAGCTGATTATGCGGGTTCGATTCCCGCTGCCCGCTCCAACTCCCTTGCGCCCGGTACGGTTTTCGCGCTAGGATGAGAAGTACCGCAAGCGGGCGTAACTCAGTGGTAGAGTTCTTGCTTCCCAAGCAAGCTGTCGCGAGTTCGAGTCTCGTCGCCCGCTCCAGTTTTTGAAAAGACGACGTAGGAAGATATTCCGATCCGAGTCCGACAATCGGAGTAACTCGATGAAACTCCTGAAGTACGGCGTGTCTGCCCGGATGAAAAGCCTGCACAAAAGAGCGAGCCTGTCTACGGTGGTGTCTCCGACGTCAGCGCTAGCCCCTGGAAGGCAATCGTAGGCAAGAAAGTGCCCCTCAAGAAAGGGCGCGCCTTGGACCGTGATCAGTCCGTTGAGCGCAGGTATGAGCGCTTTGGTCCCGCCTTTGAGGAACTGGCTAAATAGCCTTTCCCCGTGAAGGCTTCCAAGTTCCTCACCGAAGGGGACGTCTTCTTCCACCACGCCGTGGCGACCACCCGGCAAGGTACCGCCCGAGGGCGTGCGCTCTCTCGTAGCCATCCAAAGCGCTACCAACGCGCCCGAAACCCGGTTCCATTACGAAGGCCAAGATTGGACCAACCGCTTCGGCATCGCCGCCCTTGCCGCCACCTACTGGGTGCACCTCACCCTTTGTCACGGATTGTAGATGGGAACAAGCGAGTCGGCTTCTCCTGTTCCTTGCCTTCCTTTTACACCAATGGGTACGACGTCGCGCTCAATAACGACGAGGTCACTTCGATCAGCCTCCAGATCGCAGAACGGAAACTCGACCGAGATCAGGTGGCGCCAGAGGTTTCGCTCCGCTTTCTTTCAATGATGTAACCAAATGAAGCCTCGGTCTTGCTTGAACCAGTTCCGACATCAGAAAAAATCTTCAGCGCAGTAGCACCAAAGTAGGCAAATGGCGTACATTCCGGTTCTGCTTTCCAAATATTTCTAATGTCTGAGTCCGCTCCAAAAACCTTCATTAGCTATGCCCACTATGATCGGCTAGCCAATCATCGGCCTCGTGTGTTTTCCCTAAGCGAGCATCTGCGTTCAGTAGGTGTTGATTGCCATATTGACCAGTACGAAGAAAACGATCCTCCTTCAAATTGGCCGAGATGGATGACTGAGCAGATCGAAGATGCCGACTTTGTTCTTGTGCTCTGCACGGAGACCTATTGTCGGCGTTTCGAAGGAAAGGAAGAGGAAGGAAGTGGATTGGGCTCCACATGGGAGGGTGGTGCCATTACCTCTTCGATCTATAACAGAGGCGGCGGGAAACACAAATTCATCCCGCTTACTCTTGGCGCCCGATCTTCCCAGCAGTCCCACATCCCGTTTCCCCTAGACGGGACAAGCTCCTACAATATTGAGTCCGAAGC
>FTBF01000204.1_pt1 | contig 11693 bp, 7 predicted proteins | sample 1639301 | NCBI WGS metagenome assembly FTBF01 (sample SAMEA3914864, study PRJEB12502) | metagenome | biome: forest; material: soil | place: USA | collected 2012-03-12 | depth 0.3 m
ATCGAGAGCCGCTCGATGATTGGTGGTCCGTACGACCTGGTTCTCGGTCCTTGGCCTGAAGGGCCGGTTGTACGGGTCAACGAACAATTTCAGAAGCTTGTGCTTGAAGGAGACGTGCTCGTTAACGTCGCAAAAGTTTCGTCCCCTTTGGCAAAAGAGCTGGCCCTTGCATGCCTCATCAAGCCGGCGCACACCGAAGACGTTCCTAGGGGATACGGCTCGGATCCGGAGAACTATCTTGGCCTCGATACCGGAAGATCTTTCGCACCTCCTTTCTATGACCGCGGCCTGTTTGGGTACCTGCTCAGGTTCCAGCCCGAAATCGGTGTCGAGCTAGTTCTAGAATTCACTAACTTTGTCTCCCGGCGTGCGGAAGATTCCGCGAGATTGTTCGGGGAGGGCGTAGAACGTTTCGAGCTAACCATCAACGGTAAGAAGCGAAGTCTTGCCGGGCGCGCTGAAGCCTACAGTTGGCACCGTGACGGTAACCGGGCTGACGACGGCGTTGCCAGCGCGCTGATGGCGCTTGAAAAACACATTTACGACCTTTTCGAGCAAGGACAGGGCGAGGTCTTTGTCGAAACATTGGTCGAGCGCACGGACTCCTTTGCCGTCCTTGGCTTACTGGCCACCATCGGCAAGCGCTTCTTCCATCTGATGACGGGTTCCCTGATGTTCCTTCACTTCGATGAGCACATCCAATGGATCGATTTCCAGCATCAACGTCAGGAAGGTCACCAAATGGTCGCCTGGTCCTACCGAGGCGACACCGAAAAGGCCCTGGAATGGCATAAACTCCCGTACCGCAAAAAGCTTATTTCCGATTTTGCGGCGCTTGTAATTTCAACGGAGGAGGGGGCTTCTCAAGCCAAAGAGGCCGTAGCACGCTGGAAAACCCTGTCCGCGGGAATTGAGGGAGGGCCAGTTCGCGAGATGTTCGAGGTTCTGGAAACGATCTACGATCCAGCCAATCTTGTAACGATCGAACAGGATGGCCAGACATACGTCACGGTCGCGATCCCAGAAGATCTTGCCGAGAAGAACCGAGCGCAGAATTCGCTGCTGGTTCGCCGCTTTGCTCCCTTTACCTTGGTAATGAAGAGCCGTCAGATCCTGGATGGTGAGCTGGTCGCTGACGACGACCAGGCCATAGGTATGTGGACCAGTGCAACCGAACTGTCAGAGGACGAGCCGCAGGACGAGCCCCCTTTATATTCGGTAGAGGATGCGCAATGTGGGGTTGCCGCGGTGCTGATCGTCCGCTTCCCGTCTCTTTTGGAAAGCCGCCGCGAGGCAAAGGACTGGGCTTATTCCGTGGTGATTGAGGCAGCGATTCGACCCCGCGGGTCTGGATCCGGTGAGTCCGTTGACTCTGTTTCCCATGATCGGTGGGTTCATTTTTGCGCGCAAGCCCTTCCTCGAATTTGGGCAGAAAATTTGGAAGATCCCGCTGTTCGCACGGGTATGGCGAATCTCATCGGAGATCTTCGGGATTCTACGGCCGGCTTCCTCGCCTTAGCGCTCTTTCCCTTGCGAGATCGTCTTGGAGATGCTTACGACCAAGCCGTTCGGCTCCATCGCGCCTGGGCTGTAGAGAGCAGTCGCATCCGTGAAAAGCGCCGTCGTGCCGACTTCGGGGCAGAGACATCTTGGGAAGGGTGGTTCGATGTCTCTGACGGAGAATACGACCAACAACGCCAGGCGTTTATCGATGGCGGCCTTCAGATCACGATGCCGCCCTTGCCTCAGCCCATGCCCTTGCGATCTACGAGTCGGCCGGGTTCGTATCTGGAGCGCCGGCGATCGTGGCCGCGAGTAAACACCGCCAGGCTTCTCGCATACGCCATCAACCTCCCGAGATACAAGACCTGCACTAAGGAAGAGGATAGGCAAGAAATTGTCTTGCGCTGGAAAGAACTCTGCGAGCAGATTTCGGCCGAAGTACGTGGCGCCCCCGATGACGATACGCGCGGGCGTGTTCGGTCTGACATGGAGGATTGGCAGGTCTTCGAGGGCGTCGGAAAACTCTCGGCCTACTTATCTGATGAAGCAGAGCTCGACTGGTTTTTGGCGCGGCTCCTGGAGGCCGCCCCTTTTGAGCCATCGCTGGTGGACCAGTTCATGGAAGGGCTGTGGACCGAACTGCTTTCCGGCGACGAACCATCCGAGGTCTGCGTTCGTAACTGGCACCGTACGCTGGAGCGCTTCATGGGATCCTCGATTCCTTCGGTCGAGGAATGGAGGTCAGCAAAATTCGGTCGCGAATGGGAGCAGTGTCTCGTCGGTAACGGCTCGTTGGTTCGCTCTCGATGGAAAGAGGTTCACTCCGGGTTCGTTGGTCGTGAGGCCGGCATATACGAGCCCTGGGTTCGAGCAATGGCGCTCTCGTCCCGAAGTCTTTTGGAATGCCTGCGATTCTTGGACTTGCCTGCATGCCACCTCATAAGACTGCGCGCCTGCGCGTGGGTCCACGAAACAATGCCGTCAAATCTCTTGGGAAGAGATGGAGATGAGCTTGCAAATAAGCTGGCAAACTTCCTTGGCTCGGTTCGCGATCTTGCCGTTCAAAGCCGCCGCTCCGACGGCATCTCATTTGCGGCCTTTGTCGGTCTTTTGGGAAGCCTCAACCGTGTTGGAAACTTGTTCGCAGCTCAACTGCTTGATGATCTTGGTCGATTGGACTGACCGGCGTAGGTCCGCTATGAAACCGATAAATATTGGGAGGGCTTCCATCACTTCGCCGATTCGAGGGCTAGTAATTCTTCGTCCATGGCCCGCTTGAGCCACTCCCCGAGTTCTCGCGGGCAAGGGTCGGGCAAGGTGCCAGTCTCCGGCCTAGCCCTGGCTTCGCGCGACGAAGCGGTGCCGGAGTTACCATGGAAGGCGGAGCATCATGTCGTGACTGTTGACGTGTTTGTTGCGGACCAAACGCCTCGCGAGAATCCCGGCTACTGCCTCGTCAGGAGGCTGCTATTCGTTCACGAAGCTGATTGTGGCCGATCAATGCCCGGCACCCCTGGGCCGAATCGGCCGGGTGTACTCTGACAACAATGGGACAGATTCATTCCTCCACTGAGGTCGTCTCCGACGACCTGACGCTTACGCTATTTGACGTCAACGAAAAGGAAGTAGGCCAAGTTGTCGAGGCGGAATGGGTTCGGACCACTCGGCAGCGCGCGAACAGTGCCTTACGGCGAAGGATGATGGTGCCGGTCGGTGAAGAAAGCACCATTCAAGGATGGGTTTCCCCTGAGTTCGGCAAACACCTAGCCGAGTATCCCATTTGGAGTTACACCGCCGAGTTCGAGCACGAGGGATCTATCTATCGAGCAAGGCTAAGCCTCGACGATGTGTCATCAGCCCCTGGCGAGGAAATGATGATTGTCATTCTCCTTACGGCAAAGCCGATAAGGGTCAAAGGCCCGAATACGTAAGCCCACACCAGAAAGTAAACGCCCGTTGGCCAACTCGAAGCAACGCAAGAGTACCGGTCTGCGCAGCTAAACACGGTGACTGTCCAAATACATTCGGCGGTACCTCTTCTCAAATGCGACCCTGCCTCCTTCCATTACTCGGCAAACCTCGTCACGAATCGCCGTTGATTGGAGGGAGCCCGCGCCCGTCGGCTTTGCAACACGGCATTGCCCTCCTCGGTACTCCATGGGAATTACGTACTCCGCATCACCGTTTACAACAATGTTCGCGTTGTGGGTTACGACGATTACCTGCCGGCGTTTCTTGTTTTCCCGAAGTTGGGTGACGATCAAGTCGTAGATCAAATGGTTATCCAAGTCGTCCTCCGGTTGGTCGAGGATCATCGGCTCCGTGCCGTAGGAGAGAAGGAAGGCGAGCACGGCCGCCGTCCGTTGTCCGGGGGAGCCATCCCGAACTGGTTTGTAGTCATTGCCGTGTTCGCTTACTCGAAAATCGATTTCCAAACTATCTTCGGGCCACCAAAGGCGGACGTGGTCCAGCGTTTCGGGAGGCAGGAACCTAAAATAGGTAGTGATCCATTGCTTTCTGTTTTGAGAATTCTTGTTTTCCGAAAGTTGTTCGACTTCGCGTTTCAACTTCGCAACGCGTTCGGAAATCTCCGTTTCTGCCGCCAATCGTTCTTTGGGTAATGCAAGATAAAGTTCGGCGACCATTCCTTGCTTACCGTCATCGCTTAGCCACGGCTCCTGCATGTTAGTCGGCTTGCTTAGCACTTGCCTCCACTGCAATTCCGTCGTAACCGGGTCGCTGCCGCAATGAGTGACGGACATTCGGATCAGGGGATTCCCGCCTACCGTCGCAACGAGGAATTCTTGCCGTCGTCGTGTGATTTCCCGGCGCCAAGCCTCTATTTCCGCTAGCAACGTTGTCCGTCGCTCGCTGAGGCCCTTGATCGTCGGTGGCAATGCATCTATGTCAGAGAGGGTCTTACGCAAAATCTGTTGCTGCTGAACGAGGGCCCCGTACAAATTGAGATTCGCAACTCCTTGTTCGGCGAGTTCATTCGTCAGCTCTCGGTACTTCGACCCCGCCATCTTGACGGCATCGAAGAATTGGGTTTCTCGAACCTTCTCCTTCAAGGAGACCGCATAGACCGCAAGAGAAGCAGCCCGCTCGCGAAACTCCTTTTGATAGTCTTCCACCACCGATCTCGCTTCGTCGAACAAAGCTTTGGCCTCAAGTTCGTAAGGATCAGCCATGTCGAAAAGGCTCGCGTCAAACTCAGAGAGCTTCAACTCCGGTAGAAGCGCCTCGGTGCTTTTCACTATATTCGCAAGATCTTCGAAAGCCTCCTTGAATTGCCCAAACTGGGCCTGACGTCTGTTGTGCTCCTTAAGAATGGCTTCATGTCCCATCGTCTCAAAGACCTTGAGCTTTCTGTCAACGTCTTCCAGTGCCCCAACCGTCTTTGGTCGTTCGTTCACGCGTTTTTCGAGTTCGCGGAGCTTCCGGCCCAGGTCAAAGAATTCACTGGTCAGGCGATCCCACGCCTCTTTCCACGCGTCGTATTCCACCGACTCGTGCTGGTCAACTTGTCGAAGTAAACCAGCCCGGTTCGTGGCCATTTCGTAAATCTGCTTTTGGCTAAAAATTCGCACGGGAAAACGGTCATGGATCGAGCCTACTGAGGGCACCCAATCTCCATTTTCCTCTTGGCGAAGTGTTGTAACGTCCAGCGTCGGTGCCGCAATATCCAACCGGAACCGTGTTCCATGACTGTTCAGCGTAATCTCGACTCTCGTATTCGGGGTATAGGCACCTTTGCCTTCCTTCATTCGTTGCTCGCCGTAATAGTCGGCAAGCGGGCCCTGCAAAGCTGAGGGCAATTCATCCGATCGACCGGTTCCCACTCTCATCATCTCGACAAGGGTGGACTTGCCGCTTCCCCTGCCTCCGACGATCACGTCCAACCGGGGGCTAAAAGCAATTCTTAAGGGATTTCCCCTTCCCATTACCGACGCGTTGCTCACAACCATCCCCTCGATCCACAGTTCCGGCGGTTCGTTCGGATTTCCTGCGACAGAGTCAAAGCGTTTGACTGAGAGGCCGTTTCCGTCTAGCAGAGCAAGTCTAAGGCCCTCAAGGTTCGGGGTGTCCATCTTTACCCACGTGTAGTGGGAGCCAGGAAATCGAGATCCTTGCTGGCTTCCTGGGTTAAGGTGGTGAGAATCCGAACCGACCACCTGCGCCCAAGTGGACACTCTTGCAGCAACCACCTGCGGCAAAGGCACCGCAGGGTCGATCTGCTCATAGGCGTATAAGGGCGTCTTTTCGACGAGCGGCACGAGAGTTGCCCCCGGCAGTTCCGTGAACGCTCCTTTCACCGTATCTACGTGAGCGAGGATGGCGACCCCGCCGGCTTCGAAGATCTTCTTGACGACCGACTCAGCTGAATCCTCACACGTACTTGCAGGATCTCCCTGTATGCCAGGATTCTTGCAAGATCCCATGAGATAAGTTATTTTTGCGCCTGTTTCGTGAAGATCGAAGATTCCGAGCACATGAACGCCACCACTTGCGGTCATTTCAACTCCCGGGAATACGTACAGGGTCCTGAAATCCGGGTGCTCTCTTATCTCGTCTGTGGAAAGTGAGAGCTTCAGCCTGTCGATCCACTCTCCCGAGTTGTGATCGGTCACTACGACCGCATCGATCTTGGCCCGCATGTACGTTAAGAGCCAGTCTTCCGGTGTGGTGGACTTGAGTTGAGCTTGGTCCGGCCCACCACCGTAGTCGATCGACGCGGGAGTGTGACTATGGAAATCGACTTTCCACCACCGCGCTCCGACGTAACCACCTTCGCTCAATCCCGGCATATGACGTCTTCAGCTTACTGCCTTCGCGTTATTCACGGATTTCTATTTCAGCATCCATCGAATTGCGTCCAAAATTTCTGGATGGCTGAATTGTCTGAATGGCTTGGATCGCGCCAATGAGGGTCGTTCAGCACGCTTCGAAGTTGCTCTGCCTTTGATTTCAGACCGGAAGAGAGTCGGCGGTTGAAAAGCGTCGATTGCGGGCAGTCAGATTTGCTTCACCTCAGCTCGCACCCTTCTGCCGCACGAGCTTATCAAGGCTCTTCCGCAGCACGTCCTGCGCTGGGGCGAGCGGCCTCGTGTAGTTCACCTCTGTGACGCCCTCGGCCGCGTGCCCGACGTGCTCCTTCAGCGTCGTCACCGACACGTCCGGGCAGAGCTTCTCGACCCAGTTGATGTGCGTCAGGCGGCAGTCGTGCGGGCTCATTCCCTTGGGAAGCCCGGCATCCTTCACGATCGTCCGCCACGTGGCGTAGGCGAGCTTCTTCATGCGCGGCTGGTTGCCGCTCGCGGCGGGCCAGAGCAACTCGTCATCGGCCTTCCCCTCAGTTAAGGGAAGAAGGATGGCCTTGAGGGTGTCGCACAAGACGGCAGCCCGCACCTTGCCGCCCTTCGGAAAGCCCACCGTCTGGGCGCTTTTGGCGGTGAGCTTGACGGCCCGGTCCACGGCGATCAGCCCCAATGCCGCGCGCACCTGCCCGACCGAAAGCGCCATCTGCTCTCCTAGCCGAAGCCCCGCCAGCAGGTACACGCCAAGGATGCCCCGGCGGGAAGGGTCGAGCTTCGGCGAATAGATCGCCTTCGTGGCCTCGGCGGGGGTGAGCGCGACCGCCTCGCGCCGCTTCGGCACGGCCATGTGGAGGCAGAACGGGTTGCCCATGAAGTGCGGCACCCGCCGGTACGGCGTGATCGCCAGGTTGAACGCCCTAACGAGGTTGTTCCGCAGGGCGATGCACGTGTGCTCGCCTACGCCGTCGAGGGCCAACTGGCGGTAGAAAGCCTTTACGTCGAGAGGGTCGATCTTGGAAAGCGGGACGTGCCGCCAGCGCGGCGCGGCGTAGCGCTCGAAGCGGGAGACGCGGTCACGGATGGTCTTGCCGTCAAGCGTCTCCGGCCAATCGTTCTCGGCCAGCCAGTCGAACCACTCGCCGAACGTGGTTTCCTTGGCGGCGGCATAAGCCGCCTTGTCATCCGAGCGCTTCAGGGAGCGCAGGAAGTCCTTCGCCTCGCGCTGGGTGGGGAAGAGCCGGGAGAGACGCTTCTTGGCCCCGCTCGGGCCTTCCACGGCGTACTGGACGCGCCACCGGCCCGCGTGCTTGCCTTCCTTTATCTGCTTGCAGGAACCCTCGCCGTTGTCCGATCTCGAAGCCATACGGGCATTCTACGCCGGTTCCGAAGGCATATTTGAGAGACCAATTGAGAGACCTGGGCGGATTTTGGCTCCCATCTTGAAGCCAGGTCTCTCAATTTAGGTTCAAATAGGTGGCGGCCCCGGAGGGACTCGAACCCCCGACGCCCTCCTTAGGACGGAGGCGCTCTATCCCCTGAGCTACGAGGCCGTGCTTGGGATTGATAGTATATCTGCCTTAGGGGGTGCCCGTGGCAGGGGCGGTGCTGACTCCCGAGGGAGAGATGCTGGGTTTATCGGGGCGGGGTGGCGGAGGCGGGGCGTTTGTCACGAGGGGTTTATCGACACCCTCGTCGCCGCCTGAGCAACCGACGAGGGGGAGGCTCCAGGCCACCAGAGTTACGAGGAGAAAGAACAATCGGCGGGTTTTCATAAAGGGGGGAAATATGGCGGTCTCTCGCCCAGCGGACGAGGGGCGCGGCAAGTCGGTCCTAGTTGCGCGGGTCCCAGAGGTACTGAGACTTGTCAACCTGGTAGACACTCATCCCGGATTGGTTGGGGGAGAAGTTGGTTCCGGCAGCAAGACCTCCGGGGCGGAAGTACCTCGTGTGACCGTCCACAAAGGCGGTGTTCGCGCCTCCGGTAGGGAGCTTGTTCAGGACGAAGGCACCGCTGCCGTGGCGCCAGGACACGCCACCGTATCCGGGGTAATCGAAATATTGGGTGAAGTCGGTCTGATTCCCCCATCCATAACCAAAGAAGACGTGGTCGCTAAGATACGGCGTCCGGAGGCTCCACAATCGGTCCGATCGGTGGGTCCAAACGGGGTTATGATCGGCACTGGCGTAGTTCTCCCCAACGTTCTCAACGAACATCACGGTCTCTGCTGGACGATTGACCGAGGTTGCGGAGATGGGATTCCAAAGGTAAGTGCCGCTGCCGCTGGGGGCGAGACCGGCGAAGTTCCCTAGATATCCGTAGTTGTAGCCGTAAGGAGAATAGATCTTCGTACGCGCGACGGGATTGGCAGCCAGATAAAGGAGTTGCTTAGGTTGTCGGGCAAAGCAGGATGCCGAGGTTCTTTAGGTAAGGCTGGATGGCGGCGGTCCACGGGAACCAGTTGCGATAGGTGGAGCCGTCTTCGCGATAGATGTTCTCGCTGTTATTCCATCCCGTTACCAAAGTATCGTCTGCGTCCCGCTGTACATAGTCGACGCGAGGTTAATCTCCTTCTCGTTACTGAGACAACTCGTCTTCTTTGCGGCCTCCTTGGTTTGGGCAAAGACCGGGAAAAGGATCGCCGCCAAGATCGCAATGATGGCGATGACGACGAGAAGTTCGATTAGGGTGAAGGCTCTCTTTAGCATAACGAACACATCGGGGCGACAAGAAAAAGCGCCCTTCCCAGTTCAGTTTAAAGCAGATTTTGCGCCCGAGGCATCGATTGATTCGGTTTGAAGTTGGCCTCGGCCCTATTTCTTTGTCGAGAAGTTTAGTATTAAAAAATACTAGGTCTCTGGTGCCGAGAGAAAAGTATTTCGGGCTTCAAAACTTGCCATTCGTTATTTGAGAATAGGGTGTTTAAACTACTTTGACGCAATGTATTTGACGTCAATAATAAGTACTAAAGTAATTTATTAGTCCGGCCAATTTTTTCCGTCGTTTCGCGCTGGAGGGTCCAAAGTCCTTGATAATGTGCGGTTTCCCGCCGCGGCGGACAGCAATGGGTGAGACTGCTTAAGAAGGCAGATCCAAACGGAGAACCCATTGAGCCAACTGACCGACGACCAACTGCTTCATCGCTTCGCGGAGCACCGCGATGCCGAAGCATTCGGGCGCCTCGTCGAGCGACATGCCCGCCTCGTCCACGCCACCTGCCGCCGGGAGACCGGCGACGATGGCCTGGCCGAAGACGCCTCTCAAACCGTTTTCTTACTGCTCGCCAAGAAAGCACGCAGCCTAAGGGCCGAACGGTCGCTCGCCAGTTGGCTCTTTGCCACCTCGCGCCTCGCCTCCCGAAACCTGCTCCGCGAGGAGCGGCGACGGAAGGCACGCGAGGCCCGGGCCTCCGCCGAAATGGAACGCACCATGAATCCCGACGCCTCCGAGGTGATCGAGCCTCATCTCAACGACGCCTTGGCTCGCCTTCGCCCCTCCGACCGGCAGGCCGTTATCCTTCGGTATTTGGAGGGTCGGAGCTTGGCTGAGGTGGCCAGCGAAATGAACCTCGGGGAGAGCGCCGCCCGCATGCGGGTGAACCGTGCCATCGATCGTCTGCGCGCCAATCTCGGCCGTGCCGGGGTGACGGTGAGTGTGGTCGGTCTGGTGACAATGCTCGACCACGATGCCTCAGCCGCCGTTCCGCAAAGCCTTCTTTCCGTCGTCTCCGTCCCTTCCGCCGCTTCGTCAGGCGGCGGAATCGGGGCGTGGCCCCTCCTGGCGAAAGGAACACTCATCGCTTTGGCAACCACCACCACAAAAACCCTCGTTGCGGCCTCGGCCGCCACCCTCCTGGTCGGCGGAGGCTTTGTCTTCGTCCGATCCAACGTTTCGAAAATCGACGACGCTACCATCCGGGCCGGATTCCGACCCCTCATTGGTAAATGGGCCGGAACCACAAACCTATCGGCTTTCCAACCCAACGCAACCGGCACGACTACAATGCAGATCGACTTCCAACCCGAAGACGGGGGGAGGAAGCTGAAGTTCACGATCAAAGTTCCTGACCTTCACTACGGAGACCGAAAAGTGATGTCGATCGACTCGAAAACCGGCCATATGCTTGTCGCTATGGCGGATGGCAAGGTTGAAGAGCTCACCATGACGGGATTCCAGGACGTTGCTTCTCGCGGTGAGGGCATGATCCGGCTTGTCGGGAAACCGGCGGAGAGGAAGGGGCTGACTCAGACGAAAGTGGGGCTCACTATTAAGGGTGACCATCTAACTCTGAGGCAGGAAAACGTACCGTTCGAAGGGAAGTCGGACGTGCAAGACATCAATTTGGAGCGAGTGAAATGAGGCGCGCCTTCACCCTTATCGAACTGCTCGTGGTCATCGCCATCGTTGCGGTGCTCGCCGGAATCCTTTTCCCCGTCTTTGCTCAGGCCAAACGGGCGGCAAAGACCAGCGTCACCCTCTCCAACGCTCGTCAACTCGGAACCGCTTTCGCCCTCTACGCGGGCGATGCCGACGACATCCTCCCCCCTTCCGCCGAAGGGTGGGACGGCGAAGGCCAAGATGGCGGATGGATCTTTATCGACGAGTTCGGAATGAATGTGGCTGGCCGATTCAATGCGCGAAAGGGAGTTCTCTTCCCGTACGTCAAGAACCTGGACATCTTCAGATCGCCGCTCGACCCCGATCAGTTGACATCGGGCAATTCCTTCGCCTTCAACGGTTGCCTCATCGTGCCGCCGTTCCACTACGGAATCAACGCGTCCCTCTCCGGCACCGAAGTCCCAAATCCCGCGGGAACCATGCTGCTGGGTGAAGAAGGCGTGGGGCCAAACGCGCAGTTCGGCACCAACGATGGCTTCTTTCACCCGCAAGTAGACCACCTCGCCCTACGCCACGCCGGCGGCGCGGCCCTCGTCTTCGTGGATGGCCATGCTAAGGTAACGCGAACCCAGTTGGCACAGGCAATCCAAGGGGGCGACAGGGACTGTTGGACCGGCTCCTAGGCTAAGCGGGCCGGTCCGAAGTGGGCCGGAATGGCTATATTGAAGGCATGCGAGCCGTCGTCACCGGAGGAGCCGGTTTCCTTGGATCTCACCTAGCGGATCGTTTACTGCAAGAAAAGGTCGAGGTCATTGCAATCGATAACCTCATCACCGGGAGCACGGATAACATCGCGCATCTTGTCGGCCGGCCCGATTTCCGGTTCATTCGGCAGGACGTGACCGAATACCTCTACATCGAAGGGCCGGTGGATTACGTCTTTCACTTCGCCAGCCCCGCCAGCCCGGTGGACTTCGAGCGATTTCCCATCCAAGTCATGAAGGTTGGCGCACTGGGCACGCACAAGGCCCTCGGGC
>FTBF01000043.1_pt1 | contig 11470 bp, 11 predicted proteins | sample 1639301 | NCBI WGS metagenome assembly FTBF01 (sample SAMEA3914864, study PRJEB12502) | metagenome | biome: forest; material: soil | place: USA | collected 2012-03-12 | depth 0.3 m
GGGCCACCCCGTGCGGGTGTAGATCGGCAGATCGAGGCCTGCCTCCCGCGCCAACCGTTTGAGGCTCAACAGGTGCTGCGCGGGGCCGCCATATTCGTTTTCGCACTGGATGGCGATGATCGGGCCTCCGTCCTTCCAGAGAAGCCCTTCGAGCTGCCCGGCAATCTCGCCATAGAGCCGCTTGGCTTCGGCCAAATAGCCAGGATCGTCGCTTCTAAGTCGGTACCCCTTCTTCTGCAGCCAATCGGGGAAGCCACCGTTTCTTACCTCGCCGTGGGCCCAAGGACCGCACCGCATCACCACAAAGAGCCCGGCGCTCTCGCAAGCCTTTACGAATGCACGAAGATCTCGAGAACCCGTCCAATCCCAAGCCCCTTCGATCTCTTCGTGGTGGATCCAGAAGACGTAGGAGGCAACGATATCGATCCCTCCGGCTTTGAGTTTCTGCAGCTCGGTTGGCCACTCGTCGGCGGGATAGCGGCTGTAGTGAAACTCGCCCATGACGGGCAGCCATGGTTTTCCGTCAAGGAGGAGGCTCTGGCTGTTGGCAAGCATCGTCCGCCCGTCGGGACGCTTCGCCGTTCCCATCTTAAAGGTTTTGCCGGGTTGCTCCCGGTCTGCCCAACTCGCGTCAAGGAAAAGTGGTTCGGGAGGCGCGTCCACCAGGGCCGCAACCGCCCGGCTCGGTGCTCCGGTGAGGGCGACGCCCAAAGTTGCCGACAGAATCTCTCTTCGGGTGATCTCACTCATATCGTTTCAGCGCTGAATTCGGGCGGCTTAAGAATAATTCTCAAATCTCTTGTTTATCATTAAACAATGAACGTATAATGTGCCCCAGACCCTTGTTGAATGTCAACCGGGTGAAAAATCGAAGGGCTTGTTTAATGATAAACGAGGAAGCGGAAAATAAAGGGAAACCGCCGGCGCGCATTCAAGATGTCGCCGAGCGCGCGGGGGTGAGCACTATGACCGTCTCGCTGGCCCTCCGCGAAGGTGGCGCTAAACGCATGTCCTCGGACACCCGAGAACGGGTTCTGAAAATAGCCCGTGAACTGAACTATCAGCCCAACGCCCGCGCCCGTGCCTTCCGTCTCGGCCGCACCAACGTTATCGGGCTTTACGCCGGCTACGGCTACATCAATGTCCGTTCCCCCTTCTTCACCGAGATCGTCAGCGGCCTCCAGGAAGGCTGCGAAGAGATGCGGAGGGACCTCCTTCTCCACGGTGTCTTCCACGGCACCTCGCCCGAGGACATCTATTTGGAGTTGGCGGATGGGCGTATCGATGGCCTTGTCGTCACCATCCCACCCCAAGGCGCCTTGGCCACCAAACTTGTCCAATCCGGGCTCGCGGTCGTCGCCGTCACCGACGCCGTTGAAGGGCTTCCTTCCGTGGTCGCAGACGATGCCGGGGGGATGCGAGAGGTGGTCAAGCATCTCCACGAGAAGGGGCACCGCCGAATCGAATTCGTCCTGAGTCCGGCTCAACCCGTCTCGGCGTTGAGGCGTCGAGATGCCTTTTGGCAGGCCTGCGCCGAACTCGGCATTGTGTCCAGCCTCACGGTGATCGAGACCAACGAGGAGGTGACTCCGCTGGTCTTGGGGGCCAAAGCCCGTGGGGTCACGGCCTTCGCCTGCTGGAACGACATCGTGGCCAGGTTGACCATCGACGCGGCGCGAGCGAACGGAGTGCGTGTGCCGGAGGATATCGCAGTCGTCGGATTCGATGGCTGTCCAATGCCGATCACCGAACCGTTCCCCCTCACCACTGTCGCCGCCCCTTGGGCGGAGGCGGCGCGCCTCGCGGTGAGCCTCATCGACGCCATCCTCCGCGGCGAACCGGTCGCCATGGAGACCGTGCTTCCGGTCAAGTTTGTGCCTGGGGCGACCACTTAGTTTTCAACCCAAACCTAGAAAGGAAAATTGCAATGAAGCATCGAGCATTTACACTTATCGAACTCCTGGTCGTGATCGCGATCATCGCCATTCTTGCCGCGATTCTCTTCCCCGTCTTCGCCCAGGCGAAGGTGGCGGCAAAGAAAGCCTCCGACCTTTCCAATCTCAAACAGATCGGTCTCGCCGGCCTGATCTACGCGGGTGACTCGGACGATATCTATAACCCGGTCGGCTCCGGCACGGTTTGCCCGGCGCCGGAGACCGCGACCTGGGACGTGTGGCAGGCCCTCGTGGTGCCGTACACCAAGAACGGCCAGATCTTCCTCTCTCCGGGCGCGAAGGCCAAGGACGACCTTTGGGGCACTACTTGGTACTGCAAGGCTCACCTGCCCGGCATGGTGATCAATGGTGACTACTACGTCTCGTACGTACAGAACAACTTTGAGACCTGGAGTTGGGGTGCCGGGACGACTTGGACGGACGGCAATGCCAACCACTACGGGTTCCGCTACGACACCGGCAACGTGCTTTCGCAGACCCAGGTGGAAGACGTAGCCGGCACAATCCGGATCGCCGATGGCATCTACACGGAGATCGCCTGGGAGCCCTACACGGACTACGCTCGGGCCAACAACATTGGTGGTGCGACGGTGAGCTACGTCGGTAAGGACTGGTCGGCAACCACCGCGGCGAAGGGCGGCTACTTCGGCGAGCGCATCAACATCGCCTACGCCGACGGCCATGCCGCGAGCCTGAAGTGGGGCACCACTCGCCCATATATGTGGACGATTCAGGACGACAAGGATAAATGGGTCAACGCCGGAATCAAATGAAGCTGGTTGGTCTGGCTCTCCTCTCCTCGTTCCTCCTGGGCTGCTCTGCCAGCAGCGATGGCCCCGGAGACACCGTTCCCAGTCCGCCGCGGAGTGAAGTCATGAAGGGCTCCCAACCTCCGGTTGGAGCTCCGGCGGCGGCGAAGTAATGTGGCGAGAGCGTCCCGCTCTCGTGCCTTGCGAATTGATCCTGCTTTCGTTACTGGGACCAGCTTGTTAGGTACGAGAGCGGGACGCTCTCGCCACGTTACTTTCCGCCCCAGGCGGCTTGGGCGAACGCTTCCAGCTTGGAATAGTCGTTCGCCCAGGTCGTGTACATCACGCCGGTCACGCCTTTGACCGACTTTGAGTCGGCCAGCCAAGTTTTGATGTCATCGACGTTTCCGTCGTAAAACCCGGCGAGCACCTGCTTCATCCCAAGGTTCGCAAAGAACGGCAGGCTCTTTGCCCGCCCGCCGAAGTTCCAGTTCAAGACCAAGGTTTCGGCAGGCAGTCCCTTCCAAGAGCCCGCCCAGGTTCCGTTCGATAGATAGTACGAATCCACCGCGTTGTGCGACGAGTCGAACATGTCTGACCAGACGCAGATTCGAGCGCCTGACTTGGCACGCCGGGCCATCGCGGCCTGATTCCTGATCTCTTCGGCAAACATCGCGCCGGGAGTCGACTTGCGGGCTGCACAGGCGCCGCACCAGTTAGCGACTCTCATCTCGTCGAGACTTAGCAGCCATCCGTCGGGTTGGAAGACGCGCGCCACGTCCGTCATCTCTCGTTCTTCGATCCGCCGGGTCTCCGGCTCAGAGATGCAGATGGCCGACTTACCTTGGTCCGTATTGACGGCGTGGTAGGCATTCACGGTCACGACGTCCCCGTCGTGGATCGAGCCGGAGGCTCTCCGCCGAATCACCGGAGGATCCTGGTCGAAGGTGTATTCGCCATCCCAGGGGCGTTTCCCAAGAAGAGGGTCGGCGATGGGTTCGAAATCGACGCCCTCGATCAGCGGACCGCCAATGCCGGCTACCCTCAGTAGGGCCCCTGGTCGGCGAACGACGTTTAGGAGCCCGGCATCTTCGATGGAAAGTCCATCCCACCAGAGCTTCCCTCCGTGGCCACCCCAAATGCCCCAATAGACGTTTACCTTCGTATTTGCTTGAGAGTTGAAGACGACGTAAACTCGGTGCCAGTCTTGGGTTCGTTCCAGCCCAATATCTTGGGCTAGGAGCGACTTGCCAGCGGGATCGAGGGCGATCATGCGGACTTCGTGCGAGCCGTCGAGATCCTGGCTCTTGACCCACGCGCCGATGCGGTACTGGTGCCAAGGCTTGACCTCCACGGTCTGCATCACCCGGCAGTTGCCGCCCTCGTTGCCTTTCGCGAAGTCCTGCGTCCGGAGCGCCATCCCGCCCTTCGGCGAAGGCTCGCGGAAGCTGGAGACGCCCGGTCCGTCTTGGAAGCCCCAGCCAGTCAGCTTGTCGCCGTTGCCTTCGTCGAGATTGCCGTTCACGAGGTGAACGGTGGGCACGGGCCGTCCCTCCAGGCCCTGGAATCGATACTCGACGCCCTTCATCGGCTGCGCCTCGATGAGGTTCGGGTTATGGGAAAGCAAGCCGTCCGCCCAGCCAACGCCAAGCACGGAGGGAATCAGCTCGATCTTCAGCCTCGTGGCTGCCTCGCGGACCTTCTTGACGTTTGCCGTGTAGCCGTCCATCACCCGATCGAGAATCTCGATCTTCGAATCGGCCAAGACCATCCCGTTGTAGCCGGCCTTCGCCGCCCGCTCCATCAGTGCGATCGTCTTCTCGACGTTCTCTTTGGGGAGCAGGTTGGTTCCGACGTAGAACCACCGCTGCTCAAGCGTCGGCGCCGGCGGCAACGCGAGGAAGGGAAGCAACATGGGCGGATTATACGACCGTGTTACGGTGTATCGTGTTGGGGATGGTCGCGAAGAGGCGTCTTGGGATTTTGGGCGCGCTCATGGCGCTGGCCGCCTGTACGCCGGACGACTTCAAGGGCGTCGAGATCCGATACATGGCCTGGGGCAACCCGCAGCAGCTTGCTCTTGAAAAGCAGTTCTGCGAAGACTTCACCAAGGACCATCCCAAGATTCGCGTCAAGTTCATCCAGACCCCTTCGTCGGCCTATCACATGAAGATGGTCTTGATGCTGGCGTCGGGGACGGCGCCGGACGTGATGCGGGTCGATCACTACGACTTTCCGTCGCTAGTCGCCAAAGGCTACTTCCATTCTTTGGACGACCTCATTGCCAACGATTCCACTTACCGGCTGAGCGACTACTTCCCAGGAGCGATGGAGGAAGGGCAGTACGGAGGCAAGATGTACGGTCTGAGCGTCCTGTTTGGCGCGCCGATCATCTATTACAACAAAGATCTCGTCGCCAAAGCCAACCTGGAAGAACCTTACAAGCTTTGGAAACGGGGCGAGTGGACCTGGGATACCTATCTGCGCTATGCCCAGGCGATGACCACCAAAGACAAGCAGGGGAAGCCGCTTACCTTCGGCTCCTGGATTAACTCGCTTCCGTTTCAGGCCGCCGTGGCCTACACCTTTGGGGGCTCGATCATGCGGGACGGAAAAGTGATTTTCAACGAGGGACCGCAGCTAGAGGCTCTGCGTTACCTTCACGATCTGCGGTTCAAATATAAGGCGGAGCCGAACGCGTCGCAGGCAGCCAATTCCATTTTCAGTTTTGACGGCGGCAAAACGGGCATGGAGGTGGAGTGGATGGGCATTACCCCGCGCCTTCGCGATACCGCGAAGTTCGATTGGGACGTGTGTCCCATGCCTATCAAGCCCGGCGGGACGACCCTTGTCAAGGGGAATCAGCTGGTTATGAGCGCCGGTAGCCGCCATCCGGAAGAAGCTTGGGAGTTCATGAAATACATGACGGGAAAGCGGACGGAAGAAAAGCTTTACGTGGATCTTCGACGCTGCTTCCCGACCCGCAAAGATGTCGCCTATAGTCCGGAATTTTTGGCCTCGGGCAACAAGCCGCCGCACCATTTGGACGCTTTCATCTTCTCGATCGAGAAGGGGCGGACGCTGCCGATCACCAGCCGTTGGTCGGAGTGGACGACGGAGTTTAACAGTGGCCTGGAGCCGCTTTTTAACGGGACGAGCCACGACGTGGATAAGACGGTGGGCGAGGCGCAACGCCGGGCGAATGAGATGTTGGCCGTGCGGGAGGGTCTTTGAATCGCCAGGCCCGGTGGGGCTGGCTGTTTATCTCCCCATGGATTTTAGGGTTCCTGGTGTTCACGGCGGGCCCGATGCTCACCTCCCTATTTTTGTCCCTCCACGTTTACGACCTTCACAAGCTCGAGTTCGTTGGTCTGGAGAATTATAAGCGACTCGTTACCGTCGATCCAATCTTCCCCATATCGCTCCGTGTCACGCTGCTCTACGCGGTTTTCGCGGTTCCTTTAGGGCAGATTGCCTCCTTGGCGCTGGCCGTCCTGCTGAACCAGAAGGTCCGGGGGCAACAACTCTTCAGGACGTTTTTCTATCTGCCGTCGCTCGTGCCTGGCATCGCTACGGCGATCATTTGGCAATGGGTGTTCAACACCGATCACGGCGCGTTAAACCAGTTTCTCGGCTGGTTTGGGGTGCACCAGATCGCTTGGCTGCAGAAGGAGGGCTATACGCTGCCCGCCTTCGTGATCATGTCGCTTTGGGGCGCCGGAGGCGCGCGGATGATTATTTTTCTGGCGGGGCTTCAAGGTGTGGACGAAAGCCTCTTGGAAGCGGCCACGTTGGACGGCGCATCGGCTTGGAAGCGGTTCCGAAACGTGACCCTTCCGCTGCTATCTCCGGTGCTGTTTTTCAACCTTGTCATGGGCATCATCGGCGCGTTTCAGGTCTTCGATGTCGCCTACGTTATGACCGGCGGCGGTCCGAATAACGGGTCTCGGTTCTATGCGCTCTATCTTTTCCAGACAGCCTTCGAGCAGCTGAAACTCGGCAAGGCGAGCGCGATGGCGTGGGTGCTGTTCCTGATCTTGTTGATCATCACCGGCCTGCAGTTCTACGGTTCACGTCGCTGGGTCTACTACGAGAGGTCGTCGTCGTGAGAAAGGCGCTCGTCTTCGCCTTGCTGATCCTCGGCGCGGCCGTATTCGCGGTCCCTCTCATATGGACCATTTCGGCGGCGCTAAAGACTTCGTCGGAGTATCACTCGAATCCGGAAGGGTTGATCCCGAAGAACGTTACTTGGGCCAATTTTGGAAAAGCGTGGGGAGCCCTGCCTTTTCCTTTATTCGCACGGAACACGGTGATCATCACCTTGCTTGCCACGCTCGGCCAGGTGCTCTCTTCGTCACTGGTCTCCTACGGGTTCGCCCGGTTCGAGTTCAAGGGCCGCAATCTTCTCTTCGGGCTGTTGTTGGCGACGATGATGCTTCCTGGGCAAGTGACCTCGATCCCGAACTTTCTGATCTGGCGACAGTTGCACGCGATCGACACCTTTGTTCCGTTGGTTCTGCCCGCATTCCTGGGCAGCGCGTTTAACGTCTTCCTCTTGCGTCAGTTCCTGTTCGGCATCCCTAAAGAGCTCGATGAGGCGGCGATGATGGACGGCGCTAGCTATCCCCGCATCTGGTGGAGTGTCCTCATGCCCTGCATGGCCCCCGCCCTTGCCACGGTCGGCGTCTTCACCTTCCTCGGCCAGTGGAACAACTTCGATGGCCCGTTGATCTATCTCAACTCTTCCGAGCATTACACGCTGTCGATCGGGCTTCGGATGTTCCAGGACACGTTCGGCGGCGACTACGAACAGATCATGGCCGCCACCTTGATCAACATCGTCCCGACCATCATCATTTTCTTCCTCGCCCAGCGCTACTTCGTAAAGGGGATCGCGACGAGCGGGTTGGGGGGGAGATAGGTTTAGGTCGGGGTTACGAAGCCGAGATCTAGACCTATTCGGACACCTTGGCCCGAGCGGCTTAGGATGTTGATCTCGTTTCCATTCGCTTCAACCGTCTCGACGATATCGAAGCCGTCCGGGACGGCGGCAAGGGCCATCACGTACCGAATTTCTGTCGGAACGAGCGGGTCTAAGTCGAAGGCCGTCGGAACCGGGGATGGGTTGTCTCCGGCGGATTCGGCGACCCCGAAGTGGAAGTAGGCGCGAACGTCTTCGACGCCCAGCACCCGGCGGTGGCGGCCGTTCCAGGGGTTGTAGTGGCGGCCGCCGTTGCTGTGCCAGAGGACGGTGGCGGGCAGCACGCGGGGGTCTTTGAGAGAAACCCAGACGTAGCCGTCGACCACGACGGCGTTCCAGGCGAATGGCGTATCCCCCGGGTGGTAAACCTGGACAAGATCCTCAAACCCATCCCGCGCCGGATATCGCGAAAGATCGGCGGTCTCCCCGTTGGCCATGGGGACCTGGCTGAGGTCGTTAAAGGTGGCGCCGGGAAGGAGGGAAGTGTAGCCGCCAGCGGATGGACGCTCAAATTCGCCGGGGTAGACGCGACCATGGAGGAAACCGCTGGTCGACAGGCGTCCCTCGCTGGGGAAGCGGAGCATCGCGTGATGGCCGGCGGGCATGGGGCCGGACATGTTGGAGATGATGTGGGTCTGGTAGATGATGCTGCCTTCGAGGCGGACCCGCTTATCCACCCGACCGGGGCGGGTCTTGGTCCGCATCGAGAGGTGGATTTCGTTGCCGTCGAGTCCTTCCAACGTCCAATTTAAGTTCGCTGAGTCGCCGTGGGCCGGGTGGGTTTCGCCCTGGTAGGGCTTCTCGTTTCCGCCGAAGGGCAGGCAGAAGAAGTCGCCGCGGAGGCTGCGGAGCATTGGCTCCGAAGGAAGGCGAAGGGTCTCCTCGGCCCAGGGGGCGACAGAGAAGGGTTCGACAATTCGATCTCCGATTTGGATCCTCACTGGGCCTAGGTGGCCACCGGTTTGGGTAACGAACGCCTCCGATCCGCCGGAGGCGATTCGCCAGGAGGGCTGGCCGAGGATGGTCTTCATCGACATGCTCGCAAGTATGCCCGACCTAACGGACCGCCACTCGCCAGAGTGGCTCCGGGTTGACCCATAAAATTTCAGGCATCAACCCAGGCGAGAGGCACGATGGTCTGGAGACCATCGCCACGTCAAGCGCCGAGCCAGTTGGCCAAAGCGTCCGGATGGATGTGCCAGCCAAACAGTCCTGCTAGGCCCATGATCACGCCGACGATGGTGGGGATGAGGGCGATGATGAAGAGGAAGCGCTTTTGGGTCAGCGCGGTCAGGGCCAGGAGCGAAATGGCGATGGCCAAGGAACTGTCTGAGAGGTCGAACTGGTCGTCTCGGTAGTTGAGCTTATCGTAGTCTTTCTGATTGCCTTCGGCTTTTGCCTGGGTGTCTTTGAGTTCCGACTTCTTCTTCTCCAACTCGGCTTTGACACGGGTCACTTCCGCTTCGATGGTTGGACGGTTGGAAGGGGCGGCGGAGACGGCGAGGAGGGTGAGGTCCGAGACGTGCTCGTTCATCATTTCGTCGCGGGTCTTCTTGGCCTGGTACCAGCCCCAGTTATCGATCTTGTCGGACTGGGCCTGCTGCATGGCCTGGCAGATGTTATCGTCCTTGACCTTGCAGATCCCCATGAACGTGGCGAGGATGGCCACGGTTACGGCGACGGTGGCGTTGAGTTTGGACTTCCGGGCGTCGTCCTTCTCTTCGGTGGCTTCGAGAACGTCAGTGGGTTCCATGGGTTGAGATCGTCCAGTTGAGATCGAGAAAAACACCGTCTCCGTTCGCACGGTCGTTCGCATGCATGAAGCCGGCGGTTACCGAGGTGGCGTTCGTGAGGCCGTATTGAAATCCGGCGGTGGTGAAGTTGTCGCGGCCGGTGATGGTGTCGGCCATGAGGGAGAAACGGTCCGTCGCCGCATATTCTGCGCCGAGCATGAGGGAGTGGTGGTTGGAGCGGGTCCAGCCGATGTGGGCGCGGGCGAGGCCGAGCTTGGCGCTACCCGTGACGTAGGGCTGCTCGCCGAAGCTGCGGACCCCGACGTTTTCATACCCACCCGCGAGAGCGTAACGCTTATCGGAATAGAGGCCGAGGCTGAAGTTGGGCGCGCCTTGGAAGGTGCCGGTGAGCAGCAGATCCTCACCGACGGTCAGCCGGTCGCAGACGCCGTACCGGACCGCGAGGATGTTCAGGGTTCGGGGATCCCTAAGTTGAGGGCCGCCATCAAGTTCAAGATCGGAGGAGATCGTCCCGCCTTTCAGGGTGTCTCCGTTAGGGACGGAGAAGAGTCCTTGAGCGGAACCAAGCGAAGCGGCGATCGAAAATCCGCCTAAGGCGGCGATCTTTAAGGGAGCGAAACGCACGAGGAGAGCGTATCAGGTGGGGTTGTTCGTTTGAGTTTAGAAAGTGGACAGCTTGAGGCGACGTCCTAGGACCGCTGAGGGGAAATTAAGGTCTAAAGTACTCGGATACCGTAACTTTCGACGGTGGTGTACGTCACTGCCCCTGTGAGACAGTTAAACCTTGGAAAACTCCTAGCCGCCTTAGCCGTGGGGGCCGCGATTGCGGCTCCTATGACGGCGGCGGCGCAGGATAACCGCGGAGATCGTGGTGACCGGCAGGATAGCAAATCCGATCGTCGAGACGACCAGAAGCGGGGCGACCAGAAGAAAGGCGACAAAAAGAACGACGATCGAAAAGATCGACGCACCGATAACCGTGACTCAAATCGCGGCAACAACGATCGCCGCGACACCGTCGGCAATCGTGGCGGAGACCGGCGAGACGACCGGCGAGACGATCGACGGGATGACCGGCGCGACGACCGAAGAGATGATCGTCGTGACGATCGCCATGACGACCGAAACGACAACTGGCATAACGGTTCCTCCCGCGACTGGGACCGGAACCATAACGGTGGTAACGGCTGGGGCAACGTGGGCCGATCGGACTATGGCCGAGGCAACTACGGTCGTTGGGATGATCAGCGATGGTCGGATCGGGATCGTTACTACTACAGTAACGACCGGCAGGACTCAAAGAACACCTGGCGCAACCTTGGCATTCTCGGTGGCGTAGTGGGAATCGCGGGACTGCTCTCCGGTGACGACCAGCTTGCCGCGATCGGCCTTGGCGGCGGTCTATATTCGGCCTACCGATACGAAGAGGACCGAAAGAGCGAAAACCGGTGGGACCGCAACCGGTACGAGTTGTATCGCCACCCTTCGTTCGACTACCGTGGCCACCACTACATCCGCCGCGAGCGGGAGCGCGACGGGCAGAAGTACTTCTACTTCGAAATTGGCCGCTGACCCTTTCGCCGGCGCATGACGCCGGCGACCCCCAACCCGAGCACGGCCCAGGTGGCCGGCTCGGGGACGGGCGATAGGACGGCCACGTTATCGAGCGTGACCACATCGGTTCCCGCGAGGGTCCAGTCCGCGTTGATCGCGAAGACGTCGACGTTAGAGAGCACGCTCTGGAACTGCGCCGGAGTGGCCGCGACGCCTCCCAACGTAACCCAGCCCGTTTCACTCAGCGGCACGGTGAAGTCGGTGCCCGCAGGCGACGGAGTCTGCGTCCCCACGTAACCGAGGGCAATACCGTTGCCCCTCAAAAGCAGGCTGGGATAGACCGTCGGGTCCGCATGCGTGTCGGATAACTTGAACGACGCGACCGCGCCGTAATAGGCCGAAAGATCGCCCAGATAGGCGGCCGGAGCCGCCAGAACGAAAAGGCCGGAATGCGAGAAATTGGCTTCCGTCTCAGAC
>FTBF01000057.1_pt1 | contig 11419 bp, 12 predicted proteins | sample 1639301 | NCBI WGS metagenome assembly FTBF01 (sample SAMEA3914864, study PRJEB12502) | metagenome | biome: forest; material: soil | place: USA | collected 2012-03-12 | depth 0.3 m
CCGCGAGCCGCGCCATCTTCTCATCGCCAATCAAATTGTAGCTGATCAGGATGTCGTCGACGCCGGCCTCCGCCATCACCTCGGCCTCGCCGAGTTTCTGGCAGGTGATGCCCCGGGCACCCGCGGCGATCTGCAGCTTCGCCAGCAACGGGCTCTTGTGGGTCTTGATATGCGGCCGGTTGGCGACGCCTGCAGCATCACAAGCCGCCTGCACGCGGGCGATGTTGCGCTCGATTTTGTCCATGTCGATGACGGCGCAGGGTGTGCCGTAGTCACGGGCGATCTTGGCGGCGAGGGGGGTTGTCATGATCAAAACCTGTTCGATGAGTTAGGCTTGTTCAATTTCTTCGCGGAGCATTTCGAGAATCGCGCCGCGGATCAGCGCGATCGCATAGGTCTCGAATTTCACGTCGCGCGAAGGGTCGAACTGATCGACCGCCTTGATCAGACCGACGACACCGGCCGAAACGAGATCGTCCCGATCAAGGCCACCGGGCAGGCTGGTGACGAGGCGACCCGAGGTGATCTTGACAAGGTAAGCGTAATGGTTTATGAGTTCGACTCGCGCCTGCGGGTCCTGAACGACTTTGAAGTCGGACCATGAGCGGCGGAGCTGTTCGGGCGATAACGGCATGCTGGTTCCCAATAGGTCGAAGGACCCCGCAATATTATTCGGTTCCACCTTTCCAAAACCTCAGCCGACTTAGGAGGTTTTGTGCTTTTTGTCACCGGAAACAGAGACCTTCATTCCATCATAGGCCAATTCCACACCTTGTGGAAGGTCTTCGTTCGTTTTTGCATGATCGTAATCTCCGCTTAAATGGGTTAGTATCGTTCGCTTTGCGCCGATCTCGGCCGCCGTCGCAAGCGCCTTTTCGAGATGAAAATGGTTCGGATGAGGCCGCAGCCGCACCGCATCCACGACCAGCGTCTCCAGGCCATGAAGCTCCGCGCGGGCGGATTCCGGAATGCGACTGACGTCGGTAATGTAGGCAAAATCCCCCACCCGAAGCCCGATGACCGGGATTCGCCCGTGCTCGACGAGGAACGTCCGAATCTCCATTCCCCCAAGATTCAACGTCGCGGGAACCTCCGACACGTCATTTAGATCGAACCGGGGAACGAAGACGCCGGTCTCTTGTTCGAGAAAGGCATAGGCAAACACTCGGCGAAGATCTTCTTGATAACGCGGAAGAGTGTAAATGGGCGCCGGCCTTCCCGTCTTCATGCAGATCGAACGCAGGTCGTCCATGCCCATGATATGGTCGGCATGGGTATGCGTGACGATAACGGCCTCAATGTCGTGAATACCCGCGGCATGGGCCATCAGGCGTAGCTCCGGCGGACAATCGACGATGACATTGCCGGTGGGGCCAAGCAGAGCGAGGCAGGCCCGGTTGCGGCGATTGCGCGGGTCGTCCAGATAGCCCGGTGGATACTCCACCCCCAACATCGGTATGCCGTTGCTTGTCCCGGAGCCGAGAATGACCGCCGTGGTCACCGGCGTTAGAGCTCGCCCGCGCGCTTGAGGACTTCCTCGGCGACCAGGGTGCTAGGAACGTCGGAGTACTGCGAGATCCGTTCGAGGCAGCGGGCGAAATTGCGCTCGCTCGACTCGTCGTTATCCTGCTGCTCTTTACGCGCCTCCGCGACCAGCTCAAGCGCTTCCACGTAGAAGCGGGCCTTATTCTGGGGCAGGCTGCGGTTGGTCATCGCGCTAAACCGGCGGCTGAGCTGCTCGTAGACGCCTTCCCAGGTCGATTTGGCGGACAGCTCCTTCCGAAGCTTGACCATCTCGGCCTCTTGCATCCGGCGCCGCTCGGCATCTCGACGCTTGACGATCTCGTAATCTTCGGCGGTGGTGCCCCCGATGACCCGGACCTTGGTCGGGGTGCCGTACTGCTTGCTGAACGCCACCTCGATGTTTCGGCTGGTATTCGGTAACCGAAGATGGCCCGCCAACTCGGTGTCGTTCTGCGGGATTCCGAGGATCAGAACGCCCTCGTCGATCGCGATAGGAACGGCGGCGTTCAGGGCCGCCCAGACGCCGCGACCGGTGACGTTATTCAACACCGCCGGAAGCGACGACTTCCAGACTTCGACAAGGTCCGCCATAAGCCGCCCGATTATACGCCGCTTGGTCCAATTTTGGCGGGGCTAGGCAGTCGGACGCGGCCCGATGTAGGGCGTAAAGCGGCCAAGCCACCTTCCCTGCATCTCCGCCTCCCCCGCCATGCCCTCACCGCAGTTGAAATAGGTCTCCGCCGCGACCGGATATTCCGCCACCCTCTCACCCGGGATCTGCATGCGGACGTAGAATTTCGGATTGTCCGCGCCCTCCAATTCCCAATCGCTGAGAAGGTCGCCGCTGGGCGAGAGCGCATACCGGCTGAGAATCAACGCGTCCTCCACCTTACGTCGCGAGCCGGATGCTTGGCGACTGTTGTAAAGAAGGCCATAACCCACCGAGGCGACACAAAGGATGAGCCCGGTCGTGAAGACCAGCAGCGTCATCGGCAGGAAATTCATCGGCCCCGCGTCCGTGATCTGGTTGGTGACCGGCGTGCGGGTGTACGTGCCGCGGTAGACGCCGGCGGTGGTGAAAACCCAACCAAGAAACAGAGAGAGCACCATCAAAACGGCGCCTCCCGCGAGCGCGCAACCGGCCAGCTTTTCCTTCGTTGGGTCCATGGGTTCTGTGAGAGACGGGGTCGAGACGCCGGGATGTCCGCCGCCGTTCCGTCTTTGAGCATTTTGGCCTAGACGCGCGCGTTGGGCCCGAAAGCGGCCTGGTAATACGGCACGTCGTGGCCACCGGGCGTAAAGATTTCGTCGATGGCGGTGAGGATCTCCGGGCTCAAGGTGGTTTGAACCGCGGAGACGGACTCTTTAAGTTGTTCCACGGAACGGGCGCCAATGATGGGAGAGGTGATTCCCGGCTGGGCAGCCACCCACGCAAGGCTAAGGGTGGCCATCGAATGGCCATTGGCTTCCGCCAAAGCCTTAAGCGCCCGGAGCTTCTCTTCCGGCAGTTGCTTAAGCCTCCCCGCCGGGTCGGACTCGCTGTATCGGGCGCCGCGGGCGCCATCGAGATACTTTCCGCTCAGCATGCCGCCCGCCAAGGGCGACCAAGGGAGCACGCCGTAGTCGTAGGTCCGGCAGAACGGTAGGAGCTCCCGTTCGATGCGACGGTCGAGGAGGTTATAGGGCGGCTGCTCGCAAACAAACCCGGCGGCGCCGAGCTGGCGGGCGACGTAGTGGGCCTCGCAAACCTGCCAAGCCGCAAAGGTCGAGCAGCCCGCGTAGCGGATCTTGCCTTGCTTCTGGAGGAGATCCAGCGCCCGCAGAGTCTCGTCGATCGGTACCTGCGGTTGGGGACGGTGGATCTGGAAGAGGTCGATGTAGTCGGTTTGCAACCGCTTCAGGGATGCCTCGCACGCCTCAACCACGTGGCGGAACGAGTTGCCGCTCGCATTGGGATCGTTGTCGTCCATCTTGCCGTGACACTTCGTGGCCAGGACAATCTTCGAACGCCGGGCGCCTAAGGCCCGGCCAAGAATGTTCTCGCTCTCGCCCCGGGCGTAGACGTCCGCGGTGTCGATAAAGTTGATCCCAAGGTCGATGGCGGCGTCAAGGACTTCCCGGGATCGCTCCTCGGTGCTGCCCCAATCGTCCGGATCCCAACCAAAGGTCATCGTGCCGAGACAGGCCACGGAAACCTGAACGCCGGTTCGGCCGAGGGAGCGATATTCCATTCCTTGAAGATTACGCCAAAGGCGCGATACGCCAGAACACCCAAATCGTCATAGTCGTAACATGCGCGGCCTCCTCATCCTGGCAACGGTGCCCCTTCTTGCCGCCGTAGGACTGCCCAAACAGACCCAAACGCCCCTGTCGTCAATTCGTGGGTACCGGAACTGGACCCTCGTGACGCCCCAACCCGTCGATATGGCCCCCGCCATCGCCACAAGCTGCATGGGGCCATCCCTCTTCGACTCCGATCCCAATCCCCACGCGCCGAAACTCTTCAAGGTCTATGTGAATCCGATCGGGAAGGCCGCGATGACGAGCGAAGGCAAAGAGATCTTCCCCGTAGGCTCGATGATCGTAAAGGAGAAATTCACCGGCCTTCCCCTAAACTTCCGGTCGCGCCCGCCTCTGCCCAAAGACGCGAAACCCGTGCTTCTCACTGCCATGGTCAAACGAGAAAAAGGGTTCGACGCCCCCAACGGGGATTGGGAATACATCGTCCTGACCGGCGACGGCGCACGGAAAACGACGGACGGCTTGTCGCATTGCACCTCCTGCCATGCGGGACAAAAGAAGAATGACTTCGTTTTCGGCGATTACGGGTCGATCCAACACGGCCGGTTCCGGCGTTCCAAGTCCCCCCTGTAACTCAGTTCCGGCGCGCTATAGTGACGATATGCGAAAGCTGCTTTTGCCTCTGTTCGTCGTTCTCGCCGCAGCCGCCCACGCCGACGACCTCAAGAAGGTAGTCGCGGACCACGAAGCCGGTTTCAAGAAAGCGATCCTGACCAAGGACGTGAAATGGTTCGACATGATGGCCGCGCCGGACTACCACGAGGTCGATACGAAGGGCAAGAAGTCCGACCGCGCGACGGTGATGGCGATGATGAAACAGATGTTTCAGGCCAGTTCGGTAAAGACCATCACGGTTAAAGTCAACAAGATCACACCCACGAAGACGGGCGTCGTAGTCTTGACCGACTGCCACATGGTGGGCACGATGGTGGTGGATCCAAAAGCCAAAAAATCCTCGACCATCGACTCGACCCAGTCTTACCAAGAGACCTGGGTGAAGAAGGGCGCCAAGTGGCAGATCGTAGAACTGAAGACGCTCAAGGACAAAACCCTGCTGGACGGCAAGCCGTTTAGCATGTAAATCAAATCTCTTCTTTGTGGCAATGCCCTGGGGGCCGACTAGGGTCTGTCTTCAAATCCTGGATTCGGGCGTAGGTGGGAGCCTCTTTTCGGGGCAAGGCTTTCCGAAGGACTGGAGCGTCCCGCACGGGCGCTGGCTCATCGGCGCGGAGAGCGCGCTCAGGAAGCGCGAGAACACCCACCACATGGCCGAGGCGAACGAGGCGTTCGCGCATTACCGGGTCTGAGCATTAGGCTTTGAGCGTTGAAGGGCCAGGGATCGTTTTGAGCCCTGGCCCTCGTCGTATATTAGAGTCGGTGAAGATCGCGAAACCTTGGTGGATTGGAGTAGCGTTCCTCTGTGCAGCGATGACCTGCGCCGCTCCTTTCTTCCTTGGGACGGTGAGGTTCGGCGGCGAACCGCCTTGGACGGATCGCGTCACCGAGGCGCAGAAGACAGGCTTGAGTCGAGGAACGGGGCTCTATCTGCCCAAGGGCTCAAGATTCTTACTCTACGGCGAGGACGATGGGCGCGACCTCCATGTCTACTACAAGCTTCGACTCACCGATGGCGAGCTTCACACTTTGCTCGTGCAGCGGCCCTTTCGACACGCGAATTGGGGCCGCGAGGTCGCGACGGTCATCCTCGCTGGGGCGGCGCCCATCCCCGGATGGAACCCTGGCCGAAGTCGTAAGACTCGGTCCACGGAGGTGAGCTTCGAACGGAAACCGGGTGAGGGGGAGGCAACCTATCTCAACATTACGATAGACCCTCGCGAGGACGGCACTGACGACGTCTACCTGGAGCTGGACTACAGCTAGGCTGTGTCTTCAGACCCACATGAGGATGGCGGCGATTGAGCATCGCAAGGTAGCTCTTACTAGGAAAGCCCCCGTGAATCCGATGCGGCGCTAGTCCCGGCCGTCTGAGCCGGAAAGAAATCGTCGAAACCCCGAACCCTCTCATCCGTTCGACTACCGTAGTAGGCAAATCGGTTGTATATTGACTACACAGGTAGGCAAAATGGGCAAGGAAAAGCTGGGGGAGGCGGAGTTGGAGGTTCTGCGGTTCGTGTCGGATCGGGAAGGGACGACGGTGCGGGAGGCGGCGGAGCATTTCTCAGAAGCTCGCGGACTGGCTCGCACCACCGTGCTTACCATGATGGAGCGGCTGCGGAAGAAGGGGTTTCTCACCCGCGAAAACGCCGACGGCGGGTTTCGTTACCTACCGTCGCAGAGCAAAGCGACCGTTCTCCGCGGACTCGTCGGAGACTTTGTCGAACGGAGCCTGGGCGGCTCGCTGCAGCCCTTCGTCGCTTACCTGGCCGAGAAGCGCGGCGTAACGGCGGACGAGTTGGCGGAACTCCGGTCGCTGGTCGAGGAGCTTGAGCGGAGGGACGATGGAAAAGATTGACGCTCTCGTCGCCGCGACCTGGCAGGGCGCCGTTCTTGGGATCGTGGTTTTTGCCGTTTGCCGACTCTTTCCGCGGATCCCCGCTCGCTTTCGTGCCCTTCTCTGGTGGGCGGTTTGCCTGAAAATGGTCTGCGTCGTGCTCACTCCGGCCACTTTGCCGTTGCCCGTCTTGCCCGCGCAGACCGAATTAGCGCAGAAGGTGCCGATGAGGCTGTTGGCCCCCGAGCTTCGGGGGAATCCGGTACCGGGAGGCTTCATTCCTCCTCCCGGCTCGGTGCGCTCGTCCATGCCGGAACCGGAGAAGTTTGACCCGCTTCGCCTCGTGTTCGGCGTCTGGCTCCTTGGCATCGTGGGGATCGCGGGGTATCTGGCCTTTCAGGTCAAGAGTCTCGTAGGAACCCTGCGCCGTTCGGAACCGCTTTCCACCGGCGTCTTGGCCGAAGAGGCGCGGCGTCTGGGCGTCGAGTTTGGGCTGGCGCGACGCCCGGAGATTCGGCTCTCCAGCGAGGTTTCGGCGCCGATGGTGGTGCGCCCCTGGCGGCCGATCATCGTCTTGCCGACCGCCTTCGCCGAATCCGTGGAACCCACCGAGGCCCGGATGGCGCTGGCCCATGAGCTTTCTCACATCCGACGTGGCGACCTTTGGCTCGCCGTCGTTCCCGCCGCCGCCCAGGCTCTGCTCTGGTTCCATCCCGTCGCGTGGTTTGCCTCCCGCGAATGGGCAACGGAACGGGAGTCGGCCTGCGACGCGGAGGCCCTCGTCGCTACCGACGGTTCGCCCGCCGCCTACGGCCGGTTGCTGATGAAGATCGTTAGCGACGACCATCGCGGCGGCCTCGCCCCCGCGCTGGGGGCCACCGCCGCCTACCACACCCTGAAGAGAAGACTGAACCTGATGAAATCGTTCGTGCCTCGCCCGACCCGTGCGCTCCGCTATGGCGGCGGCGCCTTCGCCATCGCCGCGCTCTTCGCGGCCCTGCCCTGGGAAGTGACCGCGCAAACCGGCGCCACGGTCAAAGAGAAGAACCTGATCGTCAACGGCGGCTTCGAGAGCGGCCTCGACAACTGGCAGATGATGATGTCCAACGCGGGGAGGCCCGTCAATATCGACGCGAGCGTCGACACCTCCGAACACCACTCGGGCAAAGCGAGCCTCAAATTCACCAAGACAGAAGTCAGCTTCTTCCCGCTCAAGGTTTTCAACCAAGACATCTCCACCGACGGCGCGACCCAGCGGCTAAAGGTCGGCATGTGGGTGAAAGCGTCCCAGGCCCGTAAGGCGACGATGGCGGTGATCATGGACGACAAGATCGAGTGGGGCGCCTATGTCGGGGAGGCAAACGATGGCGACAAGCCGGCCGATCACGATTGGCGCTATTACACCGCCACCGTCGAGGTCCCGCAAGGCGTTTCGCATCTGATGATCGGCCTGCAGATGTACGGCCCGGGCACCGTCTGGATGGATGACGTTTCGGCGACGTTTATGCCGAACAACACGCCCCTCCGCAAGGCCGTGAACATGGAGAGCGACGCCGATCCTCTTGCGGATGTGAAGGACGTTCCGAACCTCGATCTGAAGGCGGGCAACGATCCTCTAAAACGGTATTTCCTAATCGGCAAACCGTCGGCCGGAGCAAACAAGCTTCTCGTCGTTCTGCCCGGCGGCGACGGCAGCGAGAACTTCAACCCGTTCCTGCGTCGTGTCTGGAAGAATGCAATGCCCGCCGGCTACCTCTTGGCCGAGGTCGTCGCTCCTCAGTGGTCGGAAGATCAGAAGAACTCGATCGTCTGGCCGACGAAAAAGGTCCGCTGGACCGGAATGAAGTTCTCGACGGAGGAGCTGATCGAGGCGGTCGTGAAGGATGCCTCGGCGAAGGTGAGCATCGATCCTTCCAAGGTGTACGTGCTCGGCTGGTCGTCCGGTGGTCCGGCAACCTATGCGGCAGCGTTGAGCTCGCCGGTCGTCAAGGGCGCGTTCGTGGCCATGAGCGTCTACAACCCAACCGCCATGCCCGCACCGTCAGGCGGCAGGGATAAGCCGTTCTATCTCTTCCAGTCCCCGGACGATTCGGTGACGACTTACGGCCACGCCCTAACCGCCCAGAAAGAACTGACCAGCGGTGGCGCGAAGGTGACGCTGGTCAACTATAAGGGTGGCCACGGCTGGACGGACGATCCGTTTGGCAACATCCGGAAGGCGTTGCTCTGGCTAGAAGCGAATACGAAGTAACCCCCTTTTGGACCGCCACTCGCCAGGGTGGCCTCCGAAAAAGCCGGGAGCTCCCACCCGCCAGAGTGGCCCCGGAAGCCCGGAGCGACTCTGGCGAATGGCGGTCCAGTTAATTAGATCGCTTCCGCCGCTGCTTCCGCTAGCCGGTGCGCCGGGATGAAGCTTCGCTTCAGCGACACCGCCGCCAACGATCCGACCGCCATGGCGGCCGAGGCCAGCCAAAGGGCCAGTTGGATTCCCTCCTTCGAGTGACCCACCAACGCCCCTAGGATGGCGACGCCGAGAAGGCCGCCGGTTTGGCGGGCGGAGTTGAGGACGCCGCTGGCGATGCCGGCCCGCTCGGTCGGGACGCCATTGAGCATGACGGCGATGATCGAGGCAGGAGTACCAATCGCCGCTCCGACCATAACGAGGATCAGCGAATCTTGAAACGCGTTGCCTCTAAGGCCGAAGCCGGTCAGAACGAGCATGCCGATGGCGGAAAGCCCCATACCGAAGATCACGATGGTTCGTGGCGCGATCTTGTGGGCCAGCCGACCGCCGAGCATGGCGAAGGAGATACCGCCCAGGGTCTCCGGCAGGAACCTCAGACCGGCCTGTGCCGGGCTGAGGTGGAGGTACTGCTGCAGGTAGACGTTGAGGAAGAAGAACTGGCCGTAAAAGGCGAAGTTCAGCATAAAGCCGGCGAGCGTGGAGAGGGAAAACTCTCGACCCTTGAAGAGGCCCAGCGGCAGCATCGGCTCTTCGGTCCTCGACTCGTTGCTTACAAACGCCGCGCCACCGATGATCGCCACCGCCCCTGCCAGGAGGTTGGCGGGAGTTGTCCAACCCGCCGATGGCCCCTCGATGAAGAAGTAGGTCGCGGCGGCCAATGCGATGATCGCCAGAGCCTGTCCGGGGAGGTCGAGGCCTCGTCCGGCGCTCGGGAACCCGTCACGGCCCATTCGCTTCGCGACGAGGATGCTGACCAAACCAATCGGAACGTTGATCAGGAAGATGCTCCTCCAACCGAACGCGTCGGTCAGGATGCCTCCGAACAGCGGCCCCGCGACCATCGCCAAGCCACCGCCAACCCCGCCGTAGACGGCCAGGGCTCGCGCCCTCTCGTGAGGCTTGGGGAAGTTCTGCGAGATTAGGGAAAGCGAAGTCGGAATCAAGAGCGCCGCACCGGCGCCTTGGATTCCGCGAGCCACGATCAGCGTGGCCAGATTGGTCGAAAGTCCGCAGGCAAGGGAGGCCGCACCGAAAAGCGCGAGTCCCCAACCGAACGTTCGGCGGGATCCGACTCGGTCGGCGAAGGCGCCGGCGCTAAGAAGGAGCGAGGCAAAGGTCAGGGCGTAGGCGTCGACCACCCACTGCATTCCGGAAAGTGTCGCGCCCAGGTGAGCCCGGATACTTCCGACCGCGACATTGACGATCGTGGTGTCGAGGATCACCATGAAACAGGCGGTACTTGCGAGCAGCAAGACCAGCGATTTGCTTGGGGTTTGGTTCATGGTTCTCTCCTAAAAAGATTGGCTACTTTTCGTAGCCTGCCTATTGTACGCTGCCTCTCGGCATAAAAGTCAAGGTTGGCTACGAAAAGTAAGTGATTGGCGTACAATAGGTTTGTGACCAGCGCTACCGAAGTTGAAAAGCCGCTGACGGACTACTGCTCGCGCTACCATCGTGCCTCGGAGATGCTCGGACGCCGTTGGGCGCCTTCGATCATCCGTGCATTGTTAGTGAAGCCTCAGCGATTCAACGAGTTGCTGCACATCGTGCAGGGAGTTTCGGATCGACTGCTGACCGAGCGGCTCCGCGATCTTGAGGAAGCGGGACTGGTTCGACGGACCGTCTCGACCGGTCGACCGGTCGTTGTGGAGTACTCGCTGACGGAGGCCGGACAGGATTTGGGCCAAGTGGTGACGGCGATGCGGGAGTGGGTAGTCAAGTGGATGCCCTCCGAGGGTTGGCCAACGCCCATCCCCTAAACTGACCCCAAAACGGAGCGCGGCACCCCGGTCCGCGGACGCCCCGTCCGCCACCCGAATCATCGAGAAGTCCGCCAAAGAAGCGATTTACCAACCGGAAACCAGGCCCTCGCCAAATGGTAAAATAGCATACGTACGTCTACCAATCAAACTCGCTTTTCACAAACCCCTCGCCGACCTCGGTGGTAAAGAATCTGTCGACCAATCCGAGAAAGACATTTTTTAAAATAAATTGCTATACCTTATAAAATAAGGTAAGTCTTACTTCGTAAAAAAGTACGAGATTTCCTCGTGAAAATCCCGTGAAAATAATGTCAATTAACATGCTTTATTGAATAAACATCTAATTAGAACTCCCGAAACCGAATCCTTCTCGGGCCAGATGTACCAATGGTATGCGGCGATGTACACTGACCGAAAGGCATGTTCACCCTCATGTTCGCTGCGCTGACGTCGTCGTCTGACCTGAACGTAACCACCGTCGATCGACCGGCGGCGGGAAGGAACGCCTACTACGGCGGCACGCGGGCGCCGCTGGCGCCGACTCCGCTGATCAAGCTTCCGATCACCGCTTTCACCCCGGGCGGCTGGCTGCGCAAATCTTTGGAACTCCAGCGCGATGGCCTCACCGGCAACCTGGGCGAAATTTCGATTTGGCTTACCAAGAAGGACAACGCCTGGTTAAGCCCCACCGGCAAAGGCCAGTACGGCTGGGAAGAGGTTCCCTATTGGCTGCGTGGCTACTCCCGGGTCGCCTATGCCCTGAAGGATCCGAAGATGCTGGCGGAGACCAAGTTCTGGATCGAGGGGACGCTGAACAGCGCCCGGCCGAACGGCGACTTCGGCCCCATCCACAACCATAGCGGCGGCTTCCGCGACCTCTGGGCCCAGATGCTGATGCTGCAGGTCCTGCAGTCC
>FTBF01000079.1_pt1 | contig 11298 bp, 11 predicted proteins | sample 1639301 | NCBI WGS metagenome assembly FTBF01 (sample SAMEA3914864, study PRJEB12502) | metagenome | biome: forest; material: soil | place: USA | collected 2012-03-12 | depth 0.3 m
CATGAGGGACGGGCGCGGGGGTGAAGAAAAAACCGGACTCGGCGGCACGGAACAGGCGGTCCATCTCGCCGACGATTTCGGCGCGAGTGGCGGGGCGGTCAGCCGCCGCCAGTTTGGTTTCGCCGATCGGGCGACCGTTGACTTTGGCCATCAGGACGATCGCTTTAGCAAAAGCCTCACGGACTTCCCGCGCCGTGACCGGCTTGGTGTCGGCAACGGCGGCGGCGCTCGGCTTGGCTCCGGGGTGAACCGGCCGGCCGGTGGGCTGCTGTCCTAATAGGCTGGAGCCAAAGACGACCGGAACGAGAAGTGAGATGGGAAACGTGCTCATGTCGAGATCACCGCACCGCTCTGTTTGAGAGCGGTCATCTGCTCCAAGGCCATCCCCGTGCCGATTGCCACGCAGTTTAGCGCGTTGTCCGCCACCCGCACCGGAATATCGGTAACGCTGTTCAGAAGCCGGTCTAGGCCGCGGAGAAGTGCGCCGCCGCCGGTGAGTGTGATTCCCCGCTCGATAATGTCGGACCCAAGCTCGGGAGGGGTGATTTCCAACACTCCGCAGAGCTTTTCCGCGATCTGCCGGACCGGCTCGGCGAGGGCTTCGCGGATCTCTTCGCTTGAGATCTCGACCGTCTTCGGCAGGCCCGCGACAAGGTCTCGGCCGCGAATCTCCATCCGGAGTTCCTGAGCGAGCGGATACGCCGAGCCCACGCGGATCTTGATCTCTTCTGCCGTGGGGTCGCCGATCATCAAGTTGTAGGCGTTGCGGACGTGGCGAATGATCGCCTCGTCCAGCTTATTGCCCCCAACGCGGAGCGACTGGGAAAGTACCTTACCGCCCAGGGAGATAACGGCGATGTCCGTCGTACCGCCGCCGATGTCCACGACCATGTTGCCACCAGGGGAGGCGATGGGCAGGCCGGCGCCGATGGCAGCGGCGAACGGCTCCTCGATCGTCATGGCGAGGCCGGCGCCGGCCTCCTTAGCCGCTTGAAGGACCGCACGGTTCTCGACGTTTGTCACACCACTGGGCACGCAGACGAGGATGGTCGGCTTCAGCCGGATGGGAAACTTGGAGCCGCAGGTTTTCTGGATGATGTACTGCAGCATCTTCAGCGTCGTCGAGTAGTCCGCGATGACGCCGTCTTTAAGGGGCCGGATGGCGCTAATGTTACCGGGGGTGCGGCCGATCATATCGCGGGCATCGTTTCCGACGGAGAGGACTTTGCCGTTTGTCGAGCTGATCGCGACCACGCTCGGTTCGGCAAGGACGATGCCCTTGCCGCGCCGAAACACGATGATGTTCGCGGTCCCGAGGTCGATTCCGATCTCAGGAATGAATTTCAATGAGTGGCCTCTAGAAAGCGAGACACCTTTCCGCCCAGGGCGGTCAGGTTGGCTTCCAGGTCTTGGTAGCCTCGGTCGACGTACTTCATGTTGCGCACGGTGGTTTCGCCTTCGGAGGCGAGACCGGCGAGGATGAGCGCGGCGCCGGCCCGCAGGTCGGAGGCTTCGACGGGAGCGCCACGGAGCTTCTCGACGCCTTGGATCACCGAAATTCGGCCTTCGGAGCGGATGTCCGCGCCCATGCGGTTCAGTTCGGGAATGTGGCCGAAGCGGCCTTCGTAGAGGGTTTCTTCGATCACGCTGGTGCCTTCGGCAAGCGAGAGGAGGGCGGCCATCGGCTGTTGCATGTCCGTGGGGAAGCCGGGGTGGGGCATCGTTTTAACTTTGATGCCTTTCATGCCGTTCGGCGCCTGGACGCGGACCCAGTCGTTCCCTTCGATGACCTCGGCGCCCGCTTCGCGAAGCTTATTGACAACGGGGGTCAAGTCGTCCGGGAGAACGCCGGTGACGGTCACATCGCCGCGAGTAATCGCGCCCGCCATCATGTAGGTGCCGGCCTGCATGCGGTCGGCGGGGATGGTGTACTCGCACGGCGTAAGCGTCTTGACGCCTTGAACGGTGATCGTCTGCGTGCCCGCGCCTTCGATGCGTGCACCCATTCGATTCAGAAAACCGGCGAGGGCGACCACTTCGGGCTCCTGGGCGGCGTTCTTGATCGTCGTGACGCCTTCCGCATAGACGGCGGTGGTCATCAGGTGCTGGGTCGCTCCGGCGCTTGGGACGTCGAAGTAGATTTCGCCGCCCACGAGCTTATCGGCGGTGGCGTGGTAAACGCCGCCTTCGTAGCTGATCTGGGCGCCGAGGGTCGCGAGGCCGCGGAGGTGGAAATCGACGGGGCGAGCACCGATCTTGCAGCCGCCGGGAGCGGCCATGTCCAGCTTCTTCAAGCGGGCAAGCAGCGGGCCGAGCATAAAGAACGAGGTTCGAATCGAGCGGACGACTTCCTCATCGGGAGTGGTTCGCATGAGCTCGGTGCAATCGATGGCAAGGGCGTCGCCGCGCCACTCGACTTTCGCGCCGAAAACCTCAAGCAGGCGGATCTTGGCATGGAGGTCAGAGATTCGCGGCACGTTGTGCAGGATGGTCTCTCCTTCGCACATCACGACGGCCGACATGATCGCCAGACCGGCATTTTTGCTCCCCGCAATTGCTACCGAGCCCCGAAGGGGCGTGCCACCAGAAAGAACTAACTCGCTCATCGATTGAAAACCCCCATCCTTGGGATGTCGGCCACCGGACCGGCCCGTACATTGTACCGTTGCTAGGGAAAAGGGGACGAGGAAATAAGGAAAAGGAAAGAGGGAAAAGGTAGGGAGTGCGCAAGTAGTTTTAGTTCTCAAGCCGAGGGCGCATTCGTCCCGCAATTTTTCTCAGGAGTTGCAGCTCTTTGGACGGATCAAGGTTGTACGTCTTGGGCACCGGGTGCTCGCCACGGAGGTCGAAACGGTACCGCTTTTCCATTCCACTTTCCGCCGTTTGAAGGCTTCCGGAAACCTCGAGAGCACGGCGTATTGAAACTCGCCGCGCTATGCCCTTAATGGGTACGAGGATAGCGGTCGAGTAGATTGCGGTCGAAAGAAGCGCGAGGGGAATGGCCAGAACCACCGACCACCAGGCTAGGTGCATTGCCATGGCGAAATAGGCCGATCCGGCGAGCGCAACGGATCCAGAGACACCGGTAGCGAGCCACGTTAGCCACCAACCGCACATTCGCCCCATTCGCAGATAATAGGCTAGGAGGAAAACCTGTTCCGAGTAGTCCATGACCTCGACCCAGGCTGGCGTCACGTGAAGCCGCCCCCGGTCGAAATAGGGTCCGGCCCTCCAACCCAACACCGGATCGACGTCGATCTGATCGACCCGAACTCTTAGCTTGGCCGCGACTTCTGCCACGAGCTCTTCGAACGCAACGCGTTCCATGCCTTGAGGATACGATCTATTTTGAGGACAGCCTGGGCCGATTGGCGTTCCCCGGATCCAGGCTAAAGCCTGGGGCACTTTTGCAGATTGAAGTCTGCGCTCCCTTTCCAAAAAGAAAGCCCCGGCGCGAGCGCCGAGGCTTTCTGGATTCTGGTTGTCACCAGGGAGGCCGGGATTCATAGAGAAGCTCGACCTAGGTCGTGGTCTTTAAAACCAACGACCTCCCTGGCGCATACGTTGATCAGACTTCATACTTCTGCACCACCTCCTAATCCCTTCGGGGGATATAAGTAATAACGAAGTTGCGAAGCCAAAAGTTCTCGGTTTTTTTAAGACTTTACCGGGAGGTCCGCGCTGGAGGCGGGAGGGGGCGATGAAAGGAATGGAGCCGTTGAGGGATCGGGGCCGACCGGCTTGGTGGCGCCGAGGGCGTCGAGCACCTTTGCGTCACCCATGAGCACGGTTACGTCGGTTCCCTTCTTCCCTTTGTCCTGCAGCACCATCAGCCGCTGGGTGCCGTCTTCCCAATAGTTCCACTGGAGGTCGCCCGTTTTCACCTCGGTCATCTTGAGCGTGCCGGTGCCGTTGCGCTGGGCGTCGAGGAGTTCCTGAGCGTGGGCCGGCTCCTGGTCTTCGGCATGGTAGACCGCCGCGATCACCATATCCTTGTAGGTGACGACGCCGTAGCCATAGGACACCACTCGATCTCCTTGGCGGTCGGTGCTCTCCCAGCCATGGGCCTCGAACGAGCTGCCAAAGCGGGCAGGGAGGGACCGGAGGCGGTATGAGCCGCGGTGCTCGGGAAAGAGCTTTTCGGCCGATTCCCAAGCGTCGCCCACGTGAACCGTATTGCCTTCAAAAGACATGGCGATTCCTTCGGCCCGAACCGCCTTACCGGCTGGTTGGACCGAGTCCTCCGACTGAGGGGTCGCCTTGGCGGACTCCTTGTTCTCTTCGCCGCTTCCGCAGCCCGCGAGGAATAGGGCGGGAATAACGAGCAGAAGCGGCGAGAGGCGGATCATTAGCTCACGGACTTGATTCGATAGTGCGAGATCCCGCCGGGCGTTTTCACATCGACTTCGTCTCCCACGGCATGTCCCACCAAACCTTCGCCAAGGGGCGAAGCGATGGAAATGAGATCGTTCGCCGGATCGGCCTCAAATGCGCCGACCAGCCTCACCGTGAGTTCCTCATCGAAATCAAGGTCCAGCAAAGCTACCGTCGATCCTAGTTGCGCGCCACCGGCGGTACTGGGTTCGACGATCTTCGCCGTCAAAAGGGCCTTGTCAAGCTCGGCGATCCGGCTCTCCAATCGGGTCTGGTTCAGTTTTGCTTCGTGGTAGGCCGCGTTCTCCTTCAAGTCGCCATGCGACTTGGCCTCGCGAATCGCTTCCGCGATGCGCATACGTGTCGGGCCTTTCAGCTCGTCGAGCTCTGCCTTGAGCTTCTCAAACCCTTCTCGGGTGAACTGGACTTCACTCCCCATGGGACCGATATTGTAGCATCAGAGCCTGGATGAACCCACAGGACGTCACCGTCGTCGTCGTCAGCTACAACACTCAGGGGGCATTGCGCCGCTGCCTGACCGCTTTACGCGGCGAACAAGTGGCCCGCGTAGTAGTCGTCGACAACGATTCGTTGGACGGCTCCGCCGGAATAGTCCGTGAAGAATTTCCCGAGGTAGTCCTGGTCGAGGCAGGTGGAAATCTGGGCTTTTCGAGGGGGAATAACGTTGGGGCTGAGCATGCGGAGACCCCGCTTTTGCTGTTTTTGAACTCAGATGCCTATACCGACCCCGGTTCGGTGGGGCGGTTGGCGGCGGTGTTTGGAGATTCTGGGGTGGTCGCCGCCGGCGGCCGGCTGCGAAATACGGACGGTTCGCTGCAAGAGTCGGTGGCGGGTCCGCTCACGTTGGCGTCGGTCTTTCTGGAGCAGACACTTCTTGAGAAAGTTTTTCGCGGCTACTGGCGCACCGGAAAATTGCCCGATGACCGAGTGTCTGATGTCGATCAGGTCATGGGAGCCTGCCTTATGGTTCGTCGCGGTCTGGAGCCTTGGGACGAGCGATTCTTCTTGTATTGCGAAGACACGGATCTTTGCCTCCGTCTTCGGCGGCACGGGCGGATCTTATACGTACCGGAGGCGGGGTTCGAGCATGAGCTCGGGACGAGCAGCCGCCGCGATCCTTGGCGCGGCATCGCCCGATACAATTCTGGCAAAGAGTTGTATTTCCGGATTCACCATGGGGTGTTTCAGTCGGTCCTTTGTCTGGTTTTGGATCGGTTGGGGGCGCTGCTGCGGATGGTTTTAAAGCCGAAGCAGGCGGGGGTGTTTTGGAAGGTGTTGACGGTTCGGAAATAGGAACGCTTCGCGTTTTACAACTCGCCTTCGCTGTGCGCCGCGTAATCCGGTAACACCTCTTCCGGCGTCCCGATTCGCACGATCTCGCCATGCTGGATCCAGATGCAGCGGTTAGCGAACTGGCGGATAGTGTCCTCTTGGTGGGACACCAGGAGAATCGTCCCTCCCTCGGCCTGGAAGGTTCGGATTCGGGCGTAGCACTTCTGGGTGAACTCGTGGTCGCCGACGGCGAGCACCTCATCTACAAGGAGCACCTTCGCGTCGACATGCACGGCCACACTGAAGCCCAAGCGGGCCAGCATGCCGCTGGAATAGGTTCTAACCGGCGCCCAGATGTGGTCGCCTAGTTCGCTGAAATCCCAGATCTCCTGGAACCGCTCCTTCGCCTCCTTCCTCGTCAGACCGAGCACGATGGAGTTGAACTGGACGTTTTCCGCGCCGGAGAGGTCCGGGTGGAAGCCGGCCCCGAGCTCCAAGAGAGGGGCAAGGCGGCCTTGCACTTTGACGGTGCCGGAGGTGGGTTTGTATATCCGCGCGAGCAACGAAAGAAGCGTGCTCTTCCCTGCCCCGTTTCGGCCGATGATGGCAACGCATTCGCCCTTCGCTACATCGAAGGAGATGCCCTTCAGGACATCGAGCCGCCGCGTCTCGCGGCGACGCCACCAGAGAAGTAACGTCTTTAGCGACCCGACGTGGGCGTTTCGGACGAGGAACTCCTTCCGCAGATCGCGAACGGAGATTGCGGGAGGCTTAAGGTCGCTCAACGAACCTCCACTTCAACCGGTTGAAAGTCCGATAGCCAAACCAAAGAGTCAACACGGAAACGACCGCCGTGTAGGCCAGCCAGCCCCACGGAAACGGTGAAGGGTCGACCAACGTGGGCACCCCGTCTTTCATGACGGTTACGTGCACCGGCGCAAGAAGCGCCTTCCGGTAGCAGATGGAAAGCACCGCCTGCGGATTCAGCATGTACAGCCGGTAAAGCCAAGGATTGACCTTCAAGGCCTCCGTCATCTGCTCGTGGAAATACACGATCGGGCAAAGGAATGTGAGCAGGTACATCGCCACGTTGGCGACGTACTTCACGTCCTCATAGAACGTATTGTAGGCGCTCACGATCAGGCCGACCCCCGTGGCAAAACAGAGGCTGATCAGCATCAGGAACGGCAGCATCCAAGTCGTTGCCTGGAACGGGCTGACGCCGAAACCGGAGAACGTGTAGATCAATAGCAGCGCGAGAAAGAACACCGCGAAGCCCGTCAGTAGATGGACGAAGTTGCTTACGATGATTGAGAGCGGCAGGAGCTCTCGTGGAAGGTAGATCTTCTTGACCACCGGCAACGAAGCCAAAATCGACTGCGCGCTATCCAGCACCGCAGACTGGAAGAACGTGAAGGGCAACAACGCGGCCAATACGTAGGCAAAGAAGCTGGGGACCCCATTGTTTAGCAGTTTGCCGAACACAAGCCACATGACCAGGGTCGTAACGAGGGGATTTACAAACGACCAAAGGATGCCGAGCGCGGAGTTCTTGTAGCGAATACGCAATTCTCGCTGAACCATCGAGGTGAACAGTTCGCGATAGCGCCAAAGCTCGCGAAACTCCTCGGTCATCGTTGGGATTGTACTCCTTGCCGTTCAGTTGCCTGAACCCGCGTTAAGTCACAACCGCGAACGGGGCGAGTTCGTTCCGAAGGCAACCTAATCCAGTGGCATGGCCTTCCGGGCCACGGGTTACCAGGGCTTCGAACCTTGGCAAAACAATCGGGCTAGAAGCCCGTTGAACGCACCGGCAAGGTGCCGGTGCCACATGCTCAATCCAGGTAAGGCTTGCCTTGGAACCGGCGCGTGGCTCGCATGAGCGATTCGAAGTTGCCTTCGCTCTCGTCCATGTTTGCTAGTCCGACCGACAGGTTGCATTCGTAACCGGCATTGTCCAGCCAGGCCGAGAATCGGCTTTCGACTCGCTCCATTACTCGGCGCGCGACCTCGGGTCGGGAGCCATCGAGGACCAGAATCAGCTCTTGTTCCTGAACATGAACCACCAGATCGGTGTTTCGGGTTTCCACCTCAAGGGCTTTCCGCAGAAGACGGAAGACATGGTCGCCTGCGCCAGGGCCGTATCTCTCATCAAGCGATGCGAACCCTTCACAGTCGATAGCCACGGCAGATGCTCCGGCATCGATCTCCACCTCAGTCAGAGGCGCGACGCTCACCAGTTTCGGCATGCCCAAGGCGAGCAGGAAAGCGATCCCGGTTGCGGCGGCAATAGCTAGGAATCCCGGATGGCCGAAAAGAACGTAGGAGACTAAGCCCAGCCCCGCCGCCGCTCGAGCGCCTGCGGCGCCCGCGGCGCAGGCGGCCAGCCAAGGGCCGACGAGCGCCAATTGCGGCAATGGCATCGGCGCCCCCGCCAGGGCGGCAAAGCCCAAACCGATCGCAAAACCGACTTTCGGCTTGCGAATCGTCTGGACGGCCCAGTTGCGGAGAGGGGCGATGATATTCAAGTCGGCCTCAGAGGAATAGACTCGCCGGTCAGGGCGCTTGTTTCCAAAGCCGGCTTTCACCGGTCGTCCGGTTACCCGGGCCGATGGGCGATAAACGTCGTCATTAGTGCGAAATGGCATGCGCTTCCTCCAAGAACGAACAGATGCCAGAGATCGTGTGCGGAAAATCGGCCCGGCCAAAGATGGGGCCGATCTGTCGCGTAGATCACGGCACCAACAGTATACACGAGTCCACCTGTGACGAGTAGAACGATCGCATAAGTTGGCCAATTCGCGCCGATGTAACCAAGCGCCGGAAGCGCCATCCAACCCATCAATAGGTACAAAACCACGTTCAGAACTTCCGGGAATTTCTTTAAGAAGAAGGTCCCTAAAACTCCAATAAGCGCCATTGTCGCCTGAAGAATAAGGAACGTCCAGCCAAATCCCTTTGACAACGCGAGCAGGCAAACGGGCACGTAGGTTCCGGAGATCAAGAGGAAGATGCCGGTGTGGTCCAACTTGCGCAGCAGGACCTCTTTCTTCCCAACGCAAGTTAGAGAATGGTACAGACCGCTCGCCACGTAGAGGCCGATGAGCGATGCGCCGTAGATGCTAAACGCCACCATCGCCAGAGGCTTTCCCCAGGCCATCGTGAGAAGAACTACCGTGCCAATCACCGCTAGGCCGGCGCCTAGCCAGTGAGAAACGCCGCAAAACGGGTGCTTGATCTTGGCCAAGAGATGCACTCGTTAAGTAGACCCCCGCGAGACATGTGAAGATATCTTGGTCGGAAAAGATTGCGACCCAGGTCCGGCAAAGTCGCAGTACAATAGTCCAGTACCAACAGCGGCACAAACCTTAATGTGCCCAACTTACAATGAAGTAACCCCAACGAAAGGGTCTTGGATCAAATGAAACTAACTACTCGCTTCGCTACTTTTGCCATGCTGGCCGCGGTCGCCGGCGCCGCCCATGCTACGGACCTTACGCTCATCGGCTCGATGGACGGACGGGACTTCTACGTTTCGGCCAACTATTACAACATCCCGGACGCAGAGGCGCTCGCCAGCAGCGTTGGCGGCAATCTCGCCACGATCGCCAGCCAGGCGGAGCAGGATTGGCTGCTCGACGGAAGTCGCGCCGGTTCGGCCGAACTTTTCTGGATCGGCTACACCCGCACGAGCAGCGGCGGCCCTTTCGCCTGGGAAGATGGTTCAACCGCGACCTACACAAACTGGAACGGCGGTGAGCCAAACAACGCCGGCGACGAACGGAATACCGTTATGAACTGGGGGAGTCACGGTGCCTGGAACGACTGGAACGAAGCGAATACCGCCCGCGTCCTCGTTACCACCCAGGCTGTTCCGGAGCCCGCAACCATGGCGGCTCTCGGCGTCGGGGCGCTCGGACTTCTTCGCCGCCGCAAGCGATAAAAACGCCCATTTTCTACGCCGCGAAGAAACTCTTCGCGGCGTAGAATGGTAGACGTATGGCGATCGTCCCGTATCAGAAAGATTTCCAGCTCGCCAAAGATTTCTCCCCGAAAGGTGATCAAGCAAACGCGATCGCCGGACTCGTTGAAGGTCTCGACTCCGGATACCGGTATCAGACGCTGCTCGGCGCCACCGGAACCGGAAAGACGTATACGATGGCCAGCACCATCGCCCAAAGCGGCCGGCCCGCGCTGATCCTCGCGCACAACAAAACTCTCGCCGCCCAACTTTGCCAGGAGTTCCGTGCCTTCTTCCCCGAGAACTCGGTTCAGTACTTCATCTCGTATTACGACTACTACCAACCTGAGGCCTACGTGCCGGGCGCGGACCTGTATATCGAGAAGGACTCCAGCACCAACGAGGAGATCGAGCGGCTCCGACACGCGGCCACACATACGTTGCTGGAGCGGCGCGACGTTATCGTGGTCGCCTCCGTAAGCTGCATTTACGGCCTTGGTTCGCCTGATGAATACGCCGAAGCGGTTGTGACCTTCGAGAGGGGTAGCACCTTCGATCTGGACGATGCGATCAAGCGGCTCGTCTCGATGCAGTTCACGCGGAATGAGATGGTCCTCGACCGTGGCACCTTCCGGGTACGGGGCGACACGCTGGAAATCCAGCCCAAAGACGAAGAGATCGTGACGCGGGTCGAGTTCTTTGGCGACACCGTCGAGCGTATTCGTCTCGTCGATCCGCTTACCGGAGAAGTTATCGACGAGCCGACCAAAGTCTCGGTCTTCCCCGCCACTCACTACGTCACCCCGTTCGAAAAGATGGACGAGGTGATCGAGCAGATCCGCGCGGAGCTTGACGCCCAAGAAGCGATGTTCGTCAGTCAGGGCAAGCTGCTGGAGGCTCAGCGCATTCGCCAGCGCACCGAGTTCGACCTTGAAATGATGAAGGAGGTCGGTTACTGCAATGGCATCGAGAACTACTCGCGCTACTTCGACGGTCGCGCCCCGGGCACCCCGCCCTACACCTTGCTCGACTTCCTTCCCTCGGACGCGGTGGTCTACATCGACGAAAGCCACCAGACCCTTCCGCAGGTTCGGGCGATGTTCAACGGGGACAAGCAGCGGAAATCTGTACTCGTCGACTACGGCTTCCGCCTCCCCAGCGCCCTCGACAACCGCCCGCTGAAGTTCGAAGAGTTCCTCGCGCGGGTCCCGCAAATCGTCTACGTCTCCGCCACTCCTGGTCCCTTCGAGCAGGAGACCCAGAACCAGGTCGTCGAGCAGATCATCCGGCCGACCTTCCTTATCGACCCGGAGGTCGACATCCGGCCTACGAAGGGCCAGATCGACGACCTGCTTAACGAGATCCAACTCCGTGCCGCGGCCGGCCAGCGGACGCTCGTCACGACCCTGACCAAGAAAATGGCGGAAGACCTCACCGGTTACCTCCAAGACATCAACGTCAAGGTCCAGTACATCCACTCGAACGTTCATTCGCTCGAACGGCCCGAGATCCTTCGTGACCTTCGGCTTGGTGTCTACGACGTGGTTGTGGGCGTCAACCTCCTCCGCGAAGGTCTCGACCTTCCAGAGGTCACCCTCGTCGCCATCCTTGATGCCGATAAGGAAGGGTTCCTCCGGTCAGAGACCTCCCTTATTCAGACCATCGGACGC
>FTBF01000071.1_pt1 | contig 11245 bp, 11 predicted proteins | sample 1639301 | NCBI WGS metagenome assembly FTBF01 (sample SAMEA3914864, study PRJEB12502) | metagenome | biome: forest; material: soil | place: USA | collected 2012-03-12 | depth 0.3 m
GAGTACGGGAGGGCGGGACGTTTTGTTAGCTTTTAGGCCCTTTGGCGCCGGCCCTTTATTTCTTCTTCCAGCCCGGCCCGATCGTGCGCTCAAACAAGTCCAAAATGCGCGAATATTCGTCCGTCCAGCTTTCCGCCCGTGTAAACGCGTGATCCTCCACCGGATACGGCGCCAGCGTCCAATTCTTTTTACCAAGTTCGATGAGCCGCTCGGTCAGTCGTACGGAATCCTGGAAGTGAACGTTCGTGTCGACCATGCCGTGGCAGATGAGCAGCGAACCCTTTAGCCCTTCGGCGAAATTTATCGGCGAACTGCGTTGGTAAGCCTCGGGGTCGTCTTGGGGATTGTTTAAGATCGGCGACGTGTAGCCACCGTGGTAATTGCGCCAATCGGCGACCGGACGGAGGGCCGCGCCGGCGGCGAAGACGTCCGGAGCCTTGAACATCGCCATGAGGGTCAGGAAGCCGCCGTAGGAGCCGCCGTAGAGCCCTATGCGTTTGGGGTCGACGCCGTAGGTGCTGATGAGCCACTTTGCGCCGTCGACATTGTCGTCGAGGTCCTTGCCGCCCATGTTTCGGTAGATGGCGGTGCGCCAGGCCTTGCCGTAGCCGGCGGAGGCGCGGAAATCGACGTCCAGCACCATGTAGCCCTTTTCCATGAGGAGGTGGTTGAACATCATCTCCCGGAAGTAGTGGCTCCAGCCCTCATAGACGTTCTGGAGGTAGCCGGCGCCATGGACGAAGAGGACGGCAGGCCCGCCTTTCTTCCATTTCTTGGGCTTATAGAGCTTCGCCGGGACCATCACGCCGTCGCGGGCGGGGATCTGGACAATGGGGGCTTCGATCCAGGGGTAGGAGAGCCACTCTTCGGTGGGGGTGTGGGTGATCTGCTTATCGCCGATCCAGAGTTCGGCGGGGCGGGCGGGGCTGGAGCGAACGACGGCGAGGGTGCCATCAGGGGCGACAGCGTATGCGGCATCTTCGTCGGCGGAGAGGTCGATCAGTTTGGTGATCGGGCCTCCGGTGAAAGGGACAGCGTCGACGTGGCGCTTGAAGGGGGAGCCCGCGCTGGAGACGAACACGAACCGGTTGCGGGCGCGGTCCATCGTAATATCCGAGACTTCGAACTTGCCGCCGACGAGCCCGTGGGCTTCGGAGCCGTCGGGTTTCATCGTCCACAAGTTCGCGAAGCCGTCGTTTTCGGTGCCGAAGACGACCCGGCCTTCGGGCGTCCATTGGAGATAATCGTGGGTCGGGCCGCCGACCCAGCCGTCGTCATGCTCCGTGTGCAGGGTCTTAGTGGCCTTGGTGGCGGCGTCGTAAGCCACAAGCCAAGCGTCTTTGTGGTCTTCGGAATCGGCCCAGAAGACGAGGGTCTGACCGTCCGGGGACCAGCGTTCGCTGCCGATATTGCTCGGGCGGGGTGGCGTGTACGTGACGGTGGCGCCGCTGGTGAGGTCCGCGATGAGAAGGCTGTCGCGTCCGCCATGGCCGCCGACTTTGGCGTAAGTTGGAATCATCTCCGTATAGCCACTGCGGGTGACGTAGCTTGGGACTTCGGCGGTGCGGGCGGCGGGGCCGTCCTCCGTCACCTCGACGGCGGCGAATTTGCCGGAGGGCGAAACGCTGGTGGGGCCAGCGCGGCGGCCGGTGGGAATGGCGATCGCGACCCCGCCGGTTGCGCCGCTACCACCTCCACGGAGACCTCCGCCGAAGCCGCGTCCGCCTCGTGCGCCGCCCGCCCTTGTGCCGGAGGGGGAGAAGGATTTGAAGAGCTTGCCGGTGGCCTCCGCGAGAGATTTCTCGGCATCGCTGGTCTCGGCGGGAGCGGGCGTGGTCGGCACGGGGAGGACGAGGTGGGAAAGTTGGACGGTCTTGCCGTCCGCAACGTCGGCGCGGTAGACGTCACCGCCACGGAGGAAAGCGATGGCTTTGCCGTCTTCGATGAAAATGGCCTGGCGGGCGTCTTCGACGGGGAGCTTGCGGTCTTGAAGATAGAGACTCCCGCCGCGCGACGTGAGAATTTGACCGCTCGCGGTCTGGTCGAGGCGGACAATCTGGTCTTCCGCCGTCTCGGGGGTTGTGCCCGGAGCGAGGCCGGTACCGTCCTTCTTAACCTGGTAATCGCGAAATTCAGGCTCGCCTTTTCCATCGGGCTTTGCCCAGATAAAGCGGAGAAGGGAGCTATCGGCGGACCAGCGCAGAGCCCGCGGCGCCTGTCCAACCAGCGCCGGACCCCGCATGATCGACTCGACGGTTAAGGAGAAGGTGAGAAGCGCGAGCACGGGAACAGGATAACAGGGGGAGAGGGGAAAGGCGGGGCCTATTCCTTATTTCCTCTTTCTTCTTCCCTTCCTTCCGCAAACATCGCCCTCAGGACGTCTTCGACATCCGTCTCCTCGATCGACAGATCGGCGACCGGGAGGGCTTGGAGGAGGGCGGCGGCGGCGCGGGCGGTTTCGGCTCGGGGGACGTCGAGGGCGACGGTGACGCCTTCGTTCTCTACAATCCGGCCATAGGCGACCAGATCTTCCGATGGGACCGGTTTTTCCAGGGTGAGGCGGACGCGACGGGTGTCGCTGAACCGGGCGCTCATGGCCTCTAGGGTGCCTTCGAAGACCACGGCTCCGTGGTCGATCACCACGACCCGGTCGCAAAGCTCGGTGACGTCCTGCATGTAGTGGCTGGTGAGGAGAAGCGTCATGCCGTCTTCCTGCTGCTGCTCTTTGAGGAAGTCGCGGATGCGCTTCTGGCTGACGACGTCCAAGCCGAGGGTGGGTTCGTCGAGAAAGACGACTTCGGGGCCATGGAGGAGGGCGGCAACGAGTTCACACTTCATTCGCTCGCCCAAGGAGAGGCGCCGGACCTGGGTGTTGACCTTGTCTTTGAGGTCCAGCTCATCGATGAGACGGTCGAGCCGCTTCTTGTATAGGTCGGCGGGGACTTCGTAGATCTCTTTGAGCACGGCGAAAGAGTCCATCGCCGGCAGATCCCACCAAAGCTGCTGCTTGTTGCCCATCACGAGGGCCATCCGCTGGAGCATGCGGGGGTCACGCTTCCAGGGCTCGTAGCCAAGAACTTTAGCTTCTCCGGCGGTGGGGTGGAGGATGCCGCTCAGCATCTTGAGGGTGGTGGTCTTTCCCGCGCCATTGGGGCCGAGGAAGCCGACGCGCTCACCCTTCTCGAGCCGGAGCGAGATGCCTTTGACGGCTTCGATCTCGGTTTTATCGCCTTTGAACAGAGCCTTGACCGAACCCATCATGCCGGGAGCACGCTTCGGCTGCACGTAGGTTTTGCGCAGATTGTGCGTCTCGACCGCGGGTTCGGGCATTTGGATATTGTGGCCCGTATCTGAATCCCTCCAAACATCGGATCTGAGCACGTAGAACTAATTCATATGCGCGCGATGGTTCTTCACGGCGTCGGTCAGCCTCTGGTTCTGGAGGATCGGGCACCCTTGGTTTCGGGGCCGGATCAGGCGGTGGTGCGGGTTCGGGCGGCCGCTTTGAACCATCGGGATGTTTGGATCCGGAAGGGTCAGTACGCGGGTTTAAGGTTCCCCATCGTGCTGGGCGCGGACGGGGTTGGCACGGTGACGAGCGGCCCTGCGGAGTGGGTGGGCAAGGACGTGATCGTGAATCCATCGCTCGGTTGGGGGGATTCTGAGGCTGTTCAGGGGCCGGAGTTTCGGATTCTCGGTCTCCCGGAAGATGGAACGTTTGCGGATGAAGTGCTGGTGCCTGCCGAGAATTTGGCTTTAAAGCCCGCGTATCTCTGCGACGAATCGGCGGCGGCTCTGCCCCTCGCCGGCTTGACGGCGTATCGTGCCGTATTTTCGCGAGCCGGCTTGCGCGCGGGTGAAAAGGTTTTGATTACCGGCGCGGGCGGAGGAGCGGCTTCGTTTGCCGTGAGATTTGCTTTGGCTGCGGGGGCGAAGGTTTGGGTGACGACTTCCGGAGAAGAGAAGCGAGCACGGGCATTGGCCATGGGAGTGCAGGGGGCGGTGGATTACCGGAATGAAGGTTGGGTTTCCGAGCTTAAGGATGCGGGCGGGTTCGATGTGATCGTCGATTCGGCGGGAGGGGACGGGTTTGGATCCCTGCTGGATTTGGCGGCGCCAGGGGGACGGATCGTTTTCTTCGGAGCAACGATGGGTAACCCTTCTGAATTCGTGATGCGAAAGGTGTTCTGGAAACAGCTTTCCGTTTTGGGGACGACGATGGGCTCGCCAAGGGATTTCGCCGCGCTGCTGGCCTTCGTCGAAGCCCACCGACTTGTCCCCGACGTCGACGAGACGTTTCCCGTGGAACGGGCTAACGATGCGCTGGACCACATGGAGAGCGGGGCACAGACCGGGAAGATCGTTTTGTCTCTGTAGTTTCCATAATGAGCCTATGCTTGAGGCCGTTTTCGGTGCGTTAGCCGCCGACCCGTTGGTGCATGGAATTCGGATGGGCGGTTCTCGGGCTCGCGGGGAAGCGGACGAGTGGTCGGACATCGATCTGGTGCTGGATGCGCCGGGATGGACGCCGGCTCGCCTGGGCGGGCTTTGGCTCGGTGGTCAGTCGATGCGGCTGGGAGAGTCGCCGTTTTTCCACGGAGCCCTGGCCGATGGGACGGTCTTGGACGTAATCGTAGGACCACACGGGCCTGGCTACGTGGCAATCGAAGCGGAGCCGCAGAGTCCACCGCCGGCGGTACCGCTGGCGGAGGGTCCGGCGCTGGACTTCTGGCTTAACTCGATGAAGCACCCGAAGCCTTTGGGTCGCGGAGTCGCGGGGATGGCCCTATTTGGACTGCACGAGGAAGCGAAAACGCTGCTTCGGCTCTGGGTGATCGAAGACACGGGGAAAGATCCGGGGCCTTCGGCGTTCACGATCTTTGGGCTTACGCCGTTAGTGCGGGCGCATCTTTCGGCCGAGCGGTTGGCGCTGCTGGGAATGCCTCAACGGGACGAGGCGGAGTTGAGGGCAACGATGAATGCCTATCGGGATGCGGTTTCGTCCGCGGGCCGTGCGGCAGAGGATCGTTGGGGAGTGGCGTATCCGCATTTGTTGGAGGCGGTGGTGCGGAAGCGTTGGCCCGTTTGAGGCGCGGGCATGACGCAGGCGGTACGCCTACGCCACAATAGGCTAATGTCCGCCCAAATTCTTGACGGTCTTGCGCTTTCCAAACTTGTTCGGGCGGAACTGAAAACGCGTGTCGAAGCGCTGCGAGAAAAGGGCGTGATTCCGCGGATCGAGGCGATCGTGGCAGCGCAGGATCCGGCGAGCTTGGCTTACGTCCGTATGAAGCGAAAGTGGGCGGAGACGGCGGGGATGGAGAGCGGGCTTTGGGAAGCCACGGAGGAGACGAGCCAGGAAGCCTTGATCGGGCGGATTCACTCGCTAAACAACGACTCGTCGGTTCACGGCGTGCTCCTCCAACACCCGCTACCGAAACAACTCGATGAGCACGCGGCGCTCTTGGCTTTGGGGGCGGAAAAGGACGTGGACGGAATCACTCCGGCATCCCTGGGTCGACTGGTTGCGGATCTTCCCGGGTTTCGCTGCGCGACGCCGTATGGCGTGATCAAGCTTTTGGAGCACTACGATATCCCGCTCAGCGGCAAGCGGGCGGTGGTCATCGGACGCTCCGTAATCGTGGGCAAACCGATGGCGCTCCTACTGCTGCAGAAGCACTGCACGGTCACGATCGCCCACTCTCGAACGGAGAACCTGGCCGATCTATGCCGCGAGGCCGATATTCTGGTGGCCGCGGTGGGGCGGGCGCACATGGTGAAGGGTGACTGGATCAAACCGGGAGCGGTGGTCGTGGACTGCGGCTACAACAAGGTCGAAGGTCTTAAAGGAGACGTTGGAGACGTGGATTTTGAGTCCGCCAAGGAGATCGCGGGCTGGATCACGCCAGTCCCGGGCGGCGTGGGCCCAATGACCGTGGCGACGCTGCTGAGCAACTGCGTGGATGCGGCAGAGTTGAAAGCTTAACTCGCCCAAATCCGTGAGTCGCCCGTATCCACCATTTTCGTGGCTTCGCGGCGGATAAGGTCTGCCAGCACCTCCGCGCCAACCGGCTTGCCGTCGCACAGCAGCCCCGACTCTTGCGGAAGAAGCTTTGTCCGGGCGGCTTCGAGGGCGCGGCCGTCGACCCAGGTCTCAAGATCCTCCCTGGGTACGAAGACGATCGCCACATCGCAGCCTAAGACGGCGGCGGCGTCTCGAAGACGGTTGAGGGAGATCGATCCGTTGGCCTCGGACGCCTCCAGGCGGTGCGCTGCCTGCCGGGTGATGCCGAGCTGGGCGCCGAAGGCTTCGAGGCTCATTCCTAGCGGCTCGCGGAAGGCACGTAGCCAGCCTCGCTTGGGTTGTTCGGGCAGGGTGCCCTTAAGCGGCAACAGCCGATGGCTGAGTTGCCGCCGCCTTGCGCGCATCAGGAGGCCATGCATGTCTTTATCCTATAGGTCAAAGGTCCCGGTTGTCAAGGTATTTGTTGACAACTAGGCTCCACAAACTCTTTTTACTGCGGTTATGATGAATTGTGCCAACCGTACGCTATTTCGTTGGAGACGTCGACGCTTCGCTTGCTTTTTACGAGATCCTTGGTTTCGGCCTCGTGGAACGCTGGGGGCCGCCTTTCGCAATTGTGGAGAAGGACGGGCTCCAGCTTTGGCTGAGCGGGCCCGGGACCTCCGCAGCGAAGCCAATGCCGGACGGGCGAGTTCCGGGACCGGGAGGATGGAACCGGATCGTCATCGCAACCGATTCGTTTGAGACCACCTACGAGCACCTAAAGCAGGCCGGCGCGGTGTTCCGGAACGAGCCACTCAAAGGGCCGGGCGGGACGCAGGTCCTGCTCGACGACCCGGACGGAAATCCGATCGAGCTATTCCAACCGCGCGATTCCTAGGCGATGCCGTAAACTGAACGCGACAATGCCCAACTATGTCGCGAGCGTGGGAATGGAGGTCCATGCCGAGTTGGCGACGGCCTCCAAGATGTTCTGCCGATGTGCGGTCGCTTTCGGCGGCGAGCCCAACAGTCGGACGTGCCCGATCTGCCTCGGCCTGCCGGGGACTTTGCCCGTGCCCAACGGGAAGGCGATCGAACTGGTGCTGCGCACCGCGCTCGCGCTGAACTGCACGATCGCGATGAACAGTATCTTCCACCGGAAGAACTACTTCTATCCCGACCTTCCCAAAGGCTACCAAGTGAGTCAATACGGCGAAACCAACCCGTTGGGCTACAACGGATACTTGGACTTGCCCAGCGGGAAGCGCGTGAAGATTCGCCGCGTTCACCTGGAGGAAGACACGGGCAAGCTGATGCATCTGCCCGCGGGCGGTAGCGGTGTTGACTATAACCGCGCGGGCACCCCGCTAATGGAGATCGTTACCGACTTTCCGCCGGACATCGAGAATCCCGAGGATGCGAAGGAGTATCTGGTTGGCCTGCGACAGATCCTGCTTTACCTGGGCGTCTGCGACGGCAAGATGGAAGAAGGATCCCTGCGCTGCGAGCCGAATATCTCGGTGCGCGTCGAGGGCGCAACGGAGTACGGCACGAAGACCGAGTTGAAGAACCTCAACTCGTTCCGCGCCGTGCAGCTCGGCGTGGCGTTTGAGACGAAGCGGCAGGGCGAGTTGCTGGACGAAGGTGGCACCGTGCTGCAGGAGACCCGCGGCTGGAACGACCAGAAGGAAGTGAGCTTCCTGATGCGCGTGAAGGAGAGCGAGAACGACTATCGCTACTTCCCGGACCCGGACCTCGTGCCGATGGTTTTCGAAGAGTCCTATATCCAGGGTCTTCGCGACGGACTGCCCGAGTTGCCGCTGGCGAGGCTCAACCGCTACAAGAACGATCTTGGACTCAGCGAGTACGACGCCGGGGTGATGACGGCGGACACGGATTGGTCGGCCTGGTTCGAGGAGGCCCTCGCGATCGGAGGCGAAGCGAAGGCCGTCTGCAACTGGATGAACGCGGAGTTCGCGAAGCTGCTTAACGAGAAGGCCATCGGACCGCGCGAGTCCAAGATTACGCCTGCGCACCTCGTTGAGCTGACCCAATTGGTGGCGGACGGAACGATTAACGGCAAGACCGCGAAGTCAATATTCGCGGAAGCATTTGAAAATGGGAAGAAGCCTGCCGATATCGTTAAGGAGCAGGGAGCAACTCAGATTTCCGACCGGGGCCCGATTGAAGAAGCGGCCCGGGCCGTTCTAGCCGAGAATCCGGAAAGCGTGTCCAAGTATAAGGCGGGCACGACGAACGTAAAAGGCTTCCTGGTCGGTCAAGTGATGAAGAGAACAGGCGGAAGGGCCAACCCCAAGCTCGTTCAAGACGTCTTACAAGAAGAGTTGGATCGAGCATGAAAACTATCGCCTTCGTCGCCGTTATCGGTCTGTCCGCCTTTGGCGCCGCTCAAAGTGGTGCTCCGGCTCCGAACGCTCCGAGCCGAGTTGACGCGATTATGGAGATCGCCAACTCGCGGATCTCCCGACAGATCGACGCGATGTTCGACGATGGCGATTTTCCCGCTTCGATTTCGCTGCTCAAGCTGCAGGCCGAAATGTATCCGGCCGACTACGACGTCTGGACCAACCTCGGCTGGATGGAAGAAAACGTCGAGTCGTGGGACAGCGCTTTGGCGACCTACGTTCGATACAAACGGCAGAACCCGAAAGATCCGGACGCGGCGCTCCCGGAGGCGACTTTCTACTTTAACCGCAAGCTCTTCGCCAAGGTCCCACCCCTGCTCGAAACCACGATCAAAGGCAAGTGCCACCCCAACGCCTACCGAATTCTGGCGCGGTCCTATGAGAAGCAGGACATGCTGACGGACGCCGCGCGAATCTATAAGGCGCTCACCACGCGGGATCCAGAAGACCTCGCGGCGAAAGCGAATCTAAAGCGCGTCGAAGGCAAACTGGCCAAAGGGAAATAGGGAAGAAGGAAAAGGTTTTGGATGGCAGGGCGGATTGAGGATACAGAGGTGTATAAACGCGCTTGTGTTCTGTCTGACGAAGTCTATGTCGCTGTCGTAAGATTGCCTATTTTGGCGAGGAATACGGTTGGAACTCAACTGATCCGGAGTATCGATAGTGTAGGTGCAAACCTAGTAGAAGGAGATGGAAAAGGGCCAGGCGCGGATGCGATACGCTTCTTTCGAATTGCTAGAGGCTCCTGTCGAGAGGCCCGTCATTGGATTGATCGGGCGGTTCGGCGCCAACTGATAGATTCCACCACCGGGGAGAAATGGCTATCTGAGACGGGTGAGATTGTCGCAATGATTCACGGACTCATTCGATTTCGTCAGGCAAACCCGATGCAAGCGAGGGAGAATTTGGCTGAGTACGACCCATTCACAATTTCCGAGTAATCCTCCTTTTCCTTCTTCCCTATTTCCTAAGCTCATGTCGAAACTTCTTCCCATCGACCTAGTCAACGCTCAGTTCTCAAAGGCCTCCTTCGGGGGCTATAAGCATGATGAAGTGAACGATCTTATCGATCGGGCGGCCCGTGCGCTTGAGGATCTTACGGCGGAGAATGAGGACCTGCGATCGCAGGTCGTTCGACTGCGGGCCGAGTTGGACCAGCTTCGCGGGGAAGAGCGCTTGGTGAAGGATGCGATCATGTCCGCTCAACGGGCGGGCGAACTGCTTAGGGGAGATGCGGCGCGCGAGGCCGATCTGATTCGAGAAGAGGCCCGCCAGCAGGCTCGAGCCGAAAGGAGCCAGGCCCAAACCGATGCGGCTTCGCTGCAGGACGAGGTCGAGCGATTGCAAGTGATGCGTAAGCGCTTTATCTCAGAGCAGCGGGCTCTGCTGGAGAAGTCGCTGCGGGAGCTGGACCAACTGGAGCCGATTACCCAGGCGGCGGTTTCAATGCCGGTCTCCGCCCCCTCGCCCGAACCTTCTCCGGAACCGGTGATGGCGAATAACGGATACCAAACGCGTCTCGGCGTCACCAAGCCCATGGATCCGATCATCGTCGAGGATGACGACGGCGAAAAATGGGTCAGCTAGACCACTTAGCTTTCCGCGTCGAAATCTAAGCCAGGGTTTTCGAGCTTCCTTGGAGGCTCCAGGCCCAGGTGCTTATAGGCCGATTCGGTAACCATTCGGCCACGGGGCGTGCGTTGAAGCATGCCGATCTGGAGCAGGAACGGCTCAACGACATCCTCAATTGTCGTGGAGTCTTCTCCTGTGGACGCGGCTAACGTTTCTAGGCCGACCGGGCCGCCTTTATAGCGGGTGATCATCACCTTGAGCAGGGTCCGGTCGATGCGGTCGAGCCCCAATTCGTCGATCTCCAGGGCTTTAGCGGCATGGTCCACCACCGACCGCTCGATGGCCTCATGGCCAAGGACTTGGGCGAAGTCGCGGACGCGGCGAAGAAGGCGATTCGCGATACGGGGGGTGCCACGGGAGCGGCGGGCAATCTCTTCCGCGCCGTCGCGCACAATGCGGTAGCCCAAGATGCCGGCCGACCGGACGATGATTTGGTAAAGAGCCTCCTGATCATAGAACTGGAAGTGCGAGATGATGCCGAACCGGTCGCGGAGAGGGCCGGTGAGGAGGCCCTGGCGGGTAGTGGCGCCGATGACGGTGAAGGCGGCGACATCCAGGCGGATGGAGCGCGCAGCGGGACCTTTACCGATCATGATGTCAACCTTGCGGTCTTCCATGGCCGGATAGAGGATCTCCTCTACCGCACGGGAGAGCCGGTGGATTTCGTCAATGAAGAGGACGGAGTTCTCGTCCAGATTCGTAAGGATGCCCACTAGGTCGCCGGGCCGTTCGACGGCGGGCCCGCTGGTGACGTGGATCCCGGCGTTCATTTCGTTGGCTACGATGTGGGCGAGCGTGGTCTTGCCGAGGCCCGGAGGACCGTAGAGAAGGAGGTGATCAAGCGGCTCGGACCGCTGTTGGGCGGCCCGAAGGAACACATCGAGGTTCGCTTTGAGCCCTTCTTGCCCAATAAATTCGCTCAGGCGCTTTGGCCGAAGCGATAACTCGCCGTCGCCCGGCTGCTCGTGGGGGTCTAGTTCTTCACGCATGGCTACGGTCGGCTTAGTAGAGAAGATTCTACTCTTTAAGGCGATCCGCCGTATCATAGCGATGTGGCCCACTCGGTGGTGGCTGAACGTGTCGTTCTGACCGGATTTACAATATAATTATGTCATAAGCAATAAAAAACCTAAAATTACCGAGATTTCACCGAGAAAAAACCGAATTTTGAACCTAAAAC
>FTBF01000225.1_pt1 | contig 11100 bp, 11 predicted proteins | sample 1639301 | NCBI WGS metagenome assembly FTBF01 (sample SAMEA3914864, study PRJEB12502) | metagenome | biome: forest; material: soil | place: USA | collected 2012-03-12 | depth 0.3 m
GGTTGTCGCCCCTCACCCCCTGCCCCCTCTCCCCCGGAGGGGCGAGGGGGTTCTGAGGGCTCTCCTCGTTTGGGGCGGGATAGTAAGATTCCTGTTACGCCCGCGTTTTGCGCGGCTCCCAGGTCGTCGATCGGGTCGTCGCCCACGTGGAGGGTTTCTTCCGGAGAGACACCTGCCGAGGTCATAGCTAAATGGATCATAAACGGGTCCGGTTTCTCGGCGCCGACGACGAGGCTGGCGTAGGTTTCGTCGACCAATCCATCGAGACCATGCGCGGCTAAGACCAAAGGAAGCGAGGCGTCCCAGTTCGAGACAACGGCGAGGCGGATGCCCTTTTCGCGAAGCGCCTTCAGGGCGGGGACGGTGTCTTCGAAGGGTTCGAAGAGGGGGCCGAGGAGGAGGCGTTCGCTGGCGGCGACGACTTCCTCGGAAAGATCCGGATTGACATCCAACTCTTCCAGCCAGAGGCGTCCGACTTTCACGTACTCCTCTTGGACCAGTTTGTAGTCTCCCGTTTTGTTGGCGGTCAGAATCTGCGGGTAGTGGCGTTGAAGGAGGGCGGCGTAGCTGGTCGCGGCCCGTTTTGGCAGGCAAAGTCCGGCCTCCTGGGCCGCCCAGAGCGCAAAACCCACGGGATCCCACTTGCCGCGGAGGAGTGTATTCGCGCAGTCGAGCGTCACAAGACGGATCGGCATCGATGCAAAGGGTACCGGGAGGGCGTAAAGTAGAGGGAGCTATGCGCACCCGAACCGTCTTCGCCTTCGCGACTCTCGCTGCCGCCGCGTTTGCGGTCCAAGGAGTGAGCCTTCGCTGGACGCCCAAGGAGGGCGACGAGTTGAAGTACCAGACGGTGGGCAAATTGGCGCTGGGCGGTCAGGAGGCGCAGATCACTACGGTCAACATCCACAAGGTGATCCGCGTCGAGTCGGACGGCAGCTTCCTGGTCGAGGCCCGGCCGGTAGAGGGTAAGGCGATTTACAACGGCACGGAGCTTCCGGTGAAGGGAGCGACCATCCAAACGATTTACGCGGCGGGCGGGGAGTTGAAGGAGATCCGGGGCGACAAACCGGACACGACCGGCTACCGGATGGCGAATTTGACCGGATTCCATGCTCCATCCAAGCCGGTGGTGGTCGGAGACACTTGGTCGGTCGAAGGAAAGAGCGATGCAAAAACGGGCGCGGTCGCTTGGAAGGTGGATTACAAGGTGGTGGGCGAGGAGACGATCGGGCCTTACACCGCGCTTAAAATGGACGTCAGCGCGCGGGAAACCGAGGGCTCGGATGGCGGTAAGGCGATTGGCAACGTTTGGATTGGCAAGGACGGCGTTATGGTTCGCACAGACCTTAAGTGGACCAATATGACGGTGCCGGGATCGCCTTCGCCGGTCAACGGATCGTTAACAATGACCCTTCAGCCCTAGGACTTTCCGCACTTTGGCGCGAGTCGAGGCGTATCCTATAGAACGATGAAGCGTCGAGCTTTCCTTCCGATTGGCCTCGTGGCCCTGTCTGTCCTTGCCTATGCTGCCCAGGGCGTGGTCCTCAAGCGAACCCCGAAGGTCGGCGACAAAGCCAACTACACAGTGAAAGGCGCCATGACCGTTCAGGGTTTGGACGTCACGCTTACCGGGACTTCCACCGAGGAAGTGACCAAGGTTGATGACGAGAAGTTCACCGTCAAGTCCAGTTCTAAGATGTCGGTTAACGTGGCTGGAGCGGATCAGCCTCTACCCGATAGCAGCCAGGAGACGACCACTAAGCTGGACGGCACGCTGGTTGAACTGCTTGCCGAAGCAAAGCCAGGCACGCCGAGCGCAATTCGACTGGGCCACCTTAACACGTTGTTCCTCGCGCCTAAGGCGGTCGCCAACGACGAGACTTGGACGCTCGAGGGCAAGCGCGACGAGAAGATGGATACCCCGGCTTACAAGATCACCTTCAAGCTGATCGGCGAGGAGAAGATCGGAAAGTACGACACGTACAAGATCACCTCCGAAGCGGCCGAAACCGAAGGCGCAGCCCCGACCAAGATCAAAGGCACGTTCTGGATCAACAAGCTGGACGGCAACACGGTCAAGAGCCACACCGAGCTGACGGACGCGGTTTTCGACCCGCAGTACGGTCAGATGTCCGGCACGATGGACGTCTCGATCAAGGATTGATCCAACTCGTTTAGATCATACAGGCCCGCCCGGCATCTTTCGGGCGGACCTGTTCGTATATCGGGGTGTGAAACCGATCTTCGGCGCACTGCTGCTGGTCCTCCTGCCGACCGCACCGGTTACCCTCAAACGCACGCCGAAGGTCGACGCGAAGGTGATGTACGCGATGAAGGCGCTCATCGACCTCGGTGGAAAGGACGACATCAAGTTCACCGGGACCTTTAACGAAAAGACGAAGTCGTTGGATGACGGAAAAATCACGACCGCCATCGAGAGCCGGGTCAGCGTGGAGGTCCTGGGAATCGTCCGGCAGAGCGCAATGATGGAATCGCAGCGGGTCGAGAAGGCGGATGGCTCCTTACTGGTTGCGGCCAAGACCGATTCTACGCTCCTCTTTGCCGCTCCTCGAATCGACCGGCTCCGGGCCTTCATCTTCCCTGCCGCGCCGGTCGAAATCGGGGTTGGCTGGTGGCAGCTTTCGGAGAAGGATGACAACCTGAAAGCACCTCCGGGTTCGGCCTATTTCAAGTTGGAGGGCGATGAGAAGGTGGGAGACCGGGATACGTGGCGTTGCTCGATCGACGCCCGAGAAGTCGACATTGAGTATCCGACCCACGTAAAGGGGATGGTCTGGCTGGACAAGACGGATGGATCGATGCTGCGAGGCCAGTGGACGATCGATGGATTTGTCTTGAACGCGACGACCCCGCCGATGAACGCACGTTTAGAACTGTCACGCGTAGACCTACCCAGCGGCCCGGTCCCCCCGCCTTCCAATAAATGAAAGCGTTGGGTAAAATGATTTTTCACTCACGCAGGGGTGTAGCTCAGTTGGTAGAGCGAAGGTCTCCAAAACCTTAGGTCGCGGGTTCGAGCCCTGTCGCCCCTGCCAAAATCTTTCTCAGAGGCTCGGCGTCCTAAGGACGACGGGCTTTTTTGGTGAGCGAACGGGGGGGGACCCACCCTTGCGCTGTTTTCGGTCGCACATGCTTTGCCTCCTCCTCACCTGGGGAGTTCAATGTTTCCGAAACGGTAAACTCGACTCGCTTTGAGCCTGCCCCACCTGAGCGTGGTTGTTCCCGCCTACAACGAAGAAGAGCGGCTGCCACGCACGTTAGCGCGGCTGGACGAGTACTACCGAACTCAGCCCTATACTTGGGACGTTACGGTGATCAGCGATGGATCGGTCGACGGGACCGAGCGGATCGTCGAAGAGTTCGCGAAAGGGCATCCCGGCTTTCGGCTGGTTGCCTCGCGACCCAATCGCGGCAAGGGGTACGTCGTTCGTACCGGGATGCTTGAAGCCAAGGGCGATCTCGTCCTGTTCTGCGATGCCGATCTTGCGACGCCTCAGGAGGAGACGGAAAAACTCCTGGCCCACATCGAGTCGGGCGCGGACATCGCGATTGGCAGCCGTCCGCTGGCCGAGAGCACTTTGGAGCGGCACCAGCCGCTTTACCGGGAGCTCTTGGGGAGAGCTTTTAACAAGGTCGTCCAGATAATCGCGGTTAAAGGCATCGACGACACCCAGTGCGGCTTCAAGATGTTCACCCGGAAGTCGGCGCAGGATGTTTTCAAGCGGTGCAAGCTCGACGGCTTCTCCTTCGACTTCGAGGCCATCATGATCGCCCGCGATCTGGGCTACCGGGTCGACGAGGTGCCGATCCGTTGGAGCCACGTGGAGGGCTCTAAAGTCGTGCTCTTACGGGATGGTCCGCGAATGCTCCGCGACTTGGCCTTGCTTCGCATGAAAGGCAAACGGGTCCGCCTAAAGGAATAACCGATGGAACGCATCCCGATTCTTCTCGACACTGACGCCGGGTCCGATATCGACGATGCCGTAGCTCTGGCGTATCTTCTTCGGCAGCCGCGATGCGAACTGCTGGGCATCACGACGGTGAGCGGTGACGTTCAGCAGCGGGCGGCCATTTGTGAGGTCGTCTGCGCGGCCGCCGGTCGTCTCGACGTTCCGATCCACGTTGGCCGGCGCGAGCCGCTCCTGGACGGTCCCGGGCAGCCAAAGGTGCCGCACTACGCGGCGATCAGCGACCGTCCGCACCGGCTCGATCACGAAGAGAACAAGGCGGTGGAGTTTCTCCGAGAAACGATTCGCTCGCGTCCGGGTGAGATCACGCTTCTCACGATCGGACCCTATTCGAATATTGCGCTGCTCTTTGCGCTGGACCCGGAGATTCCCTTTCTCCTTAAGGAGATCGTCTCGATGGGAGGCGACTTCTTCGGAGTTGACCGGCAGGAGTGGAATGTCAAGGTAGACCTTGCCGCTTCCGCCATGGTCTATCGCTCACCGAGGAGACGACATCTCTCGGTGGGCCTCGACGTTACAGAGAAATGCACGATGACGCATGAAGAGGTGACAGCTCGATTCGCCGGCGAACCGCTCGGAACGGTTCGCAAGATGGCGGAGCAGTGGTTCACCCATGCGGGACGGATGACGTTCCACGATCCTCTGGCGGCGGCGCTTATTTTTCGACCGGAGTTGTGTACCTATGTCTCCGGAACGATCGACTGCCGAGACGGTCTGACACGGTTGATCGAAGGCGAAGGTCCCGACCAAGTCGCCAAAACCGTGAACTCTGACGCATTTTTCGAGGAATTCATGAGCGTCTTTACATCCGTTTAATAAACGTGAAAAAAAGACTGAACGAATAGGGGTCAGCAGTCGCCTAAACACCTATCGTGCCCGGCCGCGTCGATTTTTTGGATTCACCTCGCCAAGAATCTTCGCTCGTCGATGAGATGCGAAATTCTATGGCGGCGGTGCCACCCTCCTTCCCTGCGGGAATGGCTTTGGATGCGGCCGGTCATGCCCTTTACGCGCGAGTAACCGCGCTTCCTTCTTTTACGCTGGTACGGGCCGAGTCTGAGCTTTTACGAACCGGAGGACGCGAGATCTTGGCCACCGCCGGAAATCCTTCGGAGATCGTCGATCTCACGGCCACAACCGTCTCCCAACCGGCCAGCCTGATGGCAAATGCCGCGCGTTACGTGGTGGTGGATCTGTCGTTGTCCGTCCTGCACGACGTCCTCGGGGCAGCCAAGGCCAACTTCCCGGCAATGGAATCCCGCGGCATCGTCGGAGAGCCGGTTTTTGGACTTGAGGCGGCCGAGCGCGGGCCGGGCCGTCGTTTAATCCTGCTCCTTGGGAGCCTGATCGGGCGCTATGAACCTACTGAAGCGCGCCATCAGCTTTCCTTGATTCGAAAGTCGATGGTCCCGGGAGACAGTCTTCTCGTGGGAGTCGACCTCTTGAAAGAAGAAAGGCGTCTCGAAGACGCGTATGACGATCCGACGGGGGTGTTTAGCGCCTACATACGGAACGGTCTTCGCCGGGCCAACCGCGAGGTGGGGACCGATTTCAACACCGCGGATTGGCAAACGGTCGTGGATGTCCAAACCACTCGTGGCTGCGTAGAGATTCGGCTTGAGGCGCGCCGGTCATTGACCGTTTCGGCAGGCCGCATCGGGGGCCACTGGTCGTTCCTCGCCGGAGAGTCGATTGTGGCGGAGCGGGCCTATAAACCCTCGGAAGGACAGGCCGCGGCTACGGTGTTGGCGGCCGGATTCGGGATTGCGGGAGCATGGACCGATTGCGGGTTGGGCTATGCCCTGTTTCTCTTGACGCCGCAACCGTGAGGCGAAGGGTTTCAACGCAAAGAAGGGTGGAGTGTTGCACTCCACCCTTCTTTATTGGTGACCCGTTTAGAAGCGGTAGCCGAGGTAGACGCCGAATCCGCTAAGTTCGGAGTGACGGGTGATGAAGTATTTCGCCTGAACGAACAGGGGCTTATCCATCGCGCCGTTCACGTGGCCGAACTCGTAAGCTACGGCAACCTGGCCGCCGAGGCTCGTGCCGGTCTTGCTGATGTCGTCGATGTTGTAGAAATCGACGCCGAGGCCCGCCGAGTAAACCAACATATTCGAACGAACGTTGTAGGTCAGCGCGAGGGGAACGTTGCTGTTGGCGCCGCTGAAGTAGTAGTCCGCGGAGAGTCCGAGGTAGCTCTGCGTGCCTTCCGCAGGGGCGGCGACGCTGTAGTGATTCAGTTTATAGTCCGCACCCAGGTTGAACCAAGTGCTGCTGCCGATCTTGCTGCTGTCCGTGGGCAAAAAGATGCCAAGGCGGGCGGAGAAACCGGTCGGACCGTTCGTCTGCGCACCGGCGGTTGCGGCCACGCCGGACACGACAGCGATGGCGGCGAGAGTTGCGAGGTTTGTGATCTTCATATTCTTTCGGATGCTCCAATGCCTTCCGAACGGTGCGACGACCAAAACCAAGACAGCAGCCTGACTGTTCCCTGTCCTACCCGGTCTTCGCGCTCCGTGCTTCCGGCTGGTCGTATGACGAAGGAAGTCGCCCAAAGGCTCCCGATTCCGTCAGATGACAGATAAAAGTACGAGGCAGGAGACCGAAAAGGTGCGGGATTGGAGTTCGACGCCCCCCACTAGGTATTTCGGTTTACGCACTCTCTCGTGTGGCGGCGCTTCTTTCCGTCGCTACGACCGCCAAGGCAGCCAGAACGAGGCCGGAGCCAACGAGGACGGTCGGGGCCATCGTCTCGCCGTTCAAGGCCCAAGCCATCAACGCGGACAAGGGGGGCTGGAGCATGATCGTCACCACCATCGTGGAAAGCGGTACTCGTTCGACGGTGGCGTTCCAAACGCCGAAACAGACCAGGCCTGGAAGGAAGATCAGATAGGCGACGGCGAGGAGAGCGGGCCAGGAGAAAGCGGCAACACTGATCGGCATCGCGCCTCCGGTAAGCAAAGGGAGAAGAAGCAAAGTCGGCGCCATACCCATGACCTCGCTGGACAGGTAGCCGATCCCGCTGGAGCGGCGGACAATGGCGGTACCGATGACGGTGGCCGTGGCCTCCAGGACGACGCCGCCAAGGTAGAACAGGTCGCCAAGGCGATCACCGTCGAATTTGGGCAGGCCGAATCCGCACACGACGATCCAGGCGCCGACAAAGCCGATGGCAATTGCCGCCACTCTTCTTGGCGTCGCCTTCTCCCGCAGAAGGAGGAAGGCCAGCGCGGCGACCCAGATGGGCGAGGTGGCGTTGAGCACCGTCCCGCCGACGGTCGAAGCGCCGCGGGTGAGACCGAGGTAGTAAAGAGCGTGAGCCGGGGCGAAGAGGCCGGCGCCGATCAGGAGCGCACGCAGCCTGTCCCGCTTCTCCAAAGGCTTAAATCGGGCGTAGGCGGCGAAGGCAGGCACGCGAATGAGGATCTGGAGGACGACGGCGAGGACCGTCCAACGGGCGACGGCAACCGCAGCAGGCGAGATGCCGTGATCCGTGGCCACCCGGACCGCCAAATTGACGGGCGCCCAGAGCACGTTCAACCCGGCAAGGACCAGGAACTGCCGTGCGCGCTCGGTCAAGCGGACCGGAGGATGGGCATCTGCCGCACCTCCGCCTCCGTTTCTCCGACCGTAACTTGCTGGCCCTCTGTAGTGGCTTCGTTGCGAAGGGACGCGGCCGCCAGGTGACCCAGCAGAGGCGAATAGGCGGCCGAAGTCACGGTTCCGATCGCTTTTCCTTCAAAGGTCACGGTATCGCCCACTTTCATCTCGGATGCGGCGAGAAGGCCCACCCACGTCCGGTTGGTGTGACCCCGCGCGTGGATCCGCATGAGGATCTCTTGACCGGTGTAACAGCCTTTGGTGTAGCTGACGTGGCGGGACTCGAACGCTTCCCCCATTTCGGGCGCCAGCGTTTTGACGCCCATGTCGATGTCCCATTTGGGGATTCCGGCCTCTAGGCGGACAACCTCAGCGACCTCCTTTAAGACAGTTCTCTTCCCAACGAACGGAATGGGCTGCCAGAAATCCCAGCCGCCGGAGGGTGTGCGATCGGATCGTAGGGTGATCCCATCGTCGGTCACATTCACATCGTGGGCAGGATCGAAGAGCTCCTCGCTGGCACGCGGGCCTTGGATCGAAATCCCGTAATAGCCCGTCGCGAAGGCCGCCACGTCTTCCAGGATCGTCATTTTCTCGATCCGATCGAGAACCGCCACCATGCGGACTTGGGGGGTGGCGAGGAGGATGCTATCGTCGAGAGACCAAGCATCCATCACGGAGACTAGGCCACCGGTCGGTTCGCAAAAACAGAACGACGTTCGGTTCCCCGCTTCCGCAAGGCTCCGAACGTCGTTCGTTGCTTGACCCTGGAGCCAGTCGATCCGATCATCACCGGTGAGTTTCAACAGCGAGAACTCGTTGAGCGGAAGGTAAGCCCACCGCTCGTGTAATGACCGATAATCGGATTCAAAGAGCTCGCTCATTGCGAGCCCTTATTGTGACAGCGCCCTCTACTCTTCGATATCTCGAATCGAGCCCACTGGGGCTGCGGTGCTGGTATCCCAGTTATCGCAATCGAGCCGCTGGCACTGAATCATTCTTGAACGCACACCTTCCGCATCTTCAACATCGGCGATTTTTGCGAAGGCGCACCCAAGACACATCTCCGGGTTGAGCAGCCGAACTATTTTTAACTCTCGCTGTACCATCCCATCCTTTTCTTTCCGCGATTGGGGCTTTGGCGACCCACACGAAGTACCAGTACGGAACGTTATTTCTGAGGAGGATGTATACTGAGAATGAAATTGTAACCAATGGTTAATTCCTCCCCGAATTCCGAAGTCGAGCCGACTCGTCCTGCCCAGTTTTCTGGGCAAGGGATCAATCGGAGTGTCGAGGTCAAGGGCAAAAAGGGCTGGAGAAGGTGGCTCGCGTTTGCCGGTCCGGCTTACCTAATCTCCGTTGGTTATATGGACCCCGGCAACTGGGCAACGGACCTTTCGGGGGGATACCACTACGGCTACGCGCTTCTCTGGGTCATCGGCCTCAGCAGTCTCATGGCTGTCTTTCTTCAGGCTCTTTGTGCGCGCCTTGGAATCGCGACAGGCCGTGACCTTGCGCAGGCTTGCCGGGACTACTGTCCGAAGCCGGCGGCGCATGCTCTTTGGCTGCTCGCAGAGATTGCGATCATCGCGTGCGACGTTGCCGAAGTCATTGGCTCGGCTGTCGCTCTTAAGCTCCTCTTCGGGCTCGATCTTCGGCTCGGGGTGTTGCTAACCGGTTTCGACGTCTTGCTTCTGCTGGCGTTGATGCGTTTCGGTTTCCGGAAGATCGAGGCTATCGTGCTCGCGCTGGTGGCCACGGTTTTCGTTTCCTTTGCGATCAACCTCGTGTGGGCGCATCCGAATTTGGCCGCCGCCGCTCACGGTCTCGTCACCCCTTCGCTGCCGGATACCCAGGCACTGGTGATTGCGGTGGGAATCCTCGGGGCTACGGTGATGCCGCATAACCTGTATCTCCACTCTTCAATCGTGCAGACCCGGGCGAACGAGGAGACTTCGGAGGGACGCCGGGATGCGATTCGGTGGGCGACCTGGGATACCGTCATCGCTCTTGGCGCAGCTTTCTTTGTGAATGCCGCGATTCTGATTCTTGCCGCCAGTGTCTTCTACGGCGGCAAGGAAGTGGTTGAACAGCTTGAAGACGCCTACAAGCTCCTAACGCCCCAGCTCGGCAGCGCGGCAGCGGTGCTCTTTGCGGTGGCGCTGTTAGCGAGCGGCCAGTCCTCCACCCTAACTGGCACGTTGGCCGGACAGGTCGTCATGGAAGGGTTCACCGATCTCCGGGTGAAGCCCTGGGTTCGGCGGTTGGTTACGCGGCTTCTCGCGATCATTCCCGCGATGCTGATCGTAATTGCCTACGGCGAGAAGACGAACGCCCCACTGGTCCTTTCACAGGTCGTCCTCTCGATGCAGCTTCCCTTCGCGGTTATTCCGCTAATCTGGTTCACCTCGGACCAAAAACGGATGGGCGAATTTGTGAGCCCGATGTGGGCTCGCGTAGTCGGCGTTTTGGTTGCGGCCACGATTCTTGTCGCAGACGTTTATGTTCTGGTCACGCAGTACGATTGGCGGCTGGTGGTCATCGGTTCGATCACCCTACTCGCCTACTTTGCGTGGGCCTTCTTTGGCCGAGCGAAACCGACGGCGACATAGAATCGCCTCCTTGGAAGTTAAGGTTAAACATATTGACTTAGGTACAGTCATGATTTCCAAAGATCAATGTTAGCAAAGTCGTATAGAATGAGTCCTTTACTAGGTACCTAGATGGGATGAAGCTTTCTGCATTTTTTGTCGGGTTCACGGAGGAAGGTTCAATCATCGAAACCGAAGGTTGAAGTCAAGAACACATTGATGGACCAACGATCGAAAGCCATAGGATTTTTTAGTGCGGTGCCGCTCGTGCTAAGAGTCGGGGTCTCCGGGATGGGTGACCTCAGCCGCGCGAGAAAAGACCTTGAAGAAATCCTGTTGGCTCTCCTCACCGAACTCCTTGAAGCCTTTGAAGCCGTTTGCGATGAGATTGATGCTGGTCTGGGTCACACTTCTCGCCGGGAACTAAGGCTTGTCTCGGGTTTGGCTGCCGGGGCGGACCTCGTCGTTACGAGGAACTTTCTAAAACTCTCTCCAGCCGACCAGCGACTCAAGCTTTGCTTCGGGGCGATTTACCCCGATAATGCCCAGGCCAACGAGGCGGAGATCGAAAAAGCCCAAGCCAACGAGTCATTTTTCGCAGAAAACTCCCAGGTTGAAGAGTTTCGGAACATCCGTCGACAGTCCCTTTTCGAGCTTAACCTCAACGGGGGGTTGCCAAAGGATAACGGCACGATCCGGGCGCTCACACGTCGGGCGCAATGCGCCTACCTGTTGAAAAACTGCGATGTACTCCTTGCCGTGAGCCACCCGGGCCATGGTGGAGGGCCAGGCGGGACCCTGGAGACGGTACATGCCGCCCAGACCTACCAAATGCCCACCATTTTCGTAAATACAGATCCGGAATCGAATGCCGCGCCAGTAAGCGTTCTGGAGCGGTTCGGTATTTTCCCCATTAA
>FTBF01000096.1_pt1 | contig 10976 bp, 10 predicted proteins | sample 1639301 | NCBI WGS metagenome assembly FTBF01 (sample SAMEA3914864, study PRJEB12502) | metagenome | biome: forest; material: soil | place: USA | collected 2012-03-12 | depth 0.3 m
ATATTGCGAGGCGAGGGTCGGCAGGCTCGGTGGACCCTAGATCCGCTAGGGCCACTAGTAGATCGTTGCGAAGGGCATAGTGCTTTGAGCGAGCACAAAGCTCCGCCTCGTTTGCCAGAACTTTTCGAAGCTGTTGGACGCCAAGGTCGATTTGCTTTGTAAGGATGAGTGCTATGCCATAACGGATCGATAGGTGCTCCCGGTGGATGGCGTCGTCCTCATCTGCGTCCGGGTGATCAAGGTACATCTTCGCCATTCTTGCGGCGTCCTCGAATCGATATTCTTGGAGGGCGAGGGTGATGCCCAATGAGGCGACCAAGTAGGCGTCGGGGGCGGGCACTTGCCAAGCTCCGCCGATCGTGGCCTTTTCGTACAGCGCTTGCCACCCTTTGATCTGGTCGGGATGGGGTTGACGGCTGCCGTCCAGGGTTCGCTCTGTGATTTGGATGAGCTTTTCCCAGTCCCGGTAGATCTCTTCGGTCAACGGGCTCGACATGGCTTTAGTTTATGGGAATTCGGGAGGCTTTTACCCTCCCCCCGGCCCCTCCCATCGCCCGATGGGGGCTTGCCGACGTTAGAGATTATCGCCGGGGCGACGAGAAGGGGTGACCATCTTGGAAGTATCTCCGGTGATCTAAATACCTACCTTCTGGGTGATATTCCAAAATAATGGATCATATGGAGCATAGTGGGTCTACAATCATCCTGGCAAAGTTGCCACCTACCATGAAAGTTTTTACGATCCGAACCGTCTCGCTCCTCGCTCTGCTCGCCACCGCGCTTTCCGCCTCCGCTCAGACGGGCTTCTACGGGGGCGACTACGACGGCAATAGTGCGGTGCTCACCGAGGACTCGGCGAACTATAAGCGCGTCTTCGACGACTTCACGCTCGGTGAGGGGACGAGGGTTTCGCAGATCTTCGGCAACTTCGTCGGCAATATCGACGAACAGACCCCGAACACCTTCATGTACTACGAGATCCGCCGCAACGTCCAGGACGAAGACGGCGGCGAGCTGCTCTATTCCGGCAAGACGCAGGCCACTGTCACCTACGCCGGGGAGGTCTTTGGCGGCATCACCGATTTCAAGCAGTATTACCGCGTGACGGCGGACGTCGAGCCGGACACCCTGCTTGGCCCGGGTACCTACTTCCTTGGGCTCGCCTTTCGGGATGCTTACCTCATGACGACGGCCGGGGCGAACGCCACGGGCGGGTTCCTCAACAACGACATCTCCTACTTCGACAGCATTAACTACGGCCGTCCGCCGTTCGAGTCGCTGGCCCAGACCGGCAATCAAGGCGCGACGGACTTCTCAATGGGGATGGTGGGACGTCCGGCAGCGGTTCCGGAGCCCGCATCGATGGTGGCTTTGGGCGCGGGTGTAGTTGCGGTGTTGCGGCGTAAGCGGCGGTGAGATGGGTGCGACCCCTTCTTACCTAACGGCTGTTCCGGGGGTCTTTGGCCCCCGGCTATTTTCTGCGACCCCTTGGGTCAGGCGAAGGTTCCTTGCGGCCATGGTGTGACGGCGGTGATGGATTCGCATGCGCGGGCACGAAGGCATCCCGCGGCTACAGTGCATGACGGAATACCCATCGGAAAATTGATGGCCTGCAGAAATCATCCTTGCCTAGACCTTCGTTGACGAAATTCCTACCGAGGCAGCCGCTGCGGAGATAAGTCTCCTGACAAGAGCGCAAAATAAATTTTTGCGCACTCCACATGGGCCGACTAGCCCTTCGTGAAACCCGTCCCCAAGGGTTCCCATTCTTTGGGCAACGACACCCCTAACGACGCCCAGCCTGCTTCGATCCGCGCCACGGTGTCGGGCCAGGAGCGAATGCCGCTGACAGCGTCGGGGGCTTCGACGCCGCAGGCGCCGACGGCGACGGCGGCGCGGCAGGATTCGAGGGGGCTCATGCCTTGGGCGAGGGCGAAGAGGAAGCCGGAGACGGTGGCGTCGCCCGAGCCGGTGGTGCCGGCGACTTTAACTTGGAAGCAGGGGTGCCAGAGGCAGACGTTGCCCCAGCCTTTGCCGAGAACTTCCGCTTCGGCCGAGGTCTTTAGGAGGAAGCCGCGTTCGCCGACTTTGATGCCGACGGCTTTGGGGCCGAGGGCGAGGGCTTTGTCGGCCAGTTTCTCGACCATAGCGGGCGGGAGGTGGCCAAGGGAGGCGCCTTGGAGGGCTTCGAAGGTGGGGCGGTCGAGGCAGAACATGAGTTCGTCGACGCTGGGGAGGAAGACGTCGACGTGGGGGAGGCAGCGTTTGAGGATGGCGGGCCAGTCGGCTTGGCCGCTGGGGGCGGCGGGGTCGGGGAGGCTGAGGTCGAGGGCGACGATAGGGACGCGCTCTTTGGATCTTTTGAGCAGGGCTTCGAGCTCGGAGCCGCCGTCGGCGTACATCCGCGCCATGAGGGGCGGGTAGCCGAAGTGCATGATCGAGACGCCTTCGTAGGCGTAGTCCGGGATGTCTTCCGCGCCGAAGGCGTCGTTGCAGCCCGGGGAGTGGAGGAACATGCGGTCCTTCTGGTCCAGCGAGATCACTACGGTGTAGCTGGTCTGGGCGGTCATGTGGATGGCGAGATTGTCGCTGAGGGGACCGAGGAGGCCGTGGACAATGCGGCCGAAGGGGTCGTCGCCGACCATGCCGACGAGGCGGACGTCGAGTCCGAGGGTGTGGAGGGCGCGACCGACGTTGCTGACGGCGCCGCCGGTGTTCATGACGGCGGGTCCGGCTTCGATGAGTCTTCCGGGCAGGAACTCGACCTCGCCGGTGAGGGCGGGGATGATGTCCAGACAGAGGTGTCCGGCCACGAGCAGGGAAGGCATGGCGGGGTTATACCTGCGGGCGTTCTCCGTTTCTTAACCTTGAGTTGGATAAGATCGAAGAATGGCCCTGATCTCTCGCCGCGACGCCCTCGCGGCAAGCGCCGCGACGTTCTTGCTCCCCTCTCTTGCGTTGGCGGCCCCGAAGCGGTCTTTGCGGGTGGCGCACATGACGGACTTTCATTGTCAGCCTGAGCTGGGGGCGGGGATTGGGACGGACATGGCGTTCGCTCACGCGATGAAGCAGAAGCCGGATCTGGTGCTAATGGGGGGCGATGTGGTGATGGATAGCTGTTCCCAAACCGAGGCGCGGACGCGGCAGCAGTTCGACCTGTATCGGGCGGCAGAAAAGAAGCACGTTCATGTGCCGATCCACTACGCGCTGGGCAACCACGACATTTGGGGGATGGACAAGCAGAAGACCGGCACGACGGGGAGCGAGGCGAAGTGGGGCAAGCAGTGGTTTCTGGACGAATACGGCTACACGAAGCCGTACCACAGCTTTGACCAGGGGGCGTGGCACTTCGTGGTTCTGGATAACGTGCTGATCACGCCGGACGGTTACAACGGGTTTGTCCCGGCGGAGCAGGTGGCTTGGCTCAAGGAGGATCTGGCGGCGACGACGAAGCCGACGTTGATCCTTTCGCACATTCCCCTGTTGTCAATCACGAACGTGGCGGAGGGATACGACGCAGCGAAAGGGGAGTGGACGGTCGGGGGGAACGTGATGACGAAGAACGTGGACGAGCTCCGCGCGATTTTCGTAAAGAACCCGCACGTGAAGCTCTGCCTAAGCGGCCACACCCATCTTTTGGATCGGGTGGATTACAACGGGGTCTCATACCTCTGCGGCGGCGCGGTTTGCGGCGCGTGGTGGAAGGGGCGCAACGGTCCGTTCGATCCGGGGTACCGGGTGTTGGATCTGCACGACGACGGGAAGTTTGAGGAGCAGTACGTGCTGTGGGGCTGGCACGAGGGGCTTAGTTAGGCGAAGAGGGCGTCGAGCCAATCGATTTCAGCCTGAATGTTGTCCTTGATTGGCTCTACCGAATAAAGGGAGCGCACGCCTCGTACCGGGGAAAGGCTTCGGCCTTTCTGCCCAAGGCCACATCCAACGCCAGGTTCGCTCGCTCCTGCAGTTTGGGCGATCCGGCGGGGCCAAGGAGAATTAGCGTTTGGGCGGCCTCCAGTTCCGTGCGTTGAAGAGCCCTCACGTAGGCCGCCTCGTAGAGGAAGGTCCCACCCCATGTGTCGCCGGCCATTCGGTAGCGGCGGACCAAAGGGAGCGCACGATCGATCGCAGCGCGAGCCAGATCGAGATCGCGGCGATCCAGGTGGAAATAGTAGATGAGCAATAGGGGCTGGAGGCTTGAAAACTGAGATGGCCAGGAATCGAGCGCGAGATACTCTTCGGCGATGGGCCAGTCACGAGCCCGTTTGCCGATTTGCCAGGCGTGCATGATCTCGTCGGTGGTCTCGTCTACCCGAGGGCCTTCATCGATGAGAACGGTTCGGAAAGTTGGACCGATTGCTTCTTCAATCTGCTTCTGCGCGGAGTCGAGGGCATGAAAGCGGGACGTGCCTCCGATATTGATCCTTGGCTCGTCGCAGTAGGCCTGCCAGTACTGTCCGCCTTGGAAAATATAGATGACGACTTCTTTCATGGTGGGCTCCCGCTTGGATATCAGGCGAAGGGGTCTTCGTCGGTTCGCTGGGCGAGAGCTTCGCGGAGGAGTTCTTCGAGGCCGAGTTCCTGGGCCCAGTGGTTGAGGTAGGTGTAGTCGAGGTCCATTCGCTGGAATTCGAGAACTCGAACGACATCGTTCCACTGCCGGTCGCTTTTCCGGTTGGTTTCGTTGAACCATCTCAGCTTTTGGAGGACGATGTTTTCCGGTGCGGCGAAGGGGACCTTGGTGCCCTGGACTGGTTCCAGTTCGCGTCCTCGAGCGAATTCCGTCAAGGTGTAGGGATCGTGTTGGGCGAAGAAAAGGTCGACTCTAAAGGCCTCTTCCGTATGCATGGCGTTGGCTAGTCGGTAGATTCCTGGTTTCTGGAGGGCCTGTTCGATCTGATCCGGGCTGACACGATAAGGCGGATCGAATGCCGAGGTAACGGCGGGCGCTTGCCCTTCGAGGAGCAAGATAGCCACATCGACATCGTTGGTTGTTCGGATTTCTCCCCAGGCGCTGCTGGCAAAAGAGCCTCCGATGAGATGTCGAATCGAGCGGTCCCTCAGCCGTCGCGAGACATCGACAACGATCTCGATCGGCGTCATTGCTTTCGGTTTCGTTCGTTGGCGAGGTGCTGTATCTGGCGCATCGCAATGATGAGGTCGTTCGTTCGGTAAAGGCGCTCTTCGGGAGTCATCGCCCGAATGCGCTTTATGATCTCTCGGTGAGCCCACAGCGCCGTATCCATAAGATCGGTTCGCTGCATGGCCTAGTTTGGCGCTTCGCTCGGGCCGAGTGCTACTCGGCGCTCCAACGGAATTTTCAAAAAATATTTGTGGCCGCGGCATCTTTGGCACGGGGTTTGCGGAGAGGGAGATCGAAATGAAAATTCGAGTTCTTTCCCTCGCTCTTCTTGCTCTCGGCGCTACCGCGGCTCAGGCCAACCTTATCAACAACGGCAGCTTCGAGGATGTCAACCTTGGCGGGGGCAGCTGGAGCCAGTTCAATTCTCTGAATGGCGGCTGGTATGCGATCGCCGACAAGATCGAGGTCGGCCACGCCGATGTCTATGGCGTGACCGCGCAGGACGGCCAGAACGTTCTTGAGCTGGATGCGAATAACAACGCGACGGTCGCTCAGGACCTTTCGCTTTCGGCGGGCACTTACAGCCTTTCGTTCCTGTTCGCCAAGCGAGCCGGTACGAGCGATGCGACCAACCAGATCGACGTTCTTTGGAACGGCACGCAGGTCGGCTCCTATTCGCCGACTTCCACCGAGTTCAGCCTTGCCAATTTGAACCTCACCGGCGTCAACGGTGTGAACACCTTGGCGTTCCGCGGTGCGGGCGTTTCGGACAGCTACGGCAGCATGGTGGACAAGGTCAGCGTTCAGGCCGTTCCGGAGCCGGCGACGATGGCCGCGCTTGGCGCGGGCGCGCTGGGTCTTTTGCGCCGCCGCCGCAAGGCCTAAGCCTTGCCGGTTGAAAAAAGAGCCTGCGCACCCACCTGCGCGGGCTCTTTTTACGTACGTTAACGCAAGTGTAAAAGAAGGCGGAACCCAGAGGCATCGTCGCGCGTATCCACCGTGTCACAATGTGCGGCAGCGAACCGTGCCGAGTAATCGGGACGGTGAAACACTAAGGATATAAAGCTTTGGCGATCGATACGAGCGATTTTCGCAACGGGATGCATTTCTACATGGACGGCGACGTCTGGACTATCGTTGAGTTCCAGCACGTCAAGCCCGGAAAGGGCGGCGCGTTCGTCCGGACCAAGCTACGCAAAGTCCGCACCGGACAGCAGGTTGAGAAGACCTTCCGGAGCGGGGAAAAGGTGGAGCCGGCCTTCGTCGAGAAGGTCAAGATGCAGTACCTCTACAAGCAGCAGAACGAGGCCATCTTGATGGATCTCGACACTTACGAGCAGATTCCGGTGCCGATGGGCAACCTGGGCGAGCAGGGCGTCTTTCTTAAGGACGAATCCGAGATCGTGGCCCTGCAGGCGGGAACGGAGACGCTCGGCTACGAGTTGCCTTCTTTCGTGGAGCTTGAGGTCGAGATGACGGATCCGGGCGTGAAGGGCGACACGGTGAGCGGCGGGGCAACCAAGCCCGCTAAGCTGGAGACCGGAGCGACAGTGAACGTTCCGTTCCACATCAATATCGGCGACGTAATCAAGGTGGATACCCGTAGCGGGCAGTACCTTGAGCGCGTCAAGAAGTAACGTGTAACTAATGGCGAAGTCGAGCGGCTCGCGCGATGGGCTTTCGGAGGCGTTCCAGGATCTCCTGGCGAACGTCGCGAAAGGGGTTTTGGGATTAGGGGCGATCGCAACACTTATTGCGACCGGTCTCCTCGTCTTCACCTGTTTCAGGGTCGCTGGAGACCCTGGCGTGACCGCCGACGCGTTGAAAAACGTCGGCGTTTTCCGCGAAGTTCTTCTGTTCGGCACGGTGGGGGTGGCGGTGGGCGCTTCGTTCCTTTTCTGGGGCGAAGAGCTGAACTCCATCCTGATGCTCGTTTTTGCGGCGGTGCTGTTCTTTGCCCCCGCGTGGGTGCCGATGATCGCCAGCGGCACGAACGAGGCTTCGGCGGCGGCGCTTTCGGCCCTTCAGATGGGCGGAACGGTGTTAGGTGCGGTGGCGGCGGTGGTGCTGGTCATCGACGTGGTGGGGAAGACCCGCCAGCGGGCAAAAGTCGGTATTCGGGCGGATCAGCTCAAGTACGGCAAGGGCATCAAAGAGGAGAAGGACCGTCAAAACGTTTTCCTCGGCAAGTGCTGGCAGCTGCCTTACTGCCGTAAGTTCGTTCGCGAGCGGTGCCCGATTTATCATGCGAAGCGAACCTGCTGGAAGGAGCGGGTCGGCTGTATGTGCGAGGAGGAGGTTATTCGGGTGGCGATGGAGAACAAGCCCATCCCGAAGAACCAGCTTTTGGACGGCTCGGCGATTCCGAAGAACCATCGCCTGAACGAGAAGCAGAAGGCAGAGCGTTGCCGCAACTGCGTTATTTATAACGAGCATCAGCGCCACAAGTACAAGGCGGTCGTTCCGGCGGTCCTCGCGGTTTACGGTCTGGTGTACGTTGGGATGCACGGACCGCTTGCGGCGACGATGGAAGGCATCATCCGGATGATCAACACCGCGATCGGCAAGGCAACCTTTACCCACGGCGAGAAGTTCGAAGTACCGATCTTCTTTGTTGAGGGACTTCTCTTTTTCTGTATGCTTCTTCTCGTGACGTACACGATGAAACTGGTCGAGTACGCCGTATTCAAGTTGAAGATATGAGCAGCGTAGACGAGACTCGCCTCGACCGCTTCTGTGCGCGTGCGGCGGCGGCGGGCGAGGTGTGGGTGCTGACGGAGGGGGAGGACTGCGCGGTCGTTGAATCGAACGACTACGAAGAGTCTGAGGTCATGCCCTTCTGGTCGGATAAGGCGGAGGCCCAGCGGGCCGCCACCGGCGACTGGGTGCGGTATGCGCCCGCGGTGGTGGCCCTTGACGACTTCCTTGGGACTTGGCTCCCAAGCATGGACGAAGACGGCATCCTCGTTGGTCCGGATTGGAACGAGGAGCTTGAGGGCGACGAGATCGAGCCAGAAGAGCTGTTTCGCCGCCTAGAGACCGCCAAAGCCGCACGCGGCGATTAGCTTCGCTTTCGCCGGCGGAGCATCGCAACCGCGCCCAGGCCAAGGGCGGCGATCGTGGTTGGTTCCGGTACGGCTTCCACCTTGACGTTGTCGAGGCCGAAGAATGAGTTCTGGCTCGGCTTGCTGACCCCTTCGAGCTGGATTTGGGTGAAGCTGTCTACCGCGACGAAATCGGCGGAGAACGTTTTCCAGTCCATGCCGGGAACGGTCGGGTGGTAATTGAAATCGCTCGAATCGGCGCCGAAATGGGCGCGGAGGGTGATCGGCCCTTCTTGGTCGTAGCCGTTGAAGTGGGGCGCAAGGCCGAGGTCGACCGACAGCCGGTAATGCTGGCCGGGTGTTGTCTGGATCGTTTGGGTGATCACAGACATGTCGTTGTTCTGGCTGCCGGTGAGGTCGAGGAAGTAGTCGCCATCGCTCGAAGTGAGGCCGTCATAGGTGACGCCGTTCTTACCGCGAAGGAGTTCGTAATGGGACACCATCCAGCTTGGGAAGTTGGTGTCGAACGGCTCGACGAACTGGTAGCCGTAACCGTAGGTGTCGGTAAACAGACCGTTTTCGAAACTTCCGTTCTGCACGAGGTTTTGGGCGGAAGCGATTCCGGCGAGGGTGAGGGTGAACGAGGCAAGGGTGATCTTCATAAGGAACGCTTTAATGATCCCGGTTAGTGGGCTCCGGCCGACCATTTCAGGTTCAATAGATACGGTTCTGATACGTTTTTGATGCGTCTACCGCGCGGTTTGCGGGAGCGGAGCGTCTCCAGGAACTTTTGATCCATGCCACAGCCGCTGCCTTATTGGACCGTTCACCTTGGCGGCGAACTTCGGGTTAAGGGTGGGGACGTGTGCTACCGCCGCTTTCCCACGCGCCGGTCGGCGCTTATCCTGATGCGTTTGGCGGTGGCTCCCGGACAGCCTTTGACGCGCGATGAGCTTTGTGCTTACCTTTGGCCGGACGAGGCGGTGTCAACGGCAAAGGTTCTTCTTAGAAACGAGCTTTCGCGACTGCGTCGGGCTTTGGGGGAGCCAGGGTTTCTCATGGCCGCGGGAAACTCCGTTTCGTTGGATCCGGCGCAGATCGTGAACGACTCGCAGGTTGCCCAGTACCTCCTCGACGGCCTTGACGCTCAGGCCGCGGGCTCCTTGGAGACGGCGAAGGCGGTGTTGGAGCTGCTCGAAGCTCCGCTTCTGTTGAGAGAAGGAAGCGAGGGGTGGCTTGACGCGGCGGTCGCAAAAAGAAGATTCCTGAGGAGGGCGGCGGCTTCGGCGTTCGCGGTTTCGGCCTGTCTACATTCCCGGCCGGAGGTTGCCGCGGAGGCAGTCGCGGAGGCACTGAGGGCGAATCCGGTGGATGAGCCGGTGGTCTTGGCGGCGATGGAGAGGGCTCTGCGGGATGGGAGTAAGGCGGAGGCGGCTCGTTACTACCATGGTTTGGTCGAGGTGCTTTCGGCGCATCCGGGGGCGGCTCCGAATCGAGAGATCGAAGCACTGGCGTGGAAGGAGTTGGGCATCTCGGCGGAGCCGACGCACTCTACTCTGACTTCCAACCTCGCGAAGTCGATCCGGCCCCTGATCGGTCGCAAACGGGAGATTGAGACGCTCCTGTCTCTTTTGACCCCGGAGAGCGGAGACTCCCGGTTGGTCACGTTGGGAGGGCTTGGGGGCATTGGGAAAACGAGCCTGGCTTTGGAGGTGGCGAATCGGCTGCAGGACGTTTATGAGGGGCGAGTTTGGTTCTTCGATGTCTCTCAAGTGTTTGAGGGGACCCAGATTCTGGACGCGCTGTTGGATCAACTGGGGGTTGAGCGAAACACGCAGGCGGACCTTCCGAGGGTGCTTTCGACGATTACCGAGGGCCTTTCTTCACTGTTTGTCGTCGACAACTTCGAGCAGGTGGATGCGGAGGGCGACCGGGTGCTGGGAGCGCTTTTGCAGGCAAACCCGAGACTACGGGTTCTGACAACTTCTCGGCGACGTTTGGCGGTGACGGGGGAGCAGTTCGTTTCGCTTCCTCCGCTGGACGCCGAAGAGGCGGTGGAGCTTTATTTGCAGGGCGCCCCCGCGACTCGACCGGACGAGGAGTTGAGGAATTTGGTCGAGATGCTCGATGGGATTCCGCTCGCCATCAATCTGGCGTCTTCGAGCGGCGGCGTGTTGACGCCGCGGGATTCGATGGAGCAGATGAAGTCGCGGTTTGATTTCCTGGTCGATCATTCCGAGTCTCATCCGGCGCGGCATCATCGACTTTGGGACACCATCGAGTGGAGTTTCCAGAGGCTGGATGAGGAGGCACGGCAGGCGTTTGTCGCGTTGGCGGTGTTTCGCGGCGGGTGGACTTTGGAGTCGGCAGGCGCGGTTTGGGGTTTGGCAGAGCCGCATCGCACGATGGATCGGCTCGTTGCGAGTTCTTTTGTGGTTTCAACGCCGGGGCCGGCCGGGTTGCGATTTAGTTTTCTGGAGACGCTCCGAGAGTTTGCCGAGGCCAATCTTTCCGAAGCGGACAGGGTTCGGTTGGAGGCGCGGCACTTTGCCTACTTCTCTGAATTTGTGGAGCACTCCTGTTCCTCCGACTTCGCCCACGAGTACCAGAAGGCGAGCGGCTCTATTCGATTTGAGTACGCCAACGTCCACCAGGCGTTTGCGTGGGCTCTCGGTCACGATCGAGGCGCGGCGGTCGCGTTGGTTCATCGGCTTTACCGATTCTGGAGTTCGCGGGGGTTCCACACCGATGGTCTGCAGTGGATGAGAGAAGCTCTGCAGCCGCCGCGGCTCGATAGCCTGGATTCATTGGGGGCTCATTTCGGGGCCGGGATTCTCGCGTTGAATCAGGGG
>FTBF01000083.1_pt1 | contig 10924 bp, 10 predicted proteins | sample 1639301 | NCBI WGS metagenome assembly FTBF01 (sample SAMEA3914864, study PRJEB12502) | metagenome | biome: forest; material: soil | place: USA | collected 2012-03-12 | depth 0.3 m
AGGAGGAGGCGCTCGCAATGTGCCACCTCTCGGTCGGCTTGGGTCTTGATGTCGGTCGACTTTCGCCGAAGAACGGCGGCGGCGCCGGCACTGGCCACGGCGGCGGCGCCAAGGAATAGGAGCGACTTCTTTGTCATGTCTTTGTTCACCTAAACAATCCATCGGCAACGCCCGTGCCAACGCGCAGAGCACGTGGCGAAAATGCGGCAAAACGCGAATCTTCCTCCAAGGTCCCGCCTCCTCGTCCCTCCTTCCTTTTCACCCCCGCTCGGCCTCCGGCCGCGCCCTCATCAAAACCGTCTCTCAAAAAGAACTCATCCCCCTCCTCGCCAACTAAACATTTCGCTCCTTTCCAGGCCACCTCCATCAACCCGAAATACCAAAGAACAATCCACTTCGACCAACTCAACTCGCGCACCAACAAGGTATAATACCAGACATAAGTCTACATCTACCACTCATTTATTCAAAATAATCTGTTTCCGCACATTGATTCCAACTACTCCAAAAACAACAAAAAATTTACGACATTATCTCGTAAAAATCCCGTGAAAAATAATCGCCATTTAACTGCTCTTTTAAATAAAAATCGTAAAAATGAGGACGTCTAACCGAGTGAATTACGCATTGGATTCAACGCGTTCAGCCCCAAAGAGGCGACCTTAAATAGCGAAGGGCGCAGCCCTGGTATGAGCTCCCCGCCTAGGTCGAAGGCCTGAAAGGCCGATCTACCACCACTCAGTCCTCTACACCGACATCCGAAACCTCCGGCCCCCGAATACGACGAAACCATCCCCTAATCCCTAATCCCTAATCCCTAATCCCTAATCCCTAATCCCTAATCCCTAATCCCTAAAGCCTAAAGCCTAAAGCCTCACCAAAACATAGCTCATCTGATATAGTTCATATGAGATGAACGAACTCGGGACATGGGAAGTGGCGCTCCTCTGCCTGCTTCTGGAAAAGCCGATGCATCCCTACGAAATGCAGCAACTGCTCGCCCAACGGCGCAAGGACAAGGTCCTCGGCCTGAAGCGAGGGTCGCTTTATCACGCGATCGGCCGGCTGGAAAGGTGGGGCCTGATCCAAACCGTCGGCACCGGCCGCGACGGCCAGCGGCCCGAGCGGACGACCTACGAGATCTCGGAAGAAGGGCGGACTTCCCTATCCACCCGGCTCCATTTCCTCCTGGCCGACGTTCGCTGGGAAGCCTCGAGCTTCATGGCTTCGATGAGCTTCCTGGTCTATCTACCGGCAGGCGATGCTCTGACCCACCTGCAGCAGCGGATCGAGCGCCTCGAAGCCGCGATCGAAGCGGGAGAAAAGGAACTGAGGAGCGTGGAGGGCCGTGTGGGACGGATCAATCTTTTGGAATCGGAATACGCGCTCACTCTTCAGCGTGCCGAACTCGCCTGGGTAACCGGACTTGTGGACGACCTGAAGAAAGGACGTCTCACCTGGAACCTGGACGAGATCCTTGGGAAGGTGGCCGCGCGATGAGCCCGCTTCTGGTTGCGTTGGCCCTTGGCACCGGCGAGAAGATCAATCTCCCCGGTTCGCCTTTGGGCATTGCCTGGAGCTTCCTTTACGGCGCGAACGGAGTGCCGGCGGAAAAGTTCGTCCCCAAAGTCCGAGGGCTTGGCGGTGGATTCAGCAAGGTCTATCTGTTCTGGGCACAGATGGAGCCCGTGAAAGGGCAATTCGAATGGGCGCCCCTCGACGCCTACGTCAAACAGCTCAAGTCGCCAGACGAAGGGCTGGTCTCCCTGTTCTCGGTCTCTCCCTGGGCGACGCGCCGCTCCGCCCTAGCCCTACCGCCGTCCCCCGCAAAGGACCCGAAGGACTACTACCGGTTCGTCTATCAAATGGTCCGCCACTGCCGCGGCCAGGTGCGCTACTGGGAAAACGACGCGGAGCCGAGCAATCCCGTCTATTGGTCCGGCACCAAAGAGGAGTTCGTCGACGAACTCAAACTCTTCTATAAGGCGGTCAAGGATGCCGATCCGAAGGCCCAGGTCGTCGCGGGAGGGTTCGACGGCCTCTTCAACCCGCCGAACCTACCGGAGATGCCGAATCAACGGGCCGGACTCGCCTTCTTCGACTACGTGCTTAAGGAGGGGCGAGACGCGTTTGATATCTTCGATCTGCGCCTCTACGCCAACCCCTACACCATCGTCGGCCGCGTGGAAACGATGCGGAACAAGATGAAGGCACTGGGTTACGAAAAGCCGATCATCAGCGCGGAATACGGCGGGCCGGGATTCTTTGAGTTTGCGGAGAACCGGAAATACGCCTCGATGATCGTTCAGTGGTCGCAGGCTTTGGCGACCACGGGTAGCGGGAGCGGCGCGAAAGGCGTGGCGGATCTCTACGCCAAAATGAACTCCCTCGCGCCCCATACCCAGATGTTCATGCAAGGCTGCTCACCGGAACTCCAGGCGAAGTTTGAGCGCATTCAGGCCCGGGATCTCGTGATGCGGAATCTGCTCGCCCTCTCCGCCGGCGTCCAGAAGACCCTCTACTGGGACCTCTGGAACGACGCGACCGATCGCAACGACCTCATGACCCTGATGTACGGGAAGATCATGATGTTCGGCTACGAGGGCAAAACGCTCTCGAAGAAGTATCCGGTCGCAGACGTTTACCGCCGAATGGCGGACAAGCTGAACGGAGTCGAGTCGGTCCAGAAAATCGACGTCCCCGACTTCCCCACCCTCCAACTCTTCGAGGTGATGAGGAAGCGGAAGAAAACTCTCTGGGTCGCCTGGGTCCAACGAGATACCTTCACCGGAGAAGACTCCCCTTCCCTCGCGGTCAGTTTTCCGATCTCCGCGAAGAAGGTGACCGGGACGGACGTTTTCGGGACGCCGGTTGGAGCGGCTATCGATAAAGGCGCGTTGAGGGTGGGACTATCCGTAACGCCGGTATTTTTCGAGTAAGCGGGTGGCACCGGCACCCGTGGAGAGCCTGACATTTCCCGGACACAGTTAGAATAGAGACCCGTTAATCACCCGGTTTCTGGAGGGTGAAACCTTTTCTGAATCCAGTTCGGGTAAGATCAATCGTTCGGCGTGGCTTTGTGCCTGCCGAAGTGACCGAAAGCCTATGGCGACGTACCGAGGAAGAAAGACCGATATCTGCCGCATCGTCGGCTACGACATCTGGGGGCGACCGAAGAGCCCGGCCAGCAAACGACCGTATCCGCTGGGCCAGCACGGCCCGAACCTGAAGGATCGCCGCCAGTCTGAGTATGGCGAACAGCTCCTTGCAAAGCAGGTTATCCGCCGCTACTACAACATGCTCGAGAAGCAGTTCTCGAACTCGTTCAAGAAGGCGCAGCGAATGCCGGGCAACACCAGCCTCAACTTCCTTCGGCTCCTCGAGACCCGCTTGGCCACCGCCGTCTGGCGCCTTGGCTATGCGCGCACCCCGTTCCAGGCCCGACAGATGGTTAGCCACTGCCACATCCTGGTCAACGGCCGAGTGGTCAACATCGCCAGCTTCCAACTGAAGGTCGGCGACGTCGTTGAGGTTCGTGATCGCGAATCCAGCCGCCGCATCGCCCGCGACAACCACTACGAAGGCGCCGCCGTTCCGGCTTACATGGAAGCCAACGTGCAGTCGTTCAGCGGCAAGATGATCTCGCTGCCTGAGCGCGAAGACTTCCCCAAGTTCTTCCAAGAGCAGCAGGTCGTCGAATACTACGCCCGTTAATTCGGGTCCGCTAGGGCTTTCAAAGGCTCGTTCCGATGGATCGGAACGAGCCTTTTTGTCGTTTGACGGAACATCACCGGGGTTTCTCCTGTCTCCTTGGTGGCCCAGGGGAACCTGTGGCCTCAAATGGAGATCAAGAAACACATGAAAGCCACCCTGCTGTCATTCGGAGCCCTCGCCGCCCTACTGCTGGCGGGATGTTCGCAAGAAGCGAAAGAAGATATGAGCCAAGCCGGCGCCTCCGCAGGCCAGGCTTCGCAGAAGTTAGGCGATGCCGCCTCCAAGACGGGCGAGGCCGTCGCCACGGACACCAAGAAGGCCGGAGAGACCATAGCTAAGGAAGGCGACGCCGCCGTTCAGGCCACCAAGGACGCCGCCGCCAACGTTGCCGACGCAACGATGACCCCGAAGGTCAAGCAGGCCCTGCTGAGCGCCAGCGGATTGGAGACGAAGGACATCAACGTCGAAACCGCTAACAACACGATCACCCTCAAAGGCTCGGTCCCCGACGCCAAGCAGAAGAAGCAGGCCGAAGACGCCACCAAGGCCCTCGCCGGCGACAAGTACAAGGTTGTCAACCAACTGACCGTCTCCGGCGCCACCGGCGCGACCAGCAAGCCCTAAGGCTAAGCAAACTAAGACTGCGTCGCGGCCTTCAGTTCCTGAACAAAGTCAACAATGGCGGCGCGCCCTGCGCCGCCATTCCACATTTGGAAGATGTTCTGCACCAGAGCACTCCCCACCACCGCCCCATCCGCAACCTTACAGACCAGCCGCACGTGCTCAGGGGTCGAGATTCCAAAGCCCACGCAGACCGGACGGTCGGTCAGAGCCCGCACTCGGCCAACGAGGTCGGCGATGTCCGTCGGCACGGAGTTCTCCGCTCCGGTGACGCCCGTGCGCGAGACGACGTACACGAATCCCGTCGACTTCTTCGCCACATCCCGAATCCGCTCCGCAGTAGAGGTGGGCGCGACAAGGAAGATGGTATCGAGGTTCGCCAGCTGGCTGGCTTCGCACCAGGCGTCCGCTTCGTCGGGCACAAGGTCGCTCACGATGGTTCCGGAGACTCCCGCCGCGGCGCTGTCCCTGGCGAACTTCTCAAGGCCATAACGCAGGACAGGGTTGTAGTAGCCCATCGTCACGATCGGGATCTCTACGTTCGCCTTCTGAACCGCCTCTAGAATGAGGTGGGGGGTAGCGCCGGCGTCGAGGGCGCGCTGGCTGGAGGCCTGGATGGTGGGACCTTCGCCGAACGGGTCGCTGAAGGGGATGCCCACCTCGATCACGTCCGCTCCGCCCTCGGCGAGAGCCTCGAGAATGGCGGGCAGTTCCGCCAGGGGCGGGTCTCCGGCGGTGACGAAAAGGACAAGCGCCTTTTCGCCCCGCGCGCGGAGGTCAGCAAACTTTTGGGCCAGCGGCGTCATCGAGTCATTGGGGTACCCGATTGCGCCGAGGAAATGCGGGAGGGAAGGGAAAGGCAATGAGGAAAAGAGGGTGTCCTCTTCCCTATTGCCTTTTCCTTATTCCCTTTTAGCCTAGGTTCGGCATCAGGAACGAGTAGAACGCGTCCGGTCCGCCGTAACCAACGGTCTTCGCCAGCACGCGGCCGTCTGAATCCAAGACCATCTGGGTCGGCATGGCTTCGATCTGGTAGCTGGACGCCACATCCTTCTGAACGTCGACATCGATACGGAGAAGGATCAGCTTCTCTTTGGCGATGGACTTGAAGCGGTCGGTATCCAGAACCTCGGCGTCAAGGATCTTGCAGGGGACGCACCAGGAGGCCATGCAGTCCATGAAGATCTTCTTACCGGTCTTCTTGGCGAGGGACTTGGCTTCTTCGATGTCGGTAAGCCAGCGGCTGCTCGCCATCTCCTCCATCGTCGTTTCCTTGCTTCCTTCGGGAGCCTTGAAAGCAAAGGCGTCGGCCGAGAGAGGGCCACCGACCTGGACGTCTTTCGCGTTGATGACGAGGGTCGTTTTTTCGCCGGACTTCTTAAGGTCGATCTGGGCGAGGCGCGCCACCTTATCGGTCGGGTGGAGGAAGTAGGTCACGACGCGGTTGGATTCCTTGTCGAAAGTGGCTTCCACGCCGTCAAGCGTTTGACCGCCGAGGCTCTTTGTGCCGAGGTTCTTACTCGAAACAGCTTTGAGGGCCTGCGAGTTGAAGAAGCCGGCCCAGATGTTGAGCGGCTCGGGGTTCAGCACGCTGCCGATGGCGGCTTGGGTGACGGGCTGCTTGTAGAAGACGCCGTCCGACTTGTCGTAGGTCGTCAGGTTCTTGCCGTCGGAGACGAGGATCTGGGTCGGCGTCTCGATGTGAAACAGGTTCGGCTTCTGAAGCTCTACCGTATAGCGGTCCCGCGCGCCGCCGATGGCCTGGACGGTGTAGTTGGCCTTCAGCGTCTGGGCGTCTTTAAGGGCTTTCGAGAAGTCGGCCAGCCCCGACGGAGCGAAGGCCGGAGTCGCGATCGCCGCCATCCCGGCGAAGAGGAGGAATCCAAGAGTTTTGCGCATGAGGGCTACCCCCGCACGGGTGCGGGCTTACGGTCCGTTAATATCATAACTCGTGTTCCGTTGCCTTGGCGGCGTTTGTGCTCCGAATTGAGGCCGTCCGCTATTATCTGTAGCAGTGATCGCCGTCGAACCACCTTCGAGCAAGGTTGCCCGCGTCTTGCTGGTTGTCCTCATCGCGCTCCATATCGGCCTCGGCTTCTGGTTCGGCAGCAGCACCCCTTACCGGACGGCGGGGCGGCTCTTCATCAATCACAAGAAAGAGATCCCGGACATCGGAGCTCCGGATGAACGGCAGCACGCCAACTACATCGCCCATTTGGTCGAGGGAAAAGGGTTCCCCGTCTTCGACCCCGAGGCCGACGACTTTGGCGAGAGCTATGAGAGCCACCAACCACCGGTGTACTACGGACTTTCGGCAATCTACGCGAAAGCGACGGGTTTGAGCGCGGATGCGATCCGGTCGTCGGAAGGCAAGTCGATCCGTTGGATTAATCTTCTTTTCGGCGCTCTTGGAGTTGGCGGCGCTTACGCATTGGGCGTTTTTGGCTACGGCCGGCGGGACGTTGGGCTGATCGTCGCAGCGGTCTTTGCGTTGCTGCCGATGAACATCTCACTCAGCGGAACGGCGAGCAACGATCCCTTGCTGATCGCGCTGTTCGTGTGGGCCATCGCCTTTGCGGCGCGGGGCGTTCGCGAAGGTTGGACGGTGAAGATCGCCCTGACGTGCGGGACCCTGACCGGGCTGGCCATCTTGACCAAGTCCACGGGCCTTGCTCTGTTGCCGATTCTCGCGGCGGCGGTTCTCTTCCGGCGACCGAACCTTCGTCAAGCCGCTGCGGCATGTCTTCCGGCCATCCTTCTCCCGTTGCCTTGGCTTCTGCGGAACCAATCGCTTTACGGCGATCCGCTGGCGCTAAAACTGTTCCAGGACGCGTTCGTCGGATCGGCGAAGGCTTCCCTGTTCATCGACGATATGGGGCTGGGGATGTCCGGGTATCTGATCCACTACCTCGGCTGGTGGACGGCGCGATCCTTTGTTGGGGTGTTCGGCTATGCCGACATCTGGCTCAACGAGACGGGGAGTCCTTACGACAGCCCGCCAAACGCGGTCTATCGGCTGATTCTCGCGCTCTTCGTGGTGGCGTTTTGCGGGTGGGCGATTCACGTGAAGAACGCCGATAAAGAGGAGCGGCGTTTGCACTATCTGGGGCTCGTCGCAACGGCGGTGGTAAGTCTGCTTTTCCTGCGCTTCACGCTCCAGTATTTCCAGGCGCAGGCGCGGTACCTCTTCCCTGCTCTAGGGCCGATCGCGGCCGGGATCGCCTTTGGGGCGCTTCGGCTGAGTAAGGGCAATTGGAAAATCGCCATGGCGGCGGTCGTCGTGCCGCTTCTTGCGGTGGCGTTGCTGGCGGGCAGCATTCTTCCGGCGGAATTCGCCAAGCGGATGTAAGGCCGGGGTACAACGGACGCTTCCTCGTGACCGTTGGGCCCTTTCCAACGTCATGAGGAAGGGACGTGCTGGCATTGACGGTGGATCGGGCGAAAACAGGGGCGTTCGACGAGGACTTGGTTCTTGTCGAGCGTTTCCTTGCGGGCGACATTTCCGCCTTTGAAGCCCTTTACGCTCGTTACTACGATAAGGTGCTTTCCATCGCCCGGGGCGTTTTGCTGGATGGCGATGAGGCGGCGGACGCAGTGCAAGAGGTTTTCACGCTCGTCTACCGCAACCTGAGCCGGTTCGACCGGCGGGCGCGTTTCTCGACCTGGCTGTTTCGAATTACGGTCAATCGCTCAATTCAGGAAGCGCGACGGAATCGGCATCGCTCTAAGCACGTGGAGCTCGACGAGGCGGTAGCACAGGTGGCCCCCGACGAGCCAGAGCCGCCGGATCCCCAGATAGAAGCTGCGATGGCCAAGCTCGCCCCTGCCGATCGGGCGTTGCTTGCACTTTTCTACTGGGACGAGCTTTCCCTGGGCGATATCGCGGAGAGTCTCGGTTGCAATGTGAACGCGGCGAAGACGCGGCTTTACCGGGCCCGCGAGCGTTTCCGTTCGGTTTACGAAGGCACGGTTGGTGAAGGAGGATTGATGTGAAGGGAATTCCTCCAGAAATCGATGCGTTGATGTGGAGCCTTGCCGAGGAGGGTGGTCCGGTGGCGCAAGCGGAGTTCGAGGCGCGGCATGCTCGTTATGGTCCCGAGCTAACCCGGCGTATCCGGATGGTGGCGGAGCTTCGGCAGGCGGGCAAGAGTCCGGTTCATCGGCCGACCTTCACCCCTCGGCCGGTGCGCGTCGCGCCCGCGCCACGTTGGGCGATCGCCTCGGTAGTTGGGTTGGCGGTGCTTGCGTTCGGCGCGGTGACTTACGTAGCGGTTTCGAGTGGGGAGAAGCCAAAGCCGGCGACCGTTCAAAATTCGCCTAAGGCGCCGATCGAGAATCCTTCGCCTCCGTCGGAAGATAAGCCAGCGCCGACCTTTACGCCGCCTTTCCACGACCCGATCGTAAACAATGCTCCGAAGGACGATTCGAAACCGGTTCCGGACTACCTGAAGCCGCGCGATATCAAGATCGAGCAGACCAGTTTGACGGCCGCGATTGAGTTGGTTGCTCAAGGATCGGGGTTGAAGGTGACGGTCGCGCCCGGCTTTGAGGATCGGCAAGTGACGTTGGACTATCGGGGTTTGAACGCCATCGACACGCTGCATGCGATGGGCGACCAGTACGGGTTTACGGTTCTTCAAGAGGAAGAGGGCCACGTTTTGGTGGTTCCGGCGCGGGCCACGACGGAGCCGAGCCGGCGCGTCGGCGTCTAAAAGTTGGCATTTGCCCGCATGAGGGCTAAACTGGTGCGCAATAGCCATGCCGCAACGCAGTTCGGACCTCATCGAAACCTTTATGGCGCGCGCCCTGGGCGTGGGAGCGCTGTCGGTTGTCGTCCTCGCCCTGGGGACCGGAATGTTTATCTTCCGGGGAGATTCGGGGCTTGCGCTGGCGGTCGTGTTGCTACTCATCGGCTTTGCGCTTCTGGGCTTTGCCGTTTTCTCCTTTATCCAATCGCGGGCCGTCGTCTCGCACACGGTCAAGTGTCCGATGTGCGGCGCGAACAACGGCTTTCTTGAAGTGCCGATGGAGGACGTTACGTGTCGGGAATGCAACCGGTTGATTCCGATTCAGGACGGCAAGCTGCTCGCGTTGAAGCAGGTCTCGTGCGGGGCTTGTGGGGAGTCGAACTGGTACAGCGACCGGACGAAGGTTTTGCTTTGCGAGGCTTGCGGACGCGAAATCGCGATTGCGCAGGCGGGGGCGGAAACGCCGTGGGACGGCAGGCCGCTCTATGCGGTTCAGGACGACAATCGCCCCTATGAGTTGGTCTTAGTGGCCTACAGCCAGGTGACGGACGGACTCGTGGACTATCTCCAGCACACTTTGGGACGAAACCGAAGCCAGGTGAAGGAGATGTTGAGCGACCTTCCTTGCGCGCTGCTCACCAACATCCCTCGCCAAAAGGCGGAAATGCTTCGGGCGGAGCTTTCGCATCACGGCGCGGCGGTAGAAGCGCGTCCGCTTGGCTAAATTGAGCCTGATGCAGGGTAGAATCGAGGCCATACAGTGAAACGGCCAAGTGCGAATTTCGCACGGAAGCGTTGAACTCCCTGAGGTCTTAGCCCTAAAGATGGAGTCCAATCGTCTCGGCGCGCGTCGTAGCCGCCTTCTCGCCGTCCTTGCCGCCGTTGGCGGCCTCGCCTTGCTTCCCAGCCAAGCGCTCGCGTCGGAAGGTGAGAACGTCGTTCTCACCTTTGACCAGGCGGGCAAGTACACCGTTTGGATCGCGTTCGCCGTCGGTTTGGTGACGCTGCTTTACGGTCTTCTCGGGCTGCGGCCGTTCGTTATGCGGCAGTCGCCGGGTAGCGAGAAGATGCAGGGCGTGGGTCTGGCCATCAAGGAAGGTGCGGTGGCGTACCTCAAGAGCCAGATCAAGACGATGATCCCGATCATCGTTCTTCTGTCGGTTGGCTTGGTTGGCCTGTACTGGCGGCTTGGCCAAACCGTGGCCTTCGGTGTTGGCATCTGCTTTGTGCTGGGCGTGCTCGCCTCGTACACCAGTGGCACCGTCGGCATGCTCGTTGCGGTAGAGGGCAATATGCGCACCGCGAACGCGGCGCTGACCGGCTATAAGAAGGCGCTGATCGTGGCCTTCCGGAGCGGTGCGGTCTCAGGCATGGTCACGGTAGGCATTGGCCTGATGGGCGCTAGCGCCATCGTCGGCCTCTTCCCCGCCATCGCGACCAACCTGCTCGTCGGCTTTGCCTTCGGAGCTTCGCTTGCCGCGCTCTTTATGCGCGTTGGCGGCGGCATCTTCACGAAGGCGGCGGACGTGGGCGCAGACCTCGTCGGTAAGGTTGAGAAGGGGATTCCGGAAGACGACCCCCGCAACCCTGCAACCATCGCCGATAACGTTGGCGACAATGTGGGCGACTGCGCCGGCATGGCAGCGGACCTCTTCGAGACCTACGCCGTGACGGTCGTCGCGACCATGCTGCTCGCCGCGATCTTCTTCACCGGCGCGCTGCGCGACACGATGCTCCTGATGCCGCTGCTGATCTGCAGCGTCTGCATCGTCGCCTCGATCATCGGCACGTACTTCGTGCGCCTTGGTTCGAGCCAGAACATCATGGGCGCGCTCTACAAG
>FTBF01000174.1_pt1 | contig 10833 bp, 10 predicted proteins | sample 1639301 | NCBI WGS metagenome assembly FTBF01 (sample SAMEA3914864, study PRJEB12502) | metagenome | biome: forest; material: soil | place: USA | collected 2012-03-12 | depth 0.3 m
ACTTTATTTTAGAAAAAAAATTACGGGATTTCCCCGTGAAAATCCCGCGAAATCAATTCGAAATAAAACTGCTCTTTTAAATAAATATCTATACAGCGAACCGGTTTTGGGATCGTTGGCGGCCGAAAACCAGGGCATTGGGCTGGCCGCCCACCCATGGAGAGTTAGCAGCTTACGTCGCGCCCTTCGGAGCCGAACAACGCCATCCGCTCTTCCGTAGTGGTCCGCCCGGTTCCCTTCGGAATGAAATGGAACTGCAGGGCGCGGCGGCGGGTGTTGGTCCGGTTATGGGGCGTTCCGTGGGGCACCATGCCATCGAAGATGAGCAGGCCGCCGGCTTTGAGGGGCGTCGCCACCGCCTGTCCTTTATCCAGAACGTCCGTATCGCACATCTGCCAGTCGCGGCGATTGAAGTGGGGAATGACGCCGCCACGGTGGCCACCGGGAAGGAAGTGCATCCCGCCGTTCTCCGGGTAAGCATCGTCCAAGGCGATCCACACGCCCACGACCGGCGTACCTTCGGGCAAGTTGAAGTAGGCGTGGTCCTGATGCCAAGGCTTCTCGCGGCCGATTCCGGGCGGCTTGAGGAGGGCCATTTCCTGGAACATCTCCGGCTCGGCGCCGAGGAGGTGGGCGAAGATCTTCATGAGCCGCGGCTCGTAAGCGGCGGCCTCGATGCGGGAATCGAGATCAACGAACCACATGAGCTTGCGCACGTAGTCCAGACGCTCGTCCGGCGGAAGTCCCTCAATCTTCCCCGCCGCCAAGTTTTCGAACTGAAGCTGAGTCTTCGGCGGAAGCTCGCGTACCGTCAAATCCGAGAGCGCTTCAACGAGACCCTGCGTCTGCTCGGGGCTGAAAGCGCCATCGATGGAAACGAAACCGGCTTCACGGTACTGAGACTCGATCTCGCGCGGATCGTCGGGTAATCCCTGAAGAGCCTCGATCGTCGCGGCGGAGGCATACAGGTTCTCCGGATATTCCTGAGGGGCGATGCCGTCGATTTCCAGCTTTGGAGAAGGCATCCGATATTGTAAACCGGTTTTGATTTATCGGTACACCTCCGAACCCGCCGAGAGCTTTTACGTCCACACGTGGTAGACCAAACCGATGCGTCTCGACGAGTGGCTCCGACAAGCGACGACCCGGCTCGATATTGCCGGGATCGAGTCGGCAAGGCTGGAGGCCCAGGTCTTGGCCGCCCACGTGCTCCGCGTCGAACGATCGTGGCTCCTGGCGCACCCCGACCACGAATTCCCGGAAATGGCCGGAGAAGGGCTTCTTCAACGCCGCGAGGCCAACGAGCCTCTGGCCTACATTACGGGATATCGCGACTTCTACGGCCGTACGTTCGGCGTCGATCCGTCCGTCCTCATCCCGCGCCACGAGACCGAGGAACTGGTCGAGGCCGTCCTGGCCTACCACACCCCGCCGGACCGGCCCCTCAGGATCCTTGACCTCGGCTGCGGTTCGGGGATCCTCGCCATCACGATCAAGCTTGAACGGCCTAGCTGTGAGGTAACCGGCGTCGATATTTCACCCGAAGCGCTCGCCACCGCCAGCGCAAACGCACGCTTCCTTCAGGCGGATGTCCGGTTCGTTCTTTCCGACGGATTCAGTGCCCTCCTCGGGGAAAGCTTCGACTTCATCGTCAGCAACCCGCCGTACATTGGCGACGACGAAGAGTTGCCTTCGGAGGTCCGCGATCACGAACCGGCCGGGGCCCTCTTTTCCGGGCCAACCGGGCTCGAGTTCTACGCCCGTCTCGCCAACGAGGCGCCCGCGCACCTGGAGGACGGCGGCGCCATCTTCCTCGAAGTCGGCCACCGGCAAGCGGGAGAGGTCCGCACGTTGTTTGAGTCGGCGGGCTGGAAACATCAAGAGACCCGCCGCGATCTTTCGGGGATCGAGCGGGTCCTTGTGTTCAACTGGCAATTTGATTGCCAGGTTTAGGATCAGGCCTTGCGGCGGCGGCGAAGCATTGCGACGGCGCCGAGGCCGAGAGCGGCCATCGTCGCGGGCTCAGGCACAGCCTGGGCGGTTCCGCTGAGCACTACGTTGTCGAATCGGTTGTTGCCAGACGCCGACGTCGCTCCGGTGAGCACGTCTCGAATGATGATCGAGTTGACGAGCCCGATGCCCGACAGGTTGACGGACTTAACGGCAAATGCCGACGGAAGCGAAGCGACCGCGGCGAGGCTGGTGAACGATACGCCACCGTTGACGCTGTAGCTGAACGTGTCGGTCGTGAAACCGGTGGCGGTTCGCTGAATAGCGAACGAGAGCGAAGAAAGGAGCAGCTTCTGGCCCGCAGCCGCCGTAACCGTCAGATCAAGGTGCGCACCGTTATTCGGGAACGGAGAAGAGCTGCCGCCACCCTGCAGAGCAAGCGCTTGACCAGCAACGTCACCCGAATCGGCGTTAACCGTCGAGCCACCGAAATTCACGATGTTGGCGGCAGCGAAGTTGGACGAAAGCGCGGCAGAGGCAACGCTGGCGGCCTTGCGGTCGACGGCGAAGAGGGCCGAAGTGTTGGCCGGGCTGTTCGTGCCGCTAACGCCGGCGTCGTTGAAGTTGAAAACGGCCAGCGAAAGAGCATTTGCCGAGCCTGCGGCAGCGAATGCGGAAAGGAGGAGGATGGGTTTAACGTTCATTGCTTCCTATGAAAGCCACCGAAGCGACCTCAAACCATGCTACATGTCCGGGGTTAGTAGCTCGTTAAATGACTGTTAAGAAAACCACATCTTCGTATTTTTTTACAAAGGCGCGTGGGCGGTAACCTAAGGGTATTCATGGAGATCGTCGTCCCCGAGGCGTTTCAACATCTGTACGTCCGAGATTCGAAGCGTCCCGTCTTTAAAGTCCCCGATCCCGTACTCCGTGGAAAGGCCACCTTGGTCGAAAAGTTAGGTAAGAAAACCGGTTTTCTGATCGATGACATGATGCGCGCTATGCGCGAAGCCAACGGGATCGGCCTTGCCGCTCCTCAACTTGGGGTTCTCCAGCGAATCATCGTTATTGCCCCGGACGGATTCCGGCCCACCGCCCTCATCAACCCCCGGATCGTGAAATCTGAAGGCAGCTTCACCGGCGAAGAAGGTTGTCTTTCGATCCCTGGCCTCTATGGCGACGTCACCCGACCCGCCTTCGTCGAAGTAGAGGCCCTCGACCGCAAAGGGCGCGAGTTGGTCTTCGAACTGGAAGGAATGCCCGCCAAAGTCGTCCAGCACGAGATCGATCACCTCGACGGCATTCTGTTCATCGACAAAGTCGACCAAGCGACCCTTCACTGGCACGATCCGAACCACGATGCAGAGTAGTTAGCGGCGAGCAGTTAGCGGTTAGCGGCTGTTCGATTACTTGAGCCACTCTCTTCTCTCTGCCAACCGCAAACTGCCACAGCTAACCATGAAGCTCATTTACTTCGGCACCGGCACCTTCGCTCTCCCTGCCCTTCGGGCGTTGGCGGAGCACGTTGTGCTTGTGGTGACCCAACCTGAGCGGCCGACCGGACGGGGGATGAAGCTGCAACCGTCGCCGGCCAAGCTTTTGGGTCAGGAGTTGGGGATCCCCGTCGAATCTCCGGAGAAGACCCGGGCGCCCGAGTTTGTGGCCACGCTCCGCGAATTCGATGCCGATGCCTTAGTCGTGGCGAGTTACGGCCAGATTCTATCGACCGCGGTTCTTGAGTCGGCAAAGCGTGGTGGGATCAATCTCCACGGTTCGATCCTCCCGGAATACCGAGGGGCGGCGCCAATTCAGCGCTGCATCCTCGACGGACGAACCGAGACAGGCATCACCCTGATGCAGATGGACCGCGGGATGGACACCGGCGATCAGATCGAAATCGTCCGAACCCCGATCGGTCCGGATGAGACCTATGGCGAGTTGCAGGACCGGCTTGCGCTGATTGCGGCGGAGATGGCGGTCAAATGGATGCCACGTATCGTGGCCGACGACTTTCCGCGCATCCCGCAAGATGGCGAACGGGCGACAATTGCGCCGAAGATTGAAAAATCTGAAGCGGTGCTTCAGTTTTCCAAACCTGCGCCGGAAGAATACAATCGTTTCCGCGCCTTCACCCCCGCACCTGGTCCCTTTATTCGGACCTCCCTTGGGACGTTGCGAGTCCATCAAGCTCGATTAGACGAGGGTAAAGGCGAGGCGGGGACCGTGCTGGCTATCTCTCCGGAGCCCGTCATTGCCTTTGCCGAAGGCGCCCTCCGACTTATCGAAGTCCAGCCGGAAGGCAAGCGTCGGATGGCCGCGCGGGATTGGGCAAACGGTGCGCGCCTGAGGGTCGGGGACAGGTTGTAGAGCAGTGCGGCCTACCGCGCCGAGATTAGCCCTGTAAAGCAACTCGGAACTGTTCTTTATAGAGCCGGGAATAGAGCCCGCCCTTGGCCAGCAACTCTGCATGCGAGCCGCATTCCGTGACGATCCCCTGCTCCAGGACCACGATCTGATCGGCCCGGACAATCGTGGAAAGGCGGTGAGCAACGACGAACGAGGTTCGGCCCTTCATCAAATTGTCCAGAGCAGCCTGAAGGAGCGCTTCCGTCGCCGAGTCGAGGGAGGAGGTGGCTTCGTCGAGAATCAGAATCCGAGGGTCGGCGAGCAGGGCGCGGGCGATGGCCATGCGCTGCTTCTCACCCACCGAAAGCTTGATCCCGTCCTCGCCGATCCGCGTCTCGTAGCCATCCTGCAGCCCCATGATCGCTTCGTGGATCGAAGCCGCGCGGGCGGCGTCCTCGATCTCCTCGTCGGTGGCGTTGATGCGGCCATAGCGAATGTTCTCCCGGACAGTCGTGTTGAATAACACGCTCTCCTGCGCCACCACCCCCACCTGCTTTCGATACGACTCGATTTGGACGTCCCGAAGGTCGATCCCATCGACGGTGAGCTTTCCGGAGGTCGGATCGTAGTTGCGCAGCAAGAGTGCGGTCATCGTCGTCTTACCACTACCGGAGAACCCAACCAGCGCCACCGTCTGACCCGGAAGAACGTCCAACTCGATTCCCTTCAATACCGGCTGGTTCGGCTCGTACTCGAACCAAACGCTTTCGAACTTGACCCTTCCTTCTATCTTCGGCATCGGCAACGCGCCGGGCTTGTCCTTGATCGGGTTATCGGTGTCGAGGGTCCGGAAGATGCGCGCCATCGCCGCCTGAGCGCGGGCGATGGGGTCGAGGACGGTGAGGAAGCGGACAATGGGTCCGTACACGTAGCCGACGCTGAGCGAGAGGAAGGTGACCAGCGTGCCCGCACCCATTTTGTCATGCAGGCAAAGCCAACCCCCATAAGCCAAGACGAGCCCGGTAGCCACACCGCAGAGCGCATCGGCAAGGGTCCACAAGCCGCCGCCAAGCTGGCCTTGGCGGATGTTCAATCCCATCAGCTCCCGGGTCGTACTCATGAAGGCCCGCGATTCCGCCCGCTCTTGGCCAAAGCCCTTCACGGTCTGGATGCCTACCAGCTTCTCCTGCATCTGGCCATACATCGCATCGCGTTTGCCGCGGATGTCCTCGCTCGTATCCTGGAGCGGACGCCAGAAATGGCGGAAGTTCCAAACGTAGAACGGGGCCACCGAGAGCGCCATTAACGTTAGAAGCGGGTTGATGTTGAGCAGGTAGATGAATACGAAGGTGAGCTGCACCGCGTCGTTCAGCATCTGGTTGCCGTTCGACGTGATGAGCTGGTTGACGGTGGCCGCGTCGTTGATGACGTTGCTGACCAGTTTGCCCGTCTGGTTCTTCTCGAAGTACGCCATCGGCAATCGCTGCATATGGCCTAGCATGCGGTCGCGGAGGACGATGAGAAAGTTCTGGCCGAGCGTCGAGATCGCCACGCCTGAGCCATAGCCAAGCAGGCCCTGTACCGTGGCAAACCCGGTGATCATCGCCAGATAGAGCAGCGTGTTGACCGGTTCACCCTTCTGGAGGCGGTTGACGATGTCACCCAGGATGATCGGCGGCAACAATCCGAGGCCGCTCGTGAGGATGGTCAGTAGACCGCACAGCGCCACGAGCCCACGGAAGGGCCGAAGCTCCTTGCTAAGGCGCTTGATCGATCCGTCGTATCGGGGGGCCGGGGCGAGGTCCGCCATCCCCGCCTAGTTTACGCGGAACCGGAAAGTGGCGCGCGAGCCCGCTTGCACGAAACGGGTCCTAGGCCTTTGGCCCCGGCTTCTTCCTCCCAAAAACCGTTTTTGTGACAAACGGAACCGTTCGCCGTGACAAGCGGTGACAACCCCGGACAGGCCCAATCCTCGTGCAAATATCCCTTCGCTCCGGACTTGTTGGTCTGGGATTAAACGTTAGGAGATCCAAAAACATGAAGCTTTTCAACCTCGCCCGTTTTGCCACTATGGGCATCGCCGCTATGGCCATCGCCGGACTCGCCTCCGCCCAGGGACTCACCCCCCGCAAGCAGTGGGCCCTCATCACCGACACCGGGAACGGCGGATGCAACGGCGGGTCCGTTCATCGCCTCGACGTCTACAACGGAAGCGACCACGGTTCCTTCGGACAGGGAAACCTGACCAATCCGGTTGGCATTGCGGTCCAGCCCTCGACGGGCGTCGCCTACGTGGCGGAACAAGGGGCCATCAAGCGGTTCGATCCGGTCTCGGGGGCCTACCTCGGAGCAATCGTGAACAGCGTCGGCACCGGGTTTGCCTTTGAAGCGATTCGGTTTGATTCGGCCGGGGATCTTTACGTGGTCCTCACGCAGAACTTTGGCATGAACTACCGACTCATTAAGCTTGATCCGGCCACGGGCGGACTGCTCGGCGCTTCGGTCGTCAAGTTCGCAAATTCGTTCTTCCGCATGAGCTTGGGCTTCCGGCCCAGCGGTGAGGTTGAAGTCGGCCACATTTACACGGCGGGGACCGACGATCCCACGAACGATGCGAATTACGTGGACTACTTCGCGGCATCGACCCAGTTCGAGTACACCCTCATCCACCCAACGGGCTTCACTGCTCCGTTCCAAATTTTCCGGACTTCCGATGACACTTACATCCGCTGGCAAATCCAGTTCGACGGATACCAATGGACGAATACGCTCACGTGCGGAACGGGGGTGCTTGGGAGTTGGCTGCCTGTGGAGAAGTTCGACGTCAACACCGACTTCCAAATCCTCTTCGCCGAGAGCTTCAATCACGAAACGTATGCGCTCCAGAAGCAGCAAGGCACGTTCCATCTGCGTGGCTACGACACTAAGGGGGTTGCCGTCAAAGATGCCATCGTGAATCTTGGCGCCTTCCAAGCCGGCAACCTCACCGGTATGGCGATCTTCATCAAGTAATCGAAAATCCCCGGCGACTTCTTAGAGGTCGCCGGGCACTTTGATTGCTTAGAATCGATTGCGAATCGACGCCTCGATCTTGCCCAGCGGTCGTGGGGTGAAGGCGCCCGAAATACTTCCCGCATCGAAACCAAGCGGAGGCTCACCCGTGGTCGCATAAAAGTACAGCGCCGTCCGGTAGACCCCACCGATGCTCGCTCCCAAAATCGCGAGGCCAAGCCAGAAAACGATCGAGAAGATGAAGGCGAGCACGATAATCGGAACCGAGCCGCTGACGCAGGCCAGGATGAGAGGGGCGATCGGGATCAACGCGGCCATGCCGAACACAAAACTCACGCCTCCGCTTCCAATGATCTGCTCGCCCCAAGTCTTCTTCAGAAGCTGCGCCGATTCCTTCACCGAAGAGATCGGCCCCTTATTCTCAACCGCCAGGACCGGCACGACCAGGAAGGTGATGATATTCCAAGCGCCGCCGAGCAGAGAGACAATGATCTTGCCGACGATGCCCACCCGCTCTGAAACCATTTGCAGCACCATGCCCACCGTCGCCGAAACGACTGTCCAGCCCAGAATCGGAACGATGCGCTCCGTCGAATACCGGATGCCGTCGCCAAACGTCGGCTTCTCGCCGCGCATCGAGGCGTAGGTGCAGCTCGCGAGACCTACGTTGAAAAAGATCACCACAAAGTAGCTGACCAGGTAGTAGACCGCCAGCAGGGCGTAGCCCAGCGGCGAGATCTTCTCCGGCGTCTGGCCGTGGCTGTAGTAGAAGTAGAACACCGGCGCGAAGAACGTGAGGGAGACAAAGAAGGAAACGATTCCCGAAACAATCGGAAATGCCATCAGCGAAGGATTACTCCGCAAGACGCCCACGCTCTGCCGCGCAATCGCCATACTCCGGGACCAACGGTTACCCATGATGTCTACACTTTACAGTAGAAACCTACCCGTTTGGGCCCTTTGGAGAAGCCGGAGGCAAAGGCTTAAAAACTTCCTTGCGTTTTGGATTTGCACCCCTTACAATAGGTCGCTCCCCCACGAAAATGGTCCTCCTGCCTGCGAACGTTGATTCGGCACTTGCCTGGGCGGACCGGTTGTATGCCGATGTCTCCCCCTTGCCTCGAGGCAATCCGGCGGGTGCCATCCGGGACGCTGCAGACGCCTACCGGCAAGTGCTGGACCGGTATCCAACGTCCCGCGCGAACGTCGGCCTAGGGAACTGCCTGATGCTTCTTGGCCGCTACCGAGAGGCAGCCAAAGTTTTTGGGCCTTCGTCCTCCGTCGCGACAAGTCGTCAACGAATCGCCGAGAGTTGCCGAAAGATCGCGAAATCCCGGCTGGTACTTCAGGTGGAACCGGCTTCAGGTCAGCCAGGTCGCTGGCTCGTTTTGTTCGGTAAGCGAACCGACTCCAGCCTGCCGAACGACACGCCGGAATACGGCGACATCGCCCTTGCCCTGGTTGCCGTACGAAACGGGAAAGCCGTCATCCTTGGCGGCGAGACGCCGATGGCGAAGGGTGATGAAGACGAAGTCCGACGGGCAACTCTCTATGTCACATCCCTCGAAGCTCATCGCCTCCCCGTAGCCTTGGTCTACGTCGCCCACTTCGGCGCGGACAACGATCACAACGAGCAGAAGATCCTCGCGATCCGCCGGAATTCGCTGAAGCCAATAAAGGAGTTGCGCGGGATGGATGAAGCCGAATATTTCCCCCCATCCCCTGGACATGGCCTCTGTGCCGTGGTGACCGCGACTTGGAAGATTTGGTGGCACGACGTCTACGAATGGAGAGGTGGCCACTTCGTGTTCGCCAACCGATGGCACCCGGAGGTCTACCGCCTCTCCAAAATCGACGTTGGGAGCGACAGTTACGTTCAACATATGACGGACGCTGCGGAACTCACCATTCAGGGACGGATCAAAGAAGCTCTTAACGCCTGGAAGCGGGCGGAGCGAACTTGCCAGATGTCCATTTGGTATGGCCAGGAGAGCTTCTCAAGGTTCTGGGACGCCGGCTTTTACGGAGGGACACGCGACAATCTTCGGGAGATTCGCCGGCGGATCCGCTGGCTTCAAAAGGGTCAACTCAACCACCCGCTGCTCTATCGGCCTTACGATTTCGACCTTCAAGTCCCCCCGTACCGGCTAGGAAGCGCAGGCTCAGAGCCATGATCCACTCCCTGACTTCCGACCTTGCCTGGGCGGATCGGCTCTACCGCAAAGCATCTCCGTTCCCGAGTGCAGACCCGCATTTCGCCGCCCAAGAGGCTTACAACGCCTATCAAAGGCTTGAACTGAAGTACGGCGCCTCGCCACGTTCGAGACTTGGAGTCGCACGGTGCCTCATGCTGCTGGGTCATTACAGCGAGGCGGCGAAGGTTTTTCCGCCGATCCCCGAGGCCGCCGAGGCACGTCGACGAGCCGAGATCGCCCTCCGATGCTCAGCCTTTACTCATGGCCGGCAGGTTCTCAAAATCGAGAGGACACCGGGGGATCGAAACCGATGGATCGTCTTTATCGGAAAACGCTCCCGAAGCAAGGAGTACACCGGAGGTTTCCAATATGACGATCTGTCCCTCTGGCAATTTGCCCAAAAGGGAACTGCGGTGATCCCGATCGGCGCGGAGGTTTCCGTTCCACAAGACGAATTTACGATCTCGACATCCATGTTCGTGACCGGCTCGGTCAGGAACCTTAAGGCGATCGTCATCTGCCAAGGCCTTCTGGCCGACTGCTCTCCGTCGCAGCAGCGAATCTTCGCCGTTGGTCGAGGAACGTTTCGGACAATCGGCGTATTCAACTCTATTGGAGAAGTCCGTCTTCTCCCAGCGACTGCGACCCGGGGATTTCGGGTGATGATCACCCCGACCTACAAGGTCTGGTGGAGTGACGTTTACGAGTGGGACGGCCACCGATTCCTCTTTGCCAACCACCACAGCCCAGGGGCCTTCCACCCAGAAACTCTCCTCAAAAGCGACCGGACATATTATCCGTACTGGTTAAGAAACGCCTCGATCTTCGCGATTCGCGGTCAGACAGCTCAATGCCTCCAGGCCCTAAAGACCGCCGAGCGGCTCTGCCGGTGGTCCATCCGAGACGCTCGAATGGGCGTCGACTCCGTCTACTACGGCGGCGGATTTTACGGAAACGATACGGACAATCTCCGAGAGATCAGGCAACGCATTCGCTGGCTTCGCCAAGGCGATCTGAACCACATTCTCCTGTACCGTCCCTACGACTGGGATCTCTGTGTCCCGCCCTACCGATTGGGTCACGCGGGAGATTCACGATGATCGTTTCTCCACAACAAGCCGCCCTCGCCTGGGCGGATCGGCTCTACCACATGGTCGCTCCGCTCCCACAATGCGACCCAAGTATGGCTCTTCGGAAGGCACTGGAAGGGTATCGCCAGGTGGAACGGCGCTACGGACCCTCAAAGCGAACCCGTGACGGCATCGGGAACTGCCTGATGGGCCTGGGAAACTATGGCGAGGCGGCCAAGGTCTACGCCGACGCGCAAGCC
>FTBF01000249.1_pt1 | contig 10695 bp, 8 predicted proteins | sample 1639301 | NCBI WGS metagenome assembly FTBF01 (sample SAMEA3914864, study PRJEB12502) | metagenome | biome: forest; material: soil | place: USA | collected 2012-03-12 | depth 0.3 m
ACTCTGACCTGCTCCCGATCATCGGGGTGAATCAGTTCGAACGCACGTGCGGCCGGGCCACCGTCGACCTCTTCATCCGTTAGACCGTAAATTCGGGCAAAGTTCTCGTCACCCCACAGTCGCTCGGTAGCAAGGTCGATCCACCAGACGCCAACCTCCGCGGCAGAAAGCGCCGCTTCCACGCGCTGTTGGGAGAGCGTCCACTCGGTAACGTCTTCAACCGAAATCGTGGTGGCGATGAAATTCCCGCCTTCGAAATAGGGCGTTGCCGAACAGCGGGCTACGAATTCGCGGCCGGTGTCGTAGTTGCGCACCGTCTGGACGACACGTTCCACCCGTTCCCCTCGCAAGGCTTTGTTCGTGACCCAAGACTCCTCTTCGACGGTAGCATCGAGTCTCTTAACCTCGATATTTCGCGCGAAGCCCGTGTAGTGGTGACCTACCGCGTCGGAAGGGTCGACGCCGTAAAGCTTGGCAAAGGAGGCATTCATCGCCATAACGAATCCCTCCTGCGTTAAAAGGAGCAGCCCCTCGGCGGCCGCTTCAAAGACGGCGCGAGCAAACGGTGTTCCGAGCGGATCCCCATGAACTACCAAGCTCGTCTGGTCGCGAGCGGCATCGGGTGGTTTGCTCATCTCCTTCAAGGGATTCTATCCGAACTCACTCAGAACCAAGTCCTCTGTTGTAATTTAACCGTCAGCCAATCGTAAGCGGTGCAGAACCAACCGGGTTCCCTAGCCCGTCTATGACGCCTCAAAAGACCTTTGCGAGCTCCTCTGCCCGGCCTCGACCAAGGTAGTGCATGAAAGGAATCCGGGGGTTCTCCGTAAGGATGTGGCTATGAAGGGCACAGACTTTTACCCCGGCACGCACTAGGAGGCGGATGTTGGGATTAACCTCGTGGGCCAGCATCCCCACATCCCCCGCGTTCTCCGGGGTTCAAAAAAACGTGCACCAGGTATTGAGGCCAATGGCGGCGGTCATGTCCGCCGCCATCTCCTTTATCTTCAGATCGCTACGGCCCGCGGCGAAGCGCTCCCGTCAGTTGCCCTGCCCTACCCGAGGGTGAACCAGAAGGTGGATCCCTTTCCGGGCTCGGACTCTGCCCAAACCTTTCCGCCGTGCCGTTCGACGATTCGCCGCACGTTGGCCAACCCAAGCCCCGTGCCTTGGAAGGTGTTCTGATCGACCAGCCGCTCAAAAGCGCAGAATAGCCTTCCCGCGTAGATCATATCGAATCCAACTCCTTCGTCCCGGACGAAGTAGGCCCCATTGTGCTGTCCGACCGTCACCGTCCCTCCTTTGGGTGAGAACTTCGAAGCATTGTCTAGAAGGTTCGTTAGGATGTATCCGACCAGATTTGGATCGCCTTGTGCCCGGATACCCGGCTGAATCTCCACCGTCGGAGCGGACTTCCAACCTCTGCTAGCTACTTCGGCCGAAGCGATCCGGGCCGCATTGCTGAAATCGAAGGAGATACTCAGAAGGTCGGCATTGGCCAGACGAGCGAAGCTCAAGAGTTCATCGATGATTCCGCCAAGACGAACCGCTCCGCGCGCCTGTCGATGCAGCAGTTCTCGTTCCTCGTCGGTAAGGTGGCCGTCTTTGCTTTCGGTGAGAAGTTTGCTTGTAAGCGCGATCGTGCGAAGAGGAGCGCGAAGATCGTGCGCCACACTTGATGCGAATGAGTTCAACTCGTCGTTGGCACGGGTCAACTCTATCGTACGTTCCTGCACACGGCGTTCCAGTTCCGTTTCGTATCTTTGGTGCTCGGAGAGGTCGTAAAAATGGCAAACGACCCCGGGGCGGCCATCGGGAAGACCAACCCGTTCGATCTTCCAATCATACGATTCCACCTCCCCTAAATCCCCTCGCCGCTCCACCGTGCTCGGAGCGTGGTATGGCTCCCCCGTTTCCAGGGTGTGGCGAAAGAGACAAATCGCTTCGCTGGCAAACGGTTCTTCCCAAAGAGTGCGCATGACTTCTTCGAAATCGCGGCCGATAAGCGGCCGAACGTTTTCAAAAACCTTTTGCGCGCCTTGGCTCACAAGAGAAAGCCGGAAGTCCGCATCGACCGCATAGAATCCTGCCGGAGAGTGCCGGACGAGATTTTCGAAACACTCGGACGCACGGCGAAAGGCTTCTTCCGCTTCCTTTTGTCGTGTGATATCGACGGCGGAGCCCATTCTTCGAATGGGCGTGCCAACATTGTCGCACTCCGCCCTTCCACGAGAGAGCAGCCAACGTGTCCGGCCATCCTGTCCGACCACCCGGAATTCGATTTCGTGCGACGTCCCGGATCGCGCAGCTTCCCGAAACGCATCCTTGGCTCGATCAATATCGTCAGGATGCATCAAGTCATAGGCTCTCGAAAGAGGGCCTCCGTTAGCCTCGTCCTGAGTGAGCCCATAGATCCGGGCAAAGTTTTCGTCCCCCCAGACCTTTCCCTCGACGAGGTCGGTCCACCAAACCCCCACCTCCGCAGCCGATAGGGCGGCCTTAAGGCGCTTCCGAGACTTGGTCCATTCCGTAACATCTTCCACCGTAATCGTGGTCGACACGAAGCGGCCGTTTTCAAGATAAGGAGTGGCGGCGCAGCGGGCGATCAATTCTCGCCCCGTATCGCGATTGCAAATCGTTTGCAGCACACCTTCAACGTGCTCTCCGCGAAGGGCGCGTTGGGTAACCCAAAGCGCTTCGTCAATCAGCGAATCGGATCTCCGAACCTCCATATTTCGGGCGAAGCAACTGTAGTGATCGCCCACCGTCGACGCACGGTCGACCCCGTACATTTTCTCGAAGGCAGCGTTCAGGGCCACGACGACCCCCTCGGGAGACAACACCAGAAGCCCTTCGGCGGCGGCCTCAAAAATACAACGAGCCAACGGAGTGCCGAGCGGGTCGTCTTGCAGAACGGGATCCCTTTTCGAGCGAGTGGTATCCGTCGAGCGGTTCATCTCACTTTCCCGATTTTATCAGAATCGCCTCAAAAGCGATATCCCTAAATCTATGTCAATACTCGTAGGACGTGTGAGTCGCAGAACCTGTAGACTTCCCTAAGCCATCCAGGACATTTCTAAACGTGCTAGCGAGCTCCTCTGCCCGGCCTCGACCAAGGTAGTGCATGAAAAGAATGCGCGGGTTCTCGGTGAGCATATGGCTGTGAAGGGCGCAGACCTCGATGCCGGCGTGCCTCAAGAGGCGGAGCGTGGGATTGACTTCGTGAGCCAGCATCGCCACATCCCCCGCAACCACCGCGTTCTCCGGGGTTCCAACAAACGTGCACCAGGTATTGAGGCCAATGGCGGCGGTCATGTCGGCCCCCATCTCCGTTATCTTCAGGTCGCTACGACCAACTGTGTATTTGAGAGCTGGGCCATTGACGACCCCTGTTTTCCCGACGATGGCATCCAAGGCGGCCGTGTCGAAAATCTCCTTCGCCGTCCTCGACGGTGGAGTAGGCGCCGGCTGGTTTTTGGGAAGGATTTTTGAATTGGCGAGTGCGGCAGCGTAACTCTTTGCAAGCTCGGCCGGATCGCCCATTCCGTGAACATGCATATAGACGATGCGCGGACTGTCATACAGAAAATGGTTGTGAATCGCCCCAACCTGAAGACCGGCGGCTAAAACCGCATCGATGAGGGGATTGACCTCCTCCTCAAGGAGCACGTTGTCGCTCATGAAAACCGCCGTCTTCCCATCCAAGGTGCGCTTGAACGCCGCCCAACCACCAAAGCCGAGCGGGATCGGGGTCGGTTCACCTTTCACGGTTACGGTCAAATCGTTGCGGGGCAAGGCGATGACATGGGTTGCCTGGGGCTCGTTATAGGTTCCCTTTTTGCCTAGAGCTGTATCGATAGCATCGCGCTCGGCTTGAGTAAGCGCCGGCGTCGCCGGATTGGCCTGTCCGGCGGCGAATGCTTCCCAGGGCCTCAAACCGGCCGTGCCAACCAATCCCATAGCCGCCCCGGATTGTAGTAGCCGGCGTCGACTCAGCGCGGTTTCTTGCATACCTCCATTCTGTCCGCTTGAGGTAGGAGATTTGGTTAAGCCTGAGCCACATTTAGGGGTTAGCCCATCAAACGCGGTTAAGGCGGCTCTCGAGATCGACCAAATATTTCTCCACCGCCGCCTCCGCCTCGTCTCGCCGCTCAATGCCCGATCTTCGCAAGCTTTGGTAGAGCCCAACTGTGGCGCGAAGCGCGAGAAGACATTCTCGGGCCTCGTGCGAACCAACGGTAGCCCTCAACTCCTCGCTCCGTTGCGAGGCGGCCCTTTCGACCTCTCGCAAGCCGGACGGCTTCTGCCCAGCCTCCTCCAGACAAAGCGGGCCGAGGATTCGTTTCCTTAGGAAAGCGAGGTACTCGATCACCTCAAAAAGCTCACCCCGGCCAATTTTGCTGGCCGCCTTATGCACCCAAACCCAAATGCGATCCTCGATCCACTGATGATCGACGTTGTACGAGACCGGCTCGCTGTGCTGAAGAACCTGGGTAAGCCGCTCCCCCCGCTCCCAAAGAACAACCGGCTCATCCACTCTCCGGACGGTGCCGGACAGAGTCGTGAAGACGAAATCCACATGCAGCAGCGGAGGGCCGTAAAGGCACAGCAGGAGCCGGGGCTCGCCCACATGCTCCCCGATGAACGCCGTAAGGAGATGCCCTAGAGTTTTGGCGATTTCCGTGCGGCTATTTAGGACATCGTCGTAATGATCGTCCTCAACCGCGAGTGTGAGGTCTAAATCGCTGAACTCGTCCATCGTATCCGTGGCAAACGAGCCCGAAGCCGCGATACCGACGAGCCAACGCTGAGAAGTCAGCGTGGGCAGCGCGCGGTTCAGAAACACCCGATGAAGGGCGGGCAGGCTTCGGCGATCAACCAGCATCGGTCGCCTGAAGCCTGCCACAACCGGCTCGCTTTGTGCCGGGCCACGGCGGGGAGCTTAGTTCCAGCCGTTCTGGCAGCCCTGATAGTTGTCGCCCGGAGCGTGATCCGCATCGTAGCGGCAAGGGTTCTTCGAGACCATCGGATATCCGCCGCCCGGGCCTCCTGCCCTGGTCGGGGTCTTGACGTACGTTTCCCACTTCACGTGGCCGTCGCAGAACAAGTAAGTGTAGCCGCCCGCGTAAGGCAGCCCGGCGTGCGCGGCATTGAAGCAGGCCGAGTCAGTCGGAGCATTCGGTCCGCCAATGGGGGTCATGGCGAGAAGCTCCATGCTCATCCGGGGAAGGTCACCGGAGTTTGCGAAAAAGAAAGTTTCCGCGGGGCTAACCACAGAGGTAGCGCTGCGGCCGACATGGGTGGTCCAAACGGTCACGTCCACGGTCTTGCCTCCAATAGTGCCGCTCACGACCTGGCCTTTGTTTGGCGGTGCGAACGACACGTTCTGAACGCCTCGCCCATCCATCCAACCAACGCCTTTGTTTATCCCATATCCCCAGACGCTGGTTTCGCGAGTGGGGTTGTCACGACCGCCCATGGTCATATCAAACTGCCCCATTGCGGGATCGTCCTGACAGACGGTAGCAACCGAAGCAGTGGATACGGACTTGTTCGGGTCGAACAAGATGCCCGTGTTCTTCATATATGGTTGCACCCAGAAACCTGAGTCGCCGGGAAAACCCTTGGCCCAAGAGGTAACAAAGGTGTCGTCCGAATCTCCCATGTATAGGAACTGGGCCAGGCCCATTTGCTTTTGGTTCGAGACGGAGACCGACTTCTTCGCCGCTGTCTTTGCCTGGGCGAAAACCGGGAAAAGAATCGCGGCGAGGATCGCGATAATCGCGATAACAACGAGAAGCTCAATCAGCGTAAAGGCGCGGGTTTTCATAGGAGCACTTGCGCCCGACATTGGGCTGGCACATGATCCTGACGCCTTCGGTTTAAGTGCGCGTTAATGTGGCTTAGCCGTCCCGCCTGCGTCAGTCGAGCTACCAGAGCGGGATCATCGGCTACCTCTCCTCAAACCCTCCGCGAAGCCGGATATCGTCCGAGGAGCTACCGATCATGACGTCGAATTGGCCCGGCTCGATAACCTGCTTCATCTTCTCATTCCAAATTGTCATCGCCTCCGGCTTGAGCACCATCCTCACCGTCTTCTTTTCGCCCGGGGCCAGATGTACACGCGAGAAGGCTTTGAGCGCCTTCATCGGCCGGACGATGCTCGAAACCGCCTGATGCAGGTAGAGCTGCGGAACTTCGTCGCCGGCAACCGAGCCGGTGTTCTGGAGGTCGAAGGTGACGGTCACCGATTCCGTTTTGCCCACCTTCCGCGTGACCTTCAGGTTCGAATAGGCAAAGGTGGTGTAGCTCAGTCCATAGCCGAACGGGAAAAGGGGGCGACCGGTCAGGTTGACGTAGTCATAACCCCGCCCCGAAGGCGCGATGTTGTAATAAACGGGGCACTGCGCGACGTTCTTCGGGAACGTCATTGGCAGTTTTCCGCCCGGATTGACGTCGCCGAAGAGGGCCTCCGCAATCGCCGTTCCACCTTCTTGTCCCGGGTACCAGGCGTCCAACAACGCCGGGACTTGATTAATCCAACCATCCATCGTAACCGGAGATCCCGCGATCAAGACAACGACCACCGGAGTGCCGGTAGCGGCGATGCGGCGAATCTCTTCTTCCTGAGTTCCCGGGAGATTGAGCAGCGCCCGGTCTTGCCCCTCGCCCTCCACGATGCCGGCAACGACTACCGCGACGTCAGACCGCTTCGCCAATTCGACCGCCTGCTCGATCCCTGGGCTCACTTCGGAAGTGAGGCCCCAGCCGAGGCTCATGCTGGCCGCACCCTCCTCCTCGAAGTATTCCAACCGGATATCGAGCGGTACGCCTGCTTCGACATGCAGTTTGGCCTCGGTCGCTTTGGCCGCGTGAGCACTCCAATCATCGATGATCATCTTCCCGTCGATCCAGAGCCGCACACCATCGTCCGCTCGAAGCGAAAGAGTGTAGTCGCCCGATTTCTCCGGGACGATCTTGCCCGTCCACCGCGCAGAAAAGTGATCGAAGGGAATCGATGGATCGGGAGAACCGCTCGCCCAGTCAAAGGCTAGTTGAAGATCATTTCGAACGAGTTTGGGCGTTCCCTTCAACTCCTGATTGTCGAAGTATTCACCCTTCAGACCCCGAAAGACTGAGCCCTGGATCGGCGGATATTGACGTTCCCCATCGATGCTGGCACCCTGCGCCCATTCGACCTTCGTGTTCGGGCCAACCTTTGCCTTGATGCCGTCGAAAACCGAAACCATCGGTACGTTCGATCCGCTATAGCCCCCGAGTGGTATGCCGTCCTTGGCCGTCGGACCGATGACCGCAATGGATCGAAGATTCTTCTTGAGAGGCAGCGTGCCGTTATCGTTCTTCAACAGCGTCATCGCTTCGCGCGCCGCATCGAGTGCGGCGGCGCGATGAGCGGGGGACTGGACGATGTCGAGAACATGATCCGGATTCGCCCAAGGGTCTTCGAACATGCCCGTCTTGAACTTGACCCGCAGCACCCGACGTACCGATTCATCCACCGTTTTCCGGCTAATCAGCCCCTCCTTCACCGCGTCGTCGAGCCCCTTGCCCCAGATGCGAACGCTCGGCCACTCCGAATCCATCCCGGCATTCAGCGCGGCCGCCGCCGTCTCCTTCTCGTTGGCCGCATTGTGGTGGCTGTAGAGAATGCCCTCGGTCGCGCCGTAATCCGATGCAACCCAACCCTGGAACCCCCACTCTCCGCGCAGGATATCGGTCAAAAGCCAGTGACTTGCGGACATCGCGCGGCCATTGAGCGAGTTGTATGAGGACATCAACGTGCTCGCCCCCGCCTCTTTCACCACCGCTTCAAACGGCGGAAGATAGACCTCGCGGAGCAGACGCTCCGAAATATCGATCGAATAGCTGTCGTGCCCCCCATCGCCCGCGTTCACCACGTAGTGCTTCGGATTGGTGGCGACTCCACGCGTCTCGAAAGCGGAGACGTACGCGACACCCATTCGGGAAGTCAGAAATGGATCTTCGCCGTAAGTCTCCTCCACGCGGCCCCAACGGGCGTCCCGAATAACGTTGATGACCGGGGCAAGAACGTGCCGAACGCCTCTCGCCCGCGCCTCCTCGGCAATCGCCGCGGCGACTCGTCCCGTCATCGCCGGATCCCATGTCGCGGCCATCGCGATCGACTGCGGGAAACTAGTGGTGCCGTCGCCGATGAGGCCGTGGAGTGCCTCGTCGTGGATAACGATCGGAATGCCGAGCCGGTTCTTTTGAGCCATCCGCTGGACCTCGTTCGCGCGTTTAGCGGAAGTAAGGCTGTCCAACGGACGAAGGATATCCAGCGTCTGCCCGTAACCCGTCGTTCCGACCTTCTGCTCCCACAGCGTCCGGTCGCAGCGGAGTTGGTCCAGCTTCTCTTGAAGGGTCATCCGCTTGAGCAGATCCGCGACGCGAACCTCAATCGGAAGCTTCGGGTTCTTGTAAGGGAGCGTGGTTTGCGGGAAGAGGGCGAGGAGGGCCAGCGTTGCGAGGGGCATCGTTGGACGAAGCTTACCGGCCCTCATCCTGGTGTGGGCGTCCCGCCTCCGAAATCTCTCAATGAGAGATTAACCCGTCTTGACAACCGAAAATCCCGGGACGACGAAATCGTTCGCTTGGTCCAGACTTTCGCTGGTCACAAATCGTGAATCGATGGTGGCGCTTCGAACACTGTCCATTTGGCAGGCTAAGTCCTTTGTACGATGGACAACGTTAACGTTCGCGACTCTTTCAGATCGCGGCCATTAGTGCCTAGGAGAACTCATGTATCGCCGAGCATTCACCCTCATCGAACTTCTCGTCGTGATTGCGATCATCGCCATCCTCGCCGCCATTCTCTTCCCCGTCTTCGCCCAGGCCAAGGCCGCCGCGAAATCGTCCGCCTGTCTCTCGAACACTAAGCAGATCGGCCTCGCGCTGATGATGTACGAGCAGGACTCGGACGACATGGTCGTGGCCAGCAACGTCCAGGATAACTCGGTGCCGGATGGTCAGTTCACTTGGTTCGAGCTACTCCAGCCGTACACCAAAAACAAAGAGATCGGCGTCTGTTCCGCCGCCGATAAAACCACCCTATTCACCTCTTCGAGCTCGCTTAAGACGAAGCAATCCTACGTCCTAAACAACTTCTACTGGTGGGATTCTCGTCTTTCGATCTTCCAGGTTGGTAACTCCGCAAGTTCAACCGGTATCGAAAACCTCACCGGAGGCGTTTACTGCCTGGACGGCGGCGTCTGGACGGCAAAGGGAGGAGATCCTTACTCTCCGGACGAAGCGAAGTTCCACTACCAGGCCACCCTCAATCCGTGGGCCGGTATTTTCGATAACCTCTCCGCCCAATCCGGAACCAGCCCGATCACTGTCGGCACCTTCCAAGGGGCCCTTATCGCGCGTCACAATGCGGGCCTTAACGCGGCGTTCCTGGATGGCCACTCCAAGTTCGCTCGTATCACCCAAATCCTAAACAAGAAGGTGGAAACGGGCACCGGTTACGACCTTTACACCTATTTCACCAAGGCGGTGATCCAATAAGACGGCTTCTGCTTTTCGGGGTCGTTCTTACCGGCTGCGCCTCGTCTTCGGGTGACGAGGCGAAGGCGGCAGCGGAGCTGGCGCCGAAGCCCCCGAGCCCAGAGCAAAAAGCTCAGATGGAAAAAATCAAGGGTCAGTTCCAAGTCGGGTCTGCCCCGGGCCACTCTTAGCCATTAGGCCTTGTCGCGATTCACAATTAGTGGTGATTTTTCGCTACATACGGACTTTGGGACGATTGGGTAGGTTAAGGTAGGGAAGCATGACGCCGCCGACATGGCAGATCCCTCTCGACCACCCGCCTCGGGTGGTGGCGATGGCTCGTCATGCCCACGGGTTTGTGCCCAGCGACCGGTACCGGTTGCCAGATCTCTGGAGCCTTCACCTCTATAGCTACAACGCCACTCTTCGCCTTGACGGGCGGGAGGTGACCATCCGGCCCGGGATGCTGGGAGTCACCCCGCCTGGGACACTTATGGAGACGCGCTATTACGGCCTCTCCGTCCACCTGTTCGCCCACTTCCAACTTCCTCCCGGTCCGACGCGGTCCATCTCGGCCGTCGTCGACACGGGGGAAGGATACGACTCGCTATACGACGACCTCTTCGAAGCGATCGGACAGTTCTCCCAAGAACCCTCCCTTGCCTCGGTCCGGGTCTGGCACGCGCTTTGGAAGGCGGTCACCCTCTCCGACGGATATCAGGGAGGTCAGCGGGCGGCGCATCGGGCGGTTCGCCTCGCGAGCGAGGCAATCGAACAGCGGCTTGCGGGAAAGATCGCGGTGGCCGACCTCGCGCAGCTTGCCAACGTCACCCCGAGCTATCTCACGCGGCTATTCCAAGAAGCGTACGGCGAATCCATTGTCGGCCACGTGCGCCGGCGCCGGATGGAGCGCGCTTCCGAGCTGCTCCAGCGCTCGAATCTCCCGATCAAAATGGTCGCCGCCACCGTAGGTTTCTCGGACCTTCAACAGTTCAACAAGGCGGTCCGAACCCATTTCGGGGTCAGTCCGCGTGAATGGCGCTCGCATGGAAAACTTTGAGTAACGTTCTTGCGCGCGACCCGTCGTTACTATTGTTATGAGCGTGGTCGGCTTCGTCTTGGCGGCAGCCCTGAGTGGACCTCAGAAGGTGGAACCGGTGTTATGGC
>FTBF01000212.1_pt1 | contig 10669 bp, 10 predicted proteins | sample 1639301 | NCBI WGS metagenome assembly FTBF01 (sample SAMEA3914864, study PRJEB12502) | metagenome | biome: forest; material: soil | place: USA | collected 2012-03-12 | depth 0.3 m
CCCTCCCGTACTCCGCCTACCAATGCGAAAACTTCCTTTCATCGCGTTTGGGCTGGGTGCGCTCTTTCTCTTCGGGGTGGGTTTCCTCGCCATGCCAAAAATAGTCGGTACAAGCACGGTCATACGAACTCGGTCCTCCAAAAGTGAGCTTGCAACTGCCAAATCACTTCTCGGCGCTTTTCGAAACGATTGCGGGCGGTATCCGACCACCGAAGAAGGCCTTTCTGCGCTGGAAGTTGCGCCTAAGGCACTTCAAAAGGAATGGCGCGGCCCCTACGGATCGGAGCTGATCGACCTTGATCCGTTTGGAAATCCTTATGTTTACGAGTCTACGGATCCTAATAAATTCTCGTTGATGAGCTACGGAGCCGATGGGGTCGAAGGCGGAGTGAGCGACAACGAGGATCTTGTTGTTACGAATTAGGAGACTATTCCCGTTCACTATTAATAGCTCTGTGAAATCGGCCGGCAAGCCGAAGAGTATGAAATGCCGTCAACTAGAACGCGAAATTCAATGCTCGCCTGCCTAGCGGCACCGACGAGAATGCCGACCTAATCGTCTCAAACTAAAGTTCCACGCGAAACATAGCTGACAGATGAAAACCACCGAGAAGGCTTGCCTTGTAATCACCTGCTTCCTCATCGCTGGCATCTGGTGGTCTCGAGCCTCCATCATCGGTTGTCCTAGGTCCGGATCTACAAAGTCAGAGTTGGCTACGATCCAAACTTTACTCCAATCGTTTCACTCAGATTGTGGACGTTATCCGACGAACGCCGAAGGTCTCGGCGGCCTGGAAGTACCTCCAAAGGGTTTGGAGAAAAACTGGCGCGGACCCTACGGGCCCCGCCCGATGACCATCGATCCGTGGGGCCGAACTTATCAATACCTTTCAGATCATGGTCGTTCATACGCCTTACGCTCGCTGGGCGAGGACGGGGTTCCCGGAGGTGAAGGCGAAGATACGGACCTTATGGTGTCAGGCAAATAAAAATAAGGCGGCGCTAACGCCGCATCTTCCGCGTCTCGTCCCCCACCAACCGCAGATAAAAATCGCTCGGCAGATCCCCGTAGGTCAAGAAACCCTCCGGCGCGTCCGGCGCCACCTTAAAAATCGCCGTCCCCTCGTCCATCTCGTCGAACATCGCGACATACGCCGTCTTCGCCCCCGCCGCCCGGTAAGCATCGAACTGCGACCGCATAAACGCCCCGGCCCGCCGCGGGATCTGGTCGAACTTCGAACCGGGATTCATGTTGTGCCAGCTGAACCCGGGAAACGCCACCGGCATGTATTGCTTGCCTTTCGCGTTGCACCAAGCGATATCCGTCTTCACCGTCTCGGCGTAATTGCTCACCCCATCGTCGTCTCCAAATCGCCCGACCGCCCACGGCGAAATAATGTCCGCCTTGGCAACCGTCGATTGGATATCCGGAAGCGAATCCCGATTGCCTTCGCGCCAATATGTGGGCACACCGAGCATCACCTCCGCCCCATCCTTCTGCAGAAACTCGACCAGCGCCTCGCACTCCTTGAGCGTGTACTTCCGGTGGTCATTGAACCCAACCCCCCAGACCGCCACCACCGGCTTCCCGTGGTCCCGCAGAAATTGGGGACTCTTCACCAGCCCGCGAATCTTCATCCAATCTTCCCGGATGGACGCGGTCTCCCCTTCGTTCAGTCCGCTGAGGTCGTACATCACCGAAAACAGCCGCCCGTTCGCCTCCGCCCCTTCCCGGCAGCTCTGCAGCACCTTGTCCCGGAAGGCGTGCATCTGGGCGCCGCGGAGATCCGAGCCGAACCGTTGGACGAACACGCCGTCGATCCCGTAATCCTTCATCCAGCGGAAATGCCGTTTGACCGTGGTCGCGTTCGCCGCGCTGTAAACGTAGGCCGTCGAGCCGTCTTTGTGCTTAAAAGCCGTCGGAATCTTCTCGTCGGCGCCTAATTCACGCGTGTCGGGCCAGTACTCGACGTTGCTATGCCCGGGCTCAAACTTCCCCCGGTTTGCGTAGTGGAACCAATCGATCCCGGTCCCATCGCCCGGGGTCGTAAACCAGCCCTGATACCCACAAAGAACCTTCCCGGCAAGCCCATCGTTAGGCACCAAAGCGAGCAGAGCGATGATCGCGACCATGTCGCCTAGTTTGCCCCAATTGAATCAGGAAATCGTTTGTCTAAAAAGGTTTTCGACTAATTGAATATGCGAGAAGAATTGCGAATAGCCCACCTATCCTAGATCTTCCCGCCGTCGCAATAGCTCCCGCCGAACCCGGTCGGTCGTTGCCGCATCGAACCCGATCTCTTCGAGCCGCTCGATCCAAACCGGCGAAGCGTCGCAGATCCGGTCGAGGCTCGCGTGAGCCAGTTTCTCCGGGACGCCATATCGGCCGAAGAATGCCGTCAGACTCTTCCGCTTCCAACCATCGTCCTTCCCGTCCATCTTCAGCGCCATCCGCTGGTCAAGAGGATAAGGGAGCGTGGAAAGCATGTCGTAGACCGGAGAGAGTTCCGATAGGCCACGAGGAGTCCTCAGAACGCTTACATTCTTCGCATGCAGATCACCGTTTCCAATCAGATATCCGAACGCGAAAAGCTCCATAAGCCGCCGAGTCTCCACCGCCCTCGTCTCTACAAAAAGATTGACCGCCTCGGTGACACTGCGAACCGAAAGGTTGTACTTAGCGCCAGGATGCACGTCGGCCAATTGGCAGGCGTCTTCTTGGTGCCTTTTGCCGCCCCGCTCATCCCGATCGAAGCGGACAACAAGCAGGCCGGAAACTCCGTTGCGGTCGTGAATAATCCTTGTCTTTGCCGTGGCCAAGCCGCATCCCTCTGACATCGCTATAAAAAAGCTTTCGTTTTCTACAAGCCTTGGGAATTTTGGAGGCGAGAGTTTGAGCAAACAAGCTCCGCCCATCCCCTCTATGGGGAGCACGACCCGAGCGTCCGATACCTTCTCTTGAACCCCAGGGACGCCCGATGGTCCGGCTTCATCTTCGTACAGTAATTCTAAGAAATCGGCCGCCGAAGGATCTTCCATCCGATGCGCGTTCGCACACGGGTGTTCTCCCTCTGGAACCACCGAAACATCGCCAACCGTATCTCGCCCCATCGCGAGGAGCAGGTTAAATCCATCGTCCTTGGAGAGCTTGAGGCGGGTGCGAATCGCATCCAGGCGGTGCCCTTCAGCGAGAAGATTTGCAAAGAAGGGATGCTGATAGAAGCCCGGCGTTCGGTAGACATCGCCCAACGGCAAGTTCCAGGCAATGCCGCCCCCCCTGAGGACCGTTGGAGCAAAATTCTCGTCGTACCGGAACACCGATTCAGTCAGGGACTGCTCGATAACCCCCGCCCGCCTGTCACTGACATAAACCCAGGCGATCTGGTTATCCACCGACAATTCCCTCGTTGCCTGTCTCTATACGCAGTTGGAGGCCGAGAACGGTCAGCACATCCAGAACCTTGTCGAGCCGGACGGTAGGCTTCCCTTGCTCCAATCGGTAGATAAAGACGTCGCCACAACCAGAAAAGAGGGCCACTTCTTCCTGCCGCAGCCCTAAAGTCTTACGCCGAGCCCGGACCGAAGCCGCCAAATGAGCAAATGCCTGATCGTCTTTCCTCACGATCGTAAGGATACATCACTTCTGAGGGGGAGCTAGGACTAATTCCTTCCGATTGTACGGATTCCTTCCCAAAACAGTTCTGGGAGGGAGATAATCCTTTCGAACGAAAGGGTCCCGTGTGGCCTGCGTTAATTTATCGGCGCAGTCGCTACAAAGCATTACAACTGCGCCGATCGCCCGGTCCTACTCGAACAACTGTCGCCGCTCTTCCAACCGCGCCAGCTTCGCCCGAAGCTCGTCCAGGTTCCCCTTCAGCTTCTCCACCGCTTCCGGCTTCGCTCGCTCCACGAACTGTGGGTTCGAAAGCTGGGCTTCACCCTTCGCGATCTCCGCCTCAGCCTTCGCGCGATCACGCTCCAGCGCCGGTAAGACCTTCTCCAGGTCCACGTTGCCCGTAATCGGCAAGTAAAGGTCAATCCCTTCGACCGTCGCCGCCACCGCTTTCTCCTCCGGCTTGCCCTGCCGAAGCTCCGTCACCCAGGCCTGGGTGCGGACGATCGCCTCGGCGCCCATCAGGTCGCCCTCGTAGTAGGCGAGAGGAATCGGCTTCATCGCCGCCAGATCCAACCCGGCACGCAGCGCCCGAAGTGCCCGGGTCGCTTCAAACGCCCGCTCCACGCTCGCTTCAACCTCGGAACGGTCGAACGAAGCCGGCAACTCTGGCCAAGGCTGTGCCATCAGGAGTCCCTCCGAACCCGGCAGGCGCGAATAAAGCTCCTCCGTGAGGTGCGGCATGATCGGGTGCAGCATCTTCAGGAAGACGTCGAACACGCGCAGAAGAACCCATTGCGGCGTCGCTCGCTGCGACTCGTCGTTCAGCCGCGACTTGGAAACCTCGATGTACCAATCGCACACCTCGTTCCAGAAGAACTTGTAAAGCGCCGCGCAGGCGCCCTGCGGGTCGTAGCCGTCGTACGCCTCGCGCACCAGTTTCTCGGTCCGCACGAGCCGGCTGAGGAGCCACTCGTCCACCGAGTCCAGCGAAGTCGGCGCCGCCGGCATCTCCGTGACGTTCATCAGCACGAACCGCGTCGCGTTCCAGACCTTGTTCGCCAAGTTCCGCGCCTCTTCCGTCTTCCGCTCGGAGTACCGAAGCTCCTGATTCTCGCCCGTTTGGCTCAGCAGCGTCCAGCGCAGCGCGTCCGCGCCGAGGGTGTCGATCACGTCCATCGGATCGATGCCCGTGCCCAGCGACTTGCTCATGCGTCGCCCGTCTTCCCGCATGACCGTCGCGTAGATCATCACGTCTGAGAACGGCACCTTCCCAAGCAGGTCGAGGCCCATCATCGACATCCGGGCCACCCAGAGGTTGATGATGTTGCGGTCCGTGACCAGTACGCTCGTCGGATAGTGCGTCGCGAGATCGGCCGTCTCTTCCGGCCAGCCGAGCGTGGCGAAAGGCCAAAGCCCGGACGAGAACCAGGTGTCGAGCACATCCTCGTCCTGGCTGACGATCTTCTTCTCGCTTGCCTGCGCCTGCGCGTCGTCCCAGCTCAGCGCCGCATAAGGTGTCCCTTCGGCATCGTAATAGATCGGAATCCGGTGACCCCACCAGAGTTGGCGCGAAATGCACCACTCGCGGATGTTTTCCATCCACTCCAGGAAAATCCGCTCGTACCGCGGCGGGTGGAATTTAATCTCCCCATTTTTCACCGCCTGAATCACCGGATCGGCCAATTTCGGCTGGTCTACAAACCACTGCTCGCTCAGCAACGGCTCGATGACTTCACCGGAACGGTCCGAGATCACGATCGGGATCTCGTGATCCTCAATCTTCACCAGGAAGCCTTGAGTCTCCAGATCTTCCACGATCCGCTTCCGCGCCTCGTACCGATCCAGACCGAAATACGGCCCTTCCAAGCTGATTTTCGCCGTCGGATCGAGGATCACCGGCATATCGAGGCCGGCACGCACTCCCACCGAATAGTCGTTCGGGTCGTGCGCCGGAGTGATCTTCACCGCGCCCGTACCAAACGCCGGATCTGGATAGATGTCGGCGATCAAGGGAATCTCTCGCCCGACGAGCGGTAGGGTCAGAGTCTTGCCCACTTTTCCTTCGTAGCGCGTGTCGCTAGGATGGACCGCCACCGCCACGTCGCCCAACATCGTCTCCGGCCTCGTGGTGGCGATTACCACTTCGCCCGAGCCATCGGAGAAGGGATAGCGGATGTGATAAAGCTTGCCCTTGCGCGTCTCGCGCAGGGTCTCGATGTCCGAAACGCTCGTCTGTAGCTTCGGATCCCAGTTCACGACACGTTTCCCGCGAAACACTAGCCCGCGCCGGTACCACTGAATAAACACCTCGAGCACCGCCTTCGCGTACTGCTCGTCGAGCGTAAAACGCGTCCGCGTCCAATCGAAAGCGCATCCTAAGGCCCGAAGCTGCCGCAAAATCGTCCCGCCCGACTCCTCGCGCCACTCCCAAACGCGCTTTTCAAAGGCTTCCCTCCCGATCGCCGCCGCGCTGGAGCCCTCTTTCCGCAGCATCTTGTCCACCACGCTCTGCGTCGCAATGCCCGCATGGTCCTGTCCCGGCAGAACAAGCACGGAATCGCCCCGCATCCGCCGATAGCGGCCCAGCATGTCCTGGAGGGGATAGCACAGGGCATGGCCCATGTGAAGGCTGCCCGTAATGTTGGGCGGCGGAATCGTGATGGTGTAAACCGGCTTCGCGGGGTCGCCAGAAGGCTGAAATAGCCCCGCTTCTTCCCAGCGGGCGTACCAAGTGGCTTCAGCCGACGCGTCATACCGCGGCGGAAATTCTTCGTTATGGGTCATGTCCTTTCCTCCCCCCTCCTTGTCGTGGACGGGGACGTAGGTTCATTGTGACACGCCATTCGTGGCGATGGTCTCCGGCAATTGAGCCTTTCGGCTTATCCGCGGTAGGCCGCGTGGGCCCGTTTGGCCATGCTAGCCCCCCCCCCGCCTTCGGGGCCTTCTCTAGCTGAGCAAGTACAGAACCTACAAATCAGACGTCCTATAATGAGGCTATGGTCAAGGTTGAAGGAGAAGTTTCAGCAGACGGGATGGTACACATTGCTGCTCCCGATCTTTCTCCCGGCGATCGGGTGACCATTACCTTGGAAAAGGTCATCCCCTTAGAAGGAGAACGAGTCTTCGGGCGCTTGAAGGGGAAGATTCGAATGCTGCCTGGCTTCGACGACCCGATTGAAGGCCTAGAGTGGGCCTACGAGTGAGAATCCTGCTCGACACCCACGTTCTTGTGTGGCTAACGGGTGATGAATCGCGTCTATCAAGCTCGGCACGCCAACTCTTAAAGCAGAGATCGACGACCGTCTTCGTGAGTACGGTTTCCCTATGGGAGCTTGCGATCAAGCTCAGTCTGGGAAAACTAGAACTAGGTATTCCCTTATCGGATCTGATCGACAAAGAGCTTCCCAGCAACGGAATCGAAGTCCTTCCAATCTCGTCCGAGCACGTGCTAGAGCTTGAACGCCTCCCTCGCCCTCCAAACGGCCACGCCGACCCCTTCGATCGAATGATCGTCGCTCAAGCGATCGCCGATGGTCTTGAATTAGTAAGCGCCGACGCCAAGCTGGATGCGTACGGCGTCGAGCGAACCTGGTGAAGCCTGGTCGCCCCCTCCTTTCTCTCCTCATGACGGCCATGGGCCTCGCCCACCTCGCCATCCCCGGTCCCTTCGTCCGCGTTATGCCCGCCTACCTGCCGGCGCACGAAGCTCTCGTCTTCATCAGCGGGCTCGCCGAAATCGCCGGTGGCGTCGGCCTCCTCGTTCCTAAGCTCAGAATCGCCGCCGGATGGTGGCTGGTCGCCCTCCTTATCGCCGTCTTCCCGACGAACGTCGAGATGGCCCTCCACCCACCCGCGGGAATTTCGACGTGGATTCTATGGCTCCGGCTACCGCTCCAAATTCCGCTAATTATTTGGGCAGTGAGAGCGGGAGAATTACGGAGAGGATAGGGAAAGACCTCCCGAGATTACTGAGAATCCAAACCGAGCAACACCTCCGGCCGCGGACCTAGTGCTATGAGTCGCAGGCCTATGTAGAGAAGACCGACGACGTTGATCGACGTCCCCCACCACGGAACGGTCGGCAGTTGCCAAATCGTGAGCAGAAGTCCGAGCATCGCACCCCCTACAATCGCCCACCCCCGGCTCTGAAAAAGCCCCCACGTAAACCAGAAACACCGAAACATCTGAACCGCATATTGGGAAAGCGCCCAGGCGGAGCCCCATTGCCCCGTCGTGGCGCTTCGGAGCATCCAATATCCCATAAAGAAAAGGTTCAGCAGAAGGGCGAGCGAGGCGAACAGCTTGTCAAGCAGGAAGGCTTGCGTCGGCCTCACGGTACGTAGGCGAGGTCCGATCAATGATGTCATTCTCGCGATACAAAACCCGATGGCCACGACCTCGATAAGGGTTTCCGGCCATCTTCGAGCCCAAATGAGAGCGGAAAGCGAAAGTGCGCCAATGGTGATACGGATCACGAAGGCCCAGCGTCGGGAGCGGTAGATACCCAGATCGGTCCAACAACCGAAAACGATCCCACCGATGTAGTAGGCGATATCCCTCCAATGATCGGAAATCCAGGGCCCGAAGTTGGGCTGCGAAACCGACTGCAGAAGCCCGACAAACCAGATCAAGCCAATTCCGACGTGGATGGCAAGATCGAGTAGCGCAGCACCTCGGTCAAGCGGAGCGGAAGTCGAATTCTCCGGAACTGGCCTGGCCGTGCGCGGATAATCGCTCATTTGAGAGGTGGCCCAAACACCTGGCCGAGGCGAAGAATGGTATAGAGCAAGGTCAACCCGGAAGCGGTAAACGAACCGGCGTACATTCCCCAACCGGCCAAAAGCGCGGCGAGAATAAACGCCCAACGCCGACTGTTGAAAATGCCCAAGCTAATGAGAAAACGGAGGGAGGCGACGATAACGATAAAGAGCCCAATCCCGGCATAGATCTTCGGCTGATCCATCTTGGCGAGCTTCGAATCGGTAAGCCCCATCCCCACGACGAAAGATCCAAAGACGACGCCCAACACATCGATCAGCATCCCAAAGAAACCGAAAAACCGGTCCCATCCATACGCCTTCGCCCCCCGTCTCTTCGGCCCTGCCATCGCGGAAACTATAGCCCGCGAAGACGTCTTAATTGGTCTCGTCGGACGGCGGTTTTCTACGCCGCAACTCAAGCCCACCTGTCGGCGGACCGAGTGTGCCAAGCAGGCGAAGGACGCAATAGACCCCGAGGGGAAGATCGATAAAAACGGTAATACCGCGACCGATCATGGATTCCTGAATGAGAAGGGCCAAGATCGCCGAAAAAAGACAGGTGATCAAGGTGTAAGCAAACGCCCATCCTCGTCCGTGCCATAAGCCCCACACAACGAAGAGGCCAAGGAGCACACCGGAAATCTGGGTAGACAAGTGGCTGACGAGCGGGGGCGCCCAAGACCAGATCGACTTGCTGGTGCCAAACGAGGACCACATCCTCGAGAACAAAGAGTAATACGAGAAACCGGAGTAGATCCTTGCGGCGCCTCTCACTATTGCTATGAGTCGATCAGGGATAAATGCGCTAGGGTACGTCCGCACGGTGCTGCGAGGATAATCGGTCATTCGCTCAGCATTAGCTTGCCATTTTCTGACCACCGATCTATCACCGCTCGGCCAACCACTGCCCATCCTGCAAGACGAAGCCGACATCCCCGTCCCGATCCGTCCGATAGATCTTCGCCCCAGTCGCTTGGTACCGCGACACCGCCTCCGGATTCGGATGCCCGTACCGATTGTTCCGCCCGACACTGATCACGATCCACTTCGGATGCGCCACCCCCAAAAACGAGGGATCGCCCGAAGTCCGGCTCCCGTGATGATCCGCTGCCATCACCGAAACCGGGCCGATCCAGTTTTCGAACGATCTCTCCACCTCCGCCGGCGCATCGCCCCCGATAAACGCCCCGCCGTCAATCCGCGCCAGCACCGAGCCCGTATTGTCGTCTGCCCCGGCAACTACCCGCGGGGAGGCGAGATCGATCGCCAGCGAACCCACGCTCAACCGCGCAAACGGAGGCAACCACCCAACCCGCTCCGCCGAAACGCCCAACGAACGAAGCATCTTCGGAAGCTTCTCCTCCTGTGAAAAGCCCGCGTTTGCCAAGATCCGCGCGTCGGGGAATGTCTTCATCACCGCCGCCAGACCACCCGCGTGGTCCAAATCTGGATGCGAAAGCACCACCACGTCGACCCGCGAAACCCCCAGTCCACGAAGCTTGGGCAACACAAACCGCTCGCCCCCATCAATAAACTCCGTCTTCGGCCCCGCGTCAAACAAAACCGTCCTCCCTCCGGACCGCAGGACCGCGCAAGAACCCTGGCCGACACTTAAAAACGTGAGGGTTGGCGCCGGCCGGGGAAGAAACCAGCCAACCAATCCGCCGACCACAACGGCGCCAACAAAGCTAGTCTGCCGAACGCGCACGCGGCCTCCAAAAGACGATCCAAGGCACGTAAATGAAAAGCAATAAATAGGGAGAAAACGGCGGCACCTGAATAATCGCGGCTGGAAAATGCTCCGCTCCCTCGATCACCCCCACCGCGGCCGAAACCAGACCTCCCACCACCGCCATCGCCCATCCGGCATGAAGCGGATGGAAGACTAGCCCCAAAAACACCGCGACCATCACGGGAGGAATCGCGAGCAGATTCGCAGGCAAGGAAAGCGGAGCGAAACTCCCCTCGTACCGCGCCAAAATCGGCGCCGCCGCCAGAGTCGCTACCATGGACGCCGCAATCAGATCCCCCAAATGCTCTTTTGCCCAAGCTACTGCCGTCCGCGCCGGTTCGCGGTGACGGCGTGGCCAGAGCACGAAGAACCCGACCACCGTAACCGAAAGCTGAAATCCAATGTCGAAAACCGCCGAGGGATCGAAGGGAAGATAAACCAGCACGGCCAGCGCCAATGCGCTCAATCCATCCGGCTCTCGCCGCACCAAATAAGCCGACGAGGCGACCAAAAATGCAATCGCCGCTCGAACTGTGGGCAAATGCAGACCAGTCGCCAGCG
>FTBF01000117.1_pt1 | contig 10470 bp, 11 predicted proteins | sample 1639301 | NCBI WGS metagenome assembly FTBF01 (sample SAMEA3914864, study PRJEB12502) | metagenome | biome: forest; material: soil | place: USA | collected 2012-03-12 | depth 0.3 m
CAGCTTCGGTCGTTTTGCCTCCGGGCATCCGCACAAAAAGCAAAATCCTTCTCTTTGCCCGCGAATTTGCCGAACTTTGGGGGCGAAGCCCTCGTCTTTTCCGCGAGACCAGGAAATTAGCAAAAAACTCGCCTCATTACCGGAAATCTCCGTTACTCTTGAAGAGGAGCCAAGGATGGACAACAACCACTCGACGATCGAAACCCTACGCGAGCAGGAGCTCGACCTCTGTAATCAGATTTCGGGGCTTGAGGCCATGGTCGCCTCATCGAGCACCGCGGGAATCCGCGAATTTCGCTTGACGCGGCTTCGCCAACTCCAGGAGCTCCACCAGGAACTCAGCGACCGGGTTCGCCGCTTCGAATTCTCGTCGACGCCGGCGACCGAGGCCTATCAGCTTGGAACGGCCCTTCGTGAAGCAAGTCTTGTCGTCCAGTCGACGTTCCGCGCTTAGCCATTTTGAACCTCGAGCTTGAGCGGGTTGGGTAAACTGGCCCGTAACGCCCGGGTGATGCTTCCCCCTCCCGCGGGCAATTCGAGGAAAAGTTTCGATGGCAAAGCGCATCACTCATAACATTAAGCTGAACATCCCTGCCGGTAAAGGTACGCCGGCCCCGCCTGTTGGTCCCGCGCTTGGTCAAGCCGGTATCAACATGATGGAGTTCCTAAAGAAGTTCAACGAGCAGACGGCCCCCCAGATGGGATTCGTGATGCCGGTTGAAATTACCGTCTTCGAGGACCGTTCTTACACCTTCCAGATCAAGCAGCCGCTCGTTACGGACTTGATCAAGCGCGCTGCCGGAATCGAGACAGGCGCCTCCAACCCCAAGACTCAGAAGGTTGGCACGCTCACTCAGGATCAGCTTCGCTCGGTTGCCAAGCTGAAGATGGCCGACCTTAACACGGACGACGAAGAGATGGCAATGAGAATCGTCGCCGGATCTGCCCGCTCCATGGGCGTCCGCGTCGAAGCCTAAACCACCTTAGTTTCACGTTTCTCGCGCCCTATTGCGATTTACATCGCAATAGGGCGCGTCTCTGTTTGGGGATAGTATTTCTGACGATATGTCTCGTCTCTTCCATTCGGAATATGCAGGCGATGAGTACGGCAATCGATGACGGTGCCTATCGGTCCCTCTTCGATCAGAACCCTCATCCAATGTGGGTTTTCGATCGAGGGTCGCTTGCCTTTTTGGCGGTCAACGACGCCGCCGTTCGGCAATACGGCTATTCGCGTGAGGAGTTTCTCCGAATGTCGATCCTCGACATCCGGCCGGTGGAAGAAGTGGCGTCGGTTAAAGGAAGTTTTGTGCCAGGTTTAAGTCAGCCAGAGATTTGGACCCATACGAGAAAAGACGGCACTCCCGTCCTCGTCGAGATCACGGCTCACGATCTGATCTTCCACGAGCAACCATCCCGCCTCGTTCTCGCCCTGGACGTCACCAAGCGCGAGGAAAACGCCCAGCTTGTTCGGCGGAAGGATGAGATCCTTCGGACGGTGCTCGACGTTGCCCCGGTGGGCGTACTACTTGTCTCTTCGAGCGGACAGTTGATCGAGATCAACGCTCAGGCTCGAGAACTCCTTGATGGATCGGCAATCTTCGGAGATCCAGACTTCGTGGAGCGAATGCGCGCCGCCTCCGCGCAAAGCGGCGGCGAATTTGAAATCCGGCCGGGCCAGTGGGTCGAAGTCCGCGCGCAGCGCGTAAACCTTGAACGCAGGGACGAGGGAACGGTCTTGGTCCTGACCGACGTCAGCGAGCGGCGAAACGCCCGCCAAGCCCTCGCGCACGAAAATGAGCGGCTTGAAGAAATGGTCCGCGAGCGAACCGCCGCCGCGCTCGCGACCGACGCAGAGCTTCAGGAGTTCTGCTTCTCCGTCTCTCACGATTTACGCGGTCCATTGCGGGCGGTCGACGGCTTTACCCAGAGCGTCCTCACCGACCCCGTGGCGGCCCTTTCCGATGAGAATCGGGAAGCCCTTCAGCGAGTCCGACGGGCCGCCACCCGAATGGGTGAACTCATCGACGGTCTGCTCGTGCTCTCGCGGGTTGCAAGGACCGAAATGGAGGTGTCCCCGTTGAACCTGACCGCTATGGCGGAGCGCTGCGCATCGGACCTGCAACGGGCAAATCCGAGCCGGAGCTTGCGCTTTGATATCGAGCCGGGGCTTGCGGCAATCGGTGATCCCGCTTTGATTTTCGCCGCGCTCGAGGCGCTCTTTGGAAACGCGGTAAAGTTCACCGCCCAACGACCGGAAGCCAACATCGAATTCTTCAAAGACGGGAATGCCTGGGTTGTTCGAGACAACGGAGTCGGCTTCGATATTGCTTACGCTCAGAAGCTCTTCCAGCCCTTCGAGAAGCTCCACCCGCATGCCGAGTTTTCCGGAAACGGACTCGGATTAGCGCTAACGGCGCGTATCCTGAAACGGCACGGGGGCACGATCGAGGGTAAGGGCGAGCCTGGGCAGGGCGCAAGCTTTCGATTCTCGCTGCCTTCGCCACAAAACTCGTAACCTTTCTCCCGAGTTAGGAGTTAGACTTTAGTAGATCCGCGCCATGATTCGACGCGTCCTCCCCCTCCTTGCCTGCGTGTGCCTCGGGGCCACGACCGTATCCGACGATCCTTCGCTCGGACCTACCGCCGCGGGTCAGGCGGTCGCGGATGCCGTGAAAGAGTTTACCGGCAGTGATATCGCACTGATTCCGGCGGGTGTTCTTAAGGATCCGGGCAAAAAAGAAGAGCTTGCGGATGCTCTTGCCTTCGAGAGCGACGGCATCGTGGTGATCAAGATTACCGGCGCCAAGATTCGGGAAGCGCTGGAGCGATCGGTTTCGGCATTTCCCCAGTCGAGCGTCGGCTTTCTCCAAATCGCCGGACTTGAGGCGAGCTTTAAGAAGAGCGCTCCGGCCAACTCGCGCATAACCTCCGTTACGGTTGGCGCGTCAAAGCTTGAAGACGCAAAGACCTACGCGGTCGCGATGCCCCTTTCGCTTAAGCAAGGGCAGCTTGGATACGCCAACCTATGGGAAGACAACAAATCCGTAAAGCCGTTCGAGAAGACAACGCTCGCCACCATCGCCAAGGGACGGCGCATCGGCTCTTTCTCGGCGCGCTGGTCGCCGCAGGGCTAACTCTCGCCTGCGGTGCGGGCTCCCAGGTTCCGTCGACGCCGATCATCCCCCACGAGCTGAAGAAGGCTCCCGAGGTCGTCGTAAACTTCAATGAGAAGCGTGCCTTCGCGGATCTGGAGAAGCAGTGCGCCTTCGGATTTCGAATTCCCGCCACCAAGCCCCACGACGACTGCCGCGACTGGATCAAGGCCGAACTCGCCAAGTCGTGCGACAAAGCCTTTCTCCAGCCTTTCTCGCACGTCTGGAGCGTGAACAACAAAAAGCTGCCCATGGACAACGTGGTCGGCGAAATCAACTGGAATGATGCGGATGTCCGAGTCTGCCTCTTCGCCCACTGGGATACCCGGCCGACCGCGGATCAGGAACTGGATCCGGAAATGCGGAAGAAGCCGATTCCCGGCGCGGACGACGGCGCCAGCGGGGTAGCCGTGCTCTTGGAACTCGCCCGCGTCTTGAAAGAGCACCCGGCGGATAAGAAGCTCGGGATTCGTTTCGTGATGATCGACGGGGAGGATCTTGGCCCGGGATCGGACGAAATGTACCTTGGCTCCATCCTTTACTCCCACAGTGAGAAGCCGCGGGGAGACTATGGCATCCTCCTCGACATGATCGGCGACAAGGACCTCCGCGTCCCCGTCGAGCAGAGCAGCTATCGCCTGGTGCCAAAGCTTGTCCGAGCCATTTATGCCCACGCGAAGACGGTGGGACTGCAAGACACCTTCCCTTCCACGACCGGTGACGACATTGAAGACGACCACCTGCCTCTGATCGCCGCCGGCCTTCCCACCGTCGATCTGATCGATTTCGAATACGACCATTGGCACAAGGTCACCGACTCGCCGGACAAGTGCTCCGCCGAGTCCCTCGGTAAGGTTGGCAAGCTGTTGGAGACCTGGCTGTATAAGAATCCGACCTGGAAGCCGTGACCTCTCTTGGCGAGAGGTTCCGGCCTCCGGCGGCGTAGTAAACCGTATCTATGCTCACGCCCTATGACTGGCAGGAAGGCATCGGCAATCGCGCGCAGTACATCGAGGGCAAGCTTGCACAGGGGTCACCGGTGCTGGCGATTAGCCGGCCGGAAGGGGTGCTGTTTTTCACCTATCGGCGCCAGACACGCAAGATCTATGAGATCTACGACAGGCTGATCTTCGCCGGAACGGGGCAGCAGTCGGACGTCGACGCGATCCGGAACGCCGCCCTCGAATTCGCAAGCCGCGAAGGTTTTCAGAGGAGCGAGGAAGACGTTACGATTCAGCGTGTGGTAACCGCCATGAGCGCTCCGCTCAAGCGCGCCTTCGGAGACTTCGGATCCGCCCCTGCAGTGGCCCGTTCCCTCTTCGCAGAGGTCGGCGAAACGCCTGAGGAGGATATCTACTACGTCCTCGACTACGACGGCGACTACGCCGTCTCAAAGGGCCGCGCGGCGGTGGCAGGAACGCTCGATGTGGGTGACCGGCTCGATCAGGCCCTCGCCGAGATCGGAGAAGGCGATCTGACCGCGACGGTTGAGGTGTTAAAGCCCCTTTGGATAAAAGCCGTCGACCCAGACGGCGAAAAGGGAGACGCGGTAACCGAGAGCCTAACCTTGGAAGTCGCGCTGATGGATCGCCGGCCCGGCCGCGAGAACCGGTTCCGGCTCCTCTAACCGCGATATCCCCGGCTGGAAGGCGGCATTACCGGGCGGCGCGCATCTTGTCGACGAACTCCTTGAAGTACGGTCGAGAATCCCAAGGGCCGGGGGCCGCTTCGGGGTGGTACTGGATGCTCGCGGCATCGGCCGACGGAATGTGGATTCCTTCGACCGTCCCGTCGTTGAGATTCAATTGCGTCACCTCGGCACCCTTCCCTACAAGCGACTCCGGATCGACCGCGTAGCCATGGTTCTGGGACGTAATGGTCACTTTCCCGGTCCGCAGGTCTTTCACTGGGTGGTTTGAGCCCCGGTGGCCGAATTTCAGCTTGAAAGTGTGGCCGCCGATGGCGTGGCAAAGAAGCTGGTTGCCTAAGCAGATCCCGAAGATCGGCCGCTGCCCGAGGAGGCCTCGCACGGTTTCGACCACCGGCTCCAACCGTGCAGGGTCTCCCGGACCAGGCGAGAGAAGAATGCCGTCTGGCTTCCAAGCCATGATCTCGTCCGCTGTCGTCGACGCCGGGAAAACGATGGGTGCACAGCCTTCGCGGTAGAAGCGGCGAAGAATGTTGTGCTTCAGGCCACAGTCCAATACGGCCAGCCGAACCCGGCCCGGCTCATCCGGCTCCGCCGCGGACATCCGGCCTTCCGCGCCCCATTTGTAAGGCTCTTTCGTCGTGACATCCGCAACGAAGTCGGTGTCGTCGTAGCTCTTCGTGTTGGCCAGAGCCTGGCGGGCGGCATCTAGATCGTCGCTGATGGCGCCCATCGTAACGCCCGCGCTGCGGATTCGCTTCGTGATGGCGCGCGTGTCTAGCCCCTGGATGGAAACCGTGCCGCGCTCTTCGAGGAGAGCATGAAGCGAACGGGTCGCTCGCCAGTTGGAAGGAACCTCGCACGCCTCGCGAACCACGAGCCCGGTGGGTTGAATCCGATCCGACTCAAAATCGTCATCGTTGATCCCGTAGTTGCCGATGAGCGGGTAGGTGAGCAGGACAATCTGGCCTGCGTAGCTGGGATCGGTCAGGATCTCCTGATAACCCGTCATCCCGGTGTTGAAGACGACCTCCCCAACCGTCGTGCCCGCTGCGCCAAGAGGCTTACCCTCGAAGACCGTGCCGTCGCTCAGGAGAAGGAAACGCCTCAATTCAAGGTCAAAGCGTACCCGACCGGGTACCCCTGATTCCTACCGAGATCTTGCGCGAATGCCGATCCGGCGCCGCTCGATGAGGGAACGGGCCTGATGCATCGTCTCCAAAAGGGCGATTTCCCGTTCGTCCACCCCAAGCCCCAGTAGAATCTCCTTTTGCCGATCGCTGGGCGGCTTCTCGCGCCACCGCGCATCCGCCTTGACGATTCGGCCCGCGTCCGACCAGGTCATCCGGATTAGCTTGTCGGCTTCGTCAAAAGCCCGTTGCAAGTCGTCGCCCAACGGAACCCGCATCGGCGGCATCATCGAACTCTTGAGTTCGACGGTCATCCGCCCTAGTTCATCGGTGGCGATGACGGCAGCCCGGTTCTTCTCCATCGGACTGTCTCCGCACGGCAGCCAATATTCGCCGTCTCCGATCTTCATCCAAGCCAGGCCGCTGACCCCGACGATCTCCTCGGGGATGCTGAGCTCCTTGATGAGGTCCACCTCGCTGAGCACGGTAGAAAGGTCGTCCCAATTAGTTTGGCGGCGGAACATCGCGCCCTTTCGGACCGGCTCAAGCTCGTCGATCCGCTCGGCGGCGGCAAAGAGGCTGTTTCCCTGGAGATCAAACTCAGGCGGCAAGCCGACCAGTCCGGCAAGCGAGGCCGGCGCGGGTTTGCCTTTCTCGGGTTTCGCCTCCTCTTCCTTCTCGGGAGGCGCAGACAGCCCGAACTCCTTGCTGGCATCAACGACGTCGATGACCAAGCAGTCGGACTTCAGGCTGTCCGAAATCGCCCGCCGCCGCACGCTGGGCGTCTCAAAGCCGTCCACGGTGCCACCAAGCGTCCGAAGTCCCCGCCCGACCATCTGAGCGTAGAGCGACCAACTCTGGGTGGGCCGTAAGAGCAGGATGCAGTCGGTGGCGGGCGCATCGAACCCCTCGGTAGCGACGTCGACGTTCACCAAGACCTGGGTCGCTCCGGAGTTGAAGCGGCGAAGGATCCCTTCCCTCTTCTCCATCTTCATGGTTCCGTCCACGTGCTCTGCCTCCACGTGATGGGTCCGGAACAGCTCGGTGACGTCCTTCGCGTGCTGCACGTCCACGCAGAAAATGATCGTACGCCGGTCACCGGCAACTTCGCGCCAGTGGCGGTAGGCGACGTAATTGCGTTCCGCCGTATTGACCGCCCGCGCCAACTGGCCTTGGTTGTAGTCTCCGCCCACCGACTTGATTCCGCTCAGGTCGACGTCCGTCGCGACCCGGAACCCTTTGAGATCGACCAGCCAGCCCTCCCGCACGGCGTCTCGCAGACCGAAGCGGTAAACGACATCTTCAAAAATCGCCCCGGTCACCCCGTGGAGTGGTTTGTTGTCCATCCGGTGGTCGGTTGCGGTCACCGCCAGCGTGAAACAAGAGCCATCGTACGCGCCAAATCGGCGCATTGCGTTCTGGTAGGTATCCGCAGGAGCATGGTGCCCCTCGTCGATGATCATCAGACCGGGGTGGAACCAGTCCAGGCGTTTAGAATCGGGCCGCCCGATGCTCTGTACGCCCGCCACCACGGCTTGACACTCGAATGGAGCATTTCGGTCCCCGCCTTCGATTCCCACCTGGAGACGCGGCGAAAATGAGGCAATTCGGTTCGCCGCCTGAACGAGCAGCTCATGCCGATGGGCTAGGACGAGGCTGGGCGCCGCGTAGCTTCGCTCGAACTCGTCCACTAGCGCGGCGAAGACCGTGGTTTTTCCACAGCCCGTTGCCATGACCACCATGACCCGGTGCAGTCCGCGGTCTTTGGCGGCCAGTACCGCCGCAATCGCTTTCTGCTGGTAGTCCCGCAAAACGATCGCCGGGACCTCGCCGGCGCGGACGAGATCGTCCTCGCCAAAGAGGCCGTAGTTCACTGGTCGAAAGACCTCGGAGGCACGGCCCGGTCGATAGACCTTAGGGGCACGGCAAAGCGACGCTCGGTCATAGGGGACGGCTCTATTGTGGCACGGCTACACTGGTCGAATGATCATCGAAATCGTCGCCCAGTCGCCCGACGATGCGGTAATTGCCGCACGTTCGGGAGCCGATCGACTGGAGTTGGTTTCGGCGCTTTCCTTGGGCGGTTTGACCCCTTCTTTGGGCACTCTCCAAGAGGTTCGGCACCGCTGTAATCTGCCCGTCGTCGCGATGCTTCGCCCCCGTTCTGGTGGGTTTGCCTACTCGCCCGCTGAGTTGGACAGCATGGAGCGGGACGGAGATTTGTTCCTCCTGAACGGCGCCAAGGGGCTTGTTTTCGGCGTTCTTACCCCCGACGGACAGATTGACCGCCCGGCCAACCGACGGCTCGTCAAACTGGGAGGCGGCGCGGTATTCCATCGCGCCTTCGACGCGCTACCTGACCCCGCTGAGGCAATGGAGGTCCTGATCGACCTTGGCTTCCGGCGAATCCTAACCAGTGGTGGACGGGGCACGGCCCTGGAGGGGACGGAAACTCTGCGGCGACTGGCCGAAAGAGCCGCAGGCCGAATCGAAATCCTGCCGGGCGGCGGAGTCCGTCCCGAGAATGCGGCGGAGATCGTCGCCCGAACGGGCATTCGCCAACTTCATTTGGCCGGCCAAGAGTGGGTCGCTGATCGATCGACGGCGAATCTGGGCATGGTTTTCAATGGAGGCCAACATCCCGAAGATCAATACGGTCGGGTCGATGGGGCAACCGTCTCGGCAATGAGATCGGTGCCGATTAATTGACCGAACTTAAACCGCTCTTCGACTATCCAAATCAACGTGCCGCTAAACTCTGTTAACTCCATGTAACAAAGCGCTACAAGGTACGTAGTTAAAGCCTATGGAAACTTCCGCTGATCGTGGCCCGGTTGACATTGCTCTGCTCTCAATCCGTCTGGTTCTGGGCGTTATTTTTGCCATCCACGGATCTCAGTTGCTGTTCGGCGCCTTTGGCGGACCTGGTCTTCAAGGGACGGTCTCGTTTATGGGGCCGATCGGTTACCTGGTGGCTCCCGGGCAGTTCTTTGGAGGTCTTGGGCTGATTTTTGGAATTCTCAGCCGATTCTCGGCGGCTTCAATCATCGTCATCATGATAGGCGCCATCGTCCAGGTTCACTGGAAGAACGGGTTCTTCAACACCCCGCCCAACTTGGGCTTTGAATACAACCTCGCCCTGATCGGTCTGGCCCTCCCGATCCTCATCGCAGGCCCGGGGCGCTTTACGTTGGCCCGTCCCCTTCCCTTCTTAGGCGCCCCTGGGGAAGCGCCGGCGACGCCGATCGAGTAACGATCGGCTGAAGAAAGAAAGAGGCCTTCAGAACAAAAAGTTCTTAAGGCCTTAAATCTTTCCAATAATTTTGGTGGGCCCAGTTAGACTCGAACTAACGACCTCTCCCTTATCAGGGGAGTGCTCTAACCAACTGAGCTATGAGCCCAAACCGAAGAAGACTATACCCGGCCAAGGCACGATTCGCAAGTACCGCGTGACGTTCTGGGTCTCTCATTCGTCCTGAAGGATGTTCTTCTGTGCGCGCGATTCAGTTGGAAACGCGGTAAGAAGGATAGAATGGCCTGGTGACCGCTAAGGTAGCGGCATCGCGGAGACCGAACACCGAACATGCGAACCCTGCGCCCCCTCACCGTCGCTCCTCTCGCGCTCGCGCTCGCGGCGGCCGCATCCGCCCAATTCGATGGGCCTGCCCCCCTCGCTTGGCGTTGGGTGCAACCGACCAACGCCGTATCGACCGGATCGCCCCTCGTGAACGGCGACAACATCTACACCGCCATCGGTGGTCGAATCTTTTCGCTTGACCGAACTAGCGGCAACCTCAAGTGGCGGTACCCGCAAGTTGAAGCCGTCGATGGTACTTTCCGAAGTTCGCCGGTCCTCGTGGACAACATTTTGGTTGCGGCAGCGGATAACAAGATTCTGTATGCCGTGGACGCAACGACGGGTACGTCGAAATGGACGTACAACTCTCCGTCCCCCGTGCTGGGCCAGCCGGTCGTGGTGGCCGGTAAGTACATCGCCTACGCCACCTCCGATAACAAGCTGATTGCTCTCGATGCCACGACGGGCAAGCCGGTTTGGGCTCAGCCGTACAACATCTTCGACCGTATTCAGGGCCAAATCGCCACCTACGGAACGGGAATCGTCTATTTCTCCGGGCTGAACGAGATGCGCAGTCTCGACGTGGTGTCGCAGAAGCCGAACTACCTTCGTCCGATTAAGTTTGGTGTGCTTCCGCCCGGAGCCGTTCCGGTTCTCTTGGGAGAGACTTTCTATGTTTCGTCCGGTCCCTACTTGATCGCCATTAACGCGCCGACGGGCACCGTTAAGTGGCAACAGAACACCGGCCTGGAACTGGCCTTTGCCCCCGCACCAAGCGCCGGTGGTGTTTTGGTCGTATCGCAGGACGGAGAAGCGCTCGTCGTAGACACTTTGACGGGTAAGCCGATTCCAGCTATGAAAAAGGGCCCTGTGAAGCTCGGCAGCTTCGCCGCGGTTCGGCCGACGGTTGCCGGGACCAAATTTGTAGTGCCGACCACCAACGGTGCCGTCAACCTGTTC
>FTBF01000161.1_pt1 | contig 10448 bp, 9 predicted proteins | sample 1639301 | NCBI WGS metagenome assembly FTBF01 (sample SAMEA3914864, study PRJEB12502) | metagenome | biome: forest; material: soil | place: USA | collected 2012-03-12 | depth 0.3 m
CCACGTGCGGCATGGTCACGAGGCCCCCGCGTCGCCGGGCGACCGCGTGACCAACGAGTTCCCCCGCCACCCGGATCTCGTAACGTTCCGCCGAGGGATTGTAGGTTACGACGATGTCCTTCATGCGTTCGGCGGGGCTAGTTTCGAAGTCCCGGTGTCGAGACTAAAGAACTCCAGGACGTCGTCGAGACGGTCCGCCTCTTTGTTACAGGCCTCCACCATCCGAACCTGCCGGCCCTTGGCCACTTCGATGCTTTCTTTTCGACGAGCGATCTCTCCCTCTAGCCGCTGGATCTCTTCTTCGGCCTTCTGCACGTAGGTCTTCGCCTGATCCGTGTAGCTCCCCGCGTAGGCGTTCAAAGCGGCAAGCTTACGGCTAGCATCCGCGACTACCGTCTCCGGCGTCACGCCTAGGGTCGCTCCCAGAGCATTGATTGTCACCTTCATCGTCGCCCGCTTCGCCTCTAAAGGTAACTCCGCCGGGAAGGATGAGAAGATCTCGAGGGCCTTCTCCGCCGGAAACGCCGCTTCCGGCAGCGCGGCCAGCACGTAGATTCCTTGGTAATCGACCGACCCGTCGGCTCGCTCGATGGCGGGCGCCGGCGTTGAAGGAACCTTGATCTCGTCCAGATTCGGCCCCGGTTGCTCCCGGGCAATCTGCTCCACCGTCTTCGTCGCCCGCGGCGCCGGATCGGACGGGAGCGAAGAGGACATCGGGGTCGAAGACATCGCAGATGACATCTCGGCCCCGGGTGAATTGGGATCGACCTCGACAAACAGGCCGTAGGCTTTCTTCAGGGCATCGCTAAGGGGCATGGGAGTTTAGGGAAGAGGCGAAGGAAAGAAGAAAAAGGAAAGCGATGGGACACCCTCAGGGCCTTCCCCCTTTTCCTTCTTCCCTTTTACCTACCCCACATTGTAAAGCTTTTCCGCCCCGTCTGCGAGGGAGGCGGAGTCGAAGGGGGCGACTTCTTCGAGCCGTTCGGTGAGCGAATCGGTCTGGTTGACGACGCCGTCGATGTCCGCGAGCACCTGTTCGGGGGAGCGGGCGCGGATTTCGTCGTTGATTAGGCCGAACGTGTCCTCCATCAGCTCCAGTTGGTAGCCAAGGTTGGTCAGGGTTTCGGCGATTCTCGTTACATACTCGGCCCGGCGCTGGAGAACCTCTTTTCGCTTCTCCATGATCGCCGTGGTGTGAAGATTCGTCTCGGTCGAAAGGCTGGAGTCTGTCCGCGCGATCTCGTTCTCGTAGTGCTCCTGAATCCGCGCCGCCGTCTTTCGGGCCCAGTCTTCTCCCGGCTCGACCACTTGTCGCTTATCCAGAGAGTCCACCGGCTTGCCCGTCACTTCGTACAAAAGGTTGTTCAGATACGCCCGGAACTGGGACTGCTTTTGCCCGAACAGGAGAAACTTCTCCAGCAGATAGTCCAGCTTCCGCAGAACCTGCCGGTACGGCTTCCGGTCACCCCCGGTCTGCCCGTCGATCTGAGTTCGAACGTGCTCCAGGCGCAAGAATCGGTCCGCCGTCATTCCCGAGACCGTCGGAAGAACCTCTTCCTTCAGCTTTTCGCGCCGCTTGACCACGTCGGCGTCGTACTTGACTTCGATCCGCTCGGCGTACCATTTGGAATCGGGGACAAAGAGAAGGTAGGCCGCCTCGGCCACCGCGCCGACAATGAACGGCAACGGACTGAGCATCGCCGCCGTCAAAGCCATCACCGACGCGAGGCCGACGATGTTGTGGCCTTCCATAAAGGCGTCTCGGACGCGGTTTGGGGCGGGCATGGGCGAACCTCTATTATAGTTCGTGGCATGGACTTCCGGCCCATGAGGCCCCCGAGCTTCCAGCCCGGGGAAGAACTACAACCTGGGAGAGCCTCCCTTTAGGCCTTCGAAAGGAAGACCGTAAACGCTTCGCCCGAGCCCGTCACATAAAGCTCGTGGCAAATCACGTCCCCCGACGATGCAGCCCCCTCGGACAACGCCGCTTCGAGCGCGGCGATCGAGGCGGCCGATCCGAAGTCCAGGACGCCCGCCGATTTGGCGGAGAGCTTGGCTCCGTATCCGGTCTCGTCGTCGCGGTAGCCCAGCGAAACCACCAAGGCGCTCGCCGCTTCCAGGAATTCGACGCCAATGCTCTTGGCCGCAATCGTCGAACCCGACGTAAATTGCGCCACCTGTGAACTGAGATCTTCGATCGAAGAGCCCACAAACACTTTGAACTTGTCGTGAACCTGTTGCTGAATCGCCATCGATTCGGTTTACCCGAATCGATCGTGGCGGCGGCGAAGACTTCAACAACCTTACGAAATCCTTATAAGCACCGGTCACAGCCTTGGGAACGCCTCTCGAATCTCGGCCAACAGGGCCATAAACGCACTCGAAGAAGTAACCCCTTTTTGCCAGGCCAGCTCTCGATCGATCAAGTTGTACACATGCTGAATCCTGGCCCCGGGAATCGGCTCGCCGGCGGCGTCCCGGTCCCGGCCCAGCATCCAGATCGTGTCCGAAACTTCGATCGCCGCCGTAATGTCGTGGGTGACGATAATGATCGTTTTCAGTTCATCCTGCGATGCGACCTCTTGGATGAACTCGATCATCCTCGTGACCGCCAACGGATCGAGGCCCGAAAAAGGCTCATCCATCAGCAAGAGATCGTCACTGCACATGAACTGTTGCGCAATCGCCACACGCTGCCGCATGCCGCCCGAGAGCTGCGCCGGGTATTTGTCCTCGCACCCCTCGAGGTTGAACCGCTTCAAAAGGCCACGTCCCTGCTCGATCGCCTCGGCCTTCGAGATTCCGACTTGCCGACCCGCCACTACCAGGTTCGAAAGAACCGACCGATGGTCGAACAGCGGATAGTGCTGAAACACCACGCCGACTCGCCCGCGCGTGACCGGTTCCTGGTTTGGTCCGACCAGCACCTGGCCCGCGTCCGGTTTATCCAGTCCCGCCATGATGCGGAATAGGCGGGTCTTGCCCATGCCGCTCGGCCCAAGTAGCGATGCCACCTGTCCTTGAGACATTCCCGGGCGGACCACATTGCGAACCTCCAGGTTCACATCCCTTAGGATCAACTTTTCGCTAAGGGTAAGTTCAACCCCTTCGACCTTAAGCAGGCACTCTTTGAACTCGTGCGGAACCGCGCTCATGCGCCCCTCCGTTCAAGGCGAAGGTCGGCGTAAGGACAGACCAACCGCCGCAGAGCGCCGATCGCCCAGTCCTGCGTGAGACCGATGGTCAGGATCACGAACTGGATCGCAAATACGTTATCGATGTGAAATCCTTTCTCCTGATTCAGGAGCGCCGCGCCGAGGCCGCCGTCCACGCGCACGATGCCCTCTACCAGGGTCAGCATCAGCCAGCCCATGGCCGCATTCTGCCGAAGTACTTCGAACGCTTTGTCCATCGTCCCGAGCACCACCACTTCGCCCACGACGCGCCACTCGGACATTCGGAGACTTCGTGCGTGGTCGAACGAATCCCGCGGAATGGCCGCGACTACGTCGGCCATCGACGTGACGAAGAACACCGTCATGCCGAAGACCAGAATCCATAGTTTGAGAGGGTAGCCACCCCCGACCATGAGGACGAAGATGAGCGAAAAGCCGGTTAAGCTCAGAAAACGTCCCTTCCCCACCGCCGCCGCGATCGGGCGGAAGAAAGGGACGACCGTGAGGTAGCAAAGCGAAAGCCCAATCACCAACGTCCACGCCATTGCGTGGAGGTTGAGCTTTAGGCTGGCGATCAGATCCTGCCCCAGTCCCTGTTCGCTCCAGAGCTTGCCGAGCGCGCGGAATACCTCGTCCGGCCGCGGAAGGACCTCAAACGGCGAGCGGATCCAGATCAGCAGGAAGACCAGAAGCTGCGCCACCACGAGGAGGCGGAACGAGGTCGAGGAGACGGTTCGGTTCGGGAGAAACAGACCCCACCAGTTGCGGGTGGGGCGAGAGCCTTGCGTTACGCGAACCGTGGAACCGGCCACTTTGGTGGCCGGTTCTGGCGGTTTTGGATCGTCAGCCATTCGTCTTCAGGACGATCTCGACGCGTCGGTTCTGGGCTCGTCCTGCTCCCGTCGTGTTCGGCGCGACCGGTTGGGTCGAACCGTGAGCGAAGACCTGAATTCGGCCGGCGCCAAAGCTAGCCGCGCCGCGCGCCTTCAGCCAGTTTTGCACCGCGAACGCGCGGGCTTCGCTGAGCTGCATGTTGCCGCTCGGGTCGCCTACGTTGTCCGTGTGGCCATGAATCTCAACCGTCGCACCGCTCGCGATGAGCAGGTCGCGTCGCATCCGCTCCAAGTCGCGTGCAGCTCCCGATGAGAACGTCGCCCGGCCGGAGTTGAACTGGATATTCCAGGTTCGTCGGCTAAGAACGGTCGTCTTGCCGCCGTTGGTCTTCGGTGCCGGTCCGGGGACGGCCTTGTTGATTCGCTCGGCCGAAATATTGCCCCGGATCGCCTTCAAGTAGGAAAGGTCCGTGATCTGCGATGCGGGCGGATAGTTCGGAACGAGTTGGGGATACTGCTGAACGACGAGGTCGCCGAATGCGGTGTACGTCGCTTCGAATAGGTTTGCAGTTCCGTTTGCAAGGCCAAAGGTCGCCAAGGCGTCGGCCAGACCAGCGGTGTAGGAACCACCCAGTTCGACGTTCATACCCGTCTTGTCTTTTTCGGTCGCGCCCTTGTAATAGCGCTCCCAGTAGGCCGGACCGGTGTCCTTCTCGCCGAAGACCTTGTCTTCGATCTCCGTCGCCTTCGTGAACGCCTGAGGATTGCCCTTTACCGCGTCGCCGCCCTCGAGGAATGCTTTCAGAAGGTTCTGGACCTGTGGGCGGTTGTCCTGCATCCACTTATCGATACCGATGAGGATGCACGGCATCTGAGTCGAATACTCGCGGGTCGAAACGATGTTCTGCAAGCCGCCTTTCTGCGTCGCAATGTTCACGTCCCCGGGGGTCCAAGTGACAACCGAATCGACGTGGATCCGCTGGGTCGCGCCGGTTCGTTTTCCGTTCCGCACGACCGGGCGAACTTCTGTATAACCCGTGATGTATTTAGCCGCCGCGTCGATGTAGTCGCTGGCCGCTACCCAGTTCAGCGCGTCGGGGTCGTAAGTCTTCTCATCCGGGTTGTTCTTCAACCCGTTGTCACCGAGCCACTTGAGCGCGATATTCCAGTCGCCGTCTCGGAGGTAGCCGGAGCAGACGCCGCCTTTACTGGCCGAAGGATTTGACTTCCACGCAGGCGGTCCCATCAGCTTGTCCTCACCGCGCGAGTAGCCTAGCGCCCCCACAACCTTGGCCTGGTAATCCGGTCCAAGCTTCTTCAGGGTCGAGTTGAGGCCGGCCAGGAATTGCGCGCCGCCGTCACCCATGATGGTCACGAAGTGCGCTCCTGCCGTCGGGTTTTCGTCGCCGTTCTTCAGCGCCTGTGCGAAGGCGACCAGGGCCTCCTGCATCTTGCTGGAATCGTCCTGGCGGGTCCACTTTACGTTGACCCCGTACTTGCAGGCGATGCTGTTCTGCGTCGACTGCGGACCGCCGACCGCGAACATCGCGCCCATCTGAGCGTTCCACGCCCAGTGCAGGATTCGAATCTCCGGCTTGTCCGTGCAACCGGGGATGTCCGTCGGCATCGTGACGTTGCCGATCGGAACCGCGTTGGTGTCGATGGGGCCACCGCCTCCGCCGATGTTGATCGGCTTGACGTCATTCGTTCCGGTCCCTTTCGGCCCCGGCGTTAGATCCGCGAATGAGCCGCCCTTCGAGGTCCAGTACTTATAGCCGCCGAACCCGATGCCGGCGACAACGATAAGGGCGGCGAGTTTGCCCGCAGTGGTGAGCTTTGCCATCGATGCTTTCTAAAATTTTCCTCGGTGCACCCGGCCGCCGCAAGTTCGCGCAGCTTCGACACCAGGGCCATTATAGCGGCGGTTACCTTCTAATGGGAGGGGTCGATGGACCCATTCAACATTTGTAGTCCTAGGTCCATAAATAACCCTAGGCTAAATCACCCTTCTCGACGACGGAAAAATCTCCTGGGATCGCAGGCTTCAGCCCAACTCGCGACGATAAGCCCGGCCCAACTTCCGATCCAAGCAGCTATCGAGAAAAAACCGAATGGCCCTGACGCCATTCGACGGCAAACGCTCCGCGAAGACACCAGTCTCGTACCGCCTCGAACCCTTCGATATCTTCCGTATGAATCCCCCCTTTGGAAAGGATTGGACTATCGGCGCCATTGACGGCGTGCCGCAGACCAAGCGACGGATCGCGGAGCTGTTCGATGGCAGAAGTTAGGGCTGAGGAGAGACAGGACGCAAAGTTGTCGTCGATATGCTCCAAAGACGGGAGCAAATATCCGACCCATTTTCGGTCATCGATCTTCTTCTGCTCGTGGGCTTCGATCTGCCGTAACCGCTCCATCATCTCAGGGGCTGGACGGCAGCCGTTGTGTTCCCCAAACATGAGAGCCTTTTTCCAAACCCTATAGTCGACCGTGAGCGATGCCATTTTGTAATTCGTTAGAGACGTGTCATCTCCGCCGTGCCATCTCTTACCGCCCCGCGCCAACGAAACCATTCCCCCAAAGCCAAGCCTACAGACAGGACACCGGGGATGAATTCGAACTGAGTCGAAAGGTAGTGCCGGTCCACGAGTACCGCGAAGACGACAACGGTCGAAAGACTGATGGCCGCCCAAGGCAAGATCAGACGGTATAGCTGCGGGCCGACGCCGATCCGCCTCTTTGCGATCTGCGAGAACATGGCGAAGCCAACGGCAAAGACCAGCAGCGACGCCGTTACCTGATCCAAGATCGCCCCGTTTTACGCATGCCGCCATCCTACCGCCCCATGCCTGCTGCAGGATTACCGTCTCGCTTTAGTCCCGGATAGGGGACGCAGCCACGAGTCCAAGCTCGATCAGGCCACGCATCCTACGGACGCTGGGGGGAGACCAAAGTAATCTAGGAGCTTCCAGTTCAAATGCAACCTTTCGTCCGCCGATTTCGCGCAGTCCTCGATGGCCTTCTTCGATTCGAACCGGTCGAAAAACGTCTGACTGGCGGCGAGCACGGCTTTTTCGAACAGGCCTTTTCTTTCCGCATCCTCCATCGAAACTTCCAGGTCGAACGCATCACAAAGTAGGGCCGGGTCGCCAGAATTTGCCGGGGCTTCCGCCTTTATTAGGGAGTCAAGCCGGATCCAAAGATCCCACGCGGTCGGGGTTTGGCGTGCAGGCCCGCTGGTAGGGTCCTCCCAACGTTCACTCAGAAGCACCCTCAGGTCGACTAGGACCTGGGGGCGGAAGCGATAAAGGGACACCTGCGCTACATGATAGCCTCCGCGTCGAGATGCCGCACCAACAGTGGCCCGAACGACTTAAAGCCCTATTTTCGCAACTCCTGCAGAACGCCTTTCCTCGCTTCCTCTTTCGTCATGTTCGATTTTTCACTTGAACCGACCGCAAAGTCCCGCAAAGGGCGGCCGCATCCAAAGCTGGAACCTCGATCACCCCTTCCACCCCGCAGGCGCGCGTCGCGATCACCGGACAACCTGCCGCCTGGGCCGCCAGTAGCGTTCGTGGACGGTCCTCCAAGACCGCCGGGAGCACTACTGCGAAGACGCCGTCCAAAGCTGATCCGCGCCGAACCGGCACTTCGCCCCAGAACCCTTCTCCCTCAACGTCGCGCCCCGGAGTAACCACCGATAGCCCCAACCGACGCGCCGCCTCGCGTACTTCGTAGGCTCCTTTGCGTCCCACTACGGGGCCGGGAAAGCCGATCGCCGGTCCGGGGGTCCATTGTCCGGGAGAGACGGACCAGGGCAAGAGAATGGACTTCGAACCAAACAGCGCGGCGATCTCTCGGTGAGGCGTCACCAGGGCTTCCGCCTCCCGAAGCGCCGCTCTCTCCGCCTGGACAAGATCCTCCGGCGCGCGAAAATCGCCGAGCAAGGGCCGGTCTGGAAAGCGGGCATAGGCCTCGTCCAAGCGCCGGTGAATCTCAAGCAGGGGCAACCGATTCGCCAGGACTCGGAACCGCCGTCCGCCAAGCACTCCGGATCGCCAGGCGAAAGGCAGTAGGGAGATCGGCAATACGATCTCGTCTGCGTCGAAGGGCGTCATCTCCTCAAATCGCCGCGCCAACTCTTCGGCCCGCCGTAATAGCCCTTCCTGACGGGCCGCTCCCTGGTCAGCCAGCTGGCGAGCGTGCCAGGCGTGGCGAAGCGCCACCGCCGTCGCATAGCCGTCGACTCCGGCCCACGCATAAGCCGGTCTCCGCCATCGTGCTCCGTCCATCGGGGCGAGGAGGAGGTCTTCGGCTCCGCGCTCACCGACGTAAGCTTCAAACTCCGGCCATCGCTCGTCGACCCAATAAACCGTGCGGGCGGTCACAACCCGCGGGCGTTGGCGGTGACGAAAGCAACCTTCCATTCCGCATGTCGCGCAGTCCCCTACTACTTGCAATGGACGCCTGCCTTCCTTCACGCCGGCATCCGCCGCCGAAGTCTGCCCAAGAATCGCCACGAACAACTCGTCGCGGGTCAGCCGGGCCGAGATCTCCCAATCGAAATCGGCCCTAAGTCGCAGATCCAGGTAGTTCCAGGCGACCGTCGCATCCATGCCCCGCTCCGCCGCGGAGCCCGGCACCACGCGAGAATGGGGATGGCGCTCCACCACTTCGAGGCCTGCTTTGAGCGCGGCCTCATAAAGGCCGTTGGTCAATCCGCAGATTCCGCCCCCCACGCTCGGTATGACGCAGCCTTGCCGGATTTCTCTTCCTCGAACAAAGCCCCGACCGGCGTGGCACCGGCCAACCTGACGCCAAAACGAAAACGTCTCTCCCGCCGGAACCCGCAAACCGTCCAAAAGCGCCGCCGTCAACCGAAGGTTCTGCGCTTTGCCAAGCTCCATCTCCGGCTCGCGCCCTTCGTAAAGCGATGCGCGGATCTCCGCGAGCGTCACCGGAAACTGGGAATCGCGACGACCATGCCGTGGTGTCGGCAGCGCGAGGTTTCTCAGGGCCTGCCGAAAGCGCAAAACGGCCACCTTCCCTTGGAAGATGGCCGAGTTTGATCGGCTCGGCGAGCGGCCCATTCGAAGAATAGAGACGGATGGCGCGCCTTTGGGTTGCAAGACAAATGATTAGGTGGGCGACGAGGTAAACCCCGTGCCCACTGTTGGATATGAGCCCCCCGGAAGAACGGTGGGAGACTCAGGCGAGGGACTAGCCGCCGCCCTGCAGGAGCTGCAGGACTGATTGCGGTGCGCTCTTCGCCTGAGACAGGATCGACATACCCGTGGACTGAAGGATCTGAAGCTTCGTGTAGTTGGTCATTTCGGAAGCAACGTCCACGTCCTGGATCGAGCTAAGAGTTGCGGTCAAGCTTTCCTTGGCGACGCCCAGGGCTCGTGCATTGCTTTCAAGTACGTTCTTCTGGAAGTTGCCGATGCGGCCTCGAGCGCTGGTCACGTCGGAGATCGCCTTGTCGATGACCTTCATGGCGTTTGTAGCGCCGGAGTTGGTCGTGAGGTCGATGCTGCTGAGGTCCAGGCCAGTCACTGCGCCTTGGCCGAGCTGGCCGGCGGCGAAGTTGCCGATTGAGAGCTGAGCCGTCTGGCCCGAGTTCGCACCGATCTGGAAGGTCGAGGAGCCCACGACTACCTGGCCGACCGAAGCGATCGAAGCGGTGGCATTGCCGGCAGCCGTCAAGTTGAGCGAGTTGCCATCGGCGTCGGTGAGAGTCAGGCCGTCGGTGCCGTTCTGGCTGCCCGTGAAGAGCGCCGTAGCGGAGCCGATGGTGACCGTAGCGACGGCGTCGGTACCGGTCGAGGACGAAGCACCCGCACCGCCGGAGGCGATGACACCGGTTGCATCCACGAGGTTGATCTGGCCGTTGGAACCGTACTGGTTCGACTTGAGAACGATGGACGTACCGGAGAAGGCCGCGGTGACGCCGGTGTTGCTGGACGACTGGTTGATCTTATCGATCAGGTCAGCGGCCGTGGTGTTGGCATCGGCGCTGAACGTCGTACCGTTGATGGTGAACGAACCGGTGTTCGTGACGGCGGTGGCCGAGGTGGCGAACGTCGTCGAAGTGATCGAAGCCTGAGTAGCCGCAGTGGAAACGGTCAGCGAGACCGTCGCGTTGGCGGTGAGAGCAGCGCCGCCGAAGGTGCCGCCGATGGAGAGGGACGAAAGCTTTGTACCCGCCGTGACCGCGCTCTGCACGCCAGCCGAACCATCGAGCAGTCGCTTGGTGCCGTACTGCGTGGTGCTGGAGATACGAGTGATGGACGAGATAATGGACGCGAGCTGCTGCTGGTTGGCGGCGAGCTGGTCAGAGGTCAAGGTCGCGCTGTTACCGCTGGCGACGGCCAGGGTTCGGGCGTCTTGCAGCAGAGTGTTGACTTCGTCGAGAGCGCCGTCGGCCGTCTTGGCGTAG
>FTBF01000263.1_pt1 | contig 10353 bp, 8 predicted proteins | sample 1639301 | NCBI WGS metagenome assembly FTBF01 (sample SAMEA3914864, study PRJEB12502) | metagenome | biome: forest; material: soil | place: USA | collected 2012-03-12 | depth 0.3 m
CTCCGGGGGAGAGGGGCAGGGGTGAGGGGCGAGAGCCTCTCAAAATCTAGATTCCTTCAAACCTGGGGACCCAGGTTACGAGCCACCCTCCATCAACTCTTTCGGCTCCAAAAGGGCCAGGGTCGTCTCCGCGATATCGATGACCGTCTCATCTAACCCCTCGAACTGGGCGATGATGCGCATGCCTCGGGCGGCGTTGATGAGGGCGCGGGCGAGGGACTTTGGGGGGAGGGGGCTGGTGATTTCTCCGGTCGCTTTGGCTTCGACGACGACCCGTTCGAAGACCTGGACCAGGGCGGCGAAGTGTTGGAGGACGCAGGCGGCGATCTCTTCGTCGCCGCTGGCCAGGTTGACGGCGGAGATGGTGACGAGGCAGTTGACGGGGCCGCATTTGCGGCTCCGCTCGCGGAGGGATTCGAAGTAGCGGCGAAGGAGCGGGATCTTCGGCCCGGGTTCGCTCAGGAGTTCGGTGGCTTCGGCGAGCTTCTGGCTTTGGAATCGGGTCAGGGCGGCGATGAAGAGGCCCCGCTTGTCGGAGAACTCTTCGTAGAGGCTATACCGGTTGCTCCCGGTCGCCTTGACAAGGTCCTGAATCGAAGTCCCGGCGTACCCTTGCTCGCGAAAAAGCACCAGTGCTCGTTCGATAACATCGTCGCGCCGAAAGCCCTTGGGTCGTCCCACTCGCCTCCCTATTATGGTGCAGGAGGGCGGCGTCGCCAGGGAGGGGCAGTTACTCATTTGAAGCTTTCAGTTTCTTAAAGTCGGAGGGTGGGTCCTTGGGTTGGTGGTCGGCGAAGTGGGTTGTTATCTAGGTTTAGCAGATTTATTTCGATTATTTTGACGGGATTTCCACGAGATAATCTCGTAATTTTTTTCATTTTTTCGATTACCTTCTTATTTGAATCAGTGGCAATTTATTTTGTTTAAGCGGTGGTTCTCCTCGCATTGGTGCGGATCACGGGCTCAAGGTTCGCTGAGGTACAGTAGACGTATGTCTATTATGACATGGTCAGGGGCCGGAAATCGACAGGTTCGGATGAACCTGGAAGGTGCGGCGGTTTCGGCCGCAAGTAGGGGTCAGAGAGTGGAAGCTTGTAGTTTCCGAAGCGATTCAATAAGCCGGTCGATGTCATCGCTTGCGAAGAGACCGTCTGGTCCCCGATTATCAATATCGACAAACGGAGACTCCCAAAGGATCTTGGGATCCATGGCTCCGTGTTCTGTAAGGTAGTCGATGATCAGGTTGGTAAATTCGATCTGGTCTGCGTTCAGAGTCGCTTCCGAAACGAACCCTCCAAGGGCAGACTTTGCCGCTTCTCGGTCGAGACCCACCAACGACCGGACGAAGTTCGCAAGTCCGTGCTCCGAAGCCTTTTTCAAAGTTGCGTCGTCGGCCAAGCCACTTTCCCGCAAGATCGCTTCCAACTCGGCCAGGTCCGTAGCCATCAGCGGCTCATTCATTCGAAGCTTTTGGATCGCTTCTCGGTCGAGGTGCGCGCGGAGAAACGCCCGAGCCTTTTCACGGAACCGTTCGAAACTGATTCCACTCCCAAACCCGGGAAGGCTGACTTCGGTCTCCTCCCCCATTTCGTCAGTAAAGTCGGCGATGACGGGACTTCCCTTTCGCTGTTCGATCAAGCGGACCAACGAGCGCAAGCGAAGCCGAACGATTTCCAGCATGGGCAAAGTCACGTCCTGCCACCAGCCATCGGTCTGGATGTCCTCGATAAGCCCAATCTGCGCCTTCACCATCGGGATCGCCGATGCCTCTTCGAGGGCGGCCGCAATATCCTGAACCTGGGTTCTCATCTTCCCGAAGGAGGGCGTGGCCTTCATTAGGGAGAGTTGCAGCCGGAGCATCAGGAGATCGAACTGCTTAGACTCCACCGCCTCTCGGGGTTTCTCCGAAGGCAAGCCGGAAATCTGCTCTTCGAGTTCGGCCAACTTCTCCGGTGTCAGTTCTAACCAGGCTTCGGGAGCCTGATAGTGTTCAACGATTCTTCGCTTCGCCCGGACGATGAAGTTGTCGACGTTCATCGCGCCGACCTCGGATTTGAGGATTTCGACAACCGCCCTAAACAGCTCTTCGTCGGTCTCTGGTTCGCGTTGTTGGGCAATCTCCCGAACCAGGGCGAGGCCGCCGGGTCGGTGGGAGAGCTCGGAAAGGAGGCGGAGCCTCATGGCGAAGAGCCTCGCGGTGAGGGAGAGTCCTGACGCCCCTTCCGTACCTTCGGGGCTAACCTTAAAAAACTCGAGGTTCCTGCAGTAATCGAGAATGGTAAAGCTGTCTTTGTCTTGTCCAGGCCCGAACAGGCCTGGACAAAGCCGCGTACCGCGGCCGATCATCTGCCAGAACTTCGTCTTCGACCGAACCTGTTTGAAGAAGACCAGGTTCACGACTTCGGGCACGTCTATGCCGGTATCGAGCATGTCGACCGAGATCGCAAGCTGCGGCAGCTTTTTGGGATCGCTAAAGTCATCGATCCGGCTCTGCACGTATTCGGTCTTGAAGTCGATCACCTGGGCGAAGTGGCCGTTGTACTTCGGATAGTGCTTGTTAAAGCGTTCTGCGATGAACATCGCGTGATCGTGGTTCTTTGCGAAGAGGATCGTTTTGCCGAGGAGATCTCCGCCCTCGACCTTGGTTCCTCGCTCCATCACATGGCGAAGGACCTTATCAACCGTGTTCTTATTAAAGAACCACTTGTTGACGCTCTCCGCTTCCACGCGTCCTTTCTCAAGGACGTCATCGGCCCGTTCTTTCCAGTCCGTAAGTTCAAACCGTTCCTTGTCTTCTTCCGAAAGCTGGTCGTAGGTCAATCCCTCCGCGGGAAGCTTGAGGGGTACGGCTACGGATTTCGCCGGAACTAAGAAGCCATCGTTCACCGCTTCTTCCAAAGTGTAGGCGTCGGTTGGAACGCCGTTTTCCAGATTGAAAAGCTCGTAGGTGTTCCGGTCGATCTCCTCTTTGGGCGTGGCGGTGAGGCCGACGATGGGGCAGTCGAAATACTCGAGGATCGCCCCGTATTTCATGAAGATCGAGCGGTGCGCCTCGTCGATGATGATGAGGTCGAAGTGGCCGACGCCGAACGAGCGTTTGGTCCCCTTCCCTTCATCGATCAATCCCAACATCGTGGGATAGGTCGAGACGAAGACTCTCCCTTCGGCGCCCTTTTCGGTCACCAAGTTCACGGGCGAGGCATCAGGCAAGTGACGTTTGAAGGCGTTGACCGCCTGCTTCACCAAGGCGGTCCGGTCGGCGAGGAACAGAACTCGTTTGGCCCAATTGGCCCGCATGAGGACGTCGACCAAGGCGATCGCGGTTCGTGTCTTGCCCGACCCGGTGGCCATGACGAGAAGAGCCTGACGGGCGCGATCCTTCTCGAACGCCTCGCTGACCCGCCGGATCGCACGCGTCTGATAGTAGCGCTCGACAATCTCGCCGTCGATCTTCATGCCGACCAACGGCTTTCGGCTGGTTCGCCGCTGGATCACCAGTTCCAACTCGGCCCTTGTGTAGAAGCCCTGAATGGAACGCGGCGGGGAGTCGCTGTCGTTCCAGATCCAGTGGTCGTAGCCGTTGGTGTAAAAGATGACCGGTCGCTGACCGTAGGCGGCTTCTAGGCAGTCGGCGTAGAGCTTCGCCTGGTGTTGGCCCACGCGGGCGTCTCGCCGCGTCCGCTTTGCCTCGACAATCGCCAGCGGCTTCGCGTCGGTGCCCCAAAGCACGTAGTCGACAAAGCCCTGCCCCTTCTCGTTGGGCATCCCCGCCACTTCAAACTCCCGATCCTCTGGCTTGTCGAGCGGCCAACCCGCCTCCCGAAGGTAAAGATCGATTTTGAGGTCGCGGGTTTGGGCTTCGTTGTAGTTGTGGGTGTCTGGTTGTTCCTCGTTTGCCTTCTTCGCCGCGGCAACTTCAAGCCGAAGCCGTTTGAGCTCTTCGTCAACGCCCGCCTTCTCAGCCAGCGCGGCAAAGGTCTTTTCGCGCTCTGCCGCCAGCGCATCCTGCATCTCTTGCAGCTTGGCGACGGTCTGTTTTGGAACTCCTGATGGCGCGGGTAACTGGGCCGGATCGAAGGTCAGATTTGCGTCCGGCTGCTCGCCCCGCGCATAGGTTCGAGCGAACCAGTAGCAGACGTGGAATAGTTCCCGCACCGCGCTCGCGGCGTCGTCCTTGGACAGTTCGCGGGCACCGTGAACCGCAAGGTTGCCGAGGTCCTTGATGATGCGGCACTTCTGAAAGACCGCCCGCCCCGCCAGGTCCCGGAACGACGCCTCGTGAATCAGCGCGCTGAGATCGTCCCGATACGGCATGTGGAGCGTCGCATCGTGCTCATATGCCCAAGTGACGAGGAGTTCGAGGGTCCGGCGGGCATAGAACCCGGCGGCCCGCGGGTCTGCATTCGCCATCCCTTCCGCCCGCCGGGCGGCATCGAACACCGCCGGGAATTCGGGATGCAGGAAGGCGAACTGGGTAGCCACGACTAAATCGCACCTGCCGCGGTCGGAAGAATCAATAAAGGAAGTTGCTTAGCGAATTCGGCAAGCACCATCGCAAAGGCCATCTCATTCAGTGGCTTCCGGCAATGCACCGGGTTGATGACCTCGTATCCAGATTCGGACAATGAACAGGCGAGGGCCTGTTCAAAGGCCGCGACCGTATCACGGAGCGGACGATGACCTTCCATTGATGAAGCTTCGGGGTAGAGCGGGCCCACCGATACTAAACGAAACGTACAAGATTCGGGTTCAACTCCAATTCCAACGAGCCGCTTCCGAAGCACGTTGTGCTTCTCGTTAAAACTCAGATGTTGTCCCATCCGATTAAACGGCGATTGGGCATTTGCGGAAGAACTGTCACCGGTCCGGCCTACATAACATAGCTTCCTCCCGCCCGGCACGGAGACCTCCCACACGTAAAGCCAAAACCCCCTCTGAAGGAAACGACCGTCGAACGCGATGGTTTGAGCCGTCATAGTTTCTCGATCGCGTCACTTGAGTTGAGCCGCGCAAGCGTACCGGGCGCGGCTGTCGTGCCCCACTTCTCGATCTTCGGCCAGTTTTTGATGATGCGGGCGGCGTCGGCAAACAGAGTGTCTTGAGTGCCGGAATAACGGATGTACAGAGCCCTGACGCCATGATCTTTTAGGGCGAGATGCTCGGTATCCCGACGTCGTTGGTTGTGATCGCGACTGATCAGGATCCAACCTTTCCGGCCAACCTCCGGAATCCACTCCGTGTCCGGTGTGTTGGCGGGGAAAACATCCCTTAGTGGTTTGACCTCATGGCCATGAACGAGTTTGCCCAGCGCTTCAGCAACACGAAACGAGATATCGTTGTCGAAGAAGAAAGTCGCCATGAGAACTACCGCGTACTCATCGATGCCTCAAACTCCGCCGCGTCCTCGACCGCCTGTTTCGATGTGCCATACCACCAGGCCACGGCGTCGGCATCTTTCTCGGCGGTCAGCGCAAGGGATAGAACATGGGTATGCGCCCCCGATTCGTCGTCGATTGGTTTGCCGAAAGCCCGGTCGGGGTTGAGAAGGACGGAACGCCCCTGGCCAAGCGGACGCCATTCGGAAGCTAAGTCGCCGACGTGCGCCAACTGGCGCCCGATGTCTTCGAAGAAAGCCGCCTGCTGCCCGGTCAGCGCATTGTGCCAATACGCTCCTCCGTTCACCAGCAGGTGTTTCCCGTCAGTGGCGAATCGCTTGGTAGCGAGAGGGAACTGGGTCTCCCATTCCTGCCGAAACCGGATTCCCGCATCGCGCAGTTCAGGGAGCGGAACTCCGGCGAGCCGGAAGCCTCGGACGTACATCAACTCGATCAGGTCTCCGAACGAGAGTGTCGTCTCTTCGTCCCGGTCGATCATTGGCGCGTAGGACTTAACGCCGCTCCGCAACTCCCGGACGTAGCCTTCCACCCACCGCGACAAAGTCCGTCGCGGGGTCTTCAAAAGCCGAGCCGCCTCTACGATCGAGTAAAGGCCAACCCCTAGCGATTGTCCTGGAGGCATCAGTTTGTTATTCTACAGGTTGTTGGAAGTGAGGCGTTGGCAACCCCACGATCAGCTCAAAGGCCAAATGCCTCTGACTGGATGGAAGCGAATAGGTCATGTTGGCGACAGAGCGATCGAAGTTGCTCTGCTTTACGTTCCGCGAGCGAACGGAGGAAGTCCGAGAATATTTTCTGCTCTGCTATTGGAGGCAGGGGGATTTTAAGCGTCTTCAGAACACCCGTCTTCATGAAGGAATAAGCCTCCTCATTGGCATTCACGCGAAGTTGGCCCAGTTGCGGACCGTAAAACGTAAGCAAGGCAACAAAGAAATCGGAATCAAGAAGCTTTGGATTCGGGGAGATTCTGATCAGATTCGTCCCGATGATTGAGCGCTCAACTGAGGGGTGAGCTACGCACATTCGTCCTACGGTTCCCGCTCTTGATATGAGAATATCGCCATCTAGGACACGGTAGCTTGTTAAGCCCTCATACTTTTGGGGGGTGATGTAGAGTGCATTCTTTTCCGTAAATGACATCGATTCAACGTTGTCGATCCCCCAAACCGGAATGCCTTCATCAACGTATTCATGCCGTTTTAGCGCTGAGCCGAAAGGTCCACAACGAGTTCCCCGTCTTGTGTCGAGAAGCTCATCAACACCTCTAATTTCGAAACCTCTTTCGTTTTCAGTTGGATCACCGAACATTTGGCGAAAGATGGCGGCGGGGAGGGTGTCGAGGAGGGTGAGGGCGGCGCGGCGCTTCGCGCGGAGTTCCTCCACCTTATCGAGGATCGCCGCGATCCTGCGCTGCTCTTCCGGTGGGGGCAAAGGAACGGACAGCCTCTTTAAATTGTCGATGGGAAAGTTATCTGCCGTTGTAGCCCGTACCCATTGTAAGATCTCGGCCGATTGGGACTTTATGAACCGAGCGAGGTAATCGGGCGAGACATCCAGGTGGCACTTAAGGGCCTTCATGTCCTGGTTAATAGTCGCAGGAACTCTCGAAATCGCAACCGGGATGGTGTGCTTTAGGACGCCTGACCGTACGACCAGAAGAATGGTATTTGCGGGTAGCAGCTTGGTGGGACTATTCTTAAGACCCAACTCAGTCAGATTCACCTGCGCGCCAAAGATCTCCCAAGACTTCATATCCTTTGGCGTGACCCACGGAATCTCACCGCCGTAGTAACCCTGATTGGTTCGGGTTGGCGTGCCACCGCCAGAAATATCGACCAATTCGCCAAGCGGTACTTCTCGCCACCCTGATTTCAAGAGAGCATTTCCTGGAGCTCGCCTAATCCTTTACTGATCTCATCCTCTAGCTTGCGCAACTCAGCAATGATCTCACCTGGCGACGCATGTGTGACCGTCTCGTACTCCACCTCACGGTACCGGTTAAGGCTTAGGTCGTAGCCTTTATCCGCGATCTCACCCTTCGGTACCAGGAAGCTCTGCCCCGTACGTGGCCGGTTCCCTTCTGTTTCGTCCGTTTTCAACGACTGCCATCGGGCGAGCACGTCGGGCAGGTTGTTCTTGTCGTGATCGGCTTCGTCTAGCGGAGTCGCGGGTACAGGGCCGAATTTGTCTTCGGGGAGGAGGAGGTTGCGCTTGTCGTCCAGGCTCATTCCGTCGGCCCGCACATCGTAGAACCAGACGTCGTCCGTGCCGCCCGAGTCGGTCTTGGTGAAGAAGAGGATGGCGGTGGAGACGCCAGCGTAGGGCTTGAACGCCCCGCTGGGGAGGGAGACGACGGCGTCCAGCTTTTGGTCTTCGACCAGCATGCGCCGCAATTGGCGGTGAGCGGTGCTTGAACCGAACAGGACGCCGTCCGGCACGATGACCGCCGCCCGGCCTCCGGGCTTTAGAAGGCGTAGGAACAGGGCGAGGAAGAGGAGTTCGGTCTTCTTTGTCTTGACGATGGCCAGCAGATCTTTGGCTACGCCTTCGTAGTCCAACGAGCCGGCAAAAGGAGGGTTGGCGAGCACCAGGGTGTAGCGGCCTTTGTCCTCGCCATGCTCTTCGGACAGGGAATCCTTGTAGGAGATGTCGGGATTCTCGACGCCGTGCAGCAGCATGTTCATGCTGCCGATTCGCAGCATTGTGTTATCGAAATCGAACCCGTGAAACATGCCTTGGTGGAAATGCTTGCTCAGCTTCGGATCGCGCAGGGCTTCGGGGTGATGTTTTCGTAGGTACTCACCCGCCGCAACAAGGAATCCGCACGTGCCGGAGGCGGGATCGCAGATCGTGTCGTCGGGCTTCGGTGCGGTCATCGCCACCATCAGTTCGATGATGTGGCGGGGGGTCCGAAATTGGCCGTTCTGACCCGCCGTCGCGATCTTCCCGAGCATGTACTCATAGAGATCCCCTTTGGTATCCCGGTCGTCCATCTGGACCTTGTCCAGCATCTGAACCACGCGGTCCAGTAGCGCGGGCGTCGGAATGGTGAAACGCGCGCCCTCCATGTGTTTCGCGTACGTCCCTTCTTCGGCCCCGAGGGTTCGGAGAAAGGGAAACACATGCTTATCGACCACTTCGTACATGGACTTGGGGTCGAGATTCTTGAACCGGCTCCAGCGAAGCTGCTCGTAGGGCATGCCTTGCGGGTCGTTTCCTGCCGGATAAACCGCCCGTTCCATCGGGAGACCCAGTCGCTTCGACCTATTCTCTTCGAGGGATTGAATATCGTCCAGGCGACGCAGGAAGAGGAGGTAGGTGATCTGCTCGATCACTTCGAGCGGGTTGGAGATCCCTCCCGACCAGAAGGCGTTCCAGACGGCGTTGACCTGACTCTTAATCTCTCCGGTGATCATGGTGTTCGGATGCGCCTTAGGTTACTCTCCAACCAGCGAATGCGCATCTTGGAAGAGGCCACGGTCTATCTGATAAAATCTTCCGGTGAGTACCCAGCGGACTTCACCATTGACGGGCCAACAAATTGTTTCAGGTTGGTGCGGTGGCGGTGGTTCAACTGATCACGGCTGGAGTTGGCTAGAGGAAGCAGGCGGCCTGCGGTACGTCATGAGCTATCGACTGCTGACGAGGTTATCAGCTCAACCCCTTAATGAACTGCGCAACCAGCAGCTGCTTGATCTTGCGCGCGAAGCCGAGGGCGAAGAAAAAACTTTGGTCTTGATGATGAGCCACGAATCGGGAGGTTTTGAAAGACGCTTCGTGGATCCAAGGGTCGGTGAGATCCTCACCTGCAGCGTTGATCTCTCAAAAAGAGATTTGCCACCACTAGTCGGCGACCGGCGCCGTTCGTAGGCGCTCGACATCTCGCACCGGAGAGTCGCCGAAGTGGCGTTTGTAGTCTCGGCTGAAGTGGGAGGCGTCTTCGTAGCCGACGCGGAGGCCGGCGGTGGTGGCGTCTAGGCGTTCTCGGAGCATGAGGCGGCGGGCTTCGTTTAGGCGGAGGCCTTTTTGGAATTGGAGGGGGCTCATATCCGTGACCGCCTTGAAGTGGTGGTGGAAGCCGGAGGAGCTCATGCCGAGTTCTCGGGCGATGGTTTCGATGCGGAGGGGCTGTTGGAGGTCGCGTTGGAGGCGGTCGATGGCGAGGGCGATGCGGTCGGAGTGGCCGCCGGCTTGGGGGATTCGGTGGAGGCGGCCGCCTTGTTCGCCCATGAGGAGGCGGAGGATGAGTTCTCGCTTGATGAGGGGGGCGAGTAGGCTTTCTTCTCCATCCAAGTAGGGCGGCTTGGCCGGGAGGCATTTACCCTCCCCCCGGCCCCCTCCCATCGCCCGCTGAGACTTTGCGTTCACCGACGGGCTTGGGCCGGGGCGACGAGAGGGGGAGGGGTCGGTGAGGCGGAGGAGGCGGACGACGGCGTCGAGGAGTCCGGGGTCGAGGACGCTGACGACCAGGGCTTTGGCATTCTCGGTTCCGGCGGGGATGCCGGCTTCGGCGATGACGGAGGCGACCATGGCGGGGTCGAGGTCTAGGCGGAGGGAGAGGTAGGTGGCGTCGGGGGTGGCTTCGACGATGCAGCCGGTGATGGGGAGTTCGACGGTGGTGAGGAGGTAGCGCTGGGGGTCGTAGCGGTACTCGCGGTCTCCGAGGAGGACGGTTTTGGCGCCTTGGGCGATGACGCAGAAGGCGAGGTTGGCGACGCCGTAGATGCGCTCGCTGGGCCGGCTGTTGCGGAACAGGGAGAGGCCTTCGAGGGGTTCGACGACGCCGTCGCGGGGGAGGGCGGCGGCGATGCGTTGGCGCAGCTCCTGCCGGTTCAGGCGGTCGCGTTCTTCGACCAGGCCATTGAGGGTGACCATTTCTTTAGAGTTTACGGGGCGAGCTTGCTTATCGTTTGGGCGTGGGAGTTTGGGAGGCTCTCGCCCCTCACCCCCTGCCCCC
>FTBF01000195.1_pt1 | contig 10295 bp, 12 predicted proteins | sample 1639301 | NCBI WGS metagenome assembly FTBF01 (sample SAMEA3914864, study PRJEB12502) | metagenome | biome: forest; material: soil | place: USA | collected 2012-03-12 | depth 0.3 m
GCGGACAAAATGGTCGCCTATCTCCAGACGATCAAGCACGTCGATCTAAAGCCTAATCCGTTCGTTAAAGGCGGACCTTAGGGACAGAGAAATGGGCCGCTTCCAATCGGGAGCGGCCCATTTTGGAGTGCTATTTAGACGTGGCGGAGATCCCGCCTGATCGCGGCGAGATGTAGTACACGCCGCCCTCTAGGCGATAGGCCGCACCGGCCGCGCGGCAGATGATCTCTAGGGCTTTGGTTGGGGAGATGTCGCTCAACACGAGAGTTACATCTTCGTAGCGGCCAGGGTTGATCACGACCGAAAGTTTGGCCTGCTTCGCGAGTTTCCGGAGTGTCGAAGCGAGACGGGCATCTTTGACGTCCAAACTTACGCTCCCGCCCTTGACTTCAATCGAGATTTCCCCTTCGCCAAAGAATGAGTTGCCAGTGAACGCCCTTGCCCCCTGGAAGGGATCGAAGTTTTTCGTTCCGAACCCTTGGACGCCGGTAGCGCCAAACACAGTTCCGCCCTTTGCATTCCACTTGTTGCCTGCGAACGGATTTTGCGAACCGAAAACCGATTTGCCTGCCACATTGCTATTAATTGACCGATTCTGGACCCCGAAAGGCGCGAGAGTTACGTTGGCTTTGGAGAGGGGGATGAACTTCCCGTAGATCGACTTCGTGTAGGCCAGGGTGGAGGGCATCGTCTGGAGCGAGCCGAGGGTTCGGTAAGGGGCCTTCGACGTGATCGAATCGTAGTTGGCTTTTCCGTAGAGCGACTTCACATAGGTAAGCGTCGAAGGCGCCGTTTGCGTTGCGCCGACCTTTCCGTAGAGGGTTTTAGCGGAGATGTAATTGGTGGTCGCAATTTGGCGGGCCGGATCTTTCCCTATTACCAGGTTGATCGAGCTGGTCGCGGGTGAGGATTGGGTGATCGAGACAACGCTGTTTACGCTCGGCGCGACCGAGGCGGTCGTCGGGGTTGAGGAGATCGTAACATTGGCGGCCTCCACGATGTTCAACGGGACGTTTGCGGTCACCCGAGTGGCGGGGGCTACGGCGATCGGAGTGTTGATCGACTTAATGGGGTCGGTCGGATCGACACGGGGCGGCTTGGGCGCGACCGTGGGTACGACCAATAGCAGGGGTGGGGCTGGTTTCGCCGCTCGTCGTGGCGGGGACGACTTTGCTAACCGCGGCGGCGTTGCCGGGGCAGGGAGAGCCACTTTCGCAACGGGGACGGGCTTGGCCGCCGGCGAAGGTTTTGGAACCGGAGCGGGCTTGGCGACGGGCGACGGCTTTGGTGCCATGACCTTTACGCTGGCGATGGGACGGACCGTGACGGACGTCTTGTGCTTCGATTTCGCTTTGACCTTTGGCGGCACCGGTTTTGGTTTCGGTGATTGCGCCTGTGCCTGCAGAGTGCCACCCATGACCGCGGCGAGAACGGCGAGGGTTGCCATCGTCGAGGTGAGGGGGGAGATGCGAATGGGCGCCGGCTTGGCGCCCAGGATTCGAGCGATTCGATTCATAAGGTTGCTTCCTTTCGCAGACAGAGTCGGGTGCGGCAACATCGTGCGCCGCTCCTCGAGTTGAAGAAGGGCCCGGGCGTAGGGCATGGGGTCGGCGAGCGAGTTGACCACAACGTCGTCGCAGCAGTTCTCACGTTCGCGACGAACGACACTGGAAATCCACCAGACCGCAGGGTGGTAGAACAGGGCGGTCTCGACGACGGTTTGGAGAAGGTTGACGAGGTAGTCGTGGCGGCGGATGTGGGCCAGCTCGTGAAGAAGGATCGTCTCAATCTGGGCAGGCGACAGCTGGGACAGCAGGCTAGCCGGGAGCACGACGACTGATTTGAGAACTCCCCAGGCGGATGGAACACCGATGCGATCCGACACCAGCAACCGAATTCCTCGGTTGATTCCCATGCGTTGCGCCAACACGTCGATTCGGGCCTGCCAATCAGCTTCGGCAGGCCGAGTGTGGCGACGCTTCCAACGCTCGACGTGGATCAACGTTCCGATAAATCTCACGGAAAGGAGCGCTACGCCGATCGCCCAGATCTGGACGACAAGTGGGAAAACCGAGCTTTCGGCGACGATGGTTTCGCCCATCGTGAAGTGAGAGTGGGCGGCTTGCGGCAAAGCGGTAAGCGGCGCCACGTCCGGGTTTGCCAGTTGGAGAAAGGTTGCGACCGGGCAGGCGACGAGCAGAACCAAGCCGGCACACGAGAGTCCGTATCTTAAGCTTGCCGTGCCTCGACGGGTGGCCCAGAGCAGCAGGGCAAGAAGAGCGGCCAGGACGGTGCCCTCCCAGACGAAGTGGATCAGGGTCCAGGCGATGCGCTCAACCACGGCGGTCCTCCATCTTGTCCAGCATTCGCCGAATCTCAGCGAGCTCGTTTGCCGAAGCCGGTTTTGCTTCGAGAGCGTGCATGACCAACTCCCGCGCGGAGCCACCAAAGGCTCGATCCATCAGATCGCCCACAAGGTCCCGCTTTGCCGTAGCTTCCGTAGCCACCGGCCGGTAGATGTGAGCCCTTCCCTGCTCGACGCGCTGGAGAAGGCCCTTTTCCACCATGATCTGCATCAGCTTGAGAACGGTTGTGTAGCCAAGCTCCCGCTCCCTGCTTAGCGCATCATGCGTCTCTCGCACGGTGCTTGGACCGAGTTTCCATAACACTCGCAGAATCCCTAGTTCCGCATTCGTCGGTTTCGGGCCGATCGCGTCGTCCATGCAGCCAGTATATACGAAGTTCTTCGTATATACGAAATAATTCGTAGCCGACGGTATCGAAAAGACTCGTCCAATCAGCCCTGGCAGCCATTGACAAATAAAGTTGTCAATGGCTAGAATCCTTTCGTGCTTGATCTCCAAGTCATCCACGACCCCGCTGCCGCGACCGTCGCGTTGGACCCCATCCGAAGCCGACTCCTGGCCGAACTGAGCCAACCCGCGTCCGCCACGACGGTCGCCGCCAAAGTCGGCCTCACCCGGCAAAAGGCCAACTACCACCTCAACGCCCTCCAAACCCACCAACTGGTGCAGGAGGCCGGGCAGCGAAAATGGGGTGGCCTTACCGAGCGGCTCTTCGTCGCCAGCGCCGCCTCCTATGTCGTCGCGCCGGCCGCCATGGGCATGGCTTCGACCGACCCCGCGCGCACCGCCGACCGGCTGTCCGCGAACTACCTCATCGCCCTCGCCGCCCGCGTTGTCCAGGAAGTCAGCGACCTCGTCCGCCGCGCACGAGAGGCGGACAAGCACTTACCCACCCTCTCGATCGAAACCGAAATCCGATTTCGGTCTGCCGCCGAGCGCGCCGCCTTCACCGCCGACCTCACCCGCGCAGTGACCGAGATCGCCGCCCAGTACCACGATGCATCGTCCCCGGGCGGGCGATCGCATCGCCTGATCGTCGCCGCCCACCCCACCCCCGCACAGGCGTTAGAAATCTCTCCGAATAATTAACGCCTATTCCCCACCCCCGTCGGAAACAAAGAGCAATCATGAGCATCAAAGTAGGAGCAAACGGTCAACGATCCGTTCAAGTAGAAGTCGAAGTCCCCGGTTCGCCGGAACAGGTCTGGCAAGCCATCGCCACCGGCCCCGGAATCTCGTCCTGGTTCGTCCCTACCCAGGTCGAGGAACGCGTCGGAGGCGCCGTCAAAGCCAATTTCGGCCCCGGCATGGAGTCCGAGTCGACCGTCACCCAGTGGAATCCTCCTCAGACTTTTAGCGCTGAAGGCAGCGGCATGAGCCCCGAGGCGCCGCCCATGGCGACCCAATGGATCGTCGAGGCAAAGTCCGGCGACACCTGCGTCGTCCGCGTTGTCCACAGCTGGTTCGCCAGCACCGACGAATGGGATGGCCAGTTCGAGTCCGTCGAGCAGGGCTGGAACGCCTTCTTCAAGATCCTCCGCCTCAAACTCCAACACTTCCCTACCCTCCCCGGCGCCGCGTTCGACGTGGCCGGAATGGGAGACGGCGAAGGTTGGGCGTTTCTCAACGCTTCGTTGGGGCTGACTGGCGCCTCCGTCGGCGAAGAATTGACCTCCCCCGCGAACGCCCCGAGTCTCTCCGGCAAGGTGGTCGAAGTCACCGATACCGATGAGAAGCACCTCATGCTCCTCACCTCCACCCCCGGCCCCGGCATCTGCCACCTCTTCGCCATGCCCATGGGCGGCGCCACCTACCTCTCCGTCCGCTTCTTCCTCTTCGGTGAGAACGCCGCCGAAGAGGCGGACCAAGCCCAACCAGAGTGGACCCACTGGTTCACCGAACGCTTCCCCATGGGTGGTTAGGCAAATTCTGAACCCCTCTCCCCTCCAGGGGAGAGGGGCAGGGGTGAGGGGCGAGAGCCCCCCATACTCCCCTGAGCGCGACCTTCCATCCAACCATTCCAACCGCGCTACCATGGGCCAATGGACGCCAGCACCTACCTTTTCTTTGAAGGCAACTGCCAAGAAGCCATCGACCTCTACGTAAGCGCCCTCGGAGCCGACCTGCAGCACCTGTCCCGCTTCGCCGAAGCGCCCCCTTTCCTCCGCCCGCCAAACGGAGACCACCTGATCTTCCACGCCACGCTTAAGATCGGCGCCACCCTCATCAATCTAAGCGACGACCCCTCAAAGGAGCGTGGCGACTTCGGAGGCTTCGCCCTCCTCGTCCATCTAGACCAAGAAGAAGACGTCGACCGAATCGCTCAGGGCCTCGCCCAAGGCGGAACCCTGGAACTCGCCCCCGAAACGACCATGTGGGCAAAAAGATACGCGATCGTAAAAGACCGGTTCGGCGTCATCTGGAAACTGCAGTACTCCTGAGCTGTGGCGTGGGGCTTCCAGCCCGTGCGTCCCACGGCCTTCCAGGCCGTGGGTAAACGACGTTAGCCCTAGAGCCCTGATCCCAAACCGAATTGTCGTTCATCCTCTTCCGGTGCCTCAGGACGAGATCGAGATCAACGTCATCCAAGGCTATCGGCTAGGCGGCGGCATCGTCATTGGCTGTAGCTTTCTCCTGATCGGGATCTTCGCCTCGGTCGCGAAAACGAGCATCGTGCCCGCGATCTTCGCCCCCTTGATGACGATGCTAATCGGGCTCGTCATGTGCCTTTCGGTCTCAAAGATCCGTTTCTCGCCCAACGCCCAACAAGCAGAGATCGAGGATGGCGTTTGGCCGATTGTCAAACGCCGCACGGAAAACCTTTCGGGTGAAAAGCGTTTCGTAATGCGCCCTTACAGCCGAAAAGGCGCGGGCCGCATCGTCGTCAACTTAGAAATGGCCGACGGCCGGAAGTTTCCGATCTTACGAAACGTGTCGTCCTATAGCTTCGACGCTTTCGCCGAGGCACTCCCCGCTATTGGCGCGCCCCTGGTCCTGGCCGGCCCCATGGACATCACCCCCGACTGGGTCAAAGAACGGATTCGCCGCTTCGGAATTGAGCGCGCCTAGTGCTTACGAATCAGGTCGAACCGACGTAGGAATAGTAGACGTTTGACCACCAATCCCCCAATGTCCGACCCGCTTTATTGCTATAAAATTACTGACAATCCACCCGCTCCACTCCAAAGAGGTCGAAAAATAGAAAAAAATTACGAGATATCCTCGTAAAATCCCGGCCTAAAACACCGCAATTTCGACCAATAGAATTTATATTGCGATACAAATGCAGTCAATAAGCAGTTAGAGGGCCTTCTTGTAGAGCACCAACAACCGCACCCACGCCTTCTCCGCCTGCGGCTCGTTATAAACCGAGGAGTCCGGAGGACACCACCCGTGCGCCGCCCCTTCATAAACCTCGATCTCCGCAGGCCGCTCCGCCTTCGCAAACGTCTCCTTCAACGCCGTCTTGTCATTCGGCGATCGTGCATCGTCATTGGCCGCGATACAAACCAGGAACTGCGCCTTGCTCCTCGCCGCCTGGAGGTGCGGACTATTCGGCTGGTCCGTAACCAACCCGCCGCCATGGAACGTGGCCACCGCCCCGATGCGGTCTGGCGCCGCCGCCGAAGTTCGAAACGCCATCGGCCCGCCCATGCAGTACCCCTGGGTCCCAATCTTCTTATCCTTAGCGACCGAAGGCTGAGCATCCAGCCAAGCCACAAAAGCCTTGGCGTCCGTCATATGCGTCGTCTCGTTCAGCTTCTGAGCAAACGGCCGGACGTCCTGAATCGGCGTCGCCGCCCCCTGCGGAGCGGTCGGAGCCTTCTGCGAGCGATAGAAAGGATTGACGACCAACACCGCATAGCCCGACTCGGCCAGTCTCTTCGCCATCTGCCGAAAAGCCGGTCGAAGACCAAAGATGTCGGGCCAAATGAGAACGGCGGGCGCGGTGCCCGTGGAGGGACGGACAAAGTAGGCATCGGCCGTACCGTCTGGAGTAGCGATCAAGACATCAGACTCGGTCACCGTCGCCGCATTGGCTACCCCGGGGAGCATCATCGCCACCCCCGCACCCACCATCAAACCGAACTGCCTCCGCGTCACAAGGCCGCGCTTCTCAAATTCCTTCTTGTCGTCCTCGAAATGGTCCTGATCGCACATAGCGATACTTTAGTCCAATTTTCAGTCGCAGGCGGCGTCTGGACAAGAAAGAGTTTTGCTGTACATCCCCGATCGATCGAAGCAACAGATCCGCCGCTTCCCTTTCGCCAGCATGTCCATCATCTTCTCGACACGGAGCGTACGGGTCTCGGCCTTCTTGCCGGTAGTCATCCAAAGGATCCAATCTCGGCGAGACGCCGGCGTGATGGCCGTCCAAACCGCGAACGCCGCCGGAGTAGCGGAAAGAGCGTCACGGAGGTCCTCCGGCACTTCCGGCTCCGGATCAACCGTGGCCGGCGAAATCTCCAGATGGACAACCTCGCCCGCCCGAACGTTCGCCCCTTCCCGAAGATTGGCGTCCACCTTTAGCCAATGCCCTCCCTCTCCGTCCGGCTGAAGAGTCTCCAGAAGACCGAATCCGTTGATCGTCCCCTCAACCGACACCGGACCTCGAGAAGGAAGCGGAGCGCTGGCCTCTTGCGGCAGACGAAGGAACATCCAGTCGCCGCCTTCCGCTGGACGACGGAGTTCTGCCTCAAACGTAATTTGCTTCATTTGCGGTTGCCCTTCCCTATTTTACGGCTTGGCGGGAATGCAAGTCGTTGGTAGAATGGCCGCAATGTCGCTTTACGCGGAAGTGGGTGGTTTCGACGTGATCCTGGCGCTAACCCGCCGATGGCACGAACTCGTCCTGCAAGACCCGGAAGCCGCCCATCCGTTCGAGCACGCCCTTCATCCTCAACATGACGAACGCCTGGCCGCCTACCTAGCCGAAGCCTTCGGCGGCCCCAAACTCTACACCGCGGGGTGCGGAGACGAGAGTTCCATGCAGAGAATTCACTCCGGCAACGGCGTTCACGTCGACCTCGACGAAGCCTGCCTCACCCAGTTCGAACGGGCCGTCCAGGAGGTTGGCATCTCGGGCGAGGCCGCGCTAAGCGTCTGCGCCTATTTCCGCCGCGCCACCGAAGGCCAACGAGCCTGGGGCGACCCCGCCTTGGAGGTGCCGGACGGGTTGCCGTTCAACTTTGCTTGAGCCGCCGCGTGAGTTCCACAAGTTCGCCCGCATGGTACGCGGCGTGCTCGATGGCCAGAATCACCTCGCGGAGGAGGCAGTGAGACGCCTCCCACGGGAAAGGTTTCGTGAGGTCACCCTTCGAGACCAGATCTTCCATCCGGGCCTGGGCTTCACCCAGACCCGCCAGCGACGTGTCCCAATTGTCCCCGGATCCGGTGGAGGTTGGCCAATAGTCAGCCGGCCAATCGAGCTCGCGGTACTGCCCGTCAAAGTTGGTGCTGTAGGTATAGAGGTCCTCCAGGGTGAGACGCATATGCTCCAAGATCTGCCAAGCCGATCGTTCCATCCCGTCCGGGCGGTGGTAGCGCTGGTCCTTAGGAACCTCTGCAAGGATCCGGTCGACCGTGTCGTAGGCCTGACCTCCACGAAGCGCCGCAATCAGCTCGTTTCGGATCTCATCCATCTCAAAGATAGAGTAGTCCCTAACGAGGAAACGACGCTCTTACATTCCGCGCGAGCTCAACGCGGCCGCGACTTCAAACCTACGACAGTTCTGCGCCCGGTCCAAGGGCGTAAATCCCTTACTATCGCGAACTTCCAGCGAAGCGCCTGCATCGACCAGCGTCATCGCGATCGCAAGGTGGCCCCAGCGGGCGGCAGCGTGGAGGGGGGTGGAGCGGGTGACTCCGCCACAGAGATCTACGAGGGCGCCTGCACGGACGAGTTCACGAACGATTGGGGGGCCGATTTCGGTTCCGCATCCGTTGGCCACACGGTAAAGGGGCGAGTGGCCTCCCAGATCCAAAACGTTGGGGTCGGCACCCGTGGCCAGAACGGCTTGGAGAACGGGCAGACAACCGGAACCCGCGGCGAAATGAATGAGGGCTCGACCATTGAATCGCGCGGTGGCCAAGCTTGGGGCACGATCCAGGGAGTCCAGAACAAAACCGATAAGTGGTTCACGGCCGGCCTCTATCATTCGGGCCATGATGCCGACAGTCACCGATCGTCGCGAGGCGTGGTGGGCCGCGTATGCCATTGCTTCGGCGTCACAGCCGGAGGCGATGCATTCAATGAGCCGATCGAGCCCTCGCTGTCTCTCCCAGAGTTCCTTGACCTGCGGGTTAGCGAGGTCTGTCTCGTCGGAGCCGAGAATGTGGGAGGAAGCCGCTTCGAAGAAAGAACTCAGTTCGGCGCGGGACTCACCATCGGCAACGCTGACTTCGAGAGCGGCGTTCATGTCTTTCAGCCACGCCGCTTTCTGACTTGGGCTGATTTGAAAACGGGCATGAGATTCTCGGAGGCTCAGCCACCAACGATACTGCGTCTTGCTCTCGTCGCCACTGAAGAACTGGATGAGAAAGGCGGCGAACTCTTCTGTAGCACAGCGGAGAGTCTTGCCGGGGAAAAGAGGTCGTAGCTCCGGGTCTAGGGCAACACGGGCGTAAAAATCCTTTGCCAAGCGTTGGCATCCGGCTTCGCCCCCGATTTTCTGAAACAGCGTTTGCCCAAGCTCCTTTGTCATCTCGGTCGATCCATTGAATGATAGGCTAGGTTTGATCGAGAAGTCGATTATCTGGACTTTATCCAGATAACACGGTATGATTATCTCGTGCACGCCGACGTCAGAGAGCTGCTAAGGGAGTCGAAGTTGCGCTTAACTGCGCCTCGGCTGGCGGTTCTTGATGTGATTGAGCTCGAAGGCAAGCATCAGGATGCGGAGTTCATTGTGGCGGCGGCGCGGAGGCGACTTAACTCGCTTTCGCGGCAGGCGGTGTATGACAATCTCAACACGCTCGTGGCGGTGGGAATCATCCGGCGGATCGAGCCGGCGGGGCGGCCCGCGCTTTACGAGGCCCGAGTGGGGGATAACCACCATCATCTGATTTGTCGCCGGTGCAGTGCGATCATCGACGTCGATTGCGCCGCGAGTGCGGCGCCCTGCCTTCAACCTTCGGAAGACCATGGCTTCGTCATTGACGAGGCGGAAGTCGTGTATTGGGGCCTTTGCCCCTCATGCCAGCAATTACCTTAAAAGAAACCCATGTCAAGCGAATCAAAATGCCCGTTTTCGGAGAATTCTTCTGCCCCAATCGCGGGTGGTGGTACTCAGAGTCGCGACTGGTGGCCTAACCAGCTGCGGGTCGACCTTCTGAGCCAGCACTCGTCCAAGTCGGACCCGTTGGGTCAGGCGTTTAACTACCGCGAGGAGTTCGAGAAGCTCGACTACGAGGCGCTAAAGAGCGACCTTCGGGCGTTGATGACGGATTCGCAGGACTGGTGGCCGGCCGACTTTGGCCACTACGGGCCTCAGTTCATTCGCATGTCTTGGCACAGCGCCGGCACCTACCGAATTGGCGACGGGCGGGGCGGCAGCGGGCGAGGGCAACAGCGATTTGCGCCGCTCAACAGCTGGCCGGACAACGTCAACATCGACAAGTCTCGCCGCCTACTGTGGCCGATCAAGCAGAAGTATGGGCAGAAGATTTCCTGGGCCGACCTCCTGATCCTCACGGGCAACGTCGCGCTGGAGACGATGGGCTTCCCAACTTTCGGCTTCGCGGCCGGTCGGGAAGACACATGGGAGCCGGATCAGGACGTTTATTGGGGCCGTGAGACCACTTGGCTGGGCGGCGACGTTCGCTATGCCCACGGGGACGAGGGTGTGGTGAAGCCTGATGACGAAGCCGTACTCGTGACCGATAGCAAGGCGGACGGCGACGTTCACACCCGTTATCTTGAGAATCCCC
>FTBF01000254.1_pt1 | contig 10216 bp, 11 predicted proteins | sample 1639301 | NCBI WGS metagenome assembly FTBF01 (sample SAMEA3914864, study PRJEB12502) | metagenome | biome: forest; material: soil | place: USA | collected 2012-03-12 | depth 0.3 m
CCTCACCCCCTGCCCCCTCTCCCCCGGATGGGCGAGGGGGTTTCGGTCAGTTGGGGCCGATTCGGTTGTGGCCGACGGCGATGTCGTCGATCCAGGCGGTGAAGCCGGCGCCGGCGGACTGATAGTTGTTCCAGCCGAAGGCCAAGCTGTCGAACACCGCAGGGATCTCGGTCTTCTCGAAGTTTCCCGGGCCGTTGTTGAGTTTGACTTCGGGGATCTCTTTGCCGTCGATAAAGAGTTGGTAGCTTTGGGTCGCCGCATCGACGTGCCACTCGACGAGCATCCAATCTCCGGTGAATTTGTATTTGAAGGGGCTGCCCGTCCCAAATTCCGGGCGGGGATGGGCCTCGACGTTATAGAGCCACTGAAGGCCGCCATCGGGGCCGGTACAGGTATCGGCGACGCGGACCCATATGGGGTCGTTATGGAGCGGGCTCGTTCCGGTGGCTTCAACGATGGTGCTATGGATCACGGCGAAGTTCTGGCCGGCCGGGACGATGGGCACCGGGGTGGGCGTCTTTACTTTGAGATAGAGCCTGCCCCAGTGGTTTCCGCCAAGGCTTTTGACGATATCTCCCTTGAGGACGATGCGACGCGGTCCTCGCTCGGCGGGATTCATCTGAAGGCACTTTTTGCCGCGATGAGCGACGGTGCTCACCACTTCGCAGTTGCCTTGCTTTGTAAATCCTTCCGGAATGCCTCCGTCGGGAGCCACTTCAAAGTCGACAACGATGCTGGGCTTTTGCTCCTCCTCCGCTTGGGTTGGGTGAGGATCGATCAGCGCCAGCATGAGAGCCAAGGCACAAACAGCCATTTCGCGATCTTACCAATCTTCGAAGGATAGTTCTCACTCTCCAAATAAGGGTAGTTTCCCGGTACCCCCAATATGGAAAACGACACGGCAACGACCACTCCCACCTCTGCCCTCAAGCGGGTCGTTTCCATCTCGTTAGGGACCTCCAAGCGAGATAAAAAGGATGAGGTTGAGATTCTTGGTCAGCCCTTTCTTTTAGAGCGCCGGGGGACCGACGGAGACCTGAAGGCGTTTGGCGACCTGTTCACGGAGCTCGACGGCAAAGTCGACGCGTTGGGCGTGGGTGGCGCGGATATCTACGTCGTCATCAACAAGCGGCGGTACGCGTTCAAGCAGATTCTCAAGCTTGTCGCGGGCGCCAAAAAGACACCCGTCGTGGATGGCGGGGGACTGAAGCACACGCTTGAGCGGGAGACCATCCGAACGCTTCAGCGGGAAGGAACGGTGGATTTCACTAAGGAGAAAGTTCTCCTCGTCTCCGCCGTTGATCGATTCGGGATGGCGCAGGCGCTGGTTGAGGCCGGTGCGCAGGTGGTCTTTGCCGACCTTATGTTCGGTCTCGGCGTGAACATTCCTCTCACGAAGTACTCCCAGGTCGAGACGTTCGGCAAGATCGTCCTTCCGCTCGTAACTCGGTTGCCTTTCAAGTGGTTCTATCCGACAGGGGAGAAGCAGGAGGCTCGAACCCCGAAGTATCCGAAGGCTTTCGCCGATGCTACGCTCATCGCCGGTGACTGGCACTACATTCGTCGCTACGCACCGGAAGACATGAAGGGGAAGACGGTTCTCACGCAGACCCTTCGGAAAGCGGACCTCGAACTGCTCGCCTCTTGGGGAGTTCGAAGGGCGATTACGACGACGCCGGTCATTGGGGGGGAGACGTTTGCCACCAACGTGATGGAAGGCGTGGTGGTCGCTTTGCGCGGGAAGGGAAGGGAGCCGCTGACGGAGGCGGAGATCTTGGAGACGCTTCAGCAACTAGGCTGGAAGCCGAACGTGATCGAGCTGTCGGGTACGATCCCCCTACCCTCGTGACGCGATTTGCTTTCGTCATTCATCCGCTGAGCACCCGCCAGCTAAAAGATAAGCTCCATCCGCTTCTCCGCTACATCCCCGATGCGGCCGTCGAGAAGTTCGCGGAAATGAAGTCGCCGATGATCCTCAGCGACATCAAGGGCGTCCGGAGCGCGACCGGAGCGGAGACTGAGGGCTGGTTCGTCGGTCTCCCTTTGACTCCAGACATGATGGTCAAGACGATGCCCATCGAGAAGGTGTACGAGCGGATCGTCCAGTGCGCGGAGATTGCGCAGGAGAAGGGCGCGAAGCTGATCGGCCTCGGCGCGTTTTCCAGCGTGGTGGGAGACGGTGGCATCACGGTCGCGCAGCGAGCGCCCATCGGGGTGACGACCGGAAACAGCTATACGGTCGCCACCGCGATCGAGGGCACGCTGCAGGCCTGCGCTCTGGTGGGCATCGATCTTCCTAACGCGACCTTGGCCGTAGTCGGCGCGACCGGTTCGATTGGCAAGACTTGCGCGCGAATCCTCTCGCGGGATTTCGGCAAAACGATTCTTGTGGGCCGAGATCTGGAGCGGACTCAGGCATTGGCCGACGAGCTGCCGAACGGGGAGGCGACAACGGACGTGAGCCGCATCCGGGAGGCCGATGCGATCGTGACCGTTTCGAGCGCCGGTAAGGAATTGGTGCTACCGGAGCATCTCCGGCCGGGCGCGGTAGTTTGCGATGTGGCGCGTCCGCGAGATGTGAGCGTTCGCGTGGCGAAGGAGCGGCCCGATGTTCTCGCCATCGAGGGGGGCGTGGTTCGGGTTCCTGGGCAGGTCGATTTCGGATTCGATTTCGGGTTCGAAGAGGGGACGGCGTACGCTTGCATGAGCGAGACGATGTTGCTGGCGCTTGAGGACGATCCTTCGCTGTTCAATTTCACCCTGGGGAAGGAAGTCAGCGTGGATCAGGTCGACCGAATCTCCGCGCTGGCAAAGAAGCACGGTTTCGGATTGGCCGGTTTCCGGGCCTTCGAGCGGCCGGTCACAGAAGCAGCGATCGAGCGAGCCCGCAAGGCACGAGGCTGACGCGGACCCGGAGGCTTACGCGGCGCTCCACGAAGTTTTCAGGACCTTCTTGAACTGCGCGTATTCCTCGCCGCCGAACATGGCGAAGATGATCTTTTCCAAGGAGGTCTCCTCGTTCGCTAGAATCCAATCCTGCACCGTCTTGACGGCTAGGGGCGCCGCCCGTTCGAGAGGGTAGCCGTAGATGCCGGTCGATAGTGAGGGAACCGCTAGAGACGCGATTCGGAGGTCATGGGCGGCGGTGAGGCAGTTACGGTAGCAGGCGGCCAGCGCATCGGGTTCGCCGCGGCTTCCCCCCTTCCAGACCGGACCCGGAGTGTGCAGAATCGCCTTGAAACCGGTGGCGTGGCCGCTGGTTACGACGACACTTCCGGTGGGCGCGCCCGAAGGGACTTTCTCGCGAAGCTCTTCCAGAAGGCTGGGACCTGCGGCGTGATGAATCGCACCGTCAAGACCTCCTCCTCCGCGCATCCCGATGCTCGCGGCATTCACGATGGCTTCGACATCCTGCTCGATCACCGAGCCTCGTACAAGGAGAAGTTCCGTCATATCTGGTAAGTCTCCGTCGCAGTCATGGCCATATTTTAAGCTAGGTTATCGTATAAGTTCTTTGGCTTGACGCGCTTTCGTTACATTCGTGTCACGAGGTATCCAGTCGAGTATAGTGTTCATGGACAAGCGCGAAAATGACCGGTAACTCCCTTGATGGATCGCGAGTTCTCCTCGTCGAAGATAACGCGGATGACGAGGCGCTAACGGTTCGTGCCCTCCGGAAGCTTGATCCGGCGTGCATTGTCGACGTCGCTCGCGATGGCCAACAAGCAGTGGACTACCTATCGGCCGAGGGAGTTCCGCGTCCAGATTTGATTCTTCTGGACCTCAAACTTCCGAAGCTAAACGGAATCGAAGTCTTGCGCTTCGCCCGCTCGAACGGAACGATGAAAACGGTTCCGACGGTCATGTTGACCTCGTCCGACGAGCCGAGCGACCTCATGGGCAGCTATGAGGCTGGGGCGAGTGGCTTCGTCCGTAAGCCGGTGGGTTACGAAGAGTACGTCGAGGTCGTCCGCGCCCTCGGACGCTTCTGGCTGCAGGTCAATCTGCGACCTCCGCGATAATGTGGCATGGGCTTCTAGCCCATGTGTCCCACGTTTTACTTCTTCGCGCAACGCGGGCAGGCCGGAAGTTGGTGAGGATACTCCTCCATACAGCAACGGCAAAGGACATAGGCGGGATCGACCGGGGCCTCGTTCCAGTGAAGCGCACGAAGCTCTTCCGCTTCATGGACCCGCTGCAATTCTCCCAGGTCGTACTTTTTTCCCAAGCGGATGTGTGGACCTAAACCGAGGACGAGAGCCCAGATGCTGAGGATGCCGGCAGAACCAAGGAGCGCCTCGCTAAGTAGCGGCGCGCTACCGGAAAGAGGCAACGCCAAGAAGATCGCCGCGGCGGCCAGCGCAAGAAGGCGAATCCATAACACCGGGTTCATGATACGCGAGACGAGAATTGGTTAAACTGCAGCAGCGAGACGCAGGAAAGTTTTTGAGGCCAGTTTGCTAGGAAGACGGCAGAAGCCGGAACAAATCGAGGAGGGGCACGCGTACGAAAGGACGGACGCGAACATGCTCACCCTTGCCTTCAAGGATCGACCCACCGTGCTCTCCGATCGCCCAGCGCTTTTCGAGAGTCTTGTACGCGATGCGTATCGGCCCGCGTACGGGCTGGCGTATCGCCTAACCGGCAACGCCTCCGAGGCGGAAGACCTGATGCAGGAGACTTTCGTTCGGGCGTTCCGCTTCTTCCACCGGTACGACGACGGCCTTCCTTTTACGAGTTGGCTCTACCGGATCATGACCAACGCGCACATCGACATGGTGCGTCGTCGAGGCAAGCTCAGAACGACCAGCCTCGATTTTACGGGTCATGACGGCAGCGCGGGTTGGGAGGTTGCCGATCCGGACAGCGCGCCGGACCGCGAGATGATGCGCAACGCGGTGGACGACACCGTTCAAGCAGGCCTGATGGCCATGACCCCCGAGTTCCGCACCGCGGTTCTTCTGGCAGACGTCGAGGGCTTGGCTTACGAAGAGGTGGCGGATATCATGCGCACTTCGGTCGGCACCGTCCGCTCCCGCATCCATCGCGGCCGAAAACAGCTTCGTACCTTCCTACTGCGCAACGCGCCTGAGACCTATTCGGAGTTGGCCAATGAACTGTAAAGCCACCCTCGAAATGCTCTCCGCCTATCTCGACCGCGAGTTGGCGAACCCGGAGCGGGATGCGATTCGGTCTCACCTTGCGGACTGCGAAAAGTGTCGAGTCGAAGAACGCGATCTTCGGGCGCTGAAAGGTCTTTTACTGGGCGTCCGATCTCCGGAACCCGCGGCCGATTTCGAGCATCGCTTGATGAGCCGCCTTCGAGCCGAGGCTGAAGCGCCGGTTCGCCGCCGCTTCGAGTTTCCGCCGCTTCGCCCGTTGGCCTGGGGCCAGTTGGGAGGTCTTGCCGCCGCGGCGGCGATGGCGACGTTCGTCGTGCTCCACACTCCTACGGCCATGAGCCCGGAAGAGCCGGTTCGCCCGGATCGGCACGAAACGGTGGCGCAGCACGACTACGAGCCGTACGCGGAGCGATACGAAGCTTACGCACGACCGGACGATTTCACCGCGGGGTCGGCTTTGCTGGCTTCCAACTCGACGACCTATGGCCCTTAACGCCCTCAGCGTCTTGGCGCTGCTGATTCCCCACGGCCAAAAGCCGGTGGATGCTGAGGAAGCGTTGAGAAGGAGTTTCGATCGGAAGCCGCCTAACAACGTTAAGGCGATCATCGAGCAAGGTGGGCCAGGTGGTGGCCGAGGAGGCCCCATGAAGTTCACCATGTGGCGCGATTCCGGTGGCCGACGCCGGACCGAAGTGGTGATCCCGTTGGCGATGCAGGGGCGAATCTTCATCGACGACGGCGTCAATTGGACGACCTTCTTCCCGGATACCAAGGTGGTTCGGGTTCATCCATCACCGACGCCCGACATGGAGGACGTGGATGAGCGGATGAAGCTCATTCGTGACAACTATCGTTTGGAGATCGACTCCAAAACGAAGGTTGCCGGCCGGGCGGCGGTCCGGGTAGTCGCTCATCCTTCCAAGTCGAACGACCTTGAAACACAGCGGTTCTATCTGGATGCCGCGACCTTTACGCCGCTCAAGATCGAGACCGTGGACGGGCTTGGGAACGTGTCGGTGCAGTTTGTTGTGCGGCACATCGAGTTTCCGAGTCACTTCGAAAAGTCGATTTTCGACCTGCCCTCCATGGACGGAATCCGCCGAGAAGTGGGTAATCCGCCGACTCCGCTCAAGAGCCGGGAAGACACGGAGCGGCGACTGGGCTTTCGGCCAGCCATGCCTAAAAATCTTCCGCTCGGCTTCAAGCGGCAAGGCGCTGACCTAATGGACTGGCACGGACTTACCCCGATCGGGATTCGCGTTTCGGACGGTCTGGTTCGGCTCATCGTTTTTCAATTCAAGATCGGCGATGGCCCGCCTCGCCCTGGCCGCCCGGGTGAAGATCCCAAAGTCGGGAAAACGGTGGGCGATATCCGTATCGAAGTGCGTGGCGATGGGCCAGTCGCGGTTCGTGAGCGGATCTTGTCTGAATATGTGAGAATCCTGGAGAGTCGTGCTAGGTCCCAGGACCCTCGGTAGAGGGAAACCATCCGTCGTTTCCAAGCGTTGTAAAGACACACAGGGCCGTCGTATCCAAAACGGCGGCGAAGTAGGAAATCGTTAAGAGATGAATCAACCCGTTCGAACCCCTAAAAGCGTTTACATGACTTTCGGCGCGGGCATCGGCCTTGGCGCTCTTTGTACGGTAGGCGTCCTTTCGGGCCGAGTGACCTTGGCCACCCCGGCCCAGGCGGCGCCCGCGCCGATCTTGGGTAAGCCGCAGCTTGCCTCAAGCAGCGTGACGGGTCTCCCTGAGCTTCGGACGCTTGACTCCTCGTTCCGCACGTTGGCACGAGAAGTCGGTCCCGCGGTAGTCGATATCAAGGCTGGTCACGGCAGCGGCGAAGGGCGCGTTGCGGTTTCCGAAGGCGAAGGCTCTGGCTTCCTGGTTTCCGGCGACGGTTGGATCGTGACGAACGATCACGTGGTCGACGGTGCGAAGACGGTTACGGTCACGCTCAAAGACGGCCGGACTTTTGAAGGCAAGGTGACGCCCTCGAACGACGAGACCAGCGATATCGCAATCGTCAAGATCGAAGCGAAGAGCCTTCCGTTCCTCTCGTTCGCCGATAGCGCTACGGTTGAGCCGGGCGAGTTTGCGATGGCGGTTGGCGCTCCGTTTGGCCTTGAAAATACGGTCACCATCGGACATGTTAGTGCGCTCGGTCGCGCGACGAATATCGGCGCCCAGGGCAAGACCCGCGGATACTCGGATCTGATTCAGACCGACGCGGCGATCAACATGGGCAACTCGGGCGGTCCGTTGGTGAACGTGGATGGACAGGTGATCGGCATGAATACGGCCATCTACAGCCCGACGGGCGGTAGCAACGGCATCGGCTTCGCGATCCCAAGCAACCAGGTTCGACTCATCTCGAACTTGCTGATGACGAAGGGCAAACTGACGCGCAGCATGATCGGTGTCGAGCCGCAGGATGTGAAGGAATACGAACGCACCGGCCTCTTGAAGGACGGCGGCGCGCGGGTAGTCCGGGTCACCGAAGACGGGGCGGCCAAGGCTGCCGGCCTTAAGGAAGGCGACGTCATCGTGAAGATCGGAGACCGGCCGATTCATGGAGAGATGGATCTGCGGAATGCGATGCTGGCTTATGCGCCGGGCGAGACGCAATCACTTCAGTACGTGCGGAACGGATCGATTCAGAAGACCACGCTCAAGCTGAAGGTCTATCAGGTTCAGGCTCTTCCCACGACGCCGTCTCCGTTCGGAGGCCGCCGACGGCCCGGTGGCAGCGATAACCCCTTCGATCAGTTCAACATCCCGGGCCTTGGTCAAGGGGATGAGGAAGGAATCGATCCGGATACTACTCCGACCAAGCCGGAAGAGAGAAAGGTCGGGCAACCCGCTCACCTCGGCGTTCAGATCGCGGATCTCGACGAGTCGGTTCGAAAGCAGTTCGGCATGCCGAAAGACCAGACCGGCGTCATGATCGTCTCGGTCGAACCCGGGTCCGTCGCGGCGGAGAACGGGATCAAGGCGGGCGACGTGGTCGTCGCGATCGACGGTAAGCCGATTGCCGACGGTAAGTCGCTTAAGTCGGCCATGGAGTCGGTCACCTGGGGCAGCCACAAGCGCATCCGCACCGTCCGCTACTCCGCGGAAGGAACGAAGATCGACGCGACGCGGGAAATTAACTTCAAGTAAGAAGTTCCCAGTTGATAAGGCCCTCTGAGCGGAAGCTCAGAGGGCCCTTTTGTTTGGGGTTGGCCCCGGAGGGGCCTTAATTTTCGCGTCGGTCCTTACGAGAAAAAGGATTCTGATCATACGACCAGAATCCCATTCCTTTCAGACCAGCGGAATTTACTCCGTGCCGAACTCGCGAATAACGTAGCCATCCCGCTCGCGCTGCAGGGTGATCATGTGATAGACCACTTGCTTCTGACCCCACGAATCTTCGTACTCGTGACGGGCGCGGACGTGGACGATTTCTCCGCGGAACTGGCTTTCGGTGATCTCGTACCGCGTGGTCTTCGACTGTTCGACGCCGTCTAGGAACATATCCCGGAAGTCGTCGGCGCCAAGCGAGTAATCATAGCGGCCATCGTTGTAGATCGCAACCTGGCCGGTCATCGGCAGGAGGCGGTCGGCGTAACGCGTGCTGTTCCGTTCGAAGGCGTCACGAAGGTCGTCCAGCGCGTCGTTAAGAACTTCGAAGCGTCGGTCGTCCCGGTCATACCGATAGTCGTTCCAACCCTCGCTGCCCCACGTGGGCACGTAATTGTTCACGACGATCACGCGCGTGTTGTTGACGTAGCCCGGGAGGAAGGAATAGCGATACCACGGAGAAGCGACGCAGTAGACGTTCGGAGCCCAGGGATCGAAGACGTAGAACGGGTAGCAGAAGTTGTCGTCGAACCAGGCGCCGTTGTAGGCACAGTAGCCAATACGGAGGCCGCCAACCGTGCCACCGAACGAGACGTTATAGCCGGTGCGTGGGCGGGTGCGGTGGATCTGCTCGCCAAGGGTGCCTCGTGAAGGAGCGGAACCGAACCGGGTCGGTCGCGCACCGCCGTAGCCGTTGTGAAGCGTGCCGTAGGAAACGGCGCCGCTACGGGGCGAATGTCGGAGCGGTCGGTCGAGCGGGCTACGGTTGTTGTTATCCGAATTGCCTCGAGAACCGCGGTTATCCGAAGGCTGGTCGTTGCGGGTGGGCCGGCTGAGGACGCCGCCACTCCGGTCATTTCCGCCTCGGTCATTTCCCCCGCCACCGCCGTTTCGGTCGTTTCCTCGGTCGTTGCTGCCGCCGCCGACGGGACGGTTATTGCCCGAATCGTTGCGGGTCGGGCGGTCATGGTTTCCTCCGCCGGAATTGCCGCCACCGGCCGGATTGCCGCCGTTGGTCGGTCTCTCGACAGGCGGAGGGGTCGTGCGCTCCGGTCGCGTACGCGCTTCGCCGCGGCTTCGGTCTGTCGTGCGATCGGGAGGCGAGCTTCTTTCGGGGGGCGAACTGCGCTCGGGGCGGGACGGAGGAGGTGAGCTCCGCTCAGGTCGGGAAGCTGGGGGAGGAGAGCTACGTTCCGGACGCGAAGCAGGGGGAGATTTCTGCTTATCGTCTCCACCGCCGCCACCACCACGGCTACGGCCACGGTCCTGGGCAGGTGCGACGACGGCCAGCGCCAATGCTGCGGTCGTCGCGAGGAAGGGAAGCCAACGTCCTTTCATGGTCCTACATTAGAGACGCGCCAGGAATGGGGCGGTTTCGAGAATATTTGAAGGTCCCAAGAATGGGTAGGACCGTAAGAGGCATGGGCTTCTAGCCTCGGAAGCCATGCCACAAAAAAAGAGACCTGCAGGACGAATCCGTCCCGCAGGTCCTGGCATTGTCTTGAGATCGAGCTTATTCGGTGCCGAATTCGCGGATCACATAGTCTCCGCCGTGGTCGCGGCGAAGGGTGATCATGTGGATTACCGACTGGTCCTTGCCCCAAGAATCTTCGTACTCGTGGCGAGCCCGGATGCGAACTTCGTCGCCCTGCGTGCGAACCTCAAGAATCTCGTAGCGGGTGGTCTTCGACTGGTCGACGCCATCGAGGAACATCTTCTGGAAGTCGTCAGGATTCAGCGAATAGTCGTAG
>FTBF01000216.1_pt1 | contig 10147 bp, 5 predicted proteins | sample 1639301 | NCBI WGS metagenome assembly FTBF01 (sample SAMEA3914864, study PRJEB12502) | metagenome | biome: forest; material: soil | place: USA | collected 2012-03-12 | depth 0.3 m
AAGCAGCGCTGCCGCGTCACAGATCGCTTCTGGAAGTGATCAACTGGCATCCAGCGCCACCGAGGCGGCCGAAAGGGTCCGACAGGTTGTTTCCGGCGTGGGTGGAGTTGCCAGCGGGAGCCAAGCTCAGGGTCAGCTTGTCGAAGAAATAAGTACGGCGATTTCCAAGGCCGCCGCTGGAATCGCCAGCGTTTCGGAATCCGCTCTCGAGATGGAAGTTGCCGCGAATCAGGGCAACCTGGCCGTAAAGGAAACCGTCTCCGCAATGGAACGCGTAAGGAGCGAAGTTGAGCGATCGACCGACCAGGTCCGGATTCTGGACGAGAAAGGGCAGGAGATCGGAGAAATCGTTGGCGCGATCCAGGAGATTGCAGCACAAACCAACCTCCTTGCCCTGAACGCGGCCATTGAGGCTGCGAGAGCCGGAGAGCATGGTCGAGGATTCGCCGTGGTCGCCGACGAGGTACGAAAGCTCGCCGAACAGTCGAGTCAGTCCACCAAACAGATCTCCGAGCTGATCCAGTCGGTGACGACCACCGTCGAACGAACGGTTAGCGCGATCCAGAGCGCCCAGAACGAGGTGACAACTGGAACCTTGAAGAGCGAAGCTGCTGGAACTGCCCTCGACCAAATCCTCCTGGCCACAAAGGCGGTTCAACTACACAACAAGGCGGTTGCCGACCTTTCAAAAGGACTATCGACCAGCATGGACGAGATCTCGCGCACGTCGACGAGCAACCTGTCCGCATCCATTGTCATTGCCAACGACGCCAAGGCCGTTCTAACCGAGATCGATGGGGTAGCCGCCGTCAGCGAAGAGTCCGCCGCCGCGGTCGAAGAACTGTCCGCAACGATCTCCGAGGTTGGATCCGCAGCAATGGAGCTTTCGGGAATGAGTCAAGACTTGACCGACCTCGTTGCGTCCTTCAAGATCGATACCGGCGACCCCGTGGCCACAAAACCGCAACCGAAGAAGGCAAACCACCTCAGGGTTGCCGTCTAGTCACCTTCTTCCGAAATGGCTGCCGAGAGATTCTAGTTCTGGCCCGGATACAGGTGAATATAGGTTGATCGGGCAGCCAAGGGTTGTAGGACGTGTCGTAGTCGCTGTTCAGCGAGGCAACTACGACACCTGCCACGATATCAACCCATCTTTTTAGAGCTGCGGGATGTCCTTCGTTAAGACTGATACCCCCCTAGACCATTATCGCCTTCAACGAATCGCACCCAAGAATGACTCAGTGACCTCTATACTGTGTACTGCGCATTGTCCATGCGTGAGTACAAAAATGAAAACTAAGTTCCTCGCTTTTGCTCTAGCGGCGGTTCCAGTTCCCGCCTTCGCTCAGTTCTATGCCCTCGGAACACTGAACGTAAACACGCCGTCAGGCAACTCTTGGGCATATGCGGCAGCCAACGGCATGCTTGTGGGCACGTCATCGAATAAAGTCAACGGGGTCGACCATGGCGAGTTGGCCTATGCCTGGACACCATCCGGAGGAATGCAGTCGATGGGAACGTATGGGCCAGATCCAAGTGGCCACACTACTTCCGAAGGCCTCGCGACGAGTAACGGAGTCGGGTACGGATATGCAGAAAAGTGGGTCGGAGGTACCGATTACGGCACTCGCAGTTTCTCTTGGGATCCCGTTCATGGGATGCAGGATATCGGCAACTTAGGAACCGATTCCCATGGGAGAGCCAACGTCAATGTTGGATTGGCCGAAGGCTCGAAAGCCTACGGCGTCGCCCAAGTCTTCACCGGCGGTGGCCATGGGCAGAGTCAGGCTTTTGTCTGGGACAGTGTAAACGGGATGCAATCTTTGGGCTCCCTAAGCGGCATCAACGGCTCATCGACACCCATCGCCGTGTCCAACGGAAACCTTGTTGGTGTATCTCAAACCAGTCACGGGGACCGGGCCTTTATTTGGGACAGCGTGAACGGGATGCGCTCACTTGGGACGCTTAGTACCGATACGCATGGAAATGGGCTTTCTTATGCCCGCGCGATCGACGGGAACATGGTCTACGGATATTACGACTCCTACGTTGGGAGCGTCGACAAAGGGACGCGAGCGTTCGCATGGGATAGCGTCCATGGGATGGTCAACATCGGAACCTTTAGCACGAATCTTTCCGGCCAAGGTAACTCGCGAGTTACGTCGGCATCCGGCGGTCTCGCATTCGGCTATTGCGAAAAGTGGGTTGGTAACTCATTTGAAGGCTATCAATCTTTCGCATGGGATTCCGCGCACGGCATGGTGAATGTTGGAAACCTCGCGATAGACGCCAGCGGTTACGAGTCGACCCAACTGACTGGCTCGGATAACGGAGTTGCCTTCGGGAATGCTCACTCAGCGTCGGCTGGACCTGACCATGCGGTCATTTGGGATCCGGTCCATGGCCTCACGGATCTGCACAATATGCTCTCCTCCTACCTCCCCACCGGTTGGACCCTGATGTCAACGGATGCGATGAAGGACGGTTGGATTTACGGCAGAGCCCTTACCCCAAACGGCATACGAGCCTGGGCATACTATCCGGTTCCCGAACCAGCCAGCTTCGCTGCTGTGAGTCTTGGCCTGTTTGGTGTTCTCGCTCGAAAGAGAAAGAAATAGTCCCTGGATCTTTGGAGCCGTTAGCCCGGCTCCAAATTTGGTGAGTTCAACCTTAAATCAGGTTGGCCCGCACAGAGAGATTCTAAATATAAGACTTTCGTTGGAAGGCGTTCCCTGCCCAAAGACGCGTCCTAACGGCCAGCGACAGGTTTTGGAGGACGGTTGAGCGGAAAGAGGAACGAGGTGACGCTCGGCATCGGGTGCCCATTCGACTCTCCGTACTCGTCGAGTTGGAAATGCCACCTCGAAGCTTCGCTCTTCGTCACGTCGAACGTGAGTTTGCGGAAGTTGCCATGCGTGACGTAAGTGAGCCCACGTTTCTCGAAAGAGGCAAAGCTATGGTCCCCGACCGTTACCTTTGTGAGCATGGGTTTGATACGCATTGGCCACGGGTCCTTCTTGAGGCGGAGGATTACGACGAATCTTGTTCCACCCAAGGGAGTCTTCTCATGAGATACCTCGATAACGTAGCGCCCGGCGTCCGTTGGCGTTTGGACCAGCGGGATACTCATCCACGTTGCTCGGGCGCTCCCTACGAAGCCAAAAATCGCCAAGATTGAGAGAACGGGCAAACCTGCGCGCACACCTTGGGACGTCCAGACGGTAGCGTCGTTACGCTTCGAACTACATCTTTCGATTTGGGCACGTCGCCTCGGCGTGACAGCCGATCTTGAGCGTGAGGTGCCGGTTATGACCGAGGCACCGTGTTTACCAGGGCCTACAGCCCATCAATCTCCTTAAAGGAGATTGGCCCGCACGGAGAGATTCGAACTCCCGACATTCTGTTCCGAAGACAGACACTCTATCCACTGAGCTACGTGCGGGCTCCCCAATAATGTACCCGCGAGGGATGCGGTTTGTGGTCTGTGGCTTGTGGTTTGAGCTAAGAGAATGTCTCAAAACTACAAACCACATCTCTAATTCGGCACCTTGACCGAACCCGTCCTCGCTAATTTGCCCCATCCCGCCGCGCTGCCGGCGATGGCGCGGACGAGGGACCTGTACATGACGGCGTACATCATCTGTCGGTATACGAATCGCTGAATCAACAGAGGTCCCAATCGCCAAAGGGATTTTTTCTCTAGCCGAAGCGCGACCCCCGCTCCGATCAGCTCCACCAGAAGGAATAGTCCATACATCATGAGAAAACGGTAGAAATCGCCTTCCCAGTGGGAGATGGACTCAAGCTTGTTCTCGGATTCCGGCCCCGAGAGCGTGATCATGAACCCGACGAGGGAGACCAGGATCTGGAGATCCACCAACGGGGCCAACGCCTGGAACACGACGCCGAACAGCCACTGGGTAGGTAGCGCGAGACGGCCGAACCAACCGTAGCGACCGAGGGCGCCCCAGTGCTTAAACAGGCATTGCAAGGTGCCGTACGACCAACGGAACCGCTGCTTGAAGAACGGCCGGAATCTTTCCGGGGCTTCCGTGTAGGCCAACGCCTCCGGCTCATTGTCGAGACGGTAGCCGGCGCGCCGAAGTCGCCACGTCAGATCCATATCCTCCGCAAGGGTATCGGTGCGATAGCCTCCAACCTGCTCAACCGCCGAGTGGCGCCACATACCGATCGCACCCGGGACCACCGTGATGCAGTTCAGCAACGAGTAGGCCCGGCGGTCCAGATTTTGGCTAGTGATGTATTCGAGGTCCTGCCAATTGGTGAGCAGGTTGATCCGGTTGCCCACTTGAATGTTCCCCGCTACGGCAGCCACGTCCGGATTGGCGAAATGAGCGGCCAGGCGTCCGATCGCCTCGGGCGCGAGGATGGTGTCCGCGTCGATATGGAACAGAAGCTCCCCCTTCGCCTCCGCGATTCCAAAATTGAGGGCCGCCGCCTTGCCGGCGTTTGTCTTGGAGAGCACACGAACCCGGGGATCGCCCGCAAATGCCGTCCGCACAACTTCCGCCGTATCGTCCGTGGACCCATCGTCAACCACGACCACCTCAAGAAGAGGCATCTGGCTGTTCAGGACCGATTGAACGGTTCGTACGATGACCTTGGACTCGTTGTAGGCCGCGATGACGACCGAAACCGATCCACCATATGCCGGAAGATGCTTTTCTCGACGCCGCTGAATCAGGGCCAACGGAACCATCAAAGCGATCCTCCCGATCCCCAGGACAATCGCAATCTTGAAGGCGGTCGCGAGCGCCCCCAAACCTTCGAATGCCGTCCCCAGGCCCCATCGGCCGAGCGTGTAGTAGACGCGGTCCGCCGCCGAGATCGGAGGCATCACATCGTCGCGCTTCTTCTGCATCAGCCGCGAGACCGAGACAAATTCGTAGCCCTCGCTTCTTAACCGCTCGATCAAACCCGGCAACGCTTCAACCGTCTGAGACCGGTCGCCCCCGGCATCGTGGAGGAGAACGATGTTCCCCTCGTCGTCCGTTCCCGCACGGCGTCGGAGATCCTGCACGACGAAATCCTCGATGTCCTTCGCCGTTCTTGGGCGGCTCTTGCCGTTGTCCAGGGTAATCGTCGGGTTCCAGTCAAGGGGATCGACGTTCTCCCCAACCGTGATATAGCCCAACTGATCTGCCATGACGACGGGGTCGAGTTGCTCCGGAGTTTCCGGTTCGGAGTCGGCGTTATAGGGAGGGCGGAAGAGGACGCTTGAGTGGCCCGTGGCCCCCTCGATCGCCATCTGCGTCAGGTTGATCTCCAATCGGGAACGGCTCTTCGAGACCGTGCCCAAGTCGGGATGGGTGAACGAATGGTTCCCCACCTCATGCCCTTCGTCATACTCACGGGCAACCAGATCGGACATCGACTCGACATTGACGCCGATGTCGAAAAACGTCGCGGGCACCTTGTACTTTTTGAGTACATCGAGGATCTGCGGAGTCCATTCGCGATCGGGGCCATCATCGAAAGTCAGGGCGATCTTCTTCGGGACAAAGCCCCTCTTCGCGACCACGTAAGGCGAAGCGTAGCTGAGCGTCTGGGACGACTCCACTAGGCCATCTGGATCCAGCGTCACCTTCCTCCGGCCCAGGCTTGGTCTGCTCTGAATGTCCAGGATTTCCCCTCGACCCCGGAAAGTGACCTCGCTGGCAAAGGAGATCGTTTCCAACATGGAAGGGGCCACCTTGCCGAAGAGGTGCTTGACGTCGAAAAAGCTCCAAACGGCGGGATCTTCGCTTCCAAGATTCCAGAGAGCGGCGCCGCGTAGACCAAGGTCTTCCGCCGAACGGCACTGGTTATAGGCCGAGACGGCATCCAGATACCAGACCCGGTGCAGTACGTTTTCGTCGTCTCGATAAGCGAAGGTCGTATTTCCGGAATCCTCGTCGAATCGCAAAACCTTCGAGGGTGCCTCGCTCCGATAGCCGGCCGCGGTCGTAAGAGCGTCTTGAAACGACATGCTCTCCGCCCCTGCCTTGCTGTCCACCCAGTCGTAGCCGTAGTTGCCCACGCCCATGACGACCTTATCTTCGGGCACAACTTGAAGAACCTCTTCGAGGTTCTTCTCGCACCACTCTAGGCTTGCAATCGGGCCCGCCGTTCCCTCCTCCGAATGCTCGTCGTAAAGCATGGGGACCACCCAATCGCATTGGGCGGCAAGGCTCTTTAAATCGATACTGTCGTTATCGACTTCGACTGCCGCCGAAAGGCTGAGATGGTGCGGAGCGAATGCCGCCCGCAGGACTTTGGCGAAGGCGATTTCGCCCCTCGAATCCTCCTCGTTCAGCTCTTCGAAGTCCAGATGGAGCCCGTCATAGTTGTGTTTGACGAGAAACGCGGTCAATTCACTTGCTAGCTTCTGTTGAAGCGCGGGATCGCGGAGCAGACGGGCCGAGACCTTACGGTCGAAGTTGGTTTTGCCGTAGTTGTCCAGCATCGGCACGATCCGAAGCCCGTTTCGCCGGGCAACGTCATCGACTTCCGCCGTCTTCGGGAAGATCGCGGGGTCGTAGTCCCTTTCGTAGTCGACCGAAGTACCGTTAGCCGAAAGGTGAAGCCACTGCGGAGCCACGTGGGTGAGCGACGAAGCATGCATCTTCAAGGATTGCAGGGCGGCGCTTTCATACGGGGCGTAGTAGCCCAAGACGATCGTCTCTTGCGGCTTCTTCCCCACCGTCTTAGCGTTCCTACGGACGTCCGCGGCAAGCTGCTGCCGCATCTTTGGGGCCAAGATCGTCGTGCCCTTCTTGTCGATGGTGAGCGGATCCTGGAAAGTGGTGGCCGTATGCGTGACGCGCAGATTCGACATCGTCGGCGCCAACACGATGGCGAATACGAACACGACCACCACGATCGCTAGGGCAATCGCGGCGAGAATGCCCCCGATGACGGCCGCCACTTTGCCGCGGCGGCCCTCGGGGTCATAAAATACGGGATGCTCGGCCATTGGGAAGTGCCCTAAAGGCAACCACTTTGACGCGAGCGCCGTTCCGAATTATCGCGAGATAGAACTAACGTCCTACGGCACGGTTCGTGGAGATATTCAGGCAGTTCGAAGCTCCGGTCCACGCTAAAGTGTGACCGAACGACGAGATCGTCGACACGAGCGGTACCCAGAGACGGCCATTCTCCAAAATCGGCCTCATCGCGGCGACAGCGCGCCCGTCCTTGGGTTCGCGAGCATCCATTTCGACGGTGCGCCGCGGGTCTCGGTCGTCCCGGATGATGCCCCGCTTGTCCGCTCCCGTCCATAGTACGCGCTGGCCTGTCTCATTGAAGAGACGAGCCGGGACGAGGAGGCGGCCACCAACCAGCCGGGCGGTGTAATCGGTCAGTCGGTTATCCACGCTGATCGTCACCGTCTTTCCCCGTCGCAGCGCCGAGGTGACCGAATCGGCTGCCCCTTTGGCGATCTTCATCGCCGCAGAATCGCTTCGCTGATTCTGCGCAAGGGCCAAAGAGGCAAGGGCGACGAGGGGGAGTACGGTGCAAAGCTTCACACGTCGTTCGACTGCGATTAGAGCCCGGTTGTTGCACACAAAAAAAGCCCGCGCACCTTTCGGTGCGCGGGCTTCAAGGCTACAAGGAGCCTTTAGCGGCCGCCGGCGGCCTTCGCCTTGATTTCCAGGGCGATGCTGGCCGGGACCTCTTCGTAGTGCGAAGGGGTCACGTTCGGCTGAGCGCGGCCTTGAGTCAGCGACCGGAGGGTCGTGACGTAACCGAACATCTCCGAGAGCGGGACATGCGAGTTCACGATCGTGACCCCGCCCATCGCCGGCTCCATGCCTTCGATGCGACCGCGTCGCGAGTTGATGTCACCCACGACGTCGCCCACATTGCCTTCCGGCGTCGTGACCTCGACGTGCATGATCGGCTCCTTGAGCAAGGGACCGGCCTTCTCCATCGCGGCGCGGAACGCCATCAGACCTGCCTGCTTGAACGCGTTTTCGTTCGAGTCGACTTCGTGGTACGAACCTTCCGTCAGCGACACCTTGATGTCGACAACCGGATAGCCCGCAAGCACGCCCGAGATCAGACCCTCGCGGACGCCCTTTTCGCAAGCCGGGATGTACTCCTTCGGAATCGAACCGCCGACCGTCTTGTTCTCCCAAACGAAACCGGAACCAGCAGGCAGCGGCTCCATCTCGACCCAACAGTGGCCGTACTGACCGGAACCACCCGTCTGTCGGATGTAGCGGCCTTCGCCCTTCGCCTTGGTGCGGACCGTTTCGCGGTACGCAACCTGCGGCTTGCCCTGGTTCGCCTGGACGCCGAACTCGCGGTTGAGACGGTCGACGATGATTTCGAGGTGGAGTTCGCCCATTCCCGAAATGATCGTCTGGCCCGATTCGTGGTCCGTGAAGACGCGGAAGGTCGGGTCTTCCTGCGCAAGGCGCTGAAGACTCGTACCCAGCTTCTCCTGGTCCGCGCGGCTCTTCGGCTCGATCGCGATCTGGATAACCGGTTCGGGGAACTTGATCGACTCAAGCGCGATCTGCTTGTCGTTGTCGCAGATCGAATAGCCTGTGTTGACATCGTTCAGACCGATGACGCCCACGATTTCACCGGCGTACACCTCGTCGATGTCGTTTCGGCTGTTCGCATGCATTTCCAGGATTCGGCCGATGCGCTCGGTTCGAGTCCGGAAGTCGTTGGTCATCGGGTCGCGGTAAGCAACCGTGATCGGCGTGCCCTTCTTCAAGACGCCCGAGTAGACGCGCAGGAACGTGAGACGACCGACGTACTTGTCGCTCATGATCTTGAACGCAAGAGCGGCGAACGGCTCGCTGTCCTCCGGCATCCGCACGATCTCCTCTTCGGTGCGCGGGTTGACGCCCTTGACGCCGCCGACGTCGGTCGGCGACGGCAGGAACTCGACGATCGCGTCGATCATCGCCTGCACGCCCTTGTTCTTGAACGAGGAGCCTGAGATGATCGGAACGATCGACAGATCTAGGGTGCCCTTACGGATGGCGGCCTTGATCTCGTCGACCGAGATCTCCTCGCCTTCCAGGTACTTCATCGCCAGTTCGTCATCGATGCCGCCCAGCTCGTCGAGCATCGCTTCGCGATACTCCTTAGCGCTCTCGACGTACTCGGCCGGGATTTCGGTCTCCGTCCAAGTCTTGCCCTTGTCGTCGTCCAGGTCATAGATCGACGCGCGCATGGTGACGAGGTCGACATAACCAAGATAATCCGACTCGGCGCCGATCGGGATCTGGATCGGCACGGCCTTCGCGCCGAGGCGATCCTTGGCACGAGCAAGCACCGTGAAGAAGTCCGCACCGAGGCGGTCCATCTTGTTCACGTAGATGATGCGCGGAACCTTATACTTGTTCATCTGGCGCCAGACCGTCTCGGTCTGGGGCTGAACGCCACCGACGGCGCAGAGGACGCACACCGCGCCGTCTAGGACGCGCAGCGAGCGCTCCACTTCGACGGTGAAGTCGACGTGGCCGGGCGTATCGATGATGTTGATCTTGTGCTCGGGCTTGTCCTTCTTGGAGCCTGACCAGAAGCACGAGGTAGCAGCTGAGGTAATCGTAATGCCTCGCTCCTGCTCCTGCTCCATCCAGTCCATCGTCGCCGCGCCGTCATGCACTTCGCCGATCTTGTGGGCCTTACCGGTATAAAAAAGAATCCGCTCCGTCGTGGTGGTCTTGCCGGCGTCGATGTGCGCGGCGATACCGATGTTACGGACTCTTTCAAGGGGGTGGCTACGGGGCATTTGCTTTCTCTTTGGTCTGCGAGGGTCACGAGACGTCGGACGATCCGAGTGGACTCTCCACCGCAAAAACGCCCCATCCCTTGGACGGGGCGCATTAAGCGAGGAAGAACCTACGGAGGACCCTCTTCGTTCCTTTTCGATCTCTAATTACGCCGATTGAGGCAGAAATAACAGATCTTTCAGAAGTATTCCGTTTTTAGGCTTCGGAAGTCAATGGATAGGCCTGGAGGGGTGGGACCTAGCAATAAGTTAATTGCGGCGTCCCGCGCCGTATCCGAGTTTAATGTGCGTTAACGCCCCCGAACAACCGCCTCATCAGACTCGGTTTTTCGGCAAGTTTTGCATACGCGAAAATCCGCTCATCCCCGAAACGCTTCACCTCCCCATAAC
>FTBF01000062.1_pt1 | contig 10096 bp, 9 predicted proteins | sample 1639301 | NCBI WGS metagenome assembly FTBF01 (sample SAMEA3914864, study PRJEB12502) | metagenome | biome: forest; material: soil | place: USA | collected 2012-03-12 | depth 0.3 m
AGGTTGTCGCCCCTCACCCCCTGCCCCCTCTCCCCCGGAGGGGCGAGGGGGTTCTGAATTCTAGTCAATCGATTGACTCTTCCTTGTGGTGTATTCTTCGCCCACTTATGAATCTTCGACCGCTTCCTCTGGTCATTGGCGCGCTCGTGGCGCTCGCCGGCTGCGGAGACTCCAAGCCGGATAGTTCGGCTTCGACGGGTGGCGACAAACCGGAAACCTCAAAGGATCGGGGCGTTGCGGCGCCAGGGCCGGCGAAGGGCACGGTTGAGGTTGCCGCGTTCAAGGGCGGCTACGGCACGGACTTCTATGAGAAGACGGCGAAGGATTACGAGGCGGCTCACCCAGGGGTAACGATCACCGTGGCGGGCGACCCGCGCATTTGGGAGCAGTTGAGGCCGCGGTTCGTCGGCGGCACCCCGCCCGACCTAACCTTCCCGGGTTGGGGCATGGACCACTGGGCGCTGGCGGAGGAGGGCAGCTTGGAGCCGCTCGATGCCGCGTTGGACGGCCCAGCGGACGATGGCAAGGGCAAGTGGCGGGATACGTTCGAGCCTTCGCTCATCAAGCTCGGCGAGCTGAACGGCACCCAGTACGTCCTTCCTTACTACTTCAACGTGATGGGCTGGTGGTACGACCCGGGTGTGTTCGCCAAGCATGGCTGGACGCCGCCCAAGACGTACGACGAGTTGCTGGCGCTCTCCGCGAAGATCAAGGCGGCCGGGATCGCGCCGATCACCTTCCAGGGCAAGTACCCCTACTACATGATGGAGGGCATGCTCATGCCGTGGGCGTTCTCGATTGGCGGGGAGAAGGCGGTGAAGGATTGCCAGAATCTGGAGCCGGGAGCTTGGAAATCGGACGCGGTGCTGAAGAGCGCGGGGATGATCGCGGAGTTGAAGCAGAAAGGCTTCTTCCAAGACGGCGCGACGGCGCTGAGCCACACCCAGTCCCAGCAGGCGTTCTTGGAAGGCAAAGCCGCGATGATTCCGTGCGGCACGTGGCTCTACTCGGAGATGAAGGCCACGATGCCCAAGGGCGCGGCGATGGAGTTTATGCTTCCGCCCGTGGTGGCCGGCGGCGCGGGCGATCCGACGGCGATCCTAATCGGAATCGAACCGTGGATGGTGCCGGCACAGGCTAAGAACAAGGAAGGGGCCATCGCCCTGTTCCGCTACATGACGAGTCTGCCGGTGGCCAAGAAGTTTGTCCAAGAGAAGGGCACCCTGATGGCGATCAAGGGCAGCGACGAGGGAGATCTGCTCCCCGTGCTGAAGACGCCGAGCGCGGACTTCAAGGCGAGTAAGGCGGTCTGGTCCGATCAGTTCCGAGGCTGGTATCCGGCGTTGGAGAAGGAAGTCGAGAACGCTTTGACCGCATTGGTGAACGGCGAACTAACGCCCCAAGCCTTCTGCGACCGAGTGGAAGCGGCGGCGGAGAAGACTCGGAAGGACGATTCGATTACGAAGCACAAGCTCTAACGCGAAGCGTTGTAGGCGCAACCTCTGTGGTTGCGGAGGATGTCACGTTTTCCGCAACCACGGAGGTTGCGCCTACAAACGCTTCGCGTTTAACCCCTGACCCCCATGCTCCCTTTTCTTTCCAATGACTGGCTGATTCACCCACCCGCCGTCCATGCTTCGGTTACCGAGCACGGCGACCGGCTCGTGCTTTCCAACGGGCTGATCGTCCGTGAATTCTTGAAGGGCGCGACGGTCTCGTTGCGCCGCGAAGACACCGGCGAAGAATTTCTGAGGGCGGTCCGTCCGGAGGCTTCGTTCACCCTTGACGGGGTAGCCACTCCGGTGGGCGGGCTTACGGGTCAGCCGGATCTGGCTTATCTCAATCCGGACTGGCTGGCCTCAATGAAGCCGGATCCGAAGGCGTTTCTGTTCGAATCTTACGTGATCGGCACCACAGTCGCCCGGTTTCCTTGGAAACCGGAAATGGGCGTAAAGGCAGCCTGGCCGCCTCGCGGGGTTTCGCTGACCCTCCGCTTTGCTCACCCGACGATCAAGGGCATCCGGGCCGAGGTTCGGTATGAAATGTACGACGGTTTGCCCGTCTATGGGAAACGGATCTCGCTTTTCAATGACAGTGCGAAGCCGGTAAAGATCGACACTTTTGTGGGCGACACATTGGCGGCGGTCGAGGGTGAATCGGTCGTAGACGACCAGGCACGTTGGCGACTTCCGGCGATGTCGATCGCGACCGATTACAGCTTTGGCGGGATGGGGTGGGCCAGTTCGAACAAGACGGTTCAGTGGGAGACCGACCCGGCATACGGCACCCAGGTCAACTACTCGCTCACCACGCCCTGCGTGTTAGAAGTGAGACCGCCGCTCGGTCCGGCGCTCAAGATCGGGACGGGGGGAAGATTCGATGGGTTTAACGCCTTCGTTCTGCTCCACGACTCGGACGACCGGGAACGGCAGAGCCTGGGATTGAGACGGATGGCTCGCACACTTGCGCCGTGGGCGCAGGAGAGTCCGTTGATGCTTCACCTAACGACGATCGAGCGGGCGAAGGCGTTTGCCGCGATCGATCAGGCGGCGGAGTGCGGGTTCGAGATGGTGATCCTCAGCTTCGGCAGCGGGCTGAACATGGAGGACGTTTCGGACGCGAACATCGCCAAGATGAAGGCCTTGGCCGACCACGCTCACGAGAAGGGGCTGCGGTTGGGCGGGTATTCCCTCCTCGCTTCCCGGTCGATCGGTCCGGAGACCGACATCGTGGGCAAGGCGGTTTTTGGTAACTCGCCCTGCCTTGGCTCGGCGTGGGGCCAGAAGTATTTCGCGAACTTGAAAGAGTTCCTGACCCGCACCGGGTTCGATCTCCTAGAGCATGACGGTAGCTATCCGGGAGACCCGTGCGCCAGCACCGTTCATCCCGGCCACCGGGGTCTTGAGGACTCGCAGTGGAGCCAGCACGCCGTGATCGCGGAGTTCTATAACTGGTGCCGCGAGCGAGGCATTCACCTGAACGTGCCGGACAACTACTTCCTGAACGGCAGCAATAAGACGGGCATCGGTTATCGCGAGACGAACTGGTCCCTGCCCCGGGCGCAGCAGCACATTCACGCTCGGCAGCATTTCTATGACGGCACCTGGGACAAGGCGCCGACGATGGGCTGGGGATTTATTCCTTTGGTGGAGTACCAGGGCGGAGGCTCGGCGGCCACCATCGAGCCGCTTCGAAAGCATATCGACGACTATCAAGGACTGTTACTGGACCACCTCGGCTACGGTGTGCAGCCCTGCGTGCGCGGCCCCCGACTCTACGATGCGCCCGATACCAAGGAGATGCTCCTGCGGACCGTCGGCTGGTTCAAGGCGCACCGGGCGATTTTGGAGAGTGACGTCGTGCATCTGCGCCGGGCGGATGGGCGGCGAATGGACGCTGTTTTGCACGTGGACGCTCAGCATCGAAAGGGGATGCTGCTGGTTTACAATCCAACCGGCCACGACGTGGCAGAGACGATCGACGTTCCGCTCTACTACACCGGCTTGCACGGAAGCGTCTCGACCGTATCGGGCGACGTGAGCGGTCATGGAGAAAAGAAAGGGAAAGTGACTCTCGACGAGTTCCGAAATGCGCGGATCGCGGTGTCGGTCCCGGCGGGCCAGATGCGTTGGGTGAGCTTCGGGTGACCCGGCGTCCGCTTGATCGGGGCCGCGCGGTGTTCGCCGCCTCCTTTCTCGCCCCGGCGGTGCTGATCTACGCGGTGTTCGTGTTGGTGCCGCTGTTGCAGGCGGTCCAGCTTTCGCTATATCGGTGGCGCGGCGTTTCGGCCAAGCGGACCTTTGTCGGGCTTGAGAACTTCAAGAAGCTGATTCACGACGACGCGCTTCTGCAGAGTCTCCACAATGCCCTCTGGCTGCTCGTATTTGCCCTCGTCGCGGTCTTCGTGGGCGGACTCACCGCGGCCCACGCGCTGAACCGTCCAGGTAAGGCGGCGCGGACGGTGCGAGGGCTCATTCTCTTCCCCCAGGTGGTCTCGATCGTCGCCGTAGCGGTGCTTTGGGAGTTCATGCTGCATCCGGACGCCGGCGTCGGTCTGGTGAACGGTTCGTTGGCGTTATTTAGGATCAAGGGAAGGCCCTGGCTGGGCGAGACCGCCACGGCGCTACCGTCCGTTGCGGTGACGTTTGTTTGGCACGCGCTCGGGTTCTATGTGCTGCTTTTCCTGGCGGGCATCAAGGGGATTGCGAGTGAGACGATGGAGGCGGCCGAGCTCGATGGCTCGACGGGGCTTCATCGGTTGCGCACGATCACGTGGCCGCTGCTCTGGTCCGTGAAGCGGATCGCGACGATCTACCTGGTCATCAACGTTTTGAACGTGTTTGCGCTGGTGCTTCTGCTCACCAGCGGCGGGCCGGACCGGCATACGGAGATGCCGTTGACCTACCTGTACGAACAGGCGTTTACGAACAGCCAGTTTGGGTATGCGACGAGCATCGCGGTGGTGGACTTCGTACTGGCGATGGTGTTGAGCCTTTTGGTGATGGCGGCCTACCGGCGCAACCCGACGGAGGCGCGGGCGTGATGAAGCTTCTTGCCAACGTCGCCCTATTTCTGCTTGCGGCGATGATCGTCTTGCCGATGGGCTGGGTGGTGCTGGCCAGCCTAAAGACGGGTCACGAGATCACCACATCGCCTTGGGCCCTCCCGGCCTCGCCGCAGTGGTCAAACTACACCCGGGCCTGGCAAGAAGCGGGCATCGGGCGTTACTTCGTCAATTCGTTCCTGGTGACGGTCGCGACATTGGCCATTCTGCTGCCTGTAGGGGCCATGGCGGCCTATGTACTGGCCAAGCACCCATTCCGAGGGAGCAAGACGATCTTCGGTATGTTCCTGGGCGGCATGATGTTCCCCAACCTGCTGGTCATCGTGCCGCTGTTCCTGCTCCTGCGGTCGATGCACATGCTGGACACGAAGGAGGGGCTGGTAGCGGTCTATGTGGCCTATTCCCTCTCGTTCACCATCTTCGTCCTCACGGGGTTCTTCCAAACGCTTCCGGACGAGTTGGCGGAGGCCGCATCGCTGGATGGCGCAACCCACGCCGGCACCTTCTGGAAAGTCATGCTCCCTCTCGCCCGCCCGGGCGTCTTGGTCGTGGCGATCTTCAATGCGATCGGCCTATGGAATGAATACAGCCTGGCCAAGGTACTGATCTCCAGCGAGGCCAACACCACCCTCCCCCTTGGCCTCGACCGCCTCACGATGACCCAGCACTACCAAAGCGACTGGGGCGCCCTCTTCGCCGCCCTGGTACTGGTCATGGCCCCCGTGCTTGCCCTCTACTGGCCCTTCCGCGACAAGATCGCGGAGACGATGGTGGCGGGAGCGGTTAAGTAAGGAAAAGGGAAGAAGGAAGAGGAAAAAGAAAAGGGCCTCAACGCCGCTCCTCTTCCCTCTTCCCTCTTCCCTCTTCCCTCTTCCCTATTTCTTCTTCCCTATTTCTCCTTCCCTTTTCCCTGTATCCTCTCCCCATGGACCGCGGATTTGACAAGCTCATGACCCCCATGGGGCTGAACATTGTGGTGGCGGCGATGTTTCTTTTCTTCGTGATCATCGCCGCCGGGGGCGTCTGGTGGAGAATTTCGGAGCAGGCCAGCAGAGACAAGCAGAAGAAGTAGCCACCCCCTCGCCCCTCTGGGGGAGAGGGGCCGGGGGTGAGAGGCGGGGGCCTCTCAAATGCAACCGACCTCTCGAATTCAAGGACCAATCAACGATTTTTTTGAACCCAAAACCCGGATCGGGAGACAGATACAAGCCCCATGCGTAGCTGGCGCCTTCTAATCCTGTCCGGCCTATGCCTCGCCGCCTCAGTCCTCGCGTTCCGCGAGGACTACAATGCCGCCGGTTTCGCCATTCTAGCTGCTGGCTACCATCCTCCCCCCTTCCACCCCGACGCCCGTTTCTGGAAACTGTCGTTCGCCGGGTCTGCCTTCCTAGCTCTATCCCTTATAGCCTTCCAAAAAGGCCACCGGCAAACACCCCCTCATAATTTCTGAACCCATGACCGAGGTCCCGTTTCTTGCGGTTTTGAGCCTAGGCGGAAACAGTTTTGAAGCATTAGCGTCCTTAAAACCGGCCCCTGGGGCGATTGCTTGCTTGACATAGGGGGGTAGGTCGGGTATCTTCCCCCTGCGTCACGGGTGACCGTGGGGCGGCTATGTTGGAGCGTTCCAATTTATTGGGCGAGCCAACGTAGGAGAAAACTTTCTTCCGAGCGCGTACCGACCAGTCAACGTCGTGAGCCATTGGAAGATCGTGGGGTTTTCCGCGCAAGGGCAATCTCTTGTGTCTGCGCACCGGTCTTACGAGGAACACGTGATTGGCAAACAGTTTCATCCTTCTTAGCACTCTCGGGCTCGGCGCCATCGCCGCCCCCAGCATCACCGACCATTTCGTCTGGCTCCGCCGGCGATTTAGCAAGGTCAACGCCGCCCCGACGCTGGATCGGCCCCGCCTGCATACCGAGGATGGTTGGACAACCATCGCTTGCGACAACCCAACGGCTTTTGAGGCTTGGCTTGGCAAGGACGAAGAGGGTCTCCCCACTCGTCCGGGCGAAGAGGCTTCGCTGGGTTCGCATCTTCTCGTCGAGCTTTACGACTGCGACGGCAAGCAACTGGAACGCGAAGACGTGGTCGGACTGGCCATGCGCGACGCGGCCGTGATGTCGAACGCAACCATGGTCGCCCAGTCGTTCCACGAGTTCAAGCCCTACGGCGTGAGCGGCGCAGTCATCATCCAGGAGTCGCACTACACGATTCACACCTGGCCCGAGCACGGCTACGCGGCCGTCGACCTCTTCTACTGCGGCGGTCCCGTTCAGGTTCACCGCGCCGTGGAAGTCCTCCGCGAGCGGTTTAAACCGGGCCGCATCAAGTTCCTCGTCGTTCGACGCGGAATCGAAAGCGAAGTTCGAGGCTGATCCTCAAACGCCAACGCGCCCGTCGAGTATTCGGCGGGCGCGTTGGCGTTTGAATGTTGGCAGTGAGCGGTTGGCGTTTCGTTCCGACCTGCTTTCCCCTCGCCGCTAACTGCAAACCCCTCACTCCCCCCACCCACCTGTCAAACTAGTACCAAACCCCCATGTCCACCAGCGACGCCACCGGAATCTTTATCAACGAAACTCACACCTCGGCCGCCATTTGGCAGTACCGCGTGGCGAAGATGCTCCTTGAGGGCAAGACGGAGTATCAGACCTATCAGATCTGCGAAGTGCCGCGGTTCGGCAAGTCGCTCTTCCTGGACTACAACATCCAGACCTCGATCCTGGACGAGTACATCTTCCACGAGTGCATGTCCCAGCCGGCCATGACCCTTCACCCGAATCCGAAGAAGGTCGTGGTTTGCGGCGGCGGCGAAGGCGCAACCCTCCGCGAGGCGCTCAAGCATAACACCGTCACAGAGGCAACGATGGTGGACATCGACGAGGAGCTCGTGGACATGGTGAAGATCCACATGCCGGAATGGCACCAGGGCGCCTTTGAGGACCCGCGTACGACCCTTCTCCACACGGACGCCCGTCAATGGCTGGTGGATCACAAAGGCGCGGGCTTCGACGTCGTCCTGAGCGACCTGCCGAACCCCCACGAAGACGGCCCCGGCCAGATGCTCTTCACCAAGGAGTACTTCCAGATCGCCGCCGACGCGATGAGCGACGACGGCGTGTTCGCGATGCAGGCCGGCTCCGCCAACGAGAACTACCCGGCGTGCATGGCGAGCTGCATCAAAACCCTCGAGGCCATGAAAGAGGTCTTCCCCTACGTGGCCGGCTACTACGGCATCGTCTCCACCTTCTTCCAGCCATGGGGCTTCGTCCTCGCCAGCAAGAAGTACGACCCGATGGCCCTCACCGCCGAAGAGATCGCATCTCGGTTCGCCGCACGAGGCGTAACCAACCGGTACTACACCCCCCGCTTCCACAACGCCTGCTTCACTCTGCCGGAATATCTGCTCCGCGCCGTCGAAGAAGAGGGCCGAATCCTCACCGACGCCGATCCGTTCGTCTGGACGGCGTAAGGGAAGGTAAAAAGGAAGAAGGAAGAAGAAAGAAGGACGATTACTCCTCTTCTTTTTTCCTTTTGCCTATTCCCTTCCCCCTAAAAGAACAATGACGTTCCGACGACTCTACTGGATTACCGAGCACGTGAAAAGCGACGGCTCGACGCAGGCTTCCGGGGTTTACACCTCGGTTTACGACTTGATCGAGCGGGGTCTTCCCCGCCACCACGACGGGCTCCGGCTCTCCATCGCCAAGGTGGACTCCGAAACGGATCCCATTGCCGCATATGTTTCGCCGGGCTTTGAGAGGTTGGAGGATGACCTCCTGACCTACGTCAAGACCGAGGAGATCACCGAGGATCAACGGCAGAGCCTTTTGCGGGCGCTCCGCGCACTGGGCACGTAAACCTAGATCGCTAAACGAAAACAGCCTGCGCGGAATTCTCCGCGCAGGCTGTTTTCTTTGGGTCGGTCCCTTAGTTCGTCTTCGGAGTGGGAGCCGGAGCGCCGGCACCTGCGGCACCGGTACCGGTGTTCGATTGAACATCCTGCTCCTGAAGGCTCTTGAAGGCGTTCTCCCACGGGGTTTTCAGGCTCGGGAGGGAAACTTCGACCTTGGAGGTCTTCAGCTTCTCGACCAGGCGCTTGCCGAGGTCGGTGGCCTTGCCACCCTGCTCCATCGCCATCTGGCGGCGAAGGGCTTCCTTGAGCGCGTCGTCGATCACAACCGGCTTGGCCGGAGCTTTCTGCTCGACGAAGATCTTGACCCACTGCGGCGCGCCGCCCGGCTGGCTGTCCGACTTCCAGTCGGTCGCCTTGTTCTCGGCCGTGGCTGCCACGAGGGCCTGGAGGGCCTGGGGCATACGGCTAACGTCCGTGATCGGGAATTGGCCCTGGGTCTGTCGCACGTTAGGCGCAATGCTGTACTGCACGGCAACCTGGCTGAACGGCTTTCCGGAGGCGAGATCGGCGTCCACCTGCTTCTTCGAAGCTTCGTCGCGAACGACGATCAGTCGAAGCTTGGCCTGGGGAGGCGTCTCGAATGCCTTAGGGTTGTCCTTGATGTACTTTTCGGCTTCCGCAGTCGTGACGGTGACGCCCTTCGTGATGATCCGCTCTTTCGCGAGGTCAAGCGTAAGGTCGCGCTTAATGTCCTCGATGGCGAGGCCCTGAGCCTCAAGCGTTCGGATGAAGTCCGGACGGCGCTTCATCTGGAAATCGAGCTCCTTCTTCACATCGTCATCCGTCGGGAAGACGTTGTCATCTTTGGCAAGCTGGAGAAGGACTCGGCGGTTGACGAGATCTCTCATCGCCTGGAAGCCAAGGGAGGCCGCAACCGAAAGCTCCTTCGCCTGGCCATCCTCGCCAATCACCTGGACGACGGGTTTGCGCTCGAGGTACTTATGGAACTCGTCCATCGTAATAGGCTCGTTGTTTACGGTGGCCAGATTGTCTCCGCCTCCACCCTTACCGCATCCAACGAGAGCGAGCGACGCGAGGGCCGCCGCAAAAATAGCGTTGCTGATTCCTTTCAAACTTTCGATTCTCCCAGACGTGGCGACAAGGTGACAGGACGCCGGGTTTAGAAACAACCCGCCGTCCAATAACGTTCCCGCTCAGTTAACGGACTTGAAGTCCGCCTTCCTGTTGCATATAATTCCGCATTCTCCCCATCGCTTGCGTGTGAAGTTGATAAACACGACTCTCGCTGACGGTTAAAACACGGCCAATCTCTTTAAAGGTTAGCCCTTCGTAGTAGTAAAGCGCTACCACCAGCCGCTCGCGTTCGGGCAAACGTTCGACACCTTCACCCAGGAGCTTCCGCACTTCGCGGCCTTCGAGCTCGCCTCGGGGGTCGGCGTTCTCGTCCACGATTAGGTCCTTGAAGTGGATCGAGTCCTCACCGTCGCCGCTCACCAAAATGTCGTCCAGGGAATAGACGGTCGTGCGGCCGACGCGTACGAGAAGCTCGTTGACCTCTTGGGTGGAGATGCCCATCGCTTCGCCAACCTCATGCTCGCTCGCGGGGCGGCCAGTCTGCCGCTCAAGCCGCTGCTGGGTCTTTTCAAGGTTGCGCAGC
>FTBF01000179.1_pt1 | contig 9959 bp, 4 predicted proteins | sample 1639301 | NCBI WGS metagenome assembly FTBF01 (sample SAMEA3914864, study PRJEB12502) | metagenome | biome: forest; material: soil | place: USA | collected 2012-03-12 | depth 0.3 m
ACGGCGGGATTCCACCACGGATCGTAATGGATGACCGTATCTGCGGCAGTCAGATTCAGCCCGGTGCCGCCGGCGCGGAGGGAGATGAGGAAGAGCGGCACTTCCCCGGCTTGGAACTGACGAACCGGCGTCTCGCGGTCTTCGGTATCGCCGCTGATGCGGACCCACTTGATCTTGGCTTTGACGAGTTCGGCCTCGATCAGATCCAGCATCGAGGTGAACTGGGAGAACAGCAATACGCGCCGTCCCTCGGCAAGGAGTTCGACAAGAAGCTCCATGAGCCTTTCAAGCTTGGCCGACCCTTCGACGTTCTGCGCCGACTCGAGCTTGATCAATCGGGGGTCGCAGCAAGCCTGGCGCAGTTTTAGCAGCGCGCTCAGAATCTCGATCCGGCTTCGGTCGAACCCCTTGGCTTTCAGCAGGCTTCGCACCCGGTCGTCCATGGAGAGGCGAAGGCTTTCGTACAGGTCGCGCTGCTCTCCCGTGAGCTCGACGCGCTCCACCACCGTCGTCTTCTCCGGTAGCTCCGTCGCGACAAGGTCCTTCGTACGGCGCAATACGAATGGACGGATTCGCCGCGAGAGCCGTTGGCCGGCCTCTTCGTCGCCCCTTCCCTCGATCGGTACCTTGAAACTCTTCCGGAATGCCGTGATGCCCCCGAGGAAGCCGGGCATCGCAAAGTTGAAGAGCGACCAAAGCTCCTCCAACCGGTTCTCTACCGGCGTGCCGCTCAGACAGACACGATGCCGGCCGTTCAATTCCGAAGCCGCCTTAGCTACGGCGGAACTAGGATTCTTGATATTCTGCGCCTCGTCCAGCACGATGATGTGGAACTCGTGCTTCTTCCACTCCTCGCGGTCCCGCGCAAGAATCGGATAGCTCGTGACGATCAGATCGTGCCCTTTGATCTCCGCAAAGAGGTCCTTTCGGTCTGCCCCCCGTAGGACCAAGGTTCGAAGGGAGGGGGCGAACTTCGCCGCCTCCGCGCGCCAGTTCGGAAGCGTACTGGTAGGCGCTACGATCAAGACCGGGCGATCTAACCGACCTGCCTCCTGTTCCACGAGGATGTGGGCCAAGGTCTGGATCGTTTTGCCCAGTCCCATGTCGTCGGCGAGGATGCCGCCGAAGTCAAACTCCCGGAGGAACTGGAGCCAGGAGAGTCCTTGCCGTTGGTAAGGACGGAGGTCGCCCTTGAGCGAACGGGGCGGCGGAACGTCTTTGAGCCCTTCGAAGTCGGAGAGCCGCCCGCTCATCGCCAGCAACCATTCCGGGGCGGTCCACTCCAGACCGGCCTGGTCGAGAAGGGCCAACTCGCCCGCCTGGCCGCGCAGCATCCGCAGTTCGTTCGACCATTCCGAGGGCTTGCCGAAGAGCTCGCTGAGGGTTTTCAGTAGCGGACGGAGCCGGGCTCCCGGAAGGGCGAGGATCTTACCGCTCGGAAGTTCATAAAAGATCTCGGCGTCGTCCGCCAGGGTGTCCAGCCTCTTTCCGTGCGCTCCACTCAGAGCGTGGAGAAGGATCGGCAGCAGGGGAATCTGCTCGCCGTCCACGATCATTCCAAGATCCAGAGCGAACCAATCCGCTCCCGTTTCCCGAATGTCGATATGCCAATCTGTCGGTTCGGAGATCTGGACGTCCCCCTCGATCTCGACCTTCCAACCCTGCTCGATCAAGGAGGGGACAATCGTACGGATGAACCGGTAGAACGGAAGTCGGTAGGAGTCCGGACGGGCGTCGGATTCCGGGCGGAACAGGTAGTCCTCGCCGTAACCCTTAGGCAGCTTCCAAGTGTGCGCGTTCCGGGCAGGCATCCAACCCCCTTCCAGCAGCGGCGTCGAAGCCCGGCCCTCGAGCCCTTGGCGTCGGGGCATGACAACCACGCCTCCCTCTTGAAGCTTACGAACCTCCGAGCCAACCACGTTCTGGCGTACCTCCACACCGTCGTAGTCAAAAAGGAGCTTCGCTACCGGCAGCAGATGCTCCTTGTCCTTCACTGGAAGCCGCCATGCTTGCGGGCTGATGATGGTGCAGGGCCGAAGGGCGATCTGGAGAATCGGGGCGGGGCGTACCTGACGGTACTCCACCCACCGCTCCTTCGGAAGTAGATCGGGCCGATCGGGGAGCAGCCGGGTCAGGGTCTCACGGACCGCCTGCACGGACTCCGGCCGGAGGGCCGGCGCCTGAATCAGCGTGCCGATAAGGTTAGCGGGAAGATCGACCGAGAGCTCTCCGCAAAGCGCGGACTCTTGGTCGATGTACCAGGGCGGGATGGTCCCGATGGGGAGCAGGTCTTCGGTGGTGAGCCGAAGGATCTGACTGCCGTCAGGAGACTCCACCCAGGCGAAATCGGCGCGGCGGTTCGGCCCAAGCTTGAGCAACGGGGCATTGACGTCCACCCAAGCCACCCGACCGGTGGCCAAGATCTCCGGCATAAGCCGCGCCCCGTCAGTTCCGACGATGCGGAATTTCGATTCGCCGCCGGTTCTTGCAAGGCTTCGCGAGATAGAGCCTATGAGACGGGCATCGACGGGCAAAACGTGGGGCGGCCACGAGTTGGAGTAGATGCCGTTCAGCGCCAGCCGGGTTGGCTTACCGAACCCACCAGCGGCAAGCGCCCGCGTGGTGACGATCTCAAGCGTCACACCTTTATCGTCCGGCAGCAGCAGATAAAAGACCCGCTGGTTCATCCCTGCGGGATAGTCGTTGGCCCCGGCGAACTGCTCCTCCACCGACTTAAGCCAGCCCACGACCTGAAGATCCAGTTTCGGGGGAGGCGTCTCCACGACTTCGTCCTCGCCCATGAGGTTCATCAGTACGGCGGCGACATGCTTGCAGTTTTCGCCTACCGGGCAGGTGCATAGTCCATCAATGATGGTCGGTGTAACGGTGATCCGCTGGACGTAAGGCTTCCACTCGGAACCTTTGACGGTGCCCCGAATCGTGCCGCTGGGCTCGACGTAAGCCTCGAGGACCCTTCCCTTCCGGACGTATTCGGAAGCACGCTCAAGCGTCGTCGATCCAAACGACCGGCTAAGCCTCGCCTCGTCGATAGGGATCATGCGAACGTTCAGTTTACTTGAGGCACTGTGGCCGTCCACTCAAACGCCAGTATCTCGGACCTAACCGCCCGGTTTAGCACAAAAGTCTTGACTCCCGGAAAGCGGCTGGGCAGGTAGTTGCGGTACTCGTGCTGGGCACGCATCGGGTGGTGGCGAAGCATCGTCCGCCAGCGTGGGTCGTCGACCAAGTCGCGAAGGGCGCGTCGGAACCGAGGTTTGCCGAGAGCGGCAAAGGTGGTACGGATCTTGTCGCTAAGAACCTTCCCGGCCGCTTTCGGCTGAAAGGGTGAAACAACCATGTCGATCAGGAGAAGCCGCCCACCCGGGCGGAGGACCCGCTTGATCTCCGCCACCATCGGATCCCAGTCGAGGTACCGCCAGGCGAGGACGCAGAGAACGATGTCGACCGAGGCATCCTCCAACGGCACAATCGGCCCGTCGATCTGGGCAAACCGCAGGTTCGCCTCGGCCCTTCGCTCAGCCCTCTGGAGCATAGGAAGAGATGTGTCGACGCCTACTCCCGATTCGATGAGCGAAGCCAGAGCGGCCAGCACAGCGCCGTTGCCACATCCGATGTCGAGCACTTTGGCTCCTTCGGGAATGCGGGCCGAGATCCAGCGCCACTCGTCCTCCCGCACCCGAAAATCCTCAAAGACCGCGTCGTACAGTTCCGCCACGTCGTCGTACCCACGGTCCTCGTCCGCCACCGGTTCAAAACGGTCCATCGGAAGAACTCTGCCTTTGCCAAGTCGCTTTTTCGCCGCGCCAAAGATGCCCATGCCTTTGAAACCCGGTACCGAGACCACATGGACTGCCCCACCGCCAAGCGGCCGATAGACCGTGGGATCGGAAGAGAACGTCGTGTACGAACGATGTCCATGCGTGACGACCCCGTAACGCCGGGCAAAGTAGGGCGCAAACCAGCGAGCCGATCGGCAACAGTGAAAATAGGCCTGCGCCCCAGGAGCAAACGGAATATCCAGGGCCGCCCACTCGGCGCGGCTCATTTGTTCGGGAAAAGCCGTAGTTCCAAACATCGGCCCGTAAAGCCCGCTGTGCCCGACGAAATGAAGCTCTTGAATTGGGCCTTCGGCAATTGCTTTGAGAAACTCCCGCTTCGACTCGATCCGCACCGCCTGGCCGCCCAGACGAGCCGCCATCTGGATAGCCGCCCGCTCCATCTCCGCCCCGCCGAGGCGGTATTTCGTGGTGTAGAGAACGAGGATCATCGGGCTAAGGGTTAGGGTGGGTTATGCGTTCCGGGGCGCAGACGACGCCAAAAGCGGCAAAAGCCGCTTGGGCCATCTGGGTCGGATCTCCGGTGGTTAAGAAGGCCGTCGACCCGACACGGTCGGTTGCAAAGGGTAGATGGGGCGCAAGCTGGGACCAGACAACCGTGGCGGGGTCGATAAGTTCGACGTTCGGGAGACGACGGCGAATCGGCTCTTGTAAAGCGATGTAGTGCGTGCAGGCCAACACGAGTCGGCCGACGCCTCTTAAGGGACGCAGGATGGCATCCAGGGCGGCTTCCGTCTCGGAGGAATTGGCCTTTCCGTCTTCGATCAAACCGGAAAGGGGCTGTGCGATTCGGTTACGCACCGTCCATCCTGCGGCACGCAAAGGGCGGGCGTAGGCGCCGGAGACAATCGTTCGGCGGCCACCGATAACCCCGATTGGCCCCCTTCCCGACCCGATTTCAGAGAGGGTCCCCTTGATCATGCCGGTCGCTCGAACTCCCTCGACCGCGGCAAGATCCAGAACGGTGCTCGCGGCATTACAGGCAACCACGACCTCGCCCACCTCTCTGTCGCGGAACTCCTCGAACACCATCCGGAGCCGCTCGGCCAGCACCGCGCGCGGCAGTTTGCCATAGCCGGGAACGCCCTGGTCGCCCAGATAAATCACGTCGAGATCGGGCCGGGCTTCCCTAAGCAGGCGATAAAATCCTAAGCCGCCGATTCCCCAATCGCAGACACCTAGTTTCACCCCAAAAGATTATATGGCGTAACCTATCAACTTGGGAAAGGGGCGGTATCTGAAGTCGGCGGAGCGAGCCTGCGCACGCAAGTCGCGATTCGAGACCGCTGCCTCGGCCGAAGCATTCGTCGAAGGTCGTTATCGCTCCTATCGTTGCGTTGTCTGCGGCGGATATCACCTCACGAGCGGACGGGGCGAACGAGCCGAGCCACCGGCTCCGCCCAAGAAGGAGCCGCCGGGGCCGAAATTGGGAGACCTGGATTGGAGTGCCGTCTTGAATCCCCAACCCAAAAAACCCAAGCTACCGCCAAAAGAGGCGCGGCCTCATCATCCGGTCAAGCAAGAGAAACCGGCCGAGCCGACGAGGAGGGGAGCCGTAGCGGGACCACTTAGAAAGGACGGGCGGGTACATCTCGTCGTGGGGGGCAGGCTGGTGAAGTCGGCCGTGGTGGATCGGAACCTCAGACTCGCAATCCATTCAGGCTCCGAAGTTGAGTTAGGCCCGAACAACGAGGTGATCCGAGTATTGTGAGGAGCGTTCCATGGCAATTCTGACCTGCACGCTCTGCGGCAAAACCTACCCGGCCGATCGGCTCCAGACAACCTGCTCAGACGACGGGCGGCCACTGCGTGTCGACCTCGACCTGTCGTCGCAGACTCTTGACCGTGCAGCCCTGAAGGATCGGGAACCCAACATGTGGCGGTACCGGGAAGTGCTCCCGCCGTGCAAGCCGGTCTCTCTGGGCGAGGGGTTCACCCCGCTCTACCATGTTCCCAAACTGGGAGAGCGATGGTATCTCAAAGACGAAGGCTTGAATCCAACCGGAAGTTTTAAGGCCCGAGGGATGAGCGCGGCGGTCTCCATGGCCAAACACCTTGGCGCAACTAAATTGGCCGTCCCGAGCGCCGGAAATGCCGGAGGCGCGATGGCCGCGTACGCGGCAAAAGCCGGACTCGAGGCCCACGTCTTCATGCCCCTCGATACGCCAAAGGCCTGTATCATCGAGGCCCAGACTCACGGTGCCGACGTCCGCCTGATCGACGGCCTGATCAACGATTGCGGGGCAGAGATCGCGCGGCTCAAAGACTCCGAAGGCTGGTTCGACATGAGCACCCTTAAGGAGCCCTACCGAGTGGAGGGTAAGAAGACCATGGGATACGAACTGGCCGAGCAGATGGAGTGGCGCCTCCCCGACGTCATCGTCTATCCCACCGGCGGAGGCACCGGTCTGGTCGGTATGGCCAAAGCGTTCGACGAGATGGAGCGAATGGGCTGGATCGGCCCCGAGCGCCCCCGCTTCGTTTCCGTCCAGGCCGCTGGCTGCGCCCCGATCGTGACCGCCTTCCAAAAGGGAGAACGGTTTGCCGAACTCTTCCCCAACGCGCACACGGCCGCCTCCGGTCTACGGGTCCCACGGGCGGTCGGGGACTTCATCATGCTGGATCTCCTGCGAGACACCGAAGGAACCGCCCTTACGGTTGAAGACGCCGAGATGATTGCCGCCGCCCGGCGCATCGCTCGCTTAACCGGCGTCTGGGCGGCGCCTGAAGGAGGCGCCGTTCTCGCAGCAGCGGACCAACTCCGCGAGTCCGGCTGGATTCAAGCGGAGGATACGGTGGTGTTGTTTAACACCGGGACAGGAGTGAAGTATCTGGAAGCATTCGAAGCCTTCCCGGAACAGTAGGCAAAAGCTCATTCTGCCCGGCTCCCTTTTTAGGTACCAAATCCTTGTCGATTCATACGCATTACGGGGTTACCATGCTCCGTGAGATGGAATAGGGTTTTCACACGATGCCATCCGCAGAGTACGGAAGGCCTGGTTCCTAGCCATGAAGACTGCTTTCCTGCCTCCCTCTCCGCGTGGCCGCCGACTTGCGGAAGTGGGGACGCCCCCAAAGAAACTTACCCTTGACCGCGGTTTTCTTTTCACCGCATTGTGCATCGGCGCATACTTGGCGTGGCTGATTTTCGGCCATGCCAGTGCGGCGACGAACAAGACGGTTTCGGATGTGGTGAGCATCCTTCTTCCCTTCACGGGCTTTGTCTGGAGCCTGAAGGGGGCACGAGGACCAGGTTCGCCCGGCACCATATCGGCAAATTTGCTCTGCGTTAGCCTTTTCTTGTACGGCTGCGGGGCAACGATGTACACCTACTACGATCTCGTGTTGCACAAGCAGCCGTTCCCCTCATGGGCAGACGCCGGCTATCTCCTCAACAACGTCGCGGTCCTGGCGGCAATCGTCCTGCTACCGCATCGTCCCGTTCCGGGGATTCTGCGGATTCGGGTCTTGCTCGATAGTCTAATGGTTCTGGCTGCGCTGGTGACGTTTAGCTGGTTTTTCGCGCTCGGCCCAACGGTACTGGCGGGCGACCAGACTCTGGTCGGCAAGGTACTGGGCGCGAGTTACCCAATCATGGACCTAGCCATGATGTTCTGCATGGCCGTACTGGCCGGGATCAGCCAAGAGCCAGGGCTACGCAGAGCGCGAAATCTGATATGCGTCAGCGTACTTGCCTATGTGGTTGCGGATTCGGCTTACCTCTACCTGAGCCTGAAGGGCACCTACGAAACCGGACAGCCGCTCGACGCGGGATGGTTTGTTGCCAATCTCCTCTTCGCCCAGGCCGCGATCACGCTCCGAGGGCTGAAGCCGGGGGTTGTTTCCACACCTTCGGTCAAGCTACGCGGATTGGACGCCGGGGCACGAAGCCCGTCGTTCTGGCGCATGCTCCTTCCCTATTCGCTCGTCCCCGCCGTGGCCGCTCTCGACCTGTATATTTGGCATGAAAAAGTGTCCGGTGGATTGGCGGCCGGCGTCTACATCGGCTCCGGCATTCTCCTGTCCCTTATTTTGGCCCGGCAAATCTTCGCGATCGCAGAAAATACGCGGCTCAACCGATTCCTGCAGGACGCCTATCGGGAGTTGGAAGCGTTGGCGACGACGGACGGGATGACGGGCCTGTGGAACCACCGGACCTTTCATGAGCAGTTCCTGGAGGAGTTGGCCGCGTCGAAGGAAGCAGGCACCCCTCTTGCACTGCTCCTCATGGACGTAGACCGGTTCAAGTCATACAACGACTCCTTTGGGCATCCTGCGGGAGATGAAGCGCTCCGGATGGTCGGTCGAATTCTTAAAGCTGGCATGAGGCAGGAAGACCTCCCGGCCCGTTATGGAGGCGAAGAGTTCGCGGCAATCCTTCCCGCAACCAACGCGGCGCAGGCGATGGAGATTGCCGAACGAATCCGAAAGGCTTGCGAGGCCGAAGACTTCCCTTGCCGACCGGTTACTTTGAGCATAGGGGTTGTGGTGAGCGACGGTCGGGATGCCGACGCCTTGATCGAGCGTGCCGACCAGGCGCTTTACGCGGCCAAGCGAAACGGGCGCAATCAGGTCGTCCTCGACGGCTTCTTGCCCTTCGCCCTGCCAGACCTTGAATATACGAAAACGGCCTAAAACGGGGATCGCGCGGGCAGCCGGGCATTGTTGCCCTTGCGTCGTCTTTTCTATAGGCCACGAAACCAATCCGCAACCACTAATCGCAAAAGTCTATAAACCTCTTGGGAAGGTGCCGATACCTAAGATGGTCCACCGATGCGCTACCAAAAACCCCATCTCGCCGCCGGAGTACTCCCGCTCGGAGTGCTCGGTTTTGTTGGGCTACATTGGGGAATGCCGTTGGCCGATCTTGCCGTGGCGGGTTCCGGCCTCCTAGCCATCGGATCGCTCATCGGGATGGCGAGGCTGATGCGCCAAAACCGAAGAGCTCTGACCGCCGCCCTAATGGCGGAAGTAGCGGCTCGCGAAAGCCAGGAGTTACTCGCCGACGCCGCTGGCGTCTGTTTCGATCTCTTTTCCGTCTACTCCCCCGTCTTCGATGAAAACGGAACGATCGTCGATCTGCGCTTCGAATTCGCGAACGATCGGGTCTCGTGTGCCTTTAACGGACAGCCCCAAGCGCTTGTCGGGAGGACCCTCCTCTCCGTGACGGACAGTGACTTCGCCCAATTTCTGGTGAACAAGCTGGCCCAAGTTTTTACCAGCGGTGTCCCGTACGACGTCGAATACTTCTCCCAAATCCATGACGCCAAGGGGCGCTGGATGCGGGTCCATGCAGAGCGGTCCGGTGAGCGAATCGCGGTTGCCGGACACGACGTGCACGAGCGCCGGATCGCGCAAGACGCGCTAGCCGAATCGAAAGAGATGCTGATGACAAGCCTGGGCGCAATCCAGGTGGGCGTCATGTTGGTTGGAGCGGATGGTTCAGTTCTCAATACCAATGCGGCGGCGATCTCCATCCACGAACGCGAAATGCGGTCGATCCATAGCCAAGAAGAGCCTCCCACCTTCCAGATCTTTCATCCGTGGGGAGAGCAGCTCGACCCCTCCGAGCGGCCAGTGGAGCGATCCCTTCGTGGCGAGAGCGTCCACGGGATGGAGATGCTTCTCCGTTGGCCCGATGGCCGCGAGCGATGGATACGCGCGAACGCCGAACCCCTGTGGCGTCCGGGACAGGAGCTTCCGCACGCCACCGTCTGTAGCTTCCAGGACGTCACCGTCGAAATCGACCAACGTCGCCAACTAGACGCGAAGCTCCAAGAGATTGCCGAGACGAACATCGAGATCGAAGCCCAACGCTTTGCGCTTGAGCGAGCAAACGAGAAACTCTCTCGCCTCGCCACGACCGATGGCTTGACGGGCCTCCCCAATCACCGGACTTTCCAGGAACGGCTGGAAGCGGAAATCGAGCGCGCGATCGAAACCGGCTCGCCTCTCTCGGTGGCCCTCATCGATGTCGACCTCTTCAAAGTCTTTAACGACGACTTTGGCCATCAAGCCGGAGACGCCGTTCTGCGTTGTGTCGCCACCGCGCTGGAGTCCGCCGGCCCAGGCTTTGTCGCCCGCTACGGCGGGGAGGAATTC
>FTBF01000177.1_pt1 | contig 9905 bp, 10 predicted proteins | sample 1639301 | NCBI WGS metagenome assembly FTBF01 (sample SAMEA3914864, study PRJEB12502) | metagenome | biome: forest; material: soil | place: USA | collected 2012-03-12 | depth 0.3 m
CGGCGAGATCATCGGTGGCTCCCAACGCGAAGAGCGTCTCGACCATCTCGAAGCCCGCATTCGCGAAATGGGCCTGCCGCTAGAGCCCTACTGGTGGTACCTCGACCTCCGCCGCTACGGCTCCGCCCCCCACGCCGGCTTCGGCCTAGGCTTCGAGCGGCTTCTGATGTACGTCACCGGTATGAAAAACATCCGCGACGTCATCCCCTTCCACCGAACGCCAGGCCACGCGGAGTTTTAGTGGCCCGCTACGAGACCGGCCTGGGAGACGAATTCGAACCCGGCACGGAGAAGGTTCTCTCCACCTACTTTGCGGCCTTAAGTCGAGGATATGTTAACGACTATGGTCCGTAACGAAGTTGGTTGCGGAAGCCCTTCGTCGAGGAGCGCGCAGAGACGTTCGGGGGTGATTTCGATTCCCTCGCAAAGGCTGGAATCCGAGACCGCTTTTAGAACGACCTCAAGCCGAGCCACCTTGGACCCAACATATGGATTGGTCTCCGTGACTTTAGGCACATCCCATTCTACGTCGCAAAGCCCTGGCGGGTAACCTGAATGCCCGAGCGTGAACGAATCGCCTACCACCGAACGGAAACGCTTTAGCCTAATTCCTCGCTTCGATTCTCGTCTTAGCGCCGAACTGAAGTCTCAAAAGCAGAGCATCGTCAAGGGACTTCTCTGTGTACTCGCGACTTCGCTCCTCACCACCGCGACCATTCCACTTCTTGGTAAGAGCGTCAGCGCCATCCAAGATGCGGCTCCCGTCTCGCTAACCAAGCGTGAGGCCGCGGAGAAAGCGGAGAGCGAGGCGAAAAGCCGAGTCAAAGAGCTTTCCGAAAAGATTGGAATCACGAGCGACGCGGATCGTTCTCTCGCTGAGAAGGCCCTTACCGTTGTCGCGGCGGCGGAGCCCGATAACAAGCTGGAGAGTGAAACGCAGGCTCTGTCCAAAGCATTGGGGCGAGATCCTGAAGCCATCCGGCAAGCCCTGGCCGACACCCATAAGGTGAGGGGCGACCTGGGGGCGGTAAACCGACTTGGCCTCTATGCGCTGCTGATTGTCGGCATGTTTGGGCTGAAATATGTCTTCACCCGGGGGCAGACCTACTACCTAAGCCGAGCCGCGGCGAGGCTCTCCTCGGACTTGCGGATTCGGCTCTTTGCGAAGCTTCAGCGTCTGCCCGTTTCGTACTTCGGAAAGAAGCGAGCCGGGGCGATTCAAAGCGTTCTGACGAGCGACGTTAACGTCTACCAATCTGCGGTAACCATCGTCAGAGATTCGATCGATGGCCCCATTAAAGCCGTCGGCGCCTTCTGCACCATTGTCTGGATCCAGTGGCAGCTTTCCTTGGTGGCGCTGCTGTTCCTGCCCCTGATGGCGACGGTGATCCATCGGAACGGCCGCCGGGTTAAGTCGGCGCAACGGACGGTTCAAGATGACTTGGCGACGATTGCCGCCACCACGGCCGAAACCCTCCAAGGCGTTCGGGTCATTCGTGCTTTTGCGGCCGAAGACCGGATTCAAGACTTATATTCCGGCCTTGTAGAGCAGGGCTACCGAAGTCAAATCTCCGCCGCCAAACTCCAAGCACGCCTTCGTCCCCTGGTCGAGCTCTTAGGTGCTGGGGCGTTGGCGATGGTCCTGTATGTCTGCGGATGGCTCAGCTATTTGGGCGAAATGAAGCTTGGGCAGATCGCCGCGCTTATTTACGCACTCGACGTTATCAACCAAGGAGTCCGTAACTTGAGCTCGGTAGCGAGCACGTATAGCCAAGTTCAAGCGGCAAGCGACCGAATCTACCGCGAAATCCTCGATGAGCCAGAGCCGCAGGACGACGCGCTTGGCGCGACTCTACCGAGTCCTACCGGACGGATCGAATTTCGGGATGTGACGTTCAGTTACCCTGACGGAACTGAGGCGCTAAGCCATGTCAGCTTTACGCTGGAGCCGGGGACTTCACTCGCTCTGGTTGGTCCCAGTGGTGCGGGAAAAAGCACCATTGCGGATCTCCTACTACGCTTTTACGATCCGACTGGCGGGCAGATCCTGTTCGACGGCGTCGACTTGCGCGAGTTAGACACGAAGTGGCTGCGCAATCAAATCGGGGTCGTTCCTCAGCAAACGTTCCTTTTCGCCGGAACCATCGCCGAGAATATTCGCCTCGGAGCTCCCGAAGCCAGCGAGGAGGCTTTGAAGAGGGCCGCGCGGCAGGCTCATGTTGAGGAGTTTGTTTCCTCTCTCCCCGCCGCCTATGATTCGCCATTAGGCGAAGGTGGGGCCGGTCTTTCCGGTGGCCAACGGCAACGCGTTGCCATCGCCCGCGCTCTCGTACGCGAACCCGCCCTCCTTCTCCTCGACGAGGCCACCAGTGCCCTCGACGCGGAAAGCGAGCGGGCGGTCACCGAGGCGCTCGATGAGGTGATGCAACAGCGGACGACCCTGTTCATCGCCCACCGCCTCACCACCGCCGCCCGGGCGGACCGCATCCTTGTCATGTCGCGCGGCGAAGCCATCGAGTCGGGAAGCCATGCGGAGCTCATCGAGAAGGGCGGCGCTTACGCTGGCCTCTTCAAGGCCTTCAGCGGCGGAGTGCTCTAGTGGCCTTGCTTGGAGTGAAAGCCCTGACCTGCGGCCACTCTTCGCCGGTCCTTACCGGCGTCGAATTTACCGTGGAGGCCGGGGAGACCGTAGTGCTGCTCGGACCGAACGGCAGCGGGAAATCGACCCTCCTGAACACGTTGGCCGGACTGCTCCGCCCGCTGGGTGGAGCGATTCACCTCGGAGACGATGAACTCGCTAACCTGAAGCCCCGCGAGGTCGCCCGCCGAATCGCATCCGTCCCGCAGGAAGAGGCCGTTCCGTTTGCCTTCACCATCCGCCAACTCGTCGCCATGGGCCGTCTCGCCCAAAGCAGCGGCCTTTTGGATACCACGGAGGATCATGAAGCGGCGGAAGAGGCCATGCGGCGCGCCGATTGCTTTCATTTGGCCGAGCGGATTGCCGGAGAGACCAGTGGCGGCGAAAGGCAAAGAGCCCTCATTGCCCGTGCCCTCGCCCAAGACGCGCCGCTGCTGCTAATGGACGAACCGACCTCTCACCTGGATGCTCCCCACCAGGCCTGGATCGTGAGGCTCGTTCGAACGCTGGCAAGCGAGGGCCGTTCGGTGGTCGTTGCGTTGCACGATCTCAACCTGGCCTCGGCCATCTCGAAAAGAGCGGTCCTGCTTTCCGGAGGTGGGATTACGATGGACGACACGACCGAAGCCGTCCTGGCGAGCGATCGGCTCGACCAAGCTTTTGGCACGGAGTTTGACCGGCTAACGACAAGCGGGGGACGACCGGTGGTCGTCCCCCGCTTGGACTAAATCTCGATCGAGCTTCTTACTTCTCGTTCGCCATCGCGCTGTCTTTGTCGTACCAGTGGGCCGACGTGGACGAAGTGTTGGGCTTCGGCTTCTCCGGCTTACCCATGGGTCGCGCGGGGTTAAGAACCATCGGACCAGTGCTTCCAGGAGGCCCCATTCTTCCCGGACCACCTTCTCCGCCAGGGCCACCGGCGGGGGGACCCCCGGCAGGAGCCCCAAGAGCTGCCTTGACGCCGCTCGCCACACTCGCCTGCGCTTCCGGCGCACGCGGTGTTCCAACCGCCTTAGCATCCGAGATCTCCGGGGGAGGCGGCTGGGCACCGGCTCCACCGGTTTTGCTTGAGGCAAATTGAAGGCCGAATGCCACCGAGATCATTACTGCCAGGGTGGTTAAAAGGACGATGGGCGACTTGCGCTTTTTCATTGGAAGATTGCTCCTGAGACCCTTAACGCCGGGAAGCGGTCAAACATTCCCAACTATCGTTGATCCAGCGGTACGTACGGCAAATTAACCGGCCCCTCGTAAATCGCCTTCGGACGGATCAGGCGGTTATTGTCAAGCTGCTCAATCGCGTGAGCGGTGTAGCCGGCCACCCGGGCGGTGACGAAAATCGGGGTGTAGATCTCCATCGGAATGCCCAGAAGGTAGTAGGCGTAGGCGGCGGGGAAGTCGACATTGGGATGAAGATTCTTCCGCTCCAACATCGTTTTCTCAAGGATGTCCGCAATCTTTCCAAACTCCGGCTTGCCTTTCTCTTCGCCAAGGGCCTTGGCCAACCGGGTGAGATAGATTGCGCGCGAGTCGCCTTTCTTGTACTCGCGGTGGCCGAAGCCCATGATTTTCTTCTTCGTGGCGAGAGCGTCGTCGATCCACGCCTGAGCCTTCTCGGGCGATTCGATCTCGAGAAGCATCTTCATCGCCTCTTCGTTCGCGCCGCCGTGCAATGGCCCACGGAGAGTCGAGATACCGGTAACCACGCCGCTGTAAAGGTCGGAAAGAGTGGCGACGCAGACGCGGCAAGCAAAGGTGGAGGCGTTGAACGTGTGCTCGGCGTAAAGCGTGAGCGAGGCATCGAACAACTCCGCCGTCTTCGGATCGGGATCTTCGCCGCGCATCAAGTAGAGGAAGTTCTCGGCCGTCGAGTGCTCCGGCTTCGGTTCCAACGGCTCCAGACCGTTATGGATCCGGTACCCGTTGGCCACCATCGTGCCCGCCTTGGCGACGATGCGCTCCGCCTTGCGGACGTTGGCATCGTGATCGGTACTCGGCGCGTCGTAGTCGGGATCGTAAGGGGCGAGAACGGAGAACGCGGTTCGGATGAGGTCCATCCCGTGGGCGTTCTTCGGCATCGCGCGAATCGCGTCATAGACTCCTTTCGGAACCTGGCGCTCCGCGCCAAGCCGCTGGCGGAAGGCCGAAAGCTCTTCGCGGTTCGGAAGTTTTCCGTGGAGAAGAAGGAAGGCCGTCTCTTCGTAGGACCCTTGCTCCGCCAGATCGTGAACGTCGTAGCCGCGGTACTGCAGGCTGCTTCGGTCACTATCGATTTCGCTGATCTTAGAGACGCCCGCCGGGACGCCCTCGAGGCCTGGAGAATAGGGGTACTGCGGGGCGGTCTCGCTCATTGGTCTTCGTCGGTCCTTACGCCTTTGGAGTCTACCAGTTAGGCGTCCCAGAGTTCGGATAGGGACGATTGCGGCTCTTCCAGCATCTTCAACAGAAGCGGCCATCGGTCTTCGATGAAGCTTCGCCTCACCGGTATCTCGGAAACAATATGCCGGGCAAGCCCTCGGTCGACCGGATGAACAAGGTCCGAAGCGAGCGTTGCCAATTCAATCAACCGCTCGGGACTAAGGCTATCCGCGAGCCCGACGGTGTTCGACGGGTGCCAGCCTCTTCCAAAGGCGAACCCAGGCTCTTCCCAAAGACAAGGAGGTCCGCCGCCCAACTGCGGAGTCCATGCGGGGAACAGAGGGTTCTCGGTCGTTCGATAGAAGACGCAGCTCGCGAACTGCATCATGGCCGTCGCCGGCCCCACCGTTTCGAGTCGGCTCCAGGCCGCCATAAGGTGCCTGATCGACCCAGGAACGAGGGCCGCCGTCCCAAGCATCTCGACCCACTGATAGACGACGTTGCTAGCGGCCCGATCGGGTGGTGCGAGCCACTCCAGACGCTCGAAGCGATCCAACACCGATTCGGCCAAGTATTCGGCAACCGGCAACATTTGTTCGAGCGGAATCGCAACTGGAAGACATCGGACCAGAGCGAGGGGGACCAGCTCGCCAAAGTGATTTTCTCCGATCGTCTCTTCCCAGCGGGTCAGGATCTCCGGAAGAACGTAACCAAACAGGTCTGGCTGAAACGGCTTCCCGTAAATCGCCGCCTCAATGTAGCCGTCCCAGTCCCGAACGGCCGGACGACCATCTCGGATGCGCCGAATGGTCTCTTCGTCCGCGTCATACGAATCTTGGGTGAGGATTTCGGGACGCGGAAAACCGAGCGCGGTTCTTAACCGATCCGCGCGCGACTCAGCCCGCACCCTCGGACCACCTTTGCTCCGCGTTGTCGTACTCCGAGTACTCGATCCGTTCGTACAACTCCTTCCGCGTTCGCATCCGTTCGAGAAGCCCCGCCTGCGTTCCCGAGCCCAACAACTCCGCGTATCCGTCGTCCAACGCCTTCAGCATCAGCCGGAACCCGGTCATGGGAAAAATCACCATCTGATAGCCCAACTCGTTGAACCGCGAAGCCGGAATCAGCGGCGTCTTGCCGAACTCCGTCATATTCGCGAGCAGCGGGACATCGGGCAAGGCCGCCCGAAATGCCGCGAACTCTTCCTCGCTCGCCAAACCCTCGGGGAAAACCGCATCGGCGCCGCAGTCGACATACTGCTTTGCTCGTTCAATCCCGGCGTCAAGCCCCTCCACCCCGCGGGCATCCGTACGGGCGCAGATCACAAACTCCGAATCCCGCTTCGCCTCAACCGCCGCCCGAAGCTTCGCCGTCATCTCTTCCACCGGAACGAGAGATTTGCCGTCCAGATGCCCGCACCGCTTCGGATGCATTTGATCTTCCAAATGGATGCCCGCAAGCCCCGCCCTTTCCATCTCCTGTACCGTCCGGAAGGTGTTCCACGCCCCGCCAAAACCGGTATCGGCATCGCTCAAGACCGGCAGGCCGGTCACCGCGCAGACCGCCGCGGCCGTCTGCGCAAACTCGTTCAATGTCGCCAGTGCGATGTCCGGCACGCCAAAGCGTGAATTGGTTAGCCCAGCCCCGGTGAGATAAAGCGCGGCCGCCCCGGCTCCCTTGGCCGACACCGCGGAGATCCCGTCATAGACCCCAGGCATAACAACGGCCCCGTCCCTCCACAGGTCGCGCAAGGCGCGTCCGGGAGAGGCGAGACCGTGTTGAAGCATGAGTCGAGGTTACCCTTCGACTCATGCGAACTTAGGCGCGTTTGCGGCGCTTCAGCAGGCCCAAGGCGCCAAGCCCAAGCACCGCCACCGATGCCGGCTCTGGTACCACGTTCACGCTCTGGTTCACTTGGGCAAGCGTCGCAAAGTCTGCGGCGGCCGAAGTGTTAAACGCGGTCAAGACGAAACTCTTCTTAACCCGGATGCTCGTTGCAGATCCGGAAAGAGCGATCGTGACCGGGTCAAGCGTGCCCGTTAGCGCCGTCGACTGCGTAACGCCGCCAAGGTATCCGACTTCGTTGCCGCCCGCATCCAGCGCAAAGACATCTTCTTTGAACTGAATCAAACCGGAGCCGCCGACAAACCCCTGCGAGAGGCTGGAGGCGCTTCCGAAGATAGACGTCACGGGCAAGGTACTCGTGGCATCGTAGGCAATCGCGATAGTCAAGACCGGCGAAGCCTGCCCAATAACCACGCCCTCGGCAACCGTAGCGTTGCCTGGCTGCCAGGAGAGAGAGTTGTTATTGATGGTGAGGCTCGTGTTAAAGCCGGCCACAACAGCCCCCGGGCCGTAGTGGAAGTTACTAAACGTGACGGTAGCCTGAGAGGCCGCCACGAGGGCCGCGAACGCGGCCCCGATGAGGATTCGATAATGGGTCATGGGATCTACCTGAGGTAATTCTCTCCGGCCACTGTGCCGAGAAGTTCTGAACGGTCAGTCGGGAAGGGCTTCCCGAAAGTTGGCGAGAGTTTTTCGTTCGCCTAACTTAGGCGCGCGAAAGCGAATTCGCCGACCGTCGTCGGCGAATGAGGCCCAGTGCTCCAAGCCCAAGAGCCGCCATCGATGCCGGCTCCGGAACGGTCTGGACGTTTTCGTTGGTCTGGGTGACGGCCGCAAAATCAAAATTTCCAGCCGCCGCGAGAGTGATGGAACTCACGACGTGAACCCCTGAAGCACCCGCGAAACCGAGCGATACCAATTGCGAGGGGGCAGCTGCTGCATCCACCGTCTGAGAACCGAGCAACCCGCCCCCGACCAGATTAAAAACCTGAACGGTATAGCTGGCCGCGCCGCCGCCACCGACGAACGCCTGCGTAAGTCCACTTACGCCGGAGATCAGAGCCCCCGGATCGGTAACGTCGTACGCGAACTCATAGGTGACCGGCGCCGACGGCCCAACCAGGAACGCATTTCCGGGCTGATACGTCACAGAGTTTGCGGCGGTGAATGGAGCGGTGAATCCCGCAGCAGTAGCCGCGGCATTCGAAGAGAAATTACTAAAAGTGACCGCGGCTGAAGAAACCGTGGCCAAAGAGGCGATCGCGAAGGCGGACGCATAAGTACGAAGATTCATAGGAGTCTTACCAGGGTGGGAAAGGACCGCCACGGCGCGGACTTCAGCAGTAACGACGAAGGTACTTACTCTGAGGTTCTCTTATTTTGTATGAACTTTTCGTAATATTCAGATAGATTCTCCAAAAATCTGACTATATCGTGTAAGTGAGAACCCTGGTGACATAACCGGGCGAGAGCGTAAGCTAGAGGGGCCCCAAAATGAAACTCGCCCACCTCTCGGATACCCACCTCGGTTTTCGGGCCTATGGACGATTGAGGCCCGACGGAGCGAACCTCCGAGAGCTGGACGTTCTAGAAACTTTCCGCGCCACGCTGGACGCCATCCTTAAACGCGATCCCGATCTGGTCATCCACGCGGGCGATCTTTTTCACGTCGTTCGCCCCTCAAATCTAAGCTTGGTGGGCGCCTACCGCGCCATCGAAGCCTTTCAAACCGCCCGCAAAGGCAAACCGATGGTCATCCTCGGCGGCAACCACGACGTCCCCCGCGCCGGCATCGGAGGGATCCTCCCCCTTCTATCCGGCATCCCCGGGGTCTCGGTCATCGAGCGAGAAACGGAAACCCTAGACCTAGGCTTCGTCAGAGTCGTAGGGGTACCAAGCGTCGCCCTCAAAGCCGGCCTCCCAAACCTAAAGCCGCCAAAGGCGCCCGCCGTACTAACCCTCCACGGCCTATCTCAACAAGCCCTGCCCCATGGGAGAGGAGAAGGCGACTTCGATGCGGAGGACCTGCGCCACCCCGGCTGGACCTACGTGGCCCTCGGCGACTATCACGTCTTCCAACGGTACGGACCAAACGTCTGCTACGCCGGCTCCACCGACTTCGCCTCAACCAACGTTTGGGAAGAATCGAAGTACGCCAAAGGCTGGGTCTGGTTCGACGATGAGGTCGGGAAGATCGAATTCATTCCGATCACCACCCGCCCCGTCCTCGACCTCCCCGCCATCCACGCCGGCGGCCTGGACCATTCCGAAGTCGAAGCCGCTATGCTGAAAGCCGCCGAAGACTGGTCCCCCGACCCTAAGCCGATCGTTCGCCAACGGGTCGTCGACGCTGCCCCGGGGCTCCGCGCGAGAATCCGCCCCAGCGTCGTCCGAGAACTCTCCGGAAAGGCCCTTTTCTACGGACTCACCGTAACCATGGCCCCCCGTTACGCATCCTCTCCCGGAGCCGGGATGTCGCTTGAAGAAGCCTGGCAAGCCCACGTTGCCGCCGCCCAAATCCCGGCCGGGCTAACCCTAGAAGAATTGGAAACCGCCGGCTTAACCCGGCTGCGGGAGGCTGCGGAAGATGATTCTCGTCTGGTTGACGCTTGACGGCTTCCGCCTCCATCGCCGTACGGAAATAACGTTCGGCCACGGCCTCACCGCCATCGTCGGCGCAAACGGGGCAGGAAAGAGCACTCTGATCGAGGCCATCACGTTCGTCCTCTTTGGCGAGCAGCGAGGCAACCGCGAAACCCTTCGCGGAGATGACGGCGGACCCTACCGCGTCCGCCTCGCCTTCATGGTCGGCGAGGTCGAGTACGTCGTAGAACGCCGCCCCGACCGCGCCACCCTCATGGTGGGCGAACAGAAGGTCGCCGAAGGACTCTCCGACACAACCAGGGCCTGCATTCGGCTCTTGGGCCTGAGCTACGAACAGTTTCGGAACTCATTCCTCGCCGAGCAGAAAGGACTGGCCTTCCTCCGTTTCCGTTCGGCCGCCGTGCGGCAGGAAGAGGTCGCCCGGATGCTCGGCCTCGACCGGCTCCGCGCCGCCGAGAAC
>FTBF01000197.1_pt1 | contig 9864 bp, 9 predicted proteins | sample 1639301 | NCBI WGS metagenome assembly FTBF01 (sample SAMEA3914864, study PRJEB12502) | metagenome | biome: forest; material: soil | place: USA | collected 2012-03-12 | depth 0.3 m
CGTTGCCGACGTCGAAATAGGACCCGACAAAAGGACTGTCCAACTCATCGATGAAATGGGCCATCTCCACCGGCGAAAGCAGAAACCGGTTCCAAACATTCTCGATGCCCATCCGAACATTCATCGCCTCGGCTTCCGGAATGGCCCGGCGGAGGCCTTCCTGAGCATTACGGAGGACTTCGTCATATGGATGGACCGCCCGATCCGGTGCGAAGAACACATCGACCGCGCCGGGAATAACAAGCAGCGATTTCGCGCCGAGCCAACCGGTGATGCGGATGAGACTCTTTAGATCCTCGGCCGCACCGATGCGGGCCGACTCGGTGACATCACCGAGCGCCCGCCCCCAATAGGTGCCGGCGGCAACGGATTCAAGCCGGATTCCGGCATCCTCCGCAATCTTCACGACCTCTTTGCAGCGCGCTTCGGTGGTGTCCAAACCAAAAACGCCGTCGGGGGCGACCGTCAATTCGAGCGACTCGAACCCATACTGCTTCGCCTTGGCGATCGACTCTTCCGGGGTCAGCGTTCCCGCCAGACCGCCCGACAGAGACCAGGCGTTCAAACCCTTCCGAACGCTCACGCCTTCACCTCCGCGATCTCTTTGAGCGCCGTTTCCAGGGTTAGCCGAGCCGAGGCCGTGGTGATCCGATCCAGCGGCGTTCCGGCTTTGAGCGAGTCGTAGAAGTACTTCAGCTCATAGTAGTAGCCGCCCAGATCGGAGATATTGCCTCCGGCCTTGGCTTCCATCTTCGGCATCTCGGGGACGGTCGAACCACTCTCCGTGTAAACGGTGAGCGGGCCGCCATCCATGATCGCCGCGCCTTTCTCGAAGGTGGCGCGGAAGGCCATTTTGAACGGAGTGCCCGCAGGGAGGTTCCAGCTTCCTTCCGTGTGGATGACCGTCTCGCCGAACTTCATGAGAGTGGAGACGTGGCTGACGCCCTTCTCGTCCACGTTGCCCACAGAAGTCTGGCTATCCGGTGCCCGTCCCAACAGGTGGAGAGCATAGTCGGTGTCGTGGATATGGAGGTCCAGCGCGGCGCCACCCGCTCTCTTCTCATCCGCCAGCCAGTTGTCCGAACCCCAGGTGGGGAATTGACTATAGCGGGTGAGGCTGAGGGAGAGGAGTTTGCCGAGGGTGCCATCCTTGACCAGCCGCTCAAGCTCGACGTATTCAGGCCAGAAGCGGATGCAGTGGGCGATCATAAGACGCTTGCCCGCAGCTTCCGCGGCGGCGATCATCTGATCGGCCTCTGGAAGCGAAATCGCCATCGGCTTCTCGCTGACCACGTGGTGGCCCGTTTCTAGAGCCTTCACCGCAAACTGCGCATGGAGGTCCGTTGGGAGGCAGATGTCGACCACGTCGACTTCCGGAAGGTCGTCCAGCGTGGCCGAAGTCGAGGCCCCGTGAGGGGCCGCGACTCCGGCGGCACGCGAAAGGTCTTTGTCGACGACATGGACGAGGTCGACGCCCTCAAGGGCGCCGTACACTTCGCCGTGCATCCGACCCATAAAGCCGGCGCCGACGAGGGCTACGCGTACGTTCTGCATTTGGTGTAAAGACTATCCGCCCGCCTTCGCGGCGTGCTCGGACATTGGATTCTTGGAGGGCTCAGGCTTGATAACGCCCCCACCACTGTCGCCACAGCCCCCCAGAAGGAGGGCGGTGGCGGCGGTGAGGAACAGACGAACGATTACTCCCATGAACAGGCCCAGTCATTGCCGACTTTCGTGGTGGGGCACCAGGCGGCTCCGCGCTTGGCGGCGAGAGCCGAAACCTTGATCGACTTGGAGTGGCCATCCGCCCAGCCGACGTTGATACCACCAGCATGGCGACCCTTGATGAGATCACTTGAGATCTTGCCCACGTTCGCGGCATCCCAACTCGTGGGGTCACCCGAGACGCAGTCAATCTCCGTTGAAGCGGCAGTGGGCTTACCGAAGCCGTTGGTGCACTCGCCGGGAACGTAGTTGAAGGCGCCCCAGCCCGGGCCGTGGAACACGTTGTTGTCCACCAGATAGTTGCCCGACTCGGCGATGAGGATCTTGTTCGCGATATCGTCGAGCCCGGTCGTGGAAGTCGGCGTCGGGTGATTGGGATTCCAAAGCGGCATGCCGGTGAGCGCGAAGTTGGCGCCGTAATTGGCCACGCCGGGGTTGCCGCTGGCGTTCTGCCCGCCCGGATCGCGGAAGACCTGCGGGGCTTTGTGATAGGGGTAAGTGGTCTCGCCCCAGGTCCAGAAGCATGCAGTGGGGCCGTCGTCCGCCCAGGTCCAGCACTTATCGCCGGTCTGGGCGAGGAGTCCAGCATCCGGAACCGGGCTCGTGGCAAGCGGGGTAGACGTCGTCTGTAGGGCCATCGGAAGGAAGTCGTCCGAGTCCGTCGAATACATCATCATGCCGAGGTTCATCTGCTTCGTGTTAGACAGACAGCTCGTAGCCTTGGCGGCCGCCTTGGCCTGGGCAAATACAGGGAAAAGAATCGCGGCAAGAATCGCGATGATCGCAATCACAACGAGAAGTTCAATGAGCGTAAAGGCTCGGCGATGAGTGTTCATATAGGATTTCCTTTCTGGATATTCGTGAGCTTTTTAAAGTGAGATCGGGGTGAGAACCGTCCAGCCGTTGACACTGGGCAGCCGGTTGGCGAATTGAACGGAAGGCTTGCCCGACCAGGGGTCGATCAGGCCGATGGCGAGTCGGTAGGAGCCGGGCCCAGCTGGCTTCTTAAGTAATAGGGAAAGCGAAAAGGGACCGGGCAACCATTTACGAACGTCCACCGGCGCATCGACCGATGAGACGACTCTGCCCCCGCCATCCAAGAGAGCGAGGCGAACGGGCCAGGGATAATAGAATGGGGCGACTCCTTGGTTGACGCCTTCGACCCGGACATCTGATCCGTTAACCGCCACCCGGGTGAAGCGGAACTCGTAGCCAAGCTTCTGAGAGAGTTCGGCGGCCCGTTCCCGGTATTGGGGATCGTTCGGGTCAATCAAGGTTGGGCAGTAGGGTCCAATCCAACTGAGGTGGGCTTCCCGCACCGCTCGCAGGGTCAGGTCCCATTCCTTACCGAGATACTGCACTGCGGCGCCCGGAACCATCTCGCCGCCGGTCGGGGCAACTTTCCAATTGCCATCTCGGCCCGCCGTCTTGATCGTCGGCCAGAACGCCCAGTCGTCGGGGCCAAGCGTGTCCTGGGGAATCATATCGTCGTGGAAGCCGAGCCAGGGCTGCTTCCCAACGTAACCCACGGCGTTGCGGCCCATGAGTTGCTTGTCCGGGAGCGCGGCGTGAAGAGAGTCGACAACCTCCTTCTGAACCTCATCCGAAGCGAACAGCTCGGGGCGGGGGTAGGTGTGCCACTCACCCCAGTGGCCAAGGATGCCGAGCTGAACGTACGCGACCTGTGGATCTTTATTCCAGCGGGCGCCCATAGCGGCGATGAACTTCTTAAGCGCGGCGCGAAGGCGAGGGTCGGAGTAGTCGGGCGATTTGCCGCCACCGAAGTCGGTGTATGGACTCATCTTGACCCCTTGGTCTAAGAGCCACTGCGGGATGCCGACGGGCATGTTCGGATAGTCCAGCCAAACCCGGAGGACGACATGTTTGTCTTTTGAGGCGGGAGCGTGGGAGGTCTTGGCTTCCCAATCGGCAAAGCGATAGTTGCCTTGCGTCGGCTCAAGCTCTCGCCAAGAGGTCTCGAAGAAGGCCATCGTCGTCGGCACCCCCGTTAGACCACCCGGCTGTACGTAGGGAGCATAGCCTTTAAGCGGATTGGCGACCGGGCCCGGACCTTCGGGAAGACGAAGGTCGATCGAGGGGGCCAGGATCGAAAGGAGAAGGAGGGGAGTCATCTTCGTGTTGCTTTTACGTTAAGGCTGAGTGCGCTTATCATAAATCAGTTTCTTGGCCGAAAAATCGGTTTTTCGGGTTGGGAAAATGGTCAATCGATTGACCTAAAAAAACATGCCAATCCGGTAGTAGAGTGAATTCGGTTTGGACTGCCGGGCGGTTCAAAAGCTCCCTATGGCACGGTTGGATGCAGTTTCGTTTGTCTTGTTAGGCGCCGGTGGACGCGGCAGTATGTTCGCACATTGGCTGCACGACCACGTGGGCCAAGGTTCGGTGGTCGCCGTTGCGGAACCCGATCCCGAGCGCCGGAAGAAGATTAAGCTGCTTCACAACATTCCCGAGGATCGCTGCTATGCGACTTGGGAAGAGCTTCTAGCCCAGCCACGGCTCGCCCAAGTGGCCATCAACACCACAATGGACCGTGAGCATCTCGGCTCCGCCACCGCCGCCATGCGAGTGGGCTACCACATGCTGCTTGAGAAGCCGATGGCCACTGAGTTCGAAGACTGCGTCGAGATCGACCGCGTCCGGCGCGAGACCAGCCGCATCGTCAGCGTCTGCCATAGCCTGCGATACCACGCCCTCTACTGCGAAATTCGGCGAATCCTTCGAAGCGGCGCCATCGGCGAGATCGTTTCGCTGGACCAACTCGAAGGCGTAGAGCACATCCATCAATCCCACTCTTTTGTGCGTGGCAACTGGGGCAACGAGGAGCGGAGCACCTTCATGTTGCTCGCCAAAAGCTGCCACGACCTGGACATCATCGCGGACCTGATCGACGTTCCCTGCGAGCGGGTCTCGTCCTACGGGCGACTGCAGTTCTTCCGCGAAGAGAGTGCGCCGCCAGGCGCTCCCAAGTTCTGCGTCGAAGGCTGCCCCGCCGCGGCCAAGTGCCCGTACTACGCCCCCAAGGTTTACGGCGTCGACTCAGGCTGGTCTCGCCACGCGGGCCTTGCCGGTTTGGAGCGGGCGGAACTCTTGAAGCGATTGGAAACGAGCCCCTACGGCCGCTGCGTCTTCCGCACCGACAACGACGTGGTGGACCACCAAGTAGTGGCTATGGAGTTTGAGGGTGGCGTCACGGCGACCTTCACGATGACGGCCTTTACCCCCTTCGGCGACCGGGTCCTTCGCATTCACGGAACGAAGGGCTACCTAGAAGCAAAGATCGGAGCGCGGACCTTGGATTACTGGGAGTTCTGGGACGGCAACCGCCACACCCGGATCGAGCTCCCGAACGCGGAGGGCGCGCACGGCGGGGCCGACGACCAGGTCATGCGACGGCTCATCGAGGCCGTTCAACTCGAGGATCCGTCATCAGTGACCACCTCGACCTTCGCATCCCTCCAGAGCCACGCGATCGTGTTTGCGGCGGAGCAGTCGCGGAGGACCGGGCAGGCCGTGGAGTTAAAGGTCCGAGAGCGCGCCAGCGCTGGCGGCTAGTCTCGCCAGATCTTGTCTAAGAACCGGTCCAAAGTTTCGTCAAAGCCGGGACCTGCAGGATATTCGTGACCGTTGCGAGATAGCCAATAGGTCGCGTCGACTTTCACTTTCTTGAGCTCCGCGACGAACTCCCTCCCCATCGTCCCGGGAACGATGGGATCGTGTTCTCCATCGCACACCAACATAGGCGGGAGACCGGCACGGATGTGGCCGATGGGAGACATCCGACGGTAGAGCGCGGCACCGGCACGCGAATCTGGCGCAGCGCCGTGAAAGAGCGAGCGCAGATGGGGACGAGCATCGTTCGGGATCGCGTCGTCCCAATGGCGAAATGATTTGGTGCCGTCCGCTGCAACGACCACGTCGTCCGGTCCCTGATCCCAGAACTTCACGAAGTCGGTGGGCGGAATCCAACTGAAAGCGCCGCAAACTTTAGCGGAGATCCCTTCCAACCCGGGCGTCGGACCTCCGTCCCCGAACGTCTCTGGAACCATCGCGACCATCAGGCTGAGATGACCACCGGCCGAGCCGCCCATGACGGCAATTTTATTTGGGTCGATATTAAACCGCGCGGCATTCTTTCTTAGAAAGCGAATGGCATTTCGACAGTCCCGAATACATTTTGGGAAGCCGCCTTCATCACCGAGACGATAGCCGATCGAGAAGAAAGCAACCCCTCTTTGTTTGAAAAGACCGGGAATATCTCCCGCCGGTTCGCCACCAAGGAACCAACCGCCGTGGATATCGACCATGGCGGGGGTTGCTTTCCCCGTGGAGGCAGGGACAAAGGCATTGAGGGTCAACGACCTACCATCGACTTGGCAATATTCGACCTTTTCCAGAGGGAAATATAAGAGGGGGAGGAGAGCGACCATTTTATGATTTACGAAACGACATTTTATAGTTAATCCTTTTTGATTCTCAACTCACCGGGCGCCAAGTTATCTGAAATGATAGATTTCCGAACCCCTTTTCCGAGTTCAATCATTTCCTTATCTTCCCGGAACTCGCAGCCACGGACTAGTAGCGCCCCGCTCGTTGCATGAATCGCGGCGAGGTGCTTATTTTTCCCATCCCATTGGACGAAAGTGCAGTCACCGAACCCCACCGTTCCCGTGCCCGCGATCTCCGCAATTCGGTCGCAAGGGCCCCAAAAAGCGCAGTTCGAGAAACGAACAACTCCGGAATTAGCGGCGGAAACAACGACTTGAGTTGGATTCGGACCGTTGAACGAAGTGAATTCGCCGTTTGTAATGAGAAGACCAAATGCAGCCGCCTGCTCTACTTTCACCGCGACATTACAATCGTCCGCGCCAATGCCTAGAAAATTCCCGTTGCAGGCTCCATCTTTCGATTCGTTAAATTTATAACCCACACCATAGCCAAAGCAGAACGTATTGAGGACGTATTCCCAGTCCGTACGACTAAAAATAAAGGCCTCGCCATTCACCCGTTGCCAAGCCAAAAGCGCAGGCTGAACGCTCCACCAGGGATTCCAATGAACATTTTCAATGCGACCCACATCGTAAATCGCATCGACAAATATTCCGCGCCGAAGCGGCTGCCCGCTGACATTGCGAATTAAATGGCGTTCGTTAGCGCTAGCGTCGATGCCGTTATAGGGATTAAGCAGTTCACAATCAAGAACGGCGGGGTTCTTTCCGCGCATGGCGATGGCCCAAGGGTATGGTTTGGGCGCCACTTTGGGATCCTGGTTTGGATAATAAAACACGGCCCCCTTTATCGTAGAATTGGTATTCAGGGTTAGAAAGGCCCCTTTTTCCGTATATTCTCCACCCTCGATTAAAAAGGTAGTCCCTCCGTCGGTCTGTTTGGGAAGACCGGGTTCGCGAATACCGTTGTGGCTCGGAACAGATTCCCATGAGCCGCGTAGCGTAACTCCGTTGGGAATATTGAGGCTGCCTAGAAATCGGTAATTTCCGGATCCCGCGTAGACATCGACGTTTTTCTTGGCGGCAGCATCGAGCGCGGTTTGAAAAGCTTGGGTCTCGTCGGCCCGCCCGTCGCCCTTTGCGCCGAACGTTTTGACATCGATTGTTCCAGGGGCGAGCATGAGAATCGCGGAAAGGGTGGTGATCAGCATGGTTCCGTATAAAGAGAGGCGAGCCCTTTCGGACTCGCCTCGTTTGGGACTTTCCTTATCCCTGGCCGGGCGACGAAACGACGGCGCCGGGAGGTGCTCCAGGGCCACCGAGGGGCATTTCGCCCGCCCGGGAGTTCGCCTGCGAAGTTCCCGCCGCCGGGGCTGAGCCCGAGGCGAAACTTCGCTGGTTGTTACGGATATTCATCAACTCGTCTTTACTGGCGTCGCCGCCACTTGCACCCTTTGCAAAAAGTGCAACCACGACGACGACGACAGCGATGATTGAGCCGGCCACGGCCCAAGTTGGAAGTTCTCTTTTTTCAGCCATTCGTTAGTCCGTGTCCTCTTTCGGCCATGTACCCGAGTTCCAGCCTTTGCGCGGCCAGTTCTTGTCGTACGAAATGAACGGGGCGAACGGCCAAGTGCCGCCGCCGATCGCGGCATCGATCGCATGTCGCTTAGCATGTCCGTCCATAAAGACGAAGTTCATCTTTGCGTTCGGCATCCAGCAACAACCGGTGTAGTTCGACGGAATATTCGGCTGAGCCCGCAGATCGTGATACGGAACCGCTTCGTTGAAGATCCACGTGTTCGCGGGCTTATCGAAGTTGGTTAGGTTGTACGTACGATTCTTCTGGTCGCCGCCGGCCGCGCCGCTCCATGTGAAGAACATGTAGAAGCGGTAGGGGTAGCTCGTGATGTACGTGCTCTGCTTGTAACTAACGTCTGTACTACTGTCGCTCGGGCACTTCCAGATCTGATCGTTCTTCAGATATGGGTTGAAGAGCGCCCGGATGGAGTGGGTCTTCTGGTAAGCAATTTGGGAAGGGCCATTGGGCGCCCAGAAGCCGCTGGCCAGTTCTCCGGTCCAGTCCTGGTTGTCCTGGGAGTCCTGGTAATAGACCACCGGGAGAGAGTCGTCGTTGTCGCTCAAGTAAAGCTGGAAACCGAGACCGATCTGCTTCTCATTCGAGATGCAGCTGATGGACTTGGCGGCCTGCTTCGCTTGGGCGAAAACGGGGAAAAGGATGGCGGCGAGAATCGCGATGATCGCGATTACGACGAGTAGTTCAATAAGAGTGAATGCTCTTCGGTGATTCATGGTTTCTCCACTGCGAGAAGGAAGGCGCGTTATTTGATTTAGTTAATAGCCGACGCTATTAACTAACGGAGGCTTGGGTCGGGGCCCCGGTGATGAGAATCTCCGGAGGCAAGAGTAGGCGAACAGGCGCCTCGGCGTTGCCGTCGATGCGTCCCAAGGTCAGGTCAATGGCCTTTCGGCCAATTTCCCTCAAAGGTTGAAGGACTTTGATAAGCATCAGGTCCTCGGGAATGGTTAGATAGGGTTCGTCGAAACAGCCGAGCGCATAGTCACTCCGCGGGATGCCCAGCTCTTCCACGATCTGGGCAATCACCGCGAGGCGAGTGGCGTCGGCGGAGAAGATAGCAGTTGGAAATTCAAGCTGCTCCACGAGCTCGCGGGTGCGGTCGTAGTTCGTTCGATCGACCCCGTCGCCGAGCTCCTGCATAAGCTCTTTGACATGGGGCGTAAGTCCCCGTTCCGCCATGGCTTCGAGATAGCCGTCCCGGCGATCTCGCAGGGCGGTGCTGTCGATCGGGCCGGTGATATAGGCGACCGAGGGCACGCCGGACTCTAGGAAGCGCTGGGTCGCTTTGAATGCCCCGAGCCGGTTGTCGCTAGCGACGGCGTCGATCGGGAACTCTTCAACGTAGCGGTCGAAGAGGACGAGGGGAATTCCCGCGGCATGGATTTTCTCCAAACAGTCGAGATTCGTGTCGCCACCGATGTACCACATCAGCACGGCGTCGACTCCACGCTCCACCACGTTGATCATGTTCTCGCGCTCGGTTTCGACTTCCAGATTATCGAGATAAAGACTGATGCTCATCTCCTTCTTCCGAGCGTGGTGCTCGATCGACTGCATGAGCAACGGGATCACATCGGTGCCGGCGCGAAAATCGGGGGAGTCGCTCGCATAGAGGTAAGGCGCAATGACCGCCACCGTGCGATGCACTTTCGGCCGCTCGTTGACAAAGGTGCCCTTCCCCTGCAGCCGACGAAGCCATCCTTCCTGCTCCAGGGAAATAATCGCCTCTCGCACCGTTGCCCGACTCACCCCATACTTCGAGATCAACTCCGGCTCGGAAGGGATCTGATCACCCACCTTTAGCGTCCCATCCTGCAGGGAGCCCAGGAGGGCGTTTCGGAGCATTTGGGGCTTGCTCATCGAGGCGATACGATCAACGGACACTTTTGGATTATACATCAGACGTCAGTCATCAGACAAGTGAATTTTTTGTAAGAATAAGGAAGAGATCCGGAGAGGCCCCTTCCCTCTTCCCTACTTCTTCCTCAGAGCATTCCCCAGCAACCGCTTCGCTACGACTGGGCTGATCGACCAATCACCTGCGCCCAGACTCCTCACGAGTTGCGGCCTGTC
>FTBF01000176.1_pt1 | contig 9860 bp, 9 predicted proteins | sample 1639301 | NCBI WGS metagenome assembly FTBF01 (sample SAMEA3914864, study PRJEB12502) | metagenome | biome: forest; material: soil | place: USA | collected 2012-03-12 | depth 0.3 m
GCGGTAAAGCTCGTAAGAGAAGGAAGTTAGGATGGATCCACACAGATTCGACTTTCTCGTCCTTGGTAGCGGTCTTGCCGGCTTGACCTACGCCCTCCACGCCGCAGAGAAGGGCACCGTTGGGGTGCTCACGAAGGGCGAAATTAGCGAAAGCAATACCAGTTGGGCGCAAGGCGGGATCGCCGCCGCTGTAGGGGAGGCCGATTCGTGGGAGCTTCACGAGCGCGACACCCTTATCGCGGGCGCGGGGTTGTGTGACGAGCGGGCCGTCCGCCACCTCGTCCAGAACGCGCCTCGGGCCATCAATTGGCTCCTTCAGATCGGGGCTCGGTTCGACTTGGATGGGGAAGATCTCTCGCTCGGCCGGGAAGGCGGCCATAGCCGCAACCGAATCGTCCACCATCAGGATCGGACGGGTTGGGAGATCGAGAGGGCAGTCGTCGAAGCGGTCCGGACGAACCCGAATATCAAGATCTTTCCCCACGCCTTTGCGACGTCGCTTCTTAAGGACGGCGACCGTTGCGTGGGTGCGGCGGCTCACGTGCCGGGCCTGGGCGACCGGCACTTCCTTGCGGGCAGCACGCTCCTGGCGACGGGTGGGTGCGGAAAGATGTATCAGCACACGACTAACCCATCCGTCGCGACGGCGGACGGAATCGCGTTGGCGAGCGATGCGGGCGCGTTGATCACCGGGATGGAGTTCATGCAGTTCCACCCGACCACGCTCTATCACACCCAGATGCGCTCCTTCTTGATTACGGAAGCGGTGCGGGGCGCGGGGGGGACGTTGCGGAATCATCTTGGCCGCCGTTTCATGTACGACTACGACGAGCGGCTTGAGCTTGCGCCGCGTGATGTGGTCGCTCGGGCGATCGAGGCGGAGATGAAGAAGCACGAGACATGGTGCGTCTACCTCGACGCGACGCATCTTGAGCCGGAGCGGTTGAAACACGAGTTTCCCACCATCTGGGACCGGCTGCGAACCATCGAGATCGAGATGGAAAAGGACTGGATCCCGATTGTTCCGGCTCAGCACTACTCGTGTGGCGGCGTGGTGACCGACCTTCACGGCCGCACCAGCGTGCCTGGTCTGTTTGCGGCGGGCGAAGTGGCTAGTACGGGCGTTCATGGGGCAAACCGGTTGGCGAGCAACAGCCTTTTGGAGGCCATTGTGTTCGCCGAGTCGGCTTCCGAGGTGAGTGAGAAGGAGGCCGGAAGTGGCCGCTACGAGGTGGTTCGGGAGGCTCGTTCTATCCCCGAGGCGGATGCGGTGCGGCTACGACGGAAGCTTCAGCGCACCATGATGAGCCATGTAGGGATCGTTCGCACGTTTGCGGGGCTGCGGGAGCAGCGCGAGACTGTGGCCAGCATTCAGGCGGAATTGGATGCCCTTCCTTCGGCGCCATTCTCCGCGTATACGCTAGAGGCTCAGAATTTGACGGTGGCGGCCCGGCATGTGGTGGATGGCGCGTTGGCGCGCGATCGGAATGTGGGGCTGCACTTTAACTCGGACTTGGAGGGTTAGGCCATATTGCCGGTGGCAATGCCCTGGGGCCGAAGAGGCCCTTCGGTCAGCGCTGTAAGCCTACGGGGCTCTCGACGACGTTACTCTGGAGAAGCCCCAGGGGCTAGGCTCCTGTCCCCGGCAAACCTTCAACTAGGCGGCCCCCAGGCATTGTCACCAGGAAAGGAAGCGAACCGCCCACATAGGGTTAGCCCCTCCCTTTACCCACGTACGGTTCGACCGGTGCGTCGAACTCCAATTTGAGAACCGTCGCATTTGAATTAACCGTTTTCGGGACGTCGATCCAGAGGATGCCGGGGGTTTCGCCTAGGCCTCCGATCATGTTTGCGGTGAGTTCTTCGCCGCCGTCGAGGCAGGAGATTCGGGTGGGCTTGGTTCGGAGGCCTTTGACGGCGACTTGGTCGATGGGCATGTCGAAGACGAAGAGATAGAGAGTCTTGCGGTCTTTGGAGAAGGTGGAAGCGCCGTAGAAAAGGCCGGCGGGGAGGCCGGCGACGGTGCCGTAGATGGCTTCGGCGTGGGGGCGGATCCAGTCTCCGAGACCTTCGAGGCGGGCGACCTGCTCGGGTTGGAGGGAGCCGTCTTCGTACGGGCCGATGTCGAGGAGCATATTGCCGCCCATGCCAATCGTCTCGGCAAACATGCGGACAAGTTGGCGGACCGACTTGTGGTTGTGATCTTGACCCTGGTAGCCCCATGAGTCGTTGACGGTGACGCAGAACTCCCACGGGCCATCGGGCGGAACGATCGGGATCCCTTGCTCGGGAGTTGCGTAGTCGCCGTGATCAAGGAGGCGGGAATTAAAGATTGCGTTGGGTTGCCAAGCTTGGAGCTTTTCTCGGAGGCCCGCCATGTCGAACTGTTCCGGGTCGCGTTCCCATTCGCCGTCGAACCAGTAGATATCGACGTCGCCGAATTGGGTGCTTAGCTCTTCGAGTTGCTCGCCGTGGAATTTGAGGAATCGCTCCCAGGCCTCCGGATTCTCGGCACCTCTTTCCGGATAGGAGTATCGGTTCTTATATCGCTCGGTGCCGGTCTGTTCCTCGCTGTCTCGGGTGGGATAGATCGTGGCGTAGTCGGGGTGGGACCAGTCGAGGTGGGAGTAGTAGAAGCCGACTTTGAGGTGGTGTCGGTGGAGGGCTTCCACGTAAGGGGTGATCAGGTCTCGGCCGGCGGGGGTTTTCTTGACGACACTCAGGTCGTTGGCCTGGGTATCCCAAAGGGCGACTCCGTCGTGATGCTTGGTCGTGAGGACGGCGTATTTCGCGCCTACTCTCTCAAACAAGGCCGCCCAGGCTTCGGGGTCGTACTTCGACGCGGTGAAGCCGTCGAGTTGCTTCATGTATTTATCGTACGGAACGCTGTTGTTCCAGAACGACCAGGATTCGGCCACGCCGTCAACGGCATAGATGCCGTAGTGAATGAAGATTCCGAGCTTCGCGTCGGGGAACCAGGGCTGCATTGACATGGGAGTTAGGGAGTTAGGAAGTTAGGAAGTTAGGAAGTTAGGAAGTTAGGGGCGGGGCAGCGGTTTTTAAGATCCGTATTTTGACCGGGCGTAGCGGAGCCAGGCGTCCGGCTTCATGGGGGAGCCGGTGACTTGGGTGACGAGTTCTCGGGGGGTGCGGCGTTTGCCCTGTGCGTAGACCCGGGTCGAGAGCCAGTCTAGAATCGGGGCGAAGTTGCCGGTTTCCATAAGGGCGTCAGGGTTGGGGATGTCTTGAAGGAGGCATTCCCACATTTGGAGGCCGATGAGGTTTCCGAAGGTGTAGGTGGGGAAGTAGCCGACGGAACCGCGGCTCCAGTGGACGTCTTGGAGGCAACCGAGGGTGTCGGAGGGCGGGGTGATGCCGAGGTATTCGGTGTACTTCGTATTCCAGGCTTCGGGGAGGTCTTCGATGGATAGCTTTTCGGTGATCAGCTCGACTTCAAGTTCAAAGCGGATCAGGATGTGGAGGTTGTAGGTGAGCTCGTCGGCGCCGACGCGGATGAACTCGGGTTGGACCTTGTTCATGGCCTGCACCATGCCCTTCACATCGAGGCCGATCTGAGGGAATGCCTTTCGAAGTTCGGGGAGGAAGCGGGTCCAGAAGCCGGGGGAGCGGCCGACGACGTTCTCCCAAAGCCGCGACTGGCTTTCGTGAACGGCAAGCGAGACGCCGCCGCCTAGGGGTGTGCCGTTCCATTTGGTGGGGGAACCTTGCTCATAGAGGCCATGGCCCATCTCGTGGAGGGAGGAGGATACGATGCCCTTGATGTGATCGCTGGGGCGAGTGGTCATGCGAACGTCTGCGTTGCCGACCCCGGAGCAGAAGGCGTTGCCGCATACGTCCAACCGGCCGCGATTGAAGTCAAAGCCGATCTCGGTGGCGGCGTGTTGGGCGAAGCGGCGAAGGCCCTCCGGGTCGAACTGCCCGCGAAGGGCGGAGTCGTCGATGGGTGGTTTTTCGGCGATCGCTTTCACCAGTTCGACGATTGGTCCTTTGATGGTGTCGAACGTGGCTCGGGCTTCCGCGTAAGTGGCGCCATGTTCAAAGAGGTTGATCAGCGCGTCGTAGGGATGCTCGGCATAGCCAAGGTGCTCGGAGGTTTCGCGGGCAATATCGAAGAGACCTTTGAGATGGGGTGCCACGAGGGCAAAGTTGTCGGTCGGCTTGGCGACCTTCCAGGTCTCGTAGGCTTCGGAGGAGAGCCGGGCTTTTCGGACCACCAACTCGACGGGGAGCTTTGTTTCAGATTCGAGTTCCCGCTTGAGTGCGGCAACGCCTTGTCCTTCGATCGACTCGGGGTCGGACTCCGCGGCGGCTTTTTCCACGGCGCGGAGCATGGCGTCACCGGTTAGCTTCTCGTGGGTGAGGCGTCGGAGCCGGCCAACATGAGCGGCGCGGGCGGAGGCGCCTCCGGCCGGCATCAGGACCTGTTGGTCCCAGGAAAGGAGCGAGCCGGCGGCCCGAAGGGCGGTCACCTCCTGATAGAGGTCGAGAAGCTCGGCGTACGCAGACATACGCCGAGTTTATCGCCACCAGGGGATATCGGACTAGGCCCGTATTAGTTGGTGCGACCGGGCTGACTTGCGCCGCCCGATCGGGCAGCGGCCGCCGGGTCGGCAACCGGGGCTCCGCCCATTTGTGCCTTCATCTTCGCTTTCTGGTCGGCGGGGATGTTGAGATTGTCGATAAAGCTTTGCCGTTTGACATCGGCCGCGGCGGCTTCTTGCTTGGTCGGGGTGCGGTTGTCGTCTCCCGAGCAACCGGCCAGAATGGTCGCGCAGGAAGCAACGACGAAAAGCTGGAGAACTGTTTTCATAGGAAGGGTTTATTCGGGCGAGTGGGTCGATAAGAATTTCGCAAGGTCCTAAGAGATCTAGGATTCGCAAAGCTCACGCCCTTCACCCCTGCCTCTCCCCAGAGGGGAGAGGGGTTCTTTGGGCTCGCTCTTAGAACGGCTCGTTCGGGTAGTACCAGCCGTAGGTCCAACTGGCGGAGGAGATGCCGCCGCGCTTGACGTAGATGTTCTGGTACCACTTCAGGCCGCCACGGACGATCGCCTTCGTGTGGCCATCAGCGAAACCGAAGACGGCGACCTTGCCGTAGCGATAGCGCGGGTGAGCGGCGGTTTCCCACTTGCCTTCGGAGACGCCGTTTTGACCATCGGTGTCGTACCAGGGCGAGTAGACCGGGGAGCTCGGGTTCCAAGAAGTATCGCCGTCACGATAGACCGTGCTGGCGTCGCCGGGGGTGTGCGCAATGGAGTCGATGTACTGGAACTGCCAGTCCACGATCCAAGGGTAATTCCATTTGGCGCTCGGGTTGTTTAGGCCCTTGGTGGCAATGAGAACCTTATCGGCGGGAGCATCGATTTCGGTTTGGGACATCGAAGGGATGACCTGACCAGCGCCGTCGTACCACGGCTGACCGCCGTCGTAGTTGGCGGCGCAGATGAGCCGGTTGACACCGAAGTAGTAGCCTTCGACGGCCGGGTCGGTCAAGCTAACCGAAGGGCCGGCGACGTCGCGGAAGACGCCGTCTTTACCGGTCGAAACCTTTTGCCCGCGCGAGTCGACTCCCTGGTCGCCGCTCTTGATGTAGGGATAGACGTTGGTCGTCCAGGTCAGGTGAGGATGTGCTGGGTCGTTGTCGCCGTATTCCGCCATCGGGAAGATGTCGTCGACGTCGCCGCAGTACATGATGAGGCCAAGGCTGGCCTGCTTGACGTTGCTCAGGGTCTGCGTCTTCTTTGCCGCGAGTTTGGCCTGCGCGAATACTGGGAAGAGGATGGCGGCGAGGATCGCGATAATCGCGATAACTACGAGTAGCTCGATAAGAGTGAAGGCTTTGCGTGCTTTATTCATGAATGTTCCTCAGCATTGAGGGTCGGGCCGTGCTGTCTCTCACATCGAGAGTGCAAGGAAAGAGAGTCGATGAAGCGGAAGAGTCTTCCCCCTCAATGAGGTCGAGCAAGATGGTGGCGGCGCGGCGGCTCATTTCGGCGACCGGCTGGCGAATACTGGTGAGGCGCGGGCGGGTGGTCTCGCAGTAGGCGGTTGAGTCGAACCCGATAACGCTGAGGTCGTCCGGGACGCTGATCCCGGCCTCGATGGCGCGGAGGAGGATCGTTCCCGCGCACCGCTCGCTCCAGCCGATGATCGCGGTGTGGCGTCCGCCGATTTCTCGCCAACGGTGGAACTCACTCATGTGCCAGTCCCAAGAAGCGACTTCGTGGACCATTCCTCGGCGGTGCGCTCCGGCGCGGAAAGCCTCGCGGCGCTCGATGCAGTCGGGCGCGTCGTCCTCTTCCTGTTCGTGGACAAAGAGGACTCGCTGGTGGCCAAGGGAGGCGAGATGGTCGAGAGCAAGCTCGATTCCTTGGCGGTTGTCGCAAACAACGAAAGGGGTGGTGGATGGGGCCGCGGCATTCATCGCCACGATGGGGATGGGACAGCTTCGAATCTGCTCCAAGACGTTCTCATCGCGGGCCATCTTGCACCAGATGACGCCGTCGAGGTGCCCGTCGCCAAGGCTGCCGATGACGTTGTCGTGGTTTAGCTCCGATAGAATCGTGAGGCGGAAGTGACGCGGGAAGATGGTGCGGGCGACTCCGTCAAGAAGCTCGACAATGTACTGAGGGCCGCTGGCGATTCCCGCGAAGTTCTCGAAGAGGAGGCCGATGGTATTCGTCCGGCTGACTCGGAGACCTCGGGCCAGGGCGTTCGGAACGTAGTTCAGTTCCTTTGCGACGCGGCGAATCTCGTTGGCGCGGCTTTCGCTGACCCGAATGTTTTTCCCACGGCCATGCAGGACCCGTGAAACGGCCGCCGAGGAGACGCCCGCTGCCTTTGCGACCTGTTTGATCGTGACTGCCATGTCCGTGTCATCCGGGAGAACGCTCTCCGATGGATCGATTAATCATATCATAGAAATCCGGAAAGATGAATCGATTTATCTCTGGATTTTTAGGAGTATTCTTGCCTTGTGCTCACCGCTCTGCTCGGCATCGCCGCCGTTCTGGCACCTCTTCCGCCGCTCCATGTCGAGGGTCATCGGCTCCTGGATCCTTCCGGGAAAGAGGTCCTTCTCAAAGGGGCCAACCTTGGCAACTGGCACGTCGTCGAGTTCTGGATGCTGGCCCTGAAGAACCCGCCGAAGGACCAGTTCGACCTTGAGGAGATCTTGACGCGCCGGTTTGGCGAGGCGGAAAAGGATCGCTTGATGGATGCGTATCGCTCCTCCTGGATCACGGAGCGTGACTTCAAGATTCTGCCGACTTTTGGCTTTAACGCGGTTCGATTGCCTACGCAGTACCGGCTGATGGAAGACGATCGCTATCCCTTTCATCTGAAGAAAGACGCCTGGAAATGGATCGACCGGGCGGTCGATCTCGCAGAGGAGAACGGGCTGTATACGATCATCGACATGCACGGTGTCCAGGGCGGACAGAGCCCTTACGACCATACAGGACGTTCCGGACAGAACCACATCAAGGACAGTCCGGAGGATCAGAAGCGGCTGGCTTGGCTTTGGGGCGAAATCGCGAAGCGGTACAGGAATCGGTCGGCCGTCGTGGCTTACGATGTTTGGAACGAGCCGTACGGAACCCCAAAACCGCAGCAAAAGCCGATCTTCGAACAGTCGCTAAACACGATCCGGAAAGTGGACGCGGACAAGCTGGTCTACGCAATGGGCAACTTTGACGGGTTCGAGCAGTACGGCGATCCGAAAGCAAATGGGTGGCACAACGTCGGGTTCCAGATGCACTACTATCCGGGGCTGTTCGGCGGAGGCGATCCCACGATCGCGACCCAACGGAAGCATCTTGCATCCCTGGAAGGGATTGCGGCGCAGGTTCGCAAACTGAACGTCCCGTTCCTGGTGGGTGAGATGAATGTCGTGTTCGACGCGGCCGGCGGCGCCGATATGATGCGGCGGATTTTCGACCAGCATGCAAGCTACGGCTGGGCGACGACGATGTGGTCTTACAAGATCCAGCACGCGGAGGGCGGCCACGGAGACGCTTCGTGGGGGGCGGTTGCGAACGCAAAGCCGGCCTTACAGATCGACTTCAACAAGGACTCGGAGGCGGCGATCGAGGCGTATTTCCGGAGCTTCGCGACTCAGGAGTTGGCAATCAACCTTCCGCTCCAGAAGGCGCTGGGGGACCCGAACTATAAGCCGGGCCCCCTACCGGAGGCTCCACCGAAGCGGGTGACCGCGCCGAAGGAGACCCTGGCCGGGTGGCGGCAGATGGATATCGGAGGGCCGCTGGCCGGTGGGCTGGAGAATACGCCGACCGGTTTCGCGCTTTACGGCGGCGGGAGCGACGTTTGGGGCGGGAAGGACTCTTTCCGGTTTCTGAATCGACGCTTGGAGGGCGACTTTACGCTGACGGTGACGATTCGGTCGGAGGAGAATATCGATTCCTACACGAAGGCGGGGTTGATGATTCGGGCATCGGAGGCACCGGACTCGCCGTTTGCCTTATTGTCTTCGTTCCCCAGCGGGGAAGTGCAGTTGGCGCACCGGGATACTGCGGGCGGAGACACGACGGCGCCGCCGACGGCGAGAGGGAAGCTGCCGGGGTTGCAGCTGAGGTTGGTCCGAAAGGTGGGGACGATTTCGGCGTTCTACTTTGCCAAGGGAGCTTGGCAAGCTCTGGCTTCAGTGCCGGATCGGTTGCCTTCCTCGGTATTGGTGGGGCCAATCGCGTGCTGTCACGATGTGGGCGGGTTGGTTAAGGTTGAGTACGAGGGATTGACGGTCGGGCCTTAGATTTTTCTCGCTACTCTCGACAGAACAATAAGATAGAACCTACGCCGCAGAAAACGGCCAGAGCGACGGCAATCCGCCCGCCCGAGGTGCTCACCAGCTTTGGATCTAGCATCGGCACCCCTACAAAGCATAAAAAAGCGTAACCCGCTGCGCCAAGCCCAAATAAAGCGAGCATCAGAGCAGTGATGAATTTCCATTGTTGATAGGATTTCTCACGGGGATCCATCGGTTATGACCTGCTTTCGGAAGGGCGGTTCAGTTTGATCCGGTCCACAATCCAGCGCCCCCGACGCAAAGCGAAAAAGATCTGGAAGCGACTCTCTTCCTCGTACGACTTCATCCCCAGTCCGTCTTGATCGTTATCGATTTCGGTTTTACCGAAACCTATCTCTCTCTCAACCTTCGTGCCGCCAGGCGCCGGGTCCGTGAATCGGGCGCCATTTCGCGGAGTTCGGCCCATCGGTGGAGCCGAACTGCGGTAGCAAATTGGTCGAATGCCCAGATCTTATCGTGGATTTCCCGAAACCGTATCGTTCGATACCGTCCGCCGAGAAGGCGCAAGAGGCGCTCCTGCGTCACGTAAACGTAGCGCCCGCCGACTAATGTGTTGAGGCGCCACTTCTTTGTTCTGCAGATCAAGTCATTTGAGGTTGGGGATCGAAAAGCCGGTGGCCGTTCGGTAAGGTCAAGGCGGCCATTCTGAAGGAGAGTGATCCCACGTGGCCCCGCCGCGAAGACGAGGTACACGCCATCTATAAAGGTCGGCGAATGAAACGCGACACTGACCCCGGCTCCGAGAAGCCGATTCCCGACACGACGCCACTCGCCATCAAGCGGCCCTTCCAGCGAGTTCGGTTCCTGTGGAAGTACCGCCGATGCGACCTTCGGACCGCGAGCGCCGAGCCAGAAGCCCGCGCTGGGGACCATGTCGTCGTCCTGGATATTTACGATCACCGTCCACTCCCGAGTTGCTCCCGAGACTCGACGAAGGATGCCGTCCCTCCCGGGCTCACCGTCCAAGGGGAAGGTGAAGAGGCCACTGGCGTTGCCGATCGCTCGCAACTTATGGA
>FTBF01000116.1_pt1 | contig 9773 bp, 9 predicted proteins | sample 1639301 | NCBI WGS metagenome assembly FTBF01 (sample SAMEA3914864, study PRJEB12502) | metagenome | biome: forest; material: soil | place: USA | collected 2012-03-12 | depth 0.3 m
AGTTAGGGAGTTAGGGAGTTAGGGAGTTAGGGAGTTAGGGAGTTAGGGAGTTAGGGAGTTAGGGAGTTAGGGAGTTTCTCCAGAGGAAGCGTGGCCGAGCCTGAAGCCTAGCTCCCTAATTTCCTAACTCCCTAATCCCCCTCCTTCCCTTTTCCCTCCCCGCCGTGCAATAATAAGAGTTCGCGCCCAAGCGTGGCCTTCCGCCGCGCCTCTGGGAAGCCGCTGGAACTACGCGTACCGGCAAACGGTTTACCAAACGGAAGACACATGAACAAGTCCGCCATTCTAGAGAGCGTGACGAGCGATCTTCGCAAGTCCGATCTGCCCACCATTCGCCCCGGCGATACCGTCAAGGCATTCGTCAAGGTCCGTGAAGGCGGCAAAGAACGAATTCAGCTTTTCGAGGGCCTTTGCATTGCCCTGAAGAACGGCGGCATTGCCGAGACCGTTACTCTTCGCAAAGTGTCCAACGGCGTCGGTGTCGAACGCACCTTCCCGCTCCACTCGCCGAACGTAGCCCGCTTCGAAGTGACCCGCCACGGTAAGGTTCGCCGCGCGAAGCTTTACTACCTGCGAGACAAGGTCGGTAAGGACGCTCGCATTAAGGAGCGCCGTCCGAAGGGCGACGTTAAGTCGAAGAGCTAAACTCTCCAACCTAAAGAAAGCCCTTGCCCCTCTTACTCCCGCTTGCCCAGGCCCAAACGAAGGGCCTGCCGGAGATCATCGACGGCCTCGCTCGCACACCGCTGAGCGTGGTCGTCCTTTTCGTGGTCGTCTTGACCGCCCTACGGATGCTGCTCGCGCCGAAAATCGCGAAAACCCCGCCGCACCTCCGTACCGGAGCGTTCCAACTCATTCGGCTGGTCAACGAGTTCCTTGACGCGATCATCTACGCGGGAGTATTCGTTTTCCTTATCATCCGCCCGTTCGGTGTGCAGGCCTTCCGGATCCCCAGTGGATCTATGTGGCCGACGCTCTACGTGAATGATTTCGTGGTCGCCAACAAGGCGATCTACCGTTATTCCGACCCCAAGCCCGGCGACATCGTCGTCTTCCGGCCACCCGCCGAAGCCATCCTCAATCCCGAAGAAGGATTCGACGATGACCACCAGGTGAAGCAGGACTTCATCAAGCGCTGTATCGGCGTCCCGGGCGACATTATCGAAGTTAAGGACGGAATTCTTTATCGAAACGGCCAGAAGGCGGCCGATCCGACAAAGCACTATTCCAGTTCGCCCGATGGAGGAAACACTTTTGCCGAAGAGGCGCCCGAGTTGGCCGCAAAAGCTAGCTTTAAGTTCGTAACCTACAAAGGCAGGCTCATCCCCGTGAACTACACGGCGGACGAAGCCAATTCGTCGTTTGCGGGACCCGGCGGTTCGTATCAGATCAATCCGACGTTCGTCGTCGATTCGATGGAGGATCAGCGCCGTCTCATCGCCGCGAAGGCCGAGCCGATTCCGAAGGGCTTCTATCTGATGATGGGAGACAACCGGAACAACTCTTTCGATGGCCGCGGCTGGGGTCTCGTCCCCCGCGCCAACATCATCGGCCGCAGCGAAGTTATCTGGCTCCCCCTCGGTCGCATGGGCCGAACGCCTTCGGTCAACCTGGACAAGTAGGTTCAGGTTTTTATCCTTCCCGTGGCGCAGGCGTCCCTGCCTGCGTCTTCCATCGGGCTCACCTCCGTCAGAAATTCCGCTCCTTTTGGGGCTTGAATTCTCCGCCTATTCAAACCCAGGCCGGTGGCCTGGGGCCGGGGATACCGAAAATCCAAGCCCAAAGGGGCGGAATTTCCGGGCACCCACTTACGTTGACGAGACGAGGCATTCGACGTGCCTTTCCACATTTCAACCCCCAATCCCCGAGGCCTCTCCAAAACCCGGCACCTTTACCGGCTAAGCAGAAATGAGAATCGGACGATGAGATAAGTACGGATGCGCTACTTTGTCTTCCCCCATGAAGGCCTCTCCGACGACCTTCGCGCCGCCCTGACCCGCGGTCTCGGCCTGGCCTCCTACGACACCGAAGCCTGTCGACGCCACTGCGCTCGGTACGGCATCGACGATGTCGAGGCATTTATCGAAGAGCTTGAAGAAGCTCAGACGGCCCTTGCCACCGCCTACGCCCTCGGCGCGCCCCTCATGACGGATTGGCGCGGACGCCTCTGCTATGAGCTTCCCCGCGCCGCCGACGACGACCGCGGCGACGAAGATGAAAAGCCCCTCTGGCAAAGCGACGACTGGCTCGCTTCCCTCCTTGCCGAACCGAAGACAACCCACCGACCCTCCTAGAAAAAGGCAGGTTAGGCCTCCTTCTTTTATCAAAGCGGCTAGTCGGGAAATGGTGGGCCCGAGGGGGATCGAACCCCTGACCGAGCGGTTATGAGCCGCCTGCTCTTACCCCTGAGCTACGAGCCCACGAAGTGGGCAGATTACCTGGGGGAGCGCTAAACGTTGCTTACGATCACAGTCGGCGGTCGCAGCAAACGAAACCCACCGTCTGCAACGTCAGCCATTGTCGGCAACCGTCCCTCCATTTCTTGCGCATCAAGGAATTTTGACGCCGTGGACTTAACAAAACTACGGCCCAATAGGAGATAATGCGCTCAATCGTTCTGCAACGGCGCAGTCCGAGGACTCGAGAGGAAACTACCCTTGGACGCAAAAGCAGCCGTTAAGTTCGTTACGGAAAACGACGCGAAGTTCGTCGATATTCGATTCACCGACCTCATGGGCACCTGGCAGCACTTCACCGTGCCGGTGAGCCACTTCCACGAGGAGCGATTTGAGGAAGGCCTGGCCTTCGATGGTTCGTCGATCCGCGGCTTCCAGGCAATCAACGAGTCGGACATGCTCCTCGTGCCGGATCCGGCCAGCGTGTTCATGGATCCGTATGCCGCCGATGCGACTGCCGTCGTAATCTGCAACATCGAAGACCCGCTCACCCGCCAGCCCTACGCCAAGGACCCCCGCTTCACCGCCATCAAGGCCGAGCAGTATCTCAAGTCCACGGGCATCGGCGACACGATCTTCATCGGACCGGAAGCCGAGTTCTTCGTTTTCGATTCGCTGTTGTTCGAGAACGGTCCCTCCGGCGCGATGTACAAAGTCGACTCGGACGAAGCCTTCTGGAACTCCGGTAAGGAGACCAACTCCGGCTTCACCATCAAGCCCAAGGGCGGCTACTTCCCCACTGGCCCAGTCGACAAGCTTCAGGACCTCCGCTCGGAGATGGTCCAGAAGATGATCGAGACCGGTATCGACGTCGAAATGCACCACCACGAAGTCGCTTCGGCCGGTCAGTGCGAAATCGACATGAAGTTCGACACGCTCGTGAAGATGGCCGACCAGGTCATGCGCTACAAGTACATCGTCAAGCAGACGGCGTACGAGCGCGGCTACATCGCGACCTTCATGCCCAAGCCTATCTTCGGCGACAACGGCTCCGGTATGCACGTTCACCAGTCGATCTGGAAGAACGGCCAGCCCACGTTCTTCGACGAGAACGGCTACGCCGCTCTTTCGGACACCGCCCGCTGGTACATCGGCGGCCTGCTCAAGCACGCTCCGTCCCTCCTCGCGTTCTGCGCCCCGACGACGAACTCCTATCGCCGTCTGGTCCCGGGCTACGAGGCTCCGATCAACCTGATGTACTCGGCCCGCAACCGCTCGGCCTGCGTCCGCATCCCGATGGTCAGCAAGAGCCCCAAAGCCAAGCGCGTCGAGTTCCGCGCTCCGGACCCCATGGCGAACCCTTACCTGGCGTTCTCCGCCCTCATGATGGCCGGCCTCGACGGTATCCAGAACCGCATCGAGCCGCCGAAGCCGCTTGACAAGGACCTGTACGAGCTCCCCGCCATTGAGCGAGCGGGCATCGAGCAGACTCCGGGCTCCCTCCGCGCGACCCTCACGGCTCTCGCGAACGACCACGACTACCTCCTCAAAGGAGACGTGTTCACCAAGGAGCTCATCGAGAGCTACATCGAGTACAAGCTGCTGAACGAGTGCGACGCCGTCGACCTCCGACCGCATCCGTACGAGTTCTATCTCTACGCCGACGCCTAAGTAGCCGCGTCCTCTGCAGCCCGGCGGTCTACCAAGACCGCCGGGCCCCTTTTTAAGAAGATGCTCCTCGCCGCCGTCGCTCTGGTGCTTCCCATCTTCCTCGGCTTCCGCCTCGCGGCCGAGACGAAAAAGAACGAGCAGCTCCGCCTCCGCGTCGAGCAGCTTGAGGCCGAGAACCGAACCGACCAACTCACGACCGAAGAGGTCTATGCGGCTCTCCGAGAACTCCACCCGGAGCTCCCGGCAACGCCGGAGGTTTCACTAGTCAGAGTCACCAAACTTCCTCCTCTAGAAGCATCCACGCTCGCCGCTCGCCTGAGCGTGATCGACCGGCTTCCTCCCCACGGCGCCTCTCAAATCGGCCGCCTAAAGGACCTCGCCCGCGAACTCATTGCCAGCGGCCAGTACCCCGAGGCAACCCAGGTGATCGACCGTCTGCCTCGCCATGGCGTTAGCTACGTCCGAATGCTCAAAGAGCTTGAATCGGCGATCGCAAGGTCCTAGGCACGGCATATACTGGCAACATCATGCCCCTCGCCGCCCTGCTCCTTCTCGCAACGCTGCGACAGGCGCCCAAGCCGCTCCTGGACGCAACGCCGAAGCCCACATCGGAAGACGTCAAGGCCACACGAAGCACTTCCGGAATAGCGGTTGCCATCTCGCCTGGAAAAGACGGTTATCCGGGCATCGCCTTCCCAGGCGCGATGGACCTGTCGAAGTACGGCCATGTCGAAGCGCAGGTCGTCAACACCGGCCCAAAGCCCCTCAACGTCGCCCTCCGCGTGGACAACGCCGGCAACTGGCAAGATAACCCCTGGAACACGGAAAGCATCTTTCTCCAACCGGGCGAAACGGGCACGGTGAAGACGATCTTCGGCTACCAGTACGGCCAGAAGAAGGGGTTCAAACTGGACCCGTCGAAGGTAGTCAACCTTCTGGTCTTTACGACCAAGGCCGATGGGCCTCAATCGTTCCGCATCGTTTCGATAAAGGCCGATGGTCCGGCGGGCGAAAAACCGCCGGTGGCTCAGGATGACTTCCGCAGCAAGCCGATGAACGGGGTGGTCTACGATGGGGCGTCTCCCGATCCGGCAGTCGTCTTCAGTACCGAGGGCGGCGCTTCGCTAACCACGGGCGCTATCTTCGCCTTCCCTGCGACAGGCATTGGCACGGGCCACGTGAGCCCTAAGGTCGGTCGCTGGGACCTCCGCGATGCAAGTCAGATCAGCGTAGCGATCCGAAATGTTGGGCAGGAACCAACCTATCCGACCGTTTTCGCCCAGACAAACGGCGGTGAAACGGCCCGCGTTAGCTTCGGCCGAGAACGGCCGCTCCTACCCGGCGCTTGGCGCCAGTACTTCATTCCCTTCGGAAGTCTCACGAACCTGCCCGACTTGCCCCAAAGTGGGACGAACGATGCAGTTCGATCGATCGCCGTCCAGGCTCCCGGGGGCGGGCAACTCCAGATCGTTTTCGTAAAAACGTTAAGTCCAGTAAGTAACCCGCCCACCTGGCTTGGCAAGCGCCCGCCCGTCCCTGGCGATTGGACCAAAACTCTCGACGACGAGTTCACCGGCGCCAAGCTCGATCCAACCGTCTGGAAGGTGACCGGCGAAAACTACTACGACAAGCAGACCCACTGGTCCAAGGATAACGTCATCGTCAAAGACGGCTTCGTTCGGCTCCGCTACGAGAAAAAGGCCGGCTTCCAGAACGACGACCCCAAGCGCAATTCGACCCCTTACGCGGTCGGCTACCTCGACACGTTTGGCCTCTGGGCCCAGCGCTACGGTTACTTCGAAGCCCGTATGAAGCTTCCGAAATCGCCCGGCCTTTGGCCTGCCTTCTGGATGATGCCCGACCGCGGATCGAAGGGCGGAGTCGAGCAGTGGAAACGCCAGGACATCGCCAACGGAGGCATGGAATTCGACATCATGGAGCACCTCACCCGTTGGGGGCCGCATCGCTACAACATCGCGATGCACTACGACGGCTATCAAAAGGACCATAAGTCGCTCGGCTCGGACAAGATCTATGCCGAACCCGACAAGGACGGCTTCATCACCTGCGGCCTCCTTTGGACCCCTGGGGAGGCGGTCTATTACTGCAACGGCCTCGAGGTTCTGCGCTGGAAGAATCCCCGCGTCTCCACAGTCCCTTCCATCCTCATGTTCACCCTGCCGATGGGCGGTTGGGATAACGACGCTCTGGATGATGAGAAGCTGCCCGCCGATTTTGTGATCGACTACGTCCGGGTATGGCAACGGAGAGACTTGGCCTCTTCAGCCGATGGGAAACGATTGGACCCTTGAGGCTCATAAGGCAAAAGCGTCAGAGAATATGAAAACACATCCTGTAAATCCGGAACCTTTGTACTGCCAATCTCGACCTACACCCAGCCGGCCAGCGTTGGCAGGCCATTGGGTTCAATGAAAAGACATCTGTTTACACTCGCCTTGGTTGGTGCGCTGGCTGCTCACGCGTCCGCCGTTCTCAACTTCAACCTTCCGACCAACGAGTACACCACCACCGCCGGGACCGACGTAACCTTCTCCGGAACCGTTACCGGCGTTACGGGAGACCTTACGCTCGCTGCCTCGTCCATCGGCTCAGCGTTCAAATCGACGGGCGGTACCGGACTCGTCGGTTCCTTCACCAACGAATTCCAGAACTATCTGAACCAGGTCACGACGTCCAATTACTCGGGCACCGTGTTCACGGTTTTCGTACCGTTCTCAACCTCGGCCGGAAAATATGACACCAACTCCAACCTCACGAACGGCTCTCAAGTTGTCGTTGGGGGCACGAATATGAACAACGATACGGTGCAAGACAACGAGTTCTATGCCGTGAATGTCCAAGCCGTACCCGAACCCGCGACCATGGCGGCCCTCGGTCTTGGCGCTCTCGGACTCCTCCGCCGACGCAAGCGAGCCTAAGGCGGTTAAAGCCGACAGAACATCTTCTGTCGGCTTCTATGAATCTAAGGACAGCAAGACCCGAAAAACTGCCTTAAAGTCGCCATTTGGGAACAACCATTGCCGTAAGAACGTCACGCATGTAAGACCAAAGCATGACGTCAGATAACGAGAAAAAACCGTAAATAGTACGGAACTTTAGTACTGTCATGGTGGACAATTATATAGGCCGGCCTAAGTTAGGCGGGTACTGGGTTCCCATGAAAAGACATCTGTTAACGCTCGCATTTGCCGGCGCGCTCGCCGCGCACGCGTCTGCGATTCTCAATTTCAACCTGACCGTCAACGAGCTTTCGACGACGGCAGGAACCAACGTGGTCTTCTCCGGCACCGTAACCGGCGTCACCGGAGATCTGACCCTCGCGGCCTCGTCCGTCGGCTCGGCCTTCAAGTCCACGGGTGGCACGGGCATCAGCGGCAACTTCACGACGGACTTTCTGAACTACCTGAACCAGAACACTACGGCCAACTACTCCGGCACAATCTTCGAGGCGATCGTTCCTTCCGGCCTCGCCGCAGGCACCTATGACACGAACGCTGCCCTCACCAACGGGGCGCAGGTCGTTGTTGGCGGCACAAACCAGCACGGCGATTCGGTCCAGGACAACGAGTTCTATGCCGTAGATGTCCAGGCGGTCCCCGAACCCGCCTCCATGGCGGCCCTCGGCCTTGGTGCGTTTGGCCTCCTTCGCCGACGCAAGCGCGCCTAAGCCAGGGCCGCCAGCAACGTCGGCAGAGCCTCTTCTGCCGGCCCGTTAATCTCGGTCACCCCCGGCTCCGGCCGGGGGTCCGGGTTGATCCGCACCACCGGAATCCCCATCTGAACCGCCATATGGTCGAGCCCATAGCTCACCGCCCCGCTCGTCCCAACTTCGAGAAGCACGTTCGCTCTCGGCAGGGCCGACCGAATGGCAGCTATCGCATCAGGCCAGGGCGTCTCTCCGAACCAAACCACGTTCGGTCGCAACACTCCTCCGCACGCCTCACAGGTCGGCAGAGTCTCGTCGTCCACTTCTTCGGGATAACGGTGAGGGTCGAGTCCGGCCGTCTTCCCGCAACCGGTGCAAAGGGTCTTCATGATGTCTCCATGAAGACGGTACAGGTTCTGCGAGCCCGCCATCTGGTGAAGCGGGTCGACGTTGCTCGTTACAAGCGTGAACTCAGCCGCCAACTTCTCCATCTCCACGAGCGCAGCGTGTCCGGCATTGGGTTGGCAGTCCCAGGCGGCCCGAACGCGCATGAGGTACCAGTTCCAAACCGTGTCCGGATTGGCGAAGAAGGCCTCCGGCGAGGCCAAATCGTAAGGATTGAGCCCCTTATAGAGACCTTCGTCCCCACGAAAAGGGCGAATCCCGCTTGCCACAGAGATCCCCGCCCCGGTCAGAACAAACACACGGCCACGGAGGCGGGCCAAGAGGGCGGGCTCAAGCATGGGATTACGATTTAGCCGCCCAGCCCCAAGTCCTTCAAAAAGGCATCCATGTTCGGCTCTCGGCCCAGATAGTCCCGAACCATATCCATCGCGTCCATGGAGCCGCCCCTGGCGAGAATCCGCGACCGGTAGTACTGCCCTGCCTCCGGGTTCAGCAAGCCGTTCTGTCGGAACCGCTGGAACATGTCCGCCGCGTAAACCTTGCTCCACAGGTAACCGTAGTAGCCCGCCTGGTATCCGCTCATCAAGTGGCCGAAAGAGGCCTGAGGGAACGTCTCGGGGATGGCCTGCACCAGCGTCACCTGCCCCTGATCCTCCAGCCAAGCCTTCGTGGTATCGATCTTCCCTTCCGGCACGGTGTGGTACTTCTGATCGATGATCCCGAGGAACTCTTGCCCCTCGGTGTCATAGCCCGAGCCCACATTTTTCGCCGCGATCATCGCCTTCAGCAGCTTCTCCGGCAACGGCTCGCCCGTCTTGTAGTGCTTGGCAAACGTCCCAAGCACCTGAGGATCCCAGACCCAGTTCTCGAACATCTGGCTCGGCGCCTCCACAAAGTCTCGCTCCACCGCCGTCCCGGAGAACCGCGCGATCGTCGACTCGCTCAAGATGTTGTGAAGCCCATGGCCGAACTCGTGGAACAGGGTCTCCACCTCGTCGTGCGGCAAAAGGCTCGGCTTGCCGTCGCTCGGAGGGGTGAAGTTACATACCAGAGCAGAGACCGGAAGTTGAATCGATCCATCCGCTAGAAGTCGTCGACCGACCAGACCCCAGCAGGCCGCGTGGGTGTACTTGTTCGGCCGCGGGAAGAGGTCGAAGTACATGGTCCCGAGCTTCTTGCCCGTCGACTTGTCGTCCACCTCGACCTTCTTCACATCCGGATGCCAAAGGTCCGTCGCCCCCGCGGTGATGTCCTTGAACTCAATCCCGTAAAGCGTCGAAGCCACGTTCAACAGTCCCTTGAACACCTGCTCCGAAGGGAAATACTCGGCGACCTTGTTGCCGTCCACCGCGTACTTCGAGTTCTTCAACTGGTTTCGGTAGTAGTTCACGTCCCACCGCTCCAGAGAAGTGGCGCCCCTCACGTCTTTCTTCTTGAGCGAGAGGAACTCGGCGTAGTCCAACTCCGCTTTCTTGCGCGCCAGAGGTCGCAGTTTTGTATAGAAATCGGCCACCACCTGTGGTGTTTTGGCCATCCTCGGCTCCGTCTCGTACTCGGCAATATTCTTGTAGCCGAGCAGATTGGCATCTTGCCAACGAAGCTTCAGGATCTTCTCCAGGACATTTACGTTCTTC
>FTBF01000040.1_pt1 | contig 9769 bp, 8 predicted proteins | sample 1639301 | NCBI WGS metagenome assembly FTBF01 (sample SAMEA3914864, study PRJEB12502) | metagenome | biome: forest; material: soil | place: USA | collected 2012-03-12 | depth 0.3 m
GGTTGTCGCCCCTCACCCCTGCCCCTCTCCCCCGGAGGGGCGAGGGGTTCTGAGAGAGAGAGATCTTAATAGTTGTAGTCGCCGTTCGCGCAGTCTTCGATATACCGCGCCAGCAGATCTACACAGGCCTGAACGTCTACCGGATGCACCGTCTCGTTCACCGTGTGGACGTAGCGGGTCGGGATCGACAAGGTGAAGGCTGGGATGCCGCCGTGGAGTTTCTGGACGGCTCCGGCGTCGGTCCCGCCGGCGGAGAGGATCTCCATCTGGTGGGGAATTTCGTTCTTTTCGGCCAGCCGCTTGAAGTGGGCCACGACCTTCGGATGGCAGATGAGCGAAGAATCGAGAATCTTTATCGCGGCGCCCTTGCCGAGGGTCGTCGTCACGTCTTGCTCGGGCACCCCGGGAATGTCGTTGGCGAGTGTGATATCGACGGCAACGACCACGTCCGGCGCGATCGCGGAGCCGGCGGCGGCGGCGCCGCGAAGGCCGACTTCTTCCTGAACCGTTGCCACGGCATAAACCTCCGCCCCATGGGCTCCGGCCGCGCGGACCGCCTCGATCATGACGTAGAGGGAAACGCGGTCGTCCATCGCCTTGGAGGTTAGGAGGTCGCCCGTCTTCACCAGCGGGCGATCCATCGTTACCGCGTCGCCTAACTGGACCTTCTTCTTCACCTCGTCGGCACTGAGACCGAGGTCGACGAAGAAGCTGGTGTGGACCTGGCCTTCCTTCTTCTCGTTGTCGCTCAGCAGGTGGGCGGGCTTGGTGCCGTACATGAGAACGCCTTGCAGCGGCCCTTCCGCAGTCTTGACGATCACCCGCTGGCTGTTCATCTGGCGCGGGTCCCAGCCGCCGAGGGTCTTGAGTCTTAGAAAGCCTTCTTTTTCGATGTACTTGACGACGAAGCCGATCTCGTCCATGTGGGCGGCGATCATTAGCTTGGGACCGCCCGTGCCCTTCTTATAGGCGATCAGGTTCCCCATCCGATCCGCGCGAACTTCGTCGACCAGAGGCTCCAACTCCCGCCGGACAATGGTCCGGACGTCGTCCTCATAGCCCGAGACCCCATGGGCCTCTACCAGTTCACGTAGCAGATCGATATTCACGGGAGTTATTTTGCCCTAGGTAGCGTACGGTCCACTTCCCGGCGGGAAGGGGGAAGAGGAAAAAAGGAAGAGGACAATGCTTCTTCCTTTTTCCTTCTTCACCGTCGGTTCTTCAGGAACCGCTTGTCGACAATCTCGCCCGGCTCTGGTTTCCCGCGAAGATCGATCGCGCAGGAAGTGCCCTTGGCCACGTCGGAGTCGATGAAGGCCAAGGCGATCGCGTATCCGAGGGTTGGCGAAACGACGCCGCTGCTGACCTCGCCCACCACCCGGCCATTTACGATCACCGAAGCTCCCGAGGGGATGAGGCGCTTGATGCCAAGGTTGATGCCCATGAGCCGGCGAGAAACGCCTTCTTCACGGGCCTTGTTGATCGGGCCGCTGCCGATGAAGCGCTTGGTCTTGCTGATCACCCAGCCAAGTCCGGCGGCGATCGGGCTCAGCTCGTCGCTCAGCTCATGGCCGTACAGCGGGAGCCCCGCCTCGACGCGCAAAGTGTCGCGCGAGCCCAGACCGCAGGCGGTGGCTCCGGCGGCGAGGAGGGCTTTCCAGAAGGCCTCGGCCTGGTCGGCCGGGCCGGTGATCTCATAGCCGTCTTCTCCGGTATAGCCGCTTCGCGCGGCGAAGACGGGGACGCCCGCCATGGTCGTCTCGACGGTGCCGAAGAATGGCGCGCTGCGGATCGCTTCGGCGTCTTCCGAAAGCCCCGCCACCAATTCTACGGCGTTCGGGCCCTGCACGGCGATGAGGAAGGTCTGCGAGGTGAGATCTTCGATCACAACGCCCTCGGCGTCGTGGCTGCGGAGCCAGGAGACGTCCTTTAGGTGGTTGCTTGCGTTCACCACCATGCGGTACTCCTCCTCCGCGACGCGATAGACGATGATGTCGTCCACGGTGCCGCCCTCCGCGTTCGGCAAGAGGCTGTACTGGCCTTTGCCGTCGGTCAACTTCGAGACGTCGTTGCTGGTGACCCGCTCCAGGAAATCGAAAACGCCGGGGCCGGACATATCCAGCCGGGCCATGTGGCTCACGTCGAAAATGCCGACGTTGGTCCGCACCGCCTCCGTCTCCGCGAGGATTCCCGCGTACTGAACGGGCATCTCGTATCCCGCAAAAGGCACCATTCGGCCGCCAAGCGCAACGTGCGCGTCGTAAAGAGGGGTTCGCAAAAGCGCGTCGCCGGACATGACGATCAGGGTACCGGTTACGGCTCTGCAGACTCCGTTACCGGACCTTCAATTGGTGCCCGCATCATTGCTTGGGTCAATGCAAGCAGGGTCCAAAAAATACGCACAGCCCTGGAATTCGTGTATAATTGCTCCCACGAGCGCATGAACCCACATACCATCCTTGTGGTCGAGGACGATCCGAATGACGAGAATTTGACTCTCCGGGCGCTTCGAGGGCTTTCGGTGGCCTGCTCCGTTGTTGTGGCCCGATCGGGTCACGAAGCGCTAGATTTCCTGCTTCGCCGCGGCCTCTTCGCCGAGCGCACTTCAGCCGACCCGGACATTGTGTTTCTCGACAACACCCTTCCCGGAATCGGCGGCAACGAGCTCGTAACCAAGATCCGGGAGCAGGAGTCATTGAACAACGTTCCGCTCGTCGTTTTCAGCGGCACCAGCGATCAAGTTCAGATCAAGCGATGTCTTGCCGCCGGCGCAAGTGGATTTGTGGAAAAGCCGCTTGAACTCTCCGAGTACATCTCGACCCTCCGCAAGACCGCCGAGCACTGGCTGGTCGCGGCCAAGATGATTTAGGCTCCGGTGGCGATGGCCTCAGGACCATCGTTGATGTATCGGCAAAAGGCCCCGGCAATAGTTACCGGGGCCTTTTTATTTAGAAAGCTCGATGGTCTGGAGACCATCGCCACGGGGTTACTCCGCGTCGGAGGTGGCGTAGGGGCTGCTGTAGTTCGGTGGTTCCTTGGTGATTTGCACGTCGTGCGGGTGGCTCTCGCGAAGTCCCGCGCCTGTGATCTTTAGGAACTCGGCGCCGTTGCGTAGATCCTCAAGGTTCTCTGCACCGACGTAACCCATGCCGGAGCGAAGTCCGCCAACGAGTTGGGCGATCGTGTCCGCGATCGGTCCCTTGTAAGGAACGCGGCCCTCGATGCCTTCGGGGACGATCACGCCGCCTTTCTCCTTGATCTGCATGTAGCGGTCCGAGGAGCCTTGCTTCATCGCGCCGACGGAGCCCATGCCGCGATAGACCTTGTAGGCGCGGTTGCGGAAGATTTCCATCTCGCCGGGGCTCTCGTCGCAGCCGGCGAACATGTTGCCCATCATGACCGTGGACGCTCCCGCGGCAAGGCACTTGACCACGTCGCCGGAGGCCCGGATGCCGCCATCGGCGATGGTCGGGATGCCAAGACGGTTCGCCTCTTCGGCGCAATCCAGAACTGCGGTGAACTGGGGAACGCCCACGCCGGCGACGATGCGGGTGGTACAGATGGAGCCTGCGCCGATGCCTAGGCGAAGTCCGTCCGCGCCAAGTTCGTAGAGATCGCGAACGCCCTGCTTGGTGGCTACATTGCCCGCGATGACTTTTAGATCGGGCAATCGCTCCTTCAGCATCTTTAGGCAGTCCATCACGCCCTTGGAATGGCCGTGGGCGGCGTCGATGCAGATGAAGTCGGCGCCCGCGTCGTGGAGCGCCTTTGCTCGCTCGTACGGCTGCCGGAGGGCGCCGATGGCGGCGCCGACGACCAACCGCCCTTTGGCGTCCTTGGTGGCCAGCGGGTGGCGCTTGACCTTCTGGATGTCTTTGATCGTGATCAGGCCGGTCAGTTTGCCGTCGCTGTCAACGATGGGGAGCTTTTCGATGCGGTGCTCGGAAAGCATCGCTTGCGCCTGCTCGAGGCTGGTGCCAACGGGCACGGTCACGAGTCGGTCCTTCGTCATCCTCGACGAGATCGGCTGGGTGAAGTCGGTTTCGAAGCGGATGTCCCGGTTCGTGAGGATGCCGACCAGGAGGCCGGTTTCGTCCACGATGGGCACGCCGCTGATGTGGTACCGCTCCATGAGGTCCACGGCGTCTTGGATCGTCTTGGCCGGGTCGAGCTTGAACGGCTTGGTGATGACGCCACTTTCGGAGCGTTTCACCCGGTCGATCATCTCGGCCTGGGCCTCGATTTCCATGTTTCGGTGGAGCACACCGACGCCGCCTTCACGGGCAAGAGCGATCGCGAGACGGGCGTCCGTAACGGTGTCCATCGGGGCGGACACGATCGGAACTTTTAGGATAATGCCGGGCAGAAACTGAGTCGAAATATCGACTTCGCTCGGGAGGGTTTGGGTCTTCTGGGGAACCAGAAGAACGTCGTCGAAACTGAGTCCTTCACGAAAAGCGGGTGGCATAGGTTCCTTGCTTTTCAATTGAGTATGGCATGCGGGGAGGGGTCAAAAGGTCATTGGGCGTCCGGTCTTTGGGTTATCCAGTTCAAAACCTACCCGCGACCTTCTGACCAATGACCCCGGGACCTACATCTTTACCGGCTTGCCGTCGATCTTGGTGTCTTCCTTCAGCACCTTGATTCGCTTATATGCCCAACCCTTGCCGACCGGGACGACAAGACTCTCGTTGCGCATCTTGGAGACCATGTTGCCGACCTTGCCGCCCATGTCGATGGTGGCTTCGAGGTCGAGGTCGGTGACCATGATCACGCCACCTTCGGCGCGGCGGGCGGAGACGATTTTCTGATCGAGGCGCTTGTACTTCTTGTACATCGCAAATCCCATCTTCACGCCTTCGACCGCCGGCTTCTTGGCCATCTTGTTTCCCTTCGTGTCGATGTATTGGAAGTCTTCGGTGGAGTTCTTCTCGAAGTAGGCGATGTCCTTAGTGAGCATCGCCTTCTTGTAATCCACCGAGAACTTTTTGGCCACCGTCATCGGCGACTGCGGTCCGGCAGGGGCCAGGGCGGCGAGCGCGGCGGCGAGGAGGGCGGAGTAGGCCATGAGTTCGAGGATAGCTGTTAGGGAGTTAGGGAATTAAGGATTTAGGGAGTTAGGCCCAAACTGGACCCCCATAACTCCCTTAAAGAATATTCACGGCTCTCGCGGCGACCACGACGAGGAGGGAGAGGCTGATGAGCGTTTGAACCATGTTCATTAGCTTGGCCCAGCTTCGGAGGACCACCGTGTCCGTCGGAGAGAAGGCGGTTGAGGTGTTGAAGGAGAGGAAGAGATAGTCGATGAACTTGGGGGTCCAATGCTCCGCTCTCATCTGCTTTCGTTGTTCGTCGTCCATCATCATCTGCGGAAACGCGAAGCCGTGCGCCAGGCAGTGGCCGCCTTCCCGGATGTGAGGTCCGCCGGCGTCGAGCCGCCAATACCAAAGACCAAAGATCAACACGTTGCCCAACCAGAGCGGGAGAGCGGCGCGAAGGATCAGGGTTGCCTCGTGGTGATTCGAGGGCTGGGTGAGGAGGCGCCACATGAGGGCGAAGAGCGCGCCGACCAGGAACAGGGTGAGCGCAATCATCGTGGCGGTACCGAGCCGCCGCGCCAGCTTGCCGTGGATGTTTCTCCGAAAGATCACCGCGTGGGGAACGATCATCGGCACCGCGATCCCCAGCGGAAGCCAAGTTGGCCCCGGAGCGATCTCCGCGGGTAGGGCCAAATGCAAGAGCGCCGCGGCGAAGATGGCTCCGTAAACCGGAACGCGCGACTCGGTCTTTATTGGGCCGGGGAAATGAAGCATCAGGTTAGGATTTCACGGGCTTCGTCACGTAAACGAAATCGGCCAAACCCTTCGAGACCTTGGTTTGCTCGGGAGACTGGATCATCACGAGGGTGACCCCCTTACCCGCTTTCTGCTTCTCGATTCGGCCGTTGATTCCCTGACCGTACATCACGTGGCCGGAGCCGGCGATGACCACGAAGACGGTCTTTGGAGACGCGGGAATGCGGTCCAGGTACTTCACCGCCGTATCGGCCATTCCCTGGTCCCAGAGGACTTGGGCCGAGTACATGTTGTCGCCGCGCGGGCCCGCCATGGGGTGGCCGCCCATGAGGGCGTCGAAGACGGCCTTATGATCGGGGGCCGGCTCGCCCAGGTTTGCCGGGAGTTGGAGCTTTTGCTCGGTGGTCAGCGCGGAATAGCCTTCACGGCCCACGACGCGAACCCAGTCGCGGGGCACGTTGAGCGCAACCATCGGGACCTTAGACTTCCGGGCGACTTCGAAAACCGGGCGATAGAAGCTGTAGTCGAAGCCCCACTGGCCTTTCCAATCGCTTTTATTCACGAAATCGGTCTCAGAGAGCTTTCCTTGGGACCACTGGTCGAGCCAGTCCTGCTTTGGGCGGGTGTACATTTCTAGCCCCACGACGACTTCGCGGCCGTCGTCAAGCAGGGCTTGGATGACGTCGGCTTCCAATTGCTGGTGGGCGGTGGTGGCGTGGTTCTCGCCGAGGAAGACAAATCGCTTTCCGCGGGCCGCCTCGGCGACGTTTTTGGCCGTCGCGGATCGACCGTTCGCGAGATCCGTAATCTCCCCCACGGCAACCGTCTGCTCGCCCTTCCGGCCGATCGGTAACCGGTTAGGATCGACCTCGTTCTGGAAGGGAGCGAGGACAAGCGCCGAGAGCAGAAGGCTCATGAGCCTATTCTATCGGAAGTGGCGCAGTCGCCTCGACTGCAAGCCGAGGGCTTATCAACTTCTCAATTTTTCCAGGCGTGGCACTGACGCGTTTTGAGCAGCACTCTCGGACATATTCTGGCGTTCTCCTGGTCTTCTGGTCTTCTGGTGTTCTCAGGGTCGCACCGGCAAGGAACGAAAAGCCTTAAATTGCGGTCGGTGATGCAAGCCTGGTGCTTTCTGGGCCGCCGATGCCTTGACACCCATGCCCGCATCACGCAAAAGTAGAATCTAAAAATGGCGACCGACGCTGCAGGCCGCGACTTGAATGTGCAGACACAGTATCGCCAAATAGCGGAGTGGCTCCCGCAGATGGTGTGGAGCGCGCCACCCGATGGAACTCGGGACTACTTCAACGCGTGGTGGATGGACTACACGGGAGTGGGCCTCAAGGAAAACGACGCCCCCTGGCAGTCCGCACTCCACACGGAGGATAAGGATCGTGCGCTTAGGGCATGGTGGAACAGCATTGCGAACGGTGAGACGTTCGAGGCTGAGTATCGCCTTCGGGCGAGGGATGGATCTTATCGATGGTTCCTTGGGCGAGCGATTCCCCTTCGGAATGAGTCGGGCGAAATCGTCAGGTGGTTTGGAACGTGCACGGATATCGACGAGCAGAAGACCGCGCAGCGGGCCCTCGAGATGTCGAACAGGTTCGCTAAGACGCTTGGAAGCGATCTCGATCCAAACCGCATCGTACAGGATCTCACCGATGCCTCGACGGAGTCGGTGGGTGCGGAGTTTGGATCGTTTTTCTATGCGAAGCCAGAGGAGGAGCCTGGCCCCGATGGCGGTGAGAGGTTCGGCCTTTATGTACTCTCGGGTGCGCCGCGCGAGGCGTTTGCGAGCTTTCCGCCCGTCCGGGTGACGCCGCTGTTCGCTCCCACGTTCCTCGGCGAAGGGGTGGTTCGGTCCGACGACGTCACCAAAGATCCCCGCTACCACGGTATGCCCGCGGGCCACCTGCCCGTGAGGAGCTATCTCGCGGTACCCGTGCGTGGTCGTGACGGAACGGTACTCGGCGGGCTGCTCTTCGGCCACTCGGAATCGGGTCGCTTCACGGATGAGCATGAGCGACTGGTGACCACGTTCGCGGCTCAGGCGTCGGTGGCATATGAGAATGCGATCCTCTACGAGCGCTTGCACGATGCCAAGGAGGGGTTGGAACGACACGTTCAGGAGAGAACGGAGGCGCTTACGCGGGCGAACCGCGACCTGAACGAATTCTCCTATAGTGTCGCTCACGACCTGCGAGCGCCGCTTCGCGCGATCGTTTCGACGAGCAAGATCCTCATGGAGGACGCGGGGGAGCGTCTCACAGAGAAAGAACGGGAAACGCTTGCGCGTCAGGCGGCAAACGCACTCCGCCTCGCAAAGATTGTCGATGACCTACTCGGATTTGCTCACCTGGCGAAGGCTGACGTGCGGAAAATGGACGTCGATATGACGGTGCTTGCACAGAAAGTGGCTGCGGAAATCAAGAGCCGACGCGAGAACGCGTGCGAGATCCAAGTGCAGGAGGGCATGAGGGCCCTGGGCGATGCCAACCTCCTTGAGTACGCCTTCACTAACCTCATTGACAACGCCTGCAAGTTCTCCCACTGGAAAGGGTCCGTCGTGGTGGGCGAGTCTGACGGGACGTTCTTCGTCCGCGACAGGGGCGTGGGTTTCGACATGAGTCACGCGCACAAGTTGTTCATCGCGTTTGAGCGGCTGGTGAGCCAGGAGAGCTTTGAGGGTTCTGGGGTGGGACTCGCCAACGTAAAACGTATCGTGGAACGGCACGGGGGGAAGATTTGGGCGGAGAGCGCACCTGGCCGCGGGGCGACCTTCTGGTTTACGTTGCAATAGGGCCCGATTCCCTCGAAGTTTGCTCCGACCCTCGGGTTCCCAACGAATTCGTCAAGGGTGAAAGAATCCAAGAAAATTCTCGAAATTTCTTTCGAGCGTTTACCCCGACCGTTTTCGGGTTCAAAAGTTGGTAGCGAAGAGCGGACTCGAACCGCTGACCTAACGGGTATGAACCGTTTGCTCTAACCAACTGAGCTACTTCGCCGAACCCCTCTAGTCTGGCAGTAGAAGAGGCAGAGAGTCAAGAGAGACCTAGGGGATCGATCTTCTTACCCCTCCGCTCGACGGGACAAGGGACCTATCGAACGTCTTTTTGAACCGTATCTGACGCGATCCACGTCTATGTTTTATTCAGCAAGGCTAAGTCCTTTGGACTTCGGGAATATGGAATCTAAGGGACATATGGCTCGCATCGGAGTGATGGGATGTGGCGTGGTGGCGGATTACGGCCACCTTCCGGCGATCGTGGGAACTCCCGGATTGGAGTTGGTCGCGGTATTCGACCCCATTGCGGCGAGCGCGGAGAAGGCGGCGCGGCGGTTTGGGACGGTGGCTTACACCGACCAAAACGCGTTTCTCGATTGCGGCCTCGATGCGGTGGTTATCGCCTCTCCCGTCCCCTTTCATCGCGAGAACGTCTTTGCCGCCGCCGAGCGGGGGCTTCATATCCTTTGCGAAAAGCCGCTTGGGATGGACGACGAGGAAGTTCAGGCGATGATCGACTTCTGCGCGGCCAAGAAGGTCGCCTTTGCGACTGGTTTCGTCTACAGGTACTCCCCCGTTTCGCAGAAGATCCGCGAATGGGTTCGCGATGGCTCCATCGGTGAGGTTCGGGCGCTGCGATTGAGCTACGTCTGGGAGCTTCATGGCCGGTACGACCAGGGGCCGGACGGTAAGTGGCGCGAGAATCCTCGCTGGCGCGGCCGAATGTTGGAGGGTGGACCGATGGTCGACTGCGGCGTTCACAGTATCGATCTGGCTCGCTGGTGGCTGGGTAAGGACGTGGTCCGCAGTCACGGCGTGGGCGCCTGGGTGGCGGATGGCTATGAGGCGCCGGATCATATGTGGCTCCACCTCGATCACCAAGGCGGCGCGCACACCGCGGTTGAGATGAGCTTCTCCTACGGCTTCACGGCCAAGGACCCGGCTCCGCTGTTTACGTACGACA
>FTBF01000189.1_pt1 | contig 9622 bp, 9 predicted proteins | sample 1639301 | NCBI WGS metagenome assembly FTBF01 (sample SAMEA3914864, study PRJEB12502) | metagenome | biome: forest; material: soil | place: USA | collected 2012-03-12 | depth 0.3 m
CCCTCCGCCCTCCGCCCTCCGCCCCGGAGGTACCCTCCTAGGTGCCGCATGTCTTCACGCATCCTTACTCAACTGCCCGTCGGCGAGCGCGTCGGTATCGCCTTTTCTGGAGGGCTTGACACCTCCGTTGCCGTCGCTTGGATGCGAGAGAAGGGAGCGATCCCCTACTGCTACACCGGGGTCCTCGGTCAGTACGACGAAGACGACGTCGACGGCATTCCGGACCGGGCCAAGGGATACGGAGCCGAAGAGGCACGGATCGTTGACTGCCGCCCCGAGATGGTTCGGGTCGGCCTGCTCGCTCTTCAATGCGGCGCGTTCCATATCGTTTCCGCCGGCAAAACCTACTTCAACACCACCCCCATCGGCCGCGCCGTAACGGGCACGGAACTGGTACGCGCCATGGCCGCTGACGGTGTTTCGATCTGGGGCGACGGCAGCACCTATAAGGGCAACGATATCGAGCGGTTCTATCGCTACGGCCTCCTCGCCAACCCGGACCTCCGCATCTACAAGCCCTGGCTCGACGAGACCTTCGTCTCCGAACTCGGAGGCCGCGCGGAGATGAGCGAATTCCTCACCACCCGCAACCTCCCTTACCGAGCGAGTAAAGAAAAGGCCTATTCGACCGACGCCAACATCTGGGGCGCGACCCACGAAGCCAAAGACCTTGAGTTCCTGAAAAACGGCATCCGTATCGTCGAGCCGATCATGGGCGTCAAGTTCTGGGATCCGAAGGTCGACATCGACCCCGAAGAAATCACCGTTGAGTTCCGCCAAGGCTGGCCGGTCTCGATTAACGGCGAGAAGTTCGACTCCGACGTCGACCTCGTCTACAAGGCCAATGAAATCGGCGGACGCCACGGCCTCGGGATGAGCGACCAGATCGAGAACCGCATCATCGAAGCCAAAAGCCGCGGCATCTACGAAGCCCCGGGCATGGCGCTCCTCTACATCGCCTACGAGCGGCTCGTCAACGCGATCCACAACGAAGGCACCATCGAGAACTACCGCTCGACCGGCCGCCGCGTCGGCCGCCTCCTCTACGAGGGCCGCTGGTTCGACCCGCAGTCGCTCATGATGGTCGAATCGATCCAGCGATGGGTCGCCTCCGCCGTCACCGGCAATGTCACCTTCGAGCTTCGCCGCGGCGACGACTACACCATCCTCGACACCCAGGGTCCGGCGCTTGCCTATCACCCGGAGCGCCTTTCCATGGAAAGCGGCGAAGGCGAGTTCACCGCCACCGACCGCATCGGCCAGCTTTCGATGCGGAACCTGGACATCATGGACACCCGCGAGAAGCTCATCGGCTACTCCCAACTCGGCGTTCTCGGCGCAAGCGAAATCAAGGAGTTGGGAATTGGCGAAGAGCCGACGTAAGAAGTTTCTGCTGATTCTGGCGTCGCCATTCCTGTTGGTGGCGACGGGGGTCGGTTGGGCCAACTGGTCCGTCGAAAGCGCCACCCAAGACAAGATCTTCAGCGACGTCCAAAAGGTCCCCGCCCGGCAGGTTGGCCTTGTCCTGGGTACCACCCCCCGGGTCCACGGCTACCTGAATCCCTTTTTCGAACACCGCCTCGATGCCGCCGCCGCCCTCTTCCGCGCGGGCAAAGTCAGGTGCCTTCTCGTCTCCGGCGACCACGGAACCCGGTACTACAACGAGGTCGAAGCCATGCGCGAAGGCCTGGTCAAACGCGGCGTCCCATACGCCAAGATCGCGCTCGACCACGCCGGCTTCCGCACTCTTGATTCCATGGTCCGCGCGAAGAAGGTCTTCGGAATCAACAGCGCCGTAATCGTCACCGACGATTTCCACCTTCCCCGCTCGCTCTACCTGGCCGGATATAACGGAATCGACGCCGTCGGCCTGAGCAGCGTCTCCGTTCCCTCCAGCGTCAACCCTCGCCCCGCCACCCGAGAAATCGGCGCCCGGGCCTTGATGATGTGGGACCTCCTGGTCGGGCGTCAGCCCAAGTATCTAGGCCCGCACGAGAAGCTCCCCGGCTAACGCCGTCGCGGGGCTTCCGGCCCATGCCACTTCGCGCTACATCCAGTGAATATCCCCGTCACCGTACAACGTCTGCACGTAGTTGATCTGCCCGAGGTGATACATCATGTGGACGTTCATGAAACTGCCCAGTTCGAAGGCGGTAAGGATCGTGCCGTCCGGACGGACGATCTCTCGCTCGGGATCACCCATCGCGGCGATGAACTGTTCGACGCTTTCCGCAATTGCCGTGGCCATCGCTACGGGAGTTCGTAGCTCATCGGGGCAGGTCGGAAAGCCGTCCATAGGGAGCACCGGCTCGCCTGTCACGCGGGCGATCAAACGCCGATTCACGAAGAGCGTCTCATAAGAGAAATCCGCCACCGACCGGACCTTCTCCGAAGGAGAGCTACAGAATTCCTCCCCTCGATGGGCCGCCAAATCTTTCGCCCACAAGGCGGCCGTTCCGCGGAGATCCTTCGTCACAAAGTCGGCCAAATCGATTGCCATACGGTTAGGTTAGCCGCGACGGCGATCCGTGCGCACAAGGCGCGACGGTGCGTAACGTACCCTTCCGACAAGCTGCGTTACGAAGTTGCTCGAAGTCGGCGACTCCGACGGCGTCCGGCGGCAAAGGCGATCAGGGCTACCGCCGCCCCCATAACGGCGAGGGAGGAACGGCCATCCTCCGGAACAAAGTAGAGGTCATCCTTGCCAGGCCGGCCGAAGTGATGATCGTCGTAGGTGGTTACCGAGGCATGAGCCGGAATCGCATCGCCGGGAAGTTTGAGATAGCTGGCAAGTTCGCCGTAGCGATCCGCCGGAAGGTCAGCATTCCACAAGGCCTTGTTCCAAGGCTCCGTCCCACCGATACTGGGTGCTTCGTTGCCAGCGGAGACATAGTAGATTCGCAATTGGCCGTTTTCAGCTTCGTTCTCAGAAGGTACGGAGTAGGGATTAAAAGCTTGACTCGTCTTGAACGTCATGCGAATCGGACCGGTCGCCGCTTCCTCGCCGCCTTTCACCTTGAACGCCGTCATGTACCAACCCTTATCCACATAGGGTTTGGCCCAGCCGTCGAGGAATTTTGGAGCGGGATAGCCGTTCTTCTTTAACCACTCCGACAATCCCTTTGCATCCGTCGCCCTCAGAACCGCTGCGTGATAGCCGGATACGTCCTGTTCGTGAACAACTTGGACCGAGGCAGCGGCAGCAACCGCAGTCTCCGTGCCATCCGAGTTCTTCTCCTTCATCACCGGCTCCAGATGAAGCAGCAATTCGAAGGCCTTCGGGCTTACGTCGCTGAGTTCAGGTTCGGAAGGCGTCGGTGCGAGGAAGCCCAGGTCTTTGCCTTTGGTTTCGAAGCTGGCGTCGCGGATAAAGTGTTCGATCCCTCGCTTCTGATCCCAGATGACGATATTGGTCTGACCCAAGAAACGAACTCTGCCTCCCGCTGCTCCGACCGCGCAGCACGCCACCGCCGCGACCGAGATTCCGATTCCAAGAGCAACGCAAGCTAATTTCATATGAGTGGGTTACGCCAGGGAGCGCAATAGTTCAATTCGAGGTACGCGGGACTTTGGGCTGTCGAGGCTGAACGAGCGAAAATCGCCCAACTCATCGGCAATCCACTGGCCTGTTTCTTCGATCACCTGAGAGACTGCGGCGCAGGGCCGCCAAGTCCATGCCGCGATTTCCTGAGCGTCGTAATCGTACTCCCAGATCCCCACCACCGTGCCGTCCATCACGATGGGGTGGGAATCGATGTCCTTCAGCGTGTTCGCGCCCTGGAGTTGATCTCCGTTAGGAAGCGTTCGCTCCGCGTCCGCCGGATCGAGAAGACTGGGCAAGTTACGGCGGAGGTGGATCCATGAGTCGATGGACGAGAGCAGGACGACCCGACCGTCCGTCTTCTCCACCGCTTCGTAGGCATCGACGTCGTCCGGCCGCATTAGCATCGAGGGATCGTCCGGGCAGGCGACCAGGTCAGCGGTCGCCAGTTTGGAAAGCCGGGCCGAGATTCCGGTGAACTCTCGAAACTCCTTCTCCGTCGCCGGGCCGATCCAGGAGAAATACCGATCCGCCAACTCATTCGCCAGCGTCTCTTCATCCACCTCACTCGGGCGAGGACCGTCTTCCCAGAGCGTGTACTGGAACCGCTCGGTATCCAGTCGGCCTCCCTGGGGCAAACGCCGAATCCGGCCTTCCACTTGGAGCCTGGAAATCCCAAGCACGGAGGTCGTGGTCATGCCCTTCTTCTTGCCCGCTTCACCCAATTGACGCGGTGAGACGATGCTTGAGATGGCGCGGGCGTCAAGTGGGCCGCTGGCGAGGGCGGCCGCCATATCGTCCGCAAGCTTGGTCACCTCATCCCAAGTGGCCCCAAGGTGCTTTTCCGCCATCTTAAACTCGGCGCTGCAGGAACCCATGGCCGCCAGCCGAAGGGCGATATCCGCGTCCTCGCAGGGCAAGTAGTAGGTGCAGCCCCGAGCGGCGGGAAGCTCGACGAGCTCGGCGTCCGCCACCGCTCGCTCGATCTCGTCCTTTCCCGCGCCAGTACGAGAGTGAATGGCCAGGTACGGGTTTGCCGAACCGACGGAACGAAGCCAGCCATACCGCTTCGCAACTTCTCCCGGCGAGAGCGATCTAGGAGCATCTAGCCCTTGCCGCGCAAACCACCAAGCCTGCATCCGGTTCATCGGCTGGAATTGTACGCAGCCCTTCGCGGCGAAAGGGCCAAAACCGTAACAAACCGCAAGATTGGAGAAACGCTAGGCCGTCGCCATCGCGAAATCCGCGCATTCTTGCCGGCAAAACGGCGCCGACCCATCTTCGGGAAGGCAGTCTTCGCAGCAGATGATGTGGCGGTGGCACTCGTCGTTGGCGCAGTTCTCAAAATGCTCGGCCGGCGCGCCGCAGAGTTCGCACCGGCCAACAACCTCGTATCCCGGAAGCGACCGGTTGAACCCCATCGTAACCCGGCCATCGAAGACATAAAGCGCGCCCTTGAAGTCCTCGTTCGGATACTTCTCCATGTAGGTCACGATCCCGTCTTGAAGCTGGTAGACGTTCGCAAAGCCGTTCTGGACAAGGAACCCAGACGCCTTCTCACACCGCACGCCCCCGGTGCAGACCGTGACCACCGTCTTGTTGCGCAGGTGATCGAGCGCGGGCAGAACCGACGGTAGATCGCGGAAGTTTCCGATGGGCGGAAGGATCGAGTTTTCGAAATGGCCGACCGCGTATTCGTAGTCGTTCCGCATGTCGACGATGTAGAACTCACGGTCCGAACGGATCCAGTCATGCAGGTCCTCCGCGCTCAATCGCTTGCCCGTGACCTTCGTCGGGTCCACATCCTGGGCTTCGAGATGGGCCGAGACAATCTCTTTGCGTAGCTTGATCACGAGCTTCGGCAAAGCATCCCCGGTGCCTTCGCTCCGCTTAAAGACCACATCGCTAAACTCAGGCTCTTCTTGGCAGGCCCGGATGTAGGCCTCCGTCGCCTCAACCGTGCCCTCAACCGTCCCGTTGATCCCTTCTTCTGAGATGAGGATACGCCCCTTCAGCCCCAAACTCCGGCAAAGCGCACGCTGGCGTTCGCAGAGCACGACCGGGTGCTCTACTTGCGTGTAGGTGTAGTACAGAAGGATCTGGTGGGTCATAACCTGGTCACCCTCCCTTTCATTCCGATGAGAGGGAGGGCCGGGGTGGGAGAGTCCGATAAGTTTACGCCTTCTGGGCGAATCGAAGCCGAGAATTCAACGCGTCCATCGCGGCATTCTGTGGGTGGGATCATTTTCTCAACCAAGATCCTTGAACGCGGTCGGCTCCCTCTTCATTCGTGACCGGATCACCCCGGCGCACTCCTTCGGCGTCATCAATGACGTATCGACCTCCGCGTCGTAAATGCCGGGGAGATGGACTTCCCTTTCCCAACGCTCAACCATCTCGCGTGGAGCCACCATTCCCGTCGCCTCGCGACGACCCATGATCATATCGATCGGGCACCGGACCCCAATCAGCCAGGCTCTTGTCCCGGAAAGCAGCCGCGCCGCTTCGTTAAGAGTATGGAGAGGGGTCGAATACGATTCATGGTGCCCCACGTCGACCACGACGTTGATTCCTTCATTCGAGTAAGCAACGACCGAGCCATAGAGCGCCCGATGGAGGGACGCTACGACCGGTTCCAAGTCCGGTCGCTCGCCACCTGGGCGAAGACCAATGCCGGGGCGGAATTGGGTTGGAGTGGCGGCGATGGAGTTGTCCACGCCGAGATTCACCCAGACGCCGTCGAAAGAGGCCTGGATCTCGGCGGCGATGCTCGATTTCCCGGACCGCGGCGTGCCGTTGAGGACGATGACCTGGCCGGGCTGGTCATCCATCAGAGCCCTGGCTCCTCTCGACTACGAGACAGGGGGAATCCGGCTTCCTGCCAGTGCCGGTGCACCCTCGTGTTATCCAATTCGAAAGGCCCGACTCGCACACGCACAATCCGATCCAATCGAATGACCGAACGTCCGTCCCTTTGATCACCATCCGTAACGCTCTCAAGAGCGACCGTTCGCTTTGAGGCGGAGATCACGAAATAGTCCTTTGATTCGCGGGCGGCCGTCCATATTCGAACGATGAACCCATTCCGCGAGGCTTCCTCCAGGACGGCGAGGACTTCGGTCGGCTTTGTGACAATTCTTTCGTCGATGGGATCGGCCGCACCAAGATCGCGAAGCGTGGTCAGTCGCCAAAGATAGTGAGTTCTTCGATCAATGGTGTGGATCCGACGGAGTGGGACGCCGTGAGCAAGACCTTCGTACTTCCCCGAAATATCCACGTCCCGGAAAATGACCTTGGTGGGTGAAAGCTCTTCGACAACCCCCACCAGGAAGCTTCCGGGTTCGTCGCCCCAAATATGGTAGGCGACCAATTCTCCAGACGCTTGGCACTCCGCCAGTTCTTGGTAGATTTCTTCGTGCGGCATCCACGGATATTTTGATTGATTAACGGTGGCCGCGTGGAGCCTTAGAAGGGCTGCTTCGCGAAGGCCATCTGCGCGTCTCGGTCTTGAATATCCTGGCCAAAATCCGCCGATAAGGTCTCGTCGGCGTAGCCCTTCGCCACCGACTCGATCCTTACGGTCCGGCCATTGACCGAGTAGTAGAGCCTCCACGGTCCGCAGGCCATGCGGAGTAGATGGTCGTCGATTCGCAGGATCCGGCGAGTTCGATGGGGGGTGGGATCGAGGCCGAGTAGGTCGAAGGCTCGCTCGGTAAAGTCGATATTCCAAACTTCGCGAAGATAGGCGAGTTGCTGTTCGGCCAAAGGGGCAATCTCTACCGAGTACCGCTCCTGCTCGGCCATTTCCCTTTCCACCTCGCCAATCCAGCCCAATGAAGCGTCTGGGAATGCATCGACGCGCGCCAGGTAGGGCTTGATGTCGAAAATCGGGGTTCCGTCAACGAGGTCCAGCGGCCCCACGGTCAGCGAAAGGTCCTCGACCCCAATAAGTTGGACACTTGTGAGGCCGAGAGGATTTGGACGATGCGGAGAGCGGGTCGCGAAGAGTCCCCGGCGCTTCGCCGGTCCGCGCGGGGGGAGGACGCGGGAGCGCCAAGTTGTGTTCCGGTGGAACCACCAGATCAGCCAAATGCGGTCGAACGTGGCGAGGTCGCTAAGGGCGAGTTCGAATCCGGAAAGGAGTTCGATTCGGTTCGTTTCCACTTTGCCCGCATCGGGCTGGTGGGGGGTGTCGAATTTAAGCGGCTTGGCGTTACGGACGTATCCGATCGGCCGGAGTTGGAGGCTTTCGCGATCGGTACCCACCCCGCGAGTTAACCCGAGCAGCATCTCTTCCAACCCCGCCGAAGTCGCGTGCGACCGGAAGGGGTCGACTTACATCGCTCTTCCGTCCCGACAGGCCTCAAGCCACCCTAAATTCCAACCGTTCCCACGATGCTGGTCGATCCAACGTTGGACCATCGCAGGCCGTTTTGGATGGTTGAGGTGATTCAACCCATGAAGTGCCGCACCTTGGCATCGAACATCGTCCATTGCCAAAATCTCTCCGAGGCACTCCAACGCGAGGTCCGCAAGATCCCCCGCGTGCTTGTTCCCGAGAATGAGGTCCCACAGCATTTCCCAGCCGTGCGGCATTGCTGCGTTTGGATCCCACCCCTTGACGTAAACCCGGTACTGCACCACCAGAGACCGCATTAGCCGAGCCCGAGGACCTAGTGGTAGTTCCCCGCTTAGAAGAACCTCGCCCAGAAAGCCTGGGAAACTGAACATCGCCCATAGGCCTTGGCTGAGTTGGTCGGCGGAATACGTCGTAGTCCAATCCTCATACCGCTCGTGCAGTTCCGCAAGTCGTTCTAAAATGACCAGCTCAGGAGAGGCGCCGTCGGGCAAATCATCCGCTTCAAGGAAATCGCTTTCGGAATCGAAGAGTGCGGAGTTAGGCCCCGCTCCCGTTGCGGGACGGTCAAAGTACCATTCCGCCCACTGTTCGACTGGTTTCCGAAGAAGCCCGGCATTGAACTGAATTAGCTTCATTGGGTCTGCGAAAAGCGAAAAAGGTCAGCGACCGTGGCCGCTGACCGCTTTGCCGTACTGGCGGTTACTTGTCCGAGACGCCCTTACCGAGCGCCGCCTGCGCCGCCGCGAGGCGAGCGATAGGCACACGGAATGGAGAGCAGGAGACGTAGTTCAGACCGATCTCGTGGCAGAACTGGACGGACGAAGGATCGCCGCCGTGTTCGCCGCAGATGCCGAGCTTGATGTTCGGGCGAACCGTCTTCGCCTTGTCGATCGCGATCTGCATGAGCTGGCCCACGCCCTTTCGGTCGATCGACTCGAACGGATCGCCCGGCAGGATCTTGCGCTCCACGTACGGCTTCAGGAACTTGTCCGAGTCGTCGCGCGAGAAGCCGAAGGTCATCTGCGTGAGGTCGTTCGTACCGAACGAGAAGAACTCGGCGTCAACCGCAATCTCGTCGGCGGTGAGCGCGCCGCGAGGGACTTCGATCATCGTGCCGAAGGAGTAGGGAATCGGAACGCCCTGCTCTTCGACGACGGCCTTGGCCGCCTTCTCGAGGTCGGCCTTGATCGTGGTCAGCTCGTTGACGTGGCCAACCAGCGGGATCATGATCTCGGGAACGGCCTTGCCGCCGGCCTTGATAACCGCCGCCGCACCCTCGAGGATCGCTCGGACCTGCATGGCCACGATCTCGGGGTAGACGATGGAGAGGCGAACGCCGCGCAGGCCAAGCATCGGGTTGATCTCGTGCATCGATTCGGCGGCTCGGAGCATCGTCTCCTTCGCAGGATCCGACTTGCCAAGCGCCTTATCGACGGCCACTTCGGCGGTCAACTCGGTAAGGTTCGGCAGGAACTCGTGGAGGGGCGGGTCGATGAGGCGGATCGTTGCCGGGCGGCCTTCGAGAGCCTCGAAGATGCCCTTGAAGTCCTCGCGCTGGAAGTCGAGGAGCTCGGCCAGCTTCGCGGTGCGCGTCGCAGGATTGTCGATGTCCAGGATCATCGAGACGACGACGGGACGTCGGTCGCCTTCGAAGAACATATGCTCGGTACGGGTCAGACCCACGCCTTCGGCGCCCAGCGCGATCGCCTTGCGGACATCAG
>FTBF01000038.1_pt1 | contig 9581 bp, 7 predicted proteins | sample 1639301 | NCBI WGS metagenome assembly FTBF01 (sample SAMEA3914864, study PRJEB12502) | metagenome | biome: forest; material: soil | place: USA | collected 2012-03-12 | depth 0.3 m
GTCCACGGCAAAGAGCCCAATCTCGGTGCGGCCGAGTTCAGCAAGAAAGCGTTCGTTGTTGAATCGCTCGGGAGCCACATACAGGAGCTTCAGCTCGCCGGAGCGCATCTTTGCCCCGACCTCTCGAACTTCGTCGGCGGACATCGTCGAATCGAGCCGGGCCGCCGGAATGTCCCGGCGCGTAAGGAAGTCGATCTGGTCTTTCATCAGGGCCAGCAACGGGCTTACAACCACGGTTAGGCCCTCAATCATCAGGGCAGGCAGTTGGTAGCAGAGCGACTTTCCGCCGCCCGTCGGAAACACGGCGAGCGCAGCGCCGTCGCGGAGCAACGCGTCGATCGCCTCCTTCTGCCCTGGGCGAAAGCCGTCGAAGCCGAAGCGGGCCTTGAGAAGCGAGAGCGTTTGTTCGATAACCCTAAAAGTATAAGTCCCGGACGACTCGAAGAGTCTTCCGGGACCAGATATTTGAGGATTGCTAGAAAAGGATTTAGAAAGCTTCCGCGGCCGGGGCCGGCAGAATATTTAGGTGAGGTAGTACTTGGCGAAAGGAATTCACGACCTGAGGGTCAAACTGAGTTCCCGAGCCACGTTCAAGTTCTTGGAGGGCCGCCTCCGTAGTGCTGGCCCGCCGATAGGGACGATTGTTGGTCATTGCGTCGAAGGCATCCGCCACCGAAACGATTCGACCTTCCAAAGGAATCTCGGTTTCCCGAAGCCCCCGCGGATAACCCGCTCCGTTCCACCACTCGTGATGAGTGAGGGCAATCTGCCGGGCCATTCTCATGACCGGCTCGGTGCAATCGTTGAGAATCGCGGCTCCGATGGTCGTGTGCTCACGCATCACATCGCGCTCTTCGTCGGAAAGCGGTCCGCCTTTCAGCAAGATCATATCGGGAATGCCGATCTTTCCGAGATCGTGGAGGAGCGCCGCGGTACCAATCGCATCCACAAAGCTAGCATCTTCACCCAGCCCCTCCGCAATGACCGAACAAAGGCGGCCCACCCGTCGGGTGTGCTCACCAGTCTGGTCGTCACGAAACTCCGCGGCAAGCGCTAAGCGCTCGAGAACCTCGCGCCGGGCGGCCTGGAGCTGCCGAGTCCGTACACGTACGGTCTCTTCCAGCCAAGACTTCTGGCGTTGGACTTGGCGGTAGAGCTGTTGCGTTCGGACGACATTTCGAACCCGCAAAAGCAGTTCCGCCATATCGAAGTCCTTCCGCAAGAAGTCCACCACGCCCGCTTCAAGGGCCTGCTCCTTAACGCAAGGGGCGGCGTCTCCGGTGAGCATAATGATGGGTACGTATCGCACGTCACCTTCAATCTCCCGAAATTTTTGCATCAGCACGAAGCCGTCCAATGGAGGCATTCGCAGGTCGAGGAGAACGACGTCGGGACGGAATTCTCGGTAAACGGCAGCGGCCGCAAAAGGGTCGCTTACACGGGCAGTATGCCGGGCCCCTGCTCTTCGAAGAGCAGAGTCCAGGAGTGCCAGGTTGTCCTCATCATCATCGACAAGGAGAATACGGGCATGTGTTAGTTCTTCTAGTGCCATTTGGCCCAACACGTCCTTCAGATAAACGCGATCACTAATCGCGCCCACTCGGACAGTATAGGCACCTTTTTCAGATTCCGGAGGGCGAATTTGGAATTAAGAGCCTCTTTTTTGATGAACTCTTTGTAATCCGACTTACACGAGGAACAGATTGCGGTATTTAGCGCTAAGACCAACCAAGTAATCTTCCGCGGCCATCGGTTTGCCGGTGACACTGAGGACTAGATCTTTCGGTTTCACCGACCGGCCCTTCGAGTACACATTTTCCTTTAGCCATCCGAGGATCTTTTCAAACTCCCCAGCCTCGATCAGAGCATCTGTATCACCCAGATCGGACTCCAGCTTGGCCCAGATCTGGTAGCTAAGTAGATTGCCCATGCTATATGTCGGGAAGTAACCGATGGAGCCGCCGCTCCAGTGGACGTCCTGGAGGCAACCGACGGAATCGGTTTCCGGTCGAAGGCCGAGGTACTCGACATACTTGGCGTTCCAAGCTTCGGGCAGATCTTTGATTGCCAGCTTGCCCGTCAGTACGTCGCACTCTATCTCAAATCGTACGAGAACGTGAAGATTGTAAGTCAGCTCATCTGCCTCCACCCGGATAAGCGTCGGCTCGACCTTGTTGATGATTCGGTAGAACGCCTCCGGCGTCTGGCCCGCCAGCTTGGGGAATCGCTCTTGAAGGGCAGGAAGGAACCGCTTCCAGAACGGCAGGCTGCGCCCGACGATGTTTTCCCAGGTCCGGGACTGGCTTTCGTGCAGACCAAGGCTGACGCCGCCGGCTAGCGGAGTGCGGTCCCAAGCCATCGGCGAACCCTGCTCATACATTCCATGGCCGGCCTCGTGCAGCGAACCGAAGATCGCGCTGCCAATATACGGCTTGTACCGCGTGGTGAGACGAACGTCGCCCACCGACCAACCGGTGCAGAACGGATGCGCCGCCGTATCCTGACGGCCGCGCTCGAAGTCAAACCCGATCGCCTGGACCATCTCCTCCGTAAACGCCTTCTGCTCCGCCTCGTCCCATTCGCCGTAGAGAATCGAATCATCGACCGGTCCGGCGGCCACGACCTGCTTAACCAGTTCGACCTGCGGTCCCTTCACCGCTTCAAACATGGCCCGCGCGTCGGCCGCGGTGGCTCCCTCCTCGTACTGGTCCAGCAGAGCGTCGTAAATGTGGTCCGTATAGCCGAGGTACTCGGCCTCTTTGCCGGCGATCTCGAACATCCGCTCGAGGTAAGACGCGAAGGACTTGAAATCGTTGTTCGCCCGAGCGGCCACCCAGGCTTCATGGGCGATCGCGCCAAGCCGGGTCTTCTCGGCAACCAGTTCTGTAGGCAGCTTAGTGGCAAGGTCGAGGTCTCGGCTGACGACCTTCAGCATGGTTGCATCGTCGCCCTCGGCTTCCCCAGCCGAATCGTTGACCAGCTTTCGGGTCTCGTCGGCGATAAAGGTCTCGTGCGCCAACTTGCTCAAGCGCCCCAGATGTTCGGCCCGCGCCTCCCCGCCGCCATGCGGCATAAACGTCTGCTGATCCCACTCCATGATCGAGGTAGCGCAGCGAAGGGCATTCACATCGGCGAGAACATCTTTGAGCCGATCAAGGGAAGAAGGCATAGGGGAGAGATTACCGAAGGGCGGCGGAAGAAGGGCGGAGGGAGGAATGAGCCGTCAAGAATGGAACCCTCGCTCTACCCTTGCCCCTCCACCCTTCCTTTGAACCCCTCGACATGCGTACACTCTATCTGGTGCCCATGCAGACCGCTCTCGCCGTCCTGAGCCGTGTCTTCGGACATGCCGCTTTCCGATCTCCGCAGGACGAAGTGGTTGAGAAAGTGCTCGAAGGCCGAGACACCCTGGTCGTGATGCCGACGGGCGGCGGAAAGTCGCTTTGCTTCCAGCTACCCGCCCTCATGCGAGAGGGCGTAACCGTCGTCGTGTCTCCGCTCATCTCTCTGATGAAAGATCAGGTCGATGCGCTCAAGCAGATGGGAGTTGCAGCGGAAGCGTACAACTCGTCTCTAAAGGAGCAGGAGTCTCGCGAGATCCTCGCCAAGCTGCACGACCGAAAACTTAGCCTCCTCTACGTCGCGCCCGAGCGGCTGATGAGCGCCGAGTTCCAAAAGCGACTAGAGACCGTCGGCGTTTCGCTCTTTGCCATCGACGAGGCCCACTGTGTCTCCTCCTGGGGCCACGACTTCCGGCCGGAGTACGTCCAGCTCGGACTGCTCAAGCAGCGCTTCCCAGACGTCCCTACGATTGCCCTCACCGCCACCGCGGATGCGGTGACCCGAAGCGATATCGTCACCCAGCTCAACCTTCAAAACCCGGTGGAGTTCGTCGCCGGGTTCGACCGGCCGAACATTCGGTACACCGTGGCCGACAAGACCAAAGCCGCCGCCCAGTTGGCCGCCTTCATTCGAGAGCGGAGCGATGACTGCGGCATCGTTTACTGCCTGAGCCGCAAGCGAGTCGAATCCGTCACCGACGATCTTAAGAAGCTCGGCTTTCTGGCCGCCGCCTATCATGCCGGCCTTCCGAGTGCCGAGCGAGGGCGCGTTCAGGAGGCGTTTCAGAACGACGATATTCGTCTCGTCGTCGCAACCGTCGCCTTTGGAATGGGGATCGATAAGCCGAACGTCCGCTTCGTAATCCACCACGACCTACCGAAGAACATCGAGGGCTACTACCAAGAGACCGGCCGAGCCGGCCGCGACGGCCTCCCTAGCGAAGCGCTCCTTCTCTACGGACTTCCAGACGTGGCCATGGCCCGGAGCCTCATCGAGAGTTCGGAGAATGCCAAGCAGAAGGCAGTCGAGTTGCGGAAACTGCAGTCCATGGTCGACATGGCGGAGGCGCTCACGTGCCGACGCCGTGTCCTCCTTGGCTACTTCGGACAGCACCTCGACACGGATTGCGGCAACTGCGATGTCTGCCTCGACCCACCCGAGCGCTACGACGCTACCGAAGACGCCAAGCTCGCCATGATGGCGATCTACCGAACCGGGCAGCGGTTCGGGATCGGCCATGTCGTGGAAGTGCTTCGCGGCTCGTCCGGCCAACGCGTGATTCAGTTCGGGCACGACAAGCTCGACGAGTGGGGGAAAGGTGCGAAATTCAGCGCCGAAGAGTGGGGCTCGGTCTTCCGGCAACTGATTCACCGCGGCTACCTGCTTCAAGACATCGCCCAATTCGGCGTGGTGAAACTGACGCCCTTGACCAAGCCGGTGCTTCGGGAAGGCCAAGTCGTCGAGTTGGCGCGACCCCGCGTGCGCCTAAAGCTCGAAAAGCGATCTCGCTCAACGTCCCGCGGTGGGTCGGAAAAGAAACCATCGCGTTACGACGTGGCCGATATCGATGCCGGCCTCTTCCAGGCGTTGCGTGCGTTGCGGAAGCGGCTCGCGTCGGAGCAGGGGGTTCCCCCATACGTCGTCTTCTCGGACGTAACGCTTGAGGAGATGGCGGCCAGGAAGCCGCAGACTGAGGAAGTGATGCTGACCGTCGGCGGGGTCGGCGAGACTAAGATGGCCCGCTACGGCGAGCAGTTCTTGCGAATTTTGACTTCCCAGTAGCGGCGACGCCCCCGTCGCCGAAAGGGTCCTAACCGGCGACGAGGGCGTCGCCGCTACAATTATTTGTGCTCGATCTAGAAACCACGAAAGACATCTCCCTCGTCGTGGGTGGCATCGCCGCACTAACAACCTTCCTAACCGGTCTCGTCGAATACGCCCGCCAAGCGAACCTGCGGCGAGGCGAAGCCTTTATCGCCATGCGGCGACGGTTTCTGGAAGACCCTCTCTTCCGCGAGATTCTCAACTTGCTGGACGCAGACGACCCGCACCTCGCCACCCTCTCCGTTCAAGATCGACGAAACTTTGTCGGTTTCCTGGAAGAAGTGGCGCTCATGTCGCGGTCAAAAATGATCCGCCCGGAAGTTGCCCACTACATGTTCGGCCGCTACGTCTGCCTTGCGGACAAAAGCGAACACCTTTGGGTAGGTCTCCACAAAGACGACCGCTACTGGTCACTATTCCGCCGCTATGCGGCCGAAAACCGGGCGATGGAGCAAAGCGGAGAGCCAAAGGCCCTGAAATTCTAAAGGTCGTTGGGCTCGGATCCTAACGACCCTAAGCCCAACGAACCTATGACTTTATCTTAGACCGTTGCCTTAACGCGCGCCACGACACCGTCGAGGAACGCCTCGTTGGTCGGAGTGCGCTTGACCAGCTTGATGAGCGAGTCGGTCGCTTCGACAGAGTCCTTCTGGTTGGCCAGAAGACGGCGAAGCTGGACGATGCCTTCCATGTCTTCCTTGCGGAACAACAGCTCTTCCTTTCGGGTCGAGGACTGCTTGACATCGATGGCCGGCCAGATGCGGCGCTCGGCAAGCTCGCGGTCCAGGATGAGCTCCATGTTGCCCGTACCCTTCAACTCCTCGAAGATCGCTTCGTCCATCTTTGACTGCGTCTGAACGAGGATCGAGGCGATGATCGTGAGCGAACCGCCCTCCTCGATCTTTCGCGCGGCGCCGAAGAACCGTCGAGGGCGATAGAGTGCGACGGGATCCAGACCGCCCGACATCGTACGGCCGGATGAGTTGCACGTTAGGTTGCTGGCGCGAGAGAGACGTGTGAGCGAGTCGAGAAGGATGCAGACGTCGTGGCCCGCTTCAACCAGGCGCTTGGCCTGTTCGAGGCAGAGCTCGGCGACGCGCATGTGATTCTCTGGCGGCTCGTCGAACGTGCTGGAGATCACCTGGCCGCGCACGCTGCGCTTCATGTCGGTGACTTCTTCCGGCCGCTCGTCCACGAGGAGAACCATTAGATAGACCTCGGGGTGATTGGCGGCGATCGAGTTCGCAACCGCCTTCATCATCGTCGTCTTACCCACCTTGGGAGGCGAGACGATCAGGCCCCGCTGGCCTTTTCCGATGGGGGAGATGATGTCGATGATTCGCTCGGGAATCTTGTCGGGCACCGTCTCCATCTTAAGGCGTTCGATCGGGAAGAGGGGAGTGAGTTCGTCGAAGTTCTTTCGCTTCGTCATCTCCGGGCTCTGGGTCGCAAACGTGTTCACGCTTTCAACGCGGAGCATTCCGGCATACTTCTCACCCTCCTTTGGGGCGCGAATCAGGCCGTAAACCGTATCGCCCGGCCGAAGGTTGTACTTCTTGATCTGGCTTTGCGAAACGAAAACGTCGTTCGGCGCAGGAATATAGTTGTCGCGGCGAAGGAAGCCAAAGTCTTGGATGGTTTCCAAAACGCCCTTGGCGTACAGCGAATCCGAGTTCTTCTTTTCGAGAAGTTGCTCGATCAACTCGTGACGAAGAAGTTTCTTCGGGTCGAGCTTCGCGGTTTTGGCCTCTTTTAAAAGGCCGGCGGGCACCATCGCATCGTAGAAATTAAAGTCGATCTCGGGCAGGTTCTCGAAATCCGAAGCGTCGTTTTTGGGGAGACCTTCGCGGTGTCCGCCGCCTCCGCCGCCACGTCGCCGACGGTTCTGGCCGCCGCCCTGACCCTGACCTTGACCACCCTTAGGGGCTCGAAACTGGGGATTCATGCTCTTTCTCTGAGGCACAGACCTCCGCACGACCAAATGGCTTTATAAGGGCGACCTGGGAGTTCGAAAAGGTGGCGCGCAAGACTGCGCTGGCCTACTCGTCGCGGAGGATTCCGACATACGGAAGGTTTCTAAACCTTTCGTCGTAGTCGAGACCATATCCTACCACAAACTCATTCTTTATGTCAAATCCCAGGTAGTCCACTTGGACCTCAACCTTCAATGCCTCCGGCTTTGAGAGCAAGGCGGCAACCCGCAGGCTTTTCGGGTGACGTGTCGAGAGCAGTTCCAAGAGATGGGAAAGCGTCGTCCCGGTATCGACGATATCCTCCACCACGATAACGACCCGGCCCTCGATATTGATATCGAGGTCTTTCCGAATCTGAACCACCCCCGTGCTGCTCTTCCCTCCATGGTAGCTGGAGGTCTGCATGAAATCCAGCTCCGCATCCGTTTCCATCGCGCGGGCAAGATCCGAGAAAAAGTGGACGGAGCCCTTCAGGACCGCCACGAGGATCGGCACTTCCCCACCAAGGTCGCGGTCGATGTCCGCCGCCAATTCGCGGATCCGCGTTTGGATCGTTTCGGCGGAGAGCATCACATCGACGGGCATCGCAAAGAGTTTGACACGTCACCCTCTGGGACTTTAACGTGTCCGTTATAGGACCTTCTCTGCCCAGCGTTACAAGACCGTCACAAATCCGTCAAAAGCCGAAACCGCCGCCCTCACCCGGGAATTCTTTCCGTGGGAGACCTCCACCGATGGAGGCCATTTCAACCCATGGACAAAAGAAAAGCTACCCTTCGATTCGCGGGATTGACCGCGATCCTACTTTCCCTCACCGCGTCCTCCACCGCCCAGACCTACTACAAACGAAACCTGCCCGACTACGATCAGGTTCGCGCCGGCCTTCCCAACATGGGGAACGCCTACTGCGTCCCGACTTCCGAGACCGACCTGTTTCGGTTCATGCAGCTGAACGGCATGCATGGCATGTCGGACTACGCCAACTCGCCGTTCTTTCACGACGCCACGAGTTTCATCGCCTTTATGGGCGCGCTGATGGGCACCGATCCAAACGACGGAACCAACTCCTCCTCGGCTCTCGACGCGGAAACCACCTGGACGAGCGTTTGCACCATCGCCTATCACACCCCCCTCGTGGCGCACATCTCCTACGGTCCGAACACCTACTGGTTCGCCAGCACGATGCGAAACCTTGTCCACACCGGGGCAATGGTCGATATCGCTTACGGCCGGTACCACCAGGAAGTCTTCGGTTATGCCCGTGAAAGCGGTCACGCCCTCGCCTTGGCCGGCTATGACTTAACCGGCGGTACGGACACCATCCTCCTCGCTAACCCGATCAACGCCACATCCTCTGTCGATCCGCACCTCACCGTGCCGACGATCCTGCCGGTGTTCTTCAACAACTTCCTTGCCCTCTCCCGCATCGACCCCTTCTGGACAGGGAAAGACGGAAAGTATGTGGCGCTCATCGACTACATGCACGGCATGTTGCCGCTGAGCGTGGGTTGGGCTTCGACCCCGGTCATCACCACCAAAGCCTTGGGCGCAAAGGCCACAACAATCACCACCACGACCTACCACCAGTCCTTCCCCTTCCAACTGGATGATGGAGTCAACCGCCCGGTTCGTGAACTCACCGTCGATCTTCCCGGCCAAGTACGGGACTGGTGCATGGACGAAGGCGATCTCGCCATCTACGCCCTGTTGATGGACGGCTCGGTAAATCGGGTCGACCTGCTGTCGAAGCAGATCACCAAAATCGCCACTCTCCCATCCGCTCGCAAGCTGGCCTGCGCCGGCGCCGGCCTCGACCTCTACGTCCTGACGGAAGATGAGCGGGCCAACGGACTGATCCGGTTCGAGCGCGGCACTTACCGCCAGAGCTCGATCTCGCTGCCGAAGGGCATCCTTCGTATCGAGCCGGACCCTTCGACTCAGGGCATTCTCGCCCTCTACCCAACGTTGGGCGTCGTGGCGTCCATCGATGAGACCCTTGCCACCGTAACCTCCCGGAAGGTGGGTCTTCCGGACGGCGACGGCACGCCGAGCATGGCGGTGGCGGGCGACGGCTCGGTCACGGTTGCCCGCGTAGGCGCCAAGACTCTTGTTCAAACCTCGCTACGTGGCGAGATCAAGCAGATCCCGCTCGAAATCGCACTGTCGCCCCAGGTGTTCCAGGTCACCGACAGCGGTCAGTTCCTAGTTCAAGACGGCGCCCGCCTCATCACGCTAAACGCCGACGGCACGCTCTCGCAAAGCCAGTTCGACGGCATGTCCGTAGCCCCCCGGGCTCGCTTCTCCCAAAGCTGGCGCGCCTTCCATCCTGCCGACGTAAGCGGCCCCGGCTGGAAGAACGTCGCGCCGGAGCGCGACCAGCTATAGGTCACGCCGTCAGAGCCTTTCCTTTCATTTCGATGAGAGGGGGGGCTGGGTGGGAGA
>FTBF01000092.1_pt1 | contig 9525 bp, 12 predicted proteins | sample 1639301 | NCBI WGS metagenome assembly FTBF01 (sample SAMEA3914864, study PRJEB12502) | metagenome | biome: forest; material: soil | place: USA | collected 2012-03-12 | depth 0.3 m
ATTTTTTTTCCGCGCCCCGGGGGGGGTTTTGTCTTCAATCCATATAACCGCCAGTGGGTTGTTTCGTTCGCGGACGGCCACGCGAAGACTCGCCGAATCGGCGTTTATACGACAGGCAAAACCGATCCTCGAAACGAACCGTTTGCTTCCTATAACGGAACCGACGGCAAGGTCACATCCAGCATGACCCGCTGGTATTCCTCCGAAGCCGCGGGAGGTTGCCACGCTTACCTATTCCGCCCCGACCTCGACTTCTCGACATGGGATACGGCGCTCGAAAACCTATGAGAAAACTGCTCGCTCTCGGACTCTTGGCCCTGCTCGGCGCGATGGTCGCCGGCTGCTCTTCATCGGACGCGACCACGGACGCCCCGCCGAAGGGGAATCCGCCCAATACGACGACGGCTCCTCCCGGAACCCCTGGTCCGGAAGAGCGCACGACTCAGGGCGCTCAGGACGGCGGCGGCAAGTAAGTCACCGAAAACGTTTGGAGCCTCCGTGCCTTGCGGGACGGGGGCTCTTTCTTTTGTAGCGAAAGGCTCTTGGAATCGAATTTCACAGTTGCGTGAAGACAGATGTTTGGTTAAACTAGACTTCTCGTCGTTCACGATCTGCTTTTTTTAATCCAATGTTCCGCAAAGCATTTACTCTGATCGAGCTGCTGGTGGTGATCGCGATTATCGCGATCTTAGCCGCCATCCTTTTCCCGGTTTTCGCGCAGGCCAAGGCGGCGGCGAAGAAGACGGCGTGCCTCAGCAATCTCAAACAGATTGGTACGGCCGGGCAGATTTACTTGGGGGATAGCGACGACTCCTATCCGATCACCTATGGGGCCGATCCGGCGGGGGGCTATACCTATGACCGCTACATTCCGGTGCCGGCCGATTGGCCAGGTGGGCTCTCGCCGGTCCAGTTGGGGCGGAATCAGAGTTTCTGGGCGAACAATATTCAGCCTTACATGAAGAACATGGGGATGCTCCAGTGCCCTTCGGCCACGAAGGTGGAGCCAACGGCCGATGCCACTTTGCCGCTTCCGGTTCCGGGTGCGGTGCAGAACTACGTCAGTTACACCTACAACGGTCTGCTGAACGGTTACAGCGCGACGGCGGTGGCGGCGGTTAGCCGGCTTCCGGTTTTTTGGGAGGGTCGGGGGAATCGGACGATGCGTGGCACAGGATATGTAAACCCGTACCTGGAGTGCGACGATGAGACGCAGCCTTGCGTTTACGTCCCCTCCAGCCCGACGTGTTCGGGGGGTGTGAATGGTCAGTGGAGCTACACTTCCCGCGGCAACGGGACATCCGGATACAACGTTCACGGGGGGCTGAACTACTCTTTTGCCGATAGTTCGTCCAAGTTTAAGAAGATAGGGGTACCGAATTCCGCGAAGACCGACCCGCGCACCGACCCGTTTGCCTCATACGTGAATAACGCCCCGACGCAGAGTTGGTACGATCAGTGGGCCTGCCATTCGTATCTGTTCCGGCCTGACTTCGACTTCCAGACTTGGGGTAGTTCTTCCACCGGCTAATGAAGATCCTTCTTCTGTTGCTGGTCGGTTTCTCCATCAGCGGTTGCTCTTCTTCCGAGGATGCCCCGAGCCCGGCGGGGCCGCCTCCGCCGGAGGTTAAGCACCCCCGGGGCGACGCTCCGGTGCGAGGCGGAAGCTCCGCCGTTAGGTAACCTCCCTCCCGCAACGAAGGGAGGGAACGACGATGGCGCTGAATAAGAAAACGGTTCGAGATGTGGAGGTGCGGGGAAAGCACGTCCTGGTGCGATGCGACTTCAACGTCCCGCTTGAAGATGGAAAGATTACGGACGATCGACGGATTAGCGAAGCGCTGCCGACGATCAAGTTTTTGGTGGATGGCGGGGCGTCGGTCGCGTTGGTGAGCCACCTTGGCCGACCGAAAGGAGCTTCGCCCGAGTTCTCCCTCAAACCGGTGGCCGAGCGGCTTTCGGAATTGCTAGGCAAGGATGTCCCCCTGTTGCCCGACTGCGTTGGCCCGGAGGTTGCGGTGGCGGTCGCGGCAGCCAAGCCCGGCGACGTGATTTTGCTGGAGAACGTCCGGTTCCATCCGGAAGAAGAGAAGAACGACCCCGAGTTTGCCAAGCAGCTTGCGGCGCCGTTTGACCTGTACGTCAACGACGCCTTCGGCACCGCCCACCGGGCGCACGCCAGCACGGAAGGCGTGGCCCATCTGCTTCCGGGGGTGGCAGGATTCCTCATCGAGAAAGAGATCTCCTACCTCGGCCGGGCGGTTGAGAATCCGGAGCGGCCCTTTGTCGCGATCATGGGCGGCTCGAAGGTGAAGGACAAGATCGCGCTGATCGAGAACCTGCTTCCCAAGGTGGACAAGATTCTCATCGGCGGCGGCATGACGTATACGTTCCTCAAGGCTCAGGGCAAGGAGATCGGTAAGTCGATCCTCGATTCGACAAGTATCGAGTACGCGGGCCGATTGCTGCAGGAACACGGGGACAAGCTGGTCCTTCCGACGGACGTCATCACCGCCGACAAGTTCGGCGAGGATGCGACGACCGGGATTGCGAGCGTGGACGCGATTCCGGCGGATCTGGAGGGGCTCGACATTGGTCCGGCAACCAGCGCAGCGTTTGCGGCGGAGATCGCGAAGGCGGGCACGGTGCTCTGGAACGGGCCGGTGGGCGTTTTTGAGCTGACGCCGTTTATGGCCGGTACCAAAGCGGTGGCCGAGGCGATGGCCGAATCAAAGGGTTTGACGATCGTCGGCGGCGGAGATTCGGCGGCGGCGGTGGAGAAGTTTGGCTTGGCCGAGAAGATGACCCATGTTTCGACGGGAGGCGGCGCCAGCCTTGAATTCCTTGAGGGCAAGGAGCTGCCCGGTATCGCGGCCTTGCAAGACGCTTGAGCTTCTTTTGCGTCCGGATCGATCTGGACTACGTGCCGTGGGATACGCCGGACGCGCAGCAGTTCGGTCACGGCGAGCCGGCCATGCTCCTTCGCCTGTTGGAGCTTGGCCGGCAAACCGGCTCTCGCTGGCACTTCTTCGCGAGTGAACGGGCGCTTCGCGCCTTCCCTACCGGCACGGACGCGGTGCTGAACGACGGGCACGATCTCGATTATTTGGCAAAGCATCCGACGGACATCGGGCGGGCCGCCGAGGCGGTTCGGCTGATGGCGTCGGCGGGTCATTCTATTCGGGGTTGGGCGGTTCGGGGCGGTCTACCGGGGGAGTTTTCTCCTTCGGGGGTCGAGTTTCTTAGCGGGCCCGCGGATACGGTCACCCGGTTACGGCTCTTCCCTACCGAGGGCCGCGGCCTGCACGAAACGATTCGGCAGGGTGGGTCGCTTCGAAGCTGGCTCACGGAGACGATCGAGGGGCTTCAGGGCGAGGTGACGGTGGTGGTCACTCCGCAAGTTTTGGCCCGGGTCGATCCGAAGTTGGAAGGATTGAAGGAGCTTCTTCGTGCGGCGCGGGCCGCCGAATTACCGCTTCGCACGTTGCGCGAGGCGATGGCCACCGGTCAGTAGCTTCCGGGAACTCTTTGGCCTCGGCTCCCTTCCAATGGGATGCCTTGTGCGGGAGATTTCAATGCGAGTTCGCGACATCATGACCCCTTCCCCGGCCTGTTGCCGGCCGGAAGATACGCTGGAATCCATCGCCCGGCTGATGGTAATCAATGACTGCGGAAGCATTCCGGTTTGCGAAGGAGATGGCGCAAAGCGGGTGATCGGCTACGTGACGGATCGCGACATTGTGATTCGATCGGTGGCCGCCGGACGCAATCCGCTTCAGATGAAGGTCTCCGATGTGATGAGCCACCCGGTGGCATCCGTCTCGCCGGACGACGATCTGGACGTTGCCCTTCGCATCCTAGAAGAAAACCAGATCCGGCGCATCCCGGTGGTGGACCACCAAGGGAGCCTCGTGGGAGTTCTTGCCCAGGCCGACGTCGCTCGAAACGCTTCTCCCGCGCTTTCCGGACAGCTTGTCCAAAGCGTTTCCCAAGGCATCCAGATAGGACTACTCTAATGACACTTTTTGCTTCTTTTGACACTACCGTTGACGCGGAAAAAGCGGCGGCCGCAATTCTCGACCGCGGCGCCCGCCAGGAAGATCTTTCGATCGTCGCTCACTACCAAGACCCATCGGCGGTTGAGCTTCGGGATGGCGGCGAGACGCAGGCGGAAGGGGTGGCCAAGCACGGACTGACGACCACCACGGGCGCGGATGCGGCGATGGGAGCGGCGAAGGGGCTTTCGTTTGGCATGGGCCTTGGCATTCTCGGCGCGATCGCAACTCTGTTTGTCCCGGGCGTCGGCTGGGTGGTCGGCGGAGGCGCGCTTGCCTCGATCATTGCCAGCACGGCCGCGGCAGGCGCGGCTACGGGCGGGGTGGTTGGTTACTTGAAGGATCAGGGCATGGGCGACGAGGTGGCGGCCACCTATCATGCTCGCGTGGCTTCCGGCGGCGCGGTCTTGGCGCTAGAAGTGCCGACGGGCGATATTACGGAAATCGAGGCCGAGTCGCTTCTCAATAAGTACGGCGCGGTGGGCGTTTTCACTTCCTATCCGACAACGACCTCGGATGTTGCGCCCCTTCCGGTGGCGGCTCCTCACGTGGTTCCGAGCGAGCCGCTTGAGATGGCCGTCGCAAACGGCTTTGTTCCGTTGGGAGCGGAGGTGCCGGTGGCTTCGGTTACGCCTACTCGGAGTGACCCTATTTCCGGCTTGGCCATAGAAGGTTATGTGGAAGATGCGGTGACGGGCACCCGACGTACCGTAAGATTTGACGGCGGGCGGGCCTACTACGTCGCGTAGACTATAGCCATGTCGACCGAAAGCATCGCGTCCGCCTGGGCGGGCGATCTCGTGGAGCGACCCTTCCTGCGCATTACTTGGCAGAAGGGGTTGCCGTCGGATACCGGAGTCAATGGCTGCCGCGTGGAAGATGTGGTCGAGATTGTCGCGCAGAAACTTCGCTCCTACCAAGATGGGCCACTTGCCTGCGAGGAGAATGACGACGCTCTTCGGGGCCTCCAATTCGCCATCGAGGCCCTTGAGGGTCGCCGTAGACGGCGGCAGGAACAGGGGGTTCTCAATACGATGGATGCCCACCAGACGGAGCGGACGGAGGATTTGGATCACGATTTCTCCGCAACCGGCGCTTAGTCATGGGGACTTTGGGCCCAAGGTTCATTTTTTAGTAGACCCGACTAAGATTTTCGCAACCCGGGCCTAAGATTTTCGTAGTGCCCTTCATGGATGGCGAAAAAGTCTTTCCTTTGCCCGCGCGCGACCCAGTGTCGGGCGGGGCATTGGTAATTACGGAGTTGCACGGCTTGGAGACGGGCATTACGATTCGCGGGCGGTTTGAGATGCCGCGCTTCGCGCAACTTAGCGGCGATCAGGCGCGGTATTTGGAGACTTTCTTGCGATGCCGAGGGATGCTGAACAGCGTCGAGCGCGAACTCGGCATCAGCTATCCAACAGCGAGAGCCCGGCTGGACGCGGTTCTGAGGGCGCTGGACCTTCACGAGGTTCGTGAGGAGAGTGCGGCGGGGTCTGAGTCCTTGGAACCAACAAGCGATCTGACTTTTGAGCCGGAAGAGGTGGCGGTGAGTCACGAGGTCTCGTGGGAGGTTCCGCTGGATACTTTTCCGTTGGAAGAAGCGCCACCGGCACAAGAGCCTATTTACGTCGAGCCGGCCGAGGTCCCGATCGCTGCGGCGGAGGAACCTGTTGTCGAAGAGCCGGCTGTTGTTGAGCCCGCCGCTCGCCGGTCGCGGGACGAGATTCTGACCCTTCTGGAGAAGGGTGAAATTACGCCGGACGAAGCCAAGAAGGAGTTAGCCCAATGAAAGAAGAGATTTTGCGTATCAACCGCCTTGTTGCCGAGGGCAAATTGACCCCGGAGGACGGGGCCGAACTTATCGAGGCGTTTGTCGCGGCGGAGAAGGCCGAAGCAAAGAGCCAGACTCCTCCGCCGCCTCCCCAGGCTCCGAAGGATCCTTTGACGGAAATGTTTGAGAAGGTCGAGAAGGCGGCCAAGGACAACTTTAATAAGGTCGACTGGAAGGAGATCTCTGGCCAGGTCGAGCAAGGCGCGAAGAAAGGGTTCGACGCGATTCGGGGTTCGTTCGAAGACTTGACGAAGGGCAAAGTCAACTTTGGGCTTTTCGGTAACGAGGAGAAGCGGGACGTGAGTCTTCCCCTAACGGTGGCGGCGGGCAAGCGGCTTAAGATTGAGAATCCGTGTGGCGATGTGCGGGTTTTGGGCCGGACGGAGACGGGCACGGTACTGGCGGAAGCACGAGTACGGGGCGGCACGGCAGAAGAGGCGAAGGCTCGCGCTCAGGAATACACCCTGATCATCGAGGAGAGTGATACGGTGGTGACCATTCGGCAGCCGGATGTTTCCGGTCTGGCGGTGGACCTCACGATTCGGCTTCCGGAGGCGGTTGCGGTGGAGATTCGCACGGAGATGGGCGACATTAGCGTATTGGACAACCCGGCAGGAGTCCGCGTCTCTTCGCGCGCCGGCGACGTGAAGGTTCGGGGAGCGGTCGGAGCGGTTGAGATATCGGCAGATAGCGGCAACGTTTCGCTCGACGACGTCGAATCGCCAAGCGTGACGCTGGAGACGAAGAGCGGCGATCTTTCGATGAAGGCGGTTCGGGGCAACATCAACGCGCGGACGGCGGCCGGCGATATCTCGGTGAAGGAGTCTTCGGGCAAGGTGATCGCGCTGGAGACGGTCTCGGGGAACGTTCGGGTCGATCTTGTCGAACCGGTTACGCACAGTCTGAACGTTCGGACGGTGAGCGGAGGCGTGGATGTGGACGTGCCGGATGGCGGCGACTGCCGGGTGAGCCTATCTTCCCTTCGGGGCGATGTGGCGACGGAGATCGAGTTGGAAGACGAGGCAAAGTCCGAAGGACGCCGAACGGGCCGTATTGGTGGCGGAACGGGCACGCTGGACGTGAGCGCGGTGACGGGCGACGTTTGCCTACGGATGCGTTCGACGAGCGCGGTCTAGGACGGTTTCGAGGGCTGACGGTTGCCCGGTGCAACCGTCAGCCCTCGTTGGCCAGAATGAGCAGTGGCTTATTGGTTGATGAAGTCGGAGCCGGACACTTATTCGATCGACGACCTGATCGCGGCGGGTGGGCCGGCGATGTGGGAAGGGTGCCGGAACTGGACGGTTCGGAACTACTTCCGCGATGAGATGACGCCGGGGGACATGGCGTTTTTCTACCACTCCAACATTCCGCCGATCGGGATCATCGGGACGATGGAGATCGTGGGGCCGGCCTATCCCGACCCCACGCAGTTCGATCCGAAGAGCCACTACTACGATCCCAAGAGCAATCCGGATCGGCCACGGTGGCTGTTGCGGGATGTGGTGTTTAAGGAGAAGTTCCTTCGGACGGTTACCCTTCAGGAGCTGAAGGAGATGCCAGGGCTGGAGAAGTCAGCGGTGACGCAGAAAGGACAGCGATTGAGCGTCATGCCGGTGAGTGCCGAGGAGTGGGAGATTATCAACGCCTTGCCTGGTCTTCGTGACTAATGCCATGCCAACCTGGTCCGATGCGTGGCTTTTCATGGCCCTTTCGCTGGGTAATGGAGAGCTAAGCGAAGTGATTGCGGTGGCCGATGGCCTGAACCACGCGATCCCTACGCCTGATGAGTGGATGAGCGCCCTCCAAGTCCTTGGATCGCGTGGCCTGATCGATCACACCGAGCCTCTTCCCCGCCTGACCGGCTTGGGCCGGAAGACGATCCGCGGATTTAGGGCGAGCCACATGTCGTTTGCCGCGCTAGCGGCCAAGCTGTCGAGCCTTCCCATCGTTGACGAAGAGCCCTTTCCCGCCCCCTCTACGGAAATGCTCCAAGACGGCTTTAAAACCTACGAAAGCCGTGCATGGAAATTGATCAACCGAAAGCGTTCGTGAGTCAATTGCCCCCTATTTTCCCGAACGGCGCCGGCGAGTGAGGACGAGGATGGCGGTAGGAAAGAGGATCACCACTCCGCAGCACGTGAACAACGGAGTGGCCCTTACGAACAGTTCGCTGATATCGTCCCACTGGCTCTTCGGCGCAAAGCGAACCTGATGCGCACTGACGAACACGTGATAGGCGCTCTCCGGTACCGCGTTTCCTGTGATCTTCCCCGAATGACCGTCGGTGGTCCGCCACTCGACGTCGATCCTAACTGGCGGCCCGCCCCAACTGAGGGGAACCGTCTCCGCCCCACCGGAAGGCACAATTGCCCGCACGTCCCGAGTGGTGGTTTGGTCCGCCTTCCACTTCACCGTAAACTCCGCGTCGGTGGGGAGTTCGTTGTGGAGGAGAATTTCGAAAGGGGTTCCGCACCCGAAAAGGAGAATGGATCCCAAGGCCAGCGCGGATCGTTTCGCGCCTGGAGAACCTTTCATCTTCGATGAGTGCCGGCGCGATTTAGAAAGGTTCAACCAATCCAACCGGTAAACTGTAGTCGTAGGAAAGGGCGGGTCGCGCGTAGCCGGTGATGCCGGGAGGGTGCGTCCGAACGACCGCTATGGCAGATACCACTCTCGATCCCAGCACCCAACTTCTCGAACAGTTCGCTAACAAGGAATATGAACACGGTTGGAGCGTCGATATCGACGTCGACCAGTTCGAGCCTGGTTTGAGCGAGGACATCGTTCGCCGGCTGAGCGCGAAGAAGAACGAGCCGGAGTGGCTGCTGGATTGGCGGTTGAAGGCGTACCGCCACTTCCTCACGATGAAAGAGCCGGAGTGGGCCAATGTTCACTACGAGAAGCCGAATCTTCAAGAGTTGAGCTTCTACTCGGCTCCCAAGATGAAGCCGACCCTCAATAGCCTTGAGGATGCGGATCCGGAGATTTTGCGCACGTTCCAGAAGCTTGGCATTCCGGTGGAGGAGCAGAAGGTTCTCCTCAATGTCAAAGGCGCGGCGCCGAGTGCGGCGGACGCGAATTTGCCTTTGAGCGGTGTGGCCGTGGACGCTGTCTTTGATTCTGTCTCCGTCGTTACGACTTTTAAGGCGAAGCTTTACGAGTTGGGCATCATTTTCTGCTCACTGAGCGAGGCAGTGCATGAGCATCCGGATCTGGTTCAGAAGTATCTCGGTTCGGTGGTGCCCTACAGCGACAACTACTACGCCACGTTGAACAGCGCGGTGTTCTCGGATGGTTCGTTCGTTTACATTCCGAAGGGGACGCGGTGTCCCATGGAGCTTTCCACCTATTTCCGAATTAACGCGGAGAAGACGGGGCAGTTCGAGCGTACGTTGATCATCTGCGAAGAGGGGGGTTTTGTGAGCTATCTCGAGGGCTGCACGGCGCCGATGCGGGACGAGAATCAGCTTCACGCGGCGGTGGTTGAGTTGATCGCGGCAGGTGACGATTCGACGATCAAGTACAGTACGGTCCAGAACTGGTATCCGGGCGATCCGAAGACCGGGCGGGGCGGCATCTTTAACTTCGTTACCAAGCGGGCTCGCGCGATTGGGCGCCGCTCCAAGGTGACCTGGACGC
>FTBF01000114.1_pt1 | contig 9518 bp, 13 predicted proteins | sample 1639301 | NCBI WGS metagenome assembly FTBF01 (sample SAMEA3914864, study PRJEB12502) | metagenome | biome: forest; material: soil | place: USA | collected 2012-03-12 | depth 0.3 m
AGACGGACCAGTTGGACGGGGCCGTCTTTTTGAAGCTTTTTACTTAAGACATCGAGCGCTTCTTCGGTGGCGCCTTCGGGGAGGCCGAGGGCGACGCCGAGGGTGGTGGAATCCATGGGTCCGTCGGCGACGAAGAGCAGGACGTGGAGGCGGTCGACGGTGGTCAAACTTTTAGGAACTCCACATCGTTTTCTCCCAGGCGCGCCCGGGCTCGTCCAACACGTACCAGTTCGAGAAGGCCAAGGAACCAGTAGACGGCGTCTTCTCTCGTGAACGGCGTGGGGACCAGGGTTTCGAGCGGCGTCCAGTCCGTGTCCAGCGCGGCCATGATCATCTCCATCTGGTCGGCGAGGGAGCGGCGCGGGCGGTTGAGGACCTCGGGAGTGGCGGGTTCGGCTTTTCGGAGGAGGCGTTCCAGGGCCAACGCGAGGTCGCTGGGGGCGACGTTGTCGAGGGTGTACGGGAGTTCGTAGGGATCGGGACCGGGACCGGCGCCGCGGAAGAAGAGTTGTTCCCTTTCGCTCTGCCAGAGGCGGAGGGCGGCGATGACTTCGGCGAAGCCTTGGACGGTGGGCTCGATGGGGTCCATCGGCTCGTCCATTTCCGGTTCGGCGTCGGGGACGGGCAGGAGGCGCCAGGCTTTGCGCTCGAGAAGGTAGGCCAGCGCGGCGAGGGCGGAGGCGGCTTCGTCGAGATCGGTCGAGGGGTCGGCGATTAGATACTCGAGGTAGGCCTCGCAGACCGGGCCTAGCGGGACGCCCAATAGGTCAACGCGGTGGTCGCGGACGAGGGCGAAGAGGGTGCCGAGGGTACCGTCGAATTCTTCACAGGCGATGTGAATGGGGGGTGGTGAAATAACCCCTAACGCGGTGATCGGCCGCTCGGCAAGTGCTGTCCCTTTCGCGGCCATGGGTTAAGGACGGATGGAGGTGCCGGTCGGATTCGAACCGACGAATAATGGATTTGCAGTCCATCCCCTTGGGCCACTTGGGCACGGCACCCCTCGTGAAGAATTGATTATACCGGGCCGGGGGCTTGGGGTACCAGGCCTTGGTTGTTTGTCCAGATTGACGCTCTTGGATTCTAGACAGCGGGAATTTGAGAGGCTGTCGCCCCTCACCCCCTGCCCCCTCTCCCCCGGAGAGGAGAGGGGGTTCTGACTATTACGACAGCTTAAGAAGAAGCCCGTACTGTTTGCCGGTGGAGTCTACGCCGATGGCGGAGATGTAGCCGGAATCGGTGATGGCGGTGGCGCTCACGATGCTCCAGCCGGCGTAGTCGGCGGGGAGGGTCGTGTTGAGGTCGTAGAGGGTTCCGCCTTGGTAGATGAAGGCGCGGGGTTTGCCGGTGGCATTTAGGGTGGCGCCAACGATGGTCAGGGAGGCGTTGATACCGTTGGCTTGCATCGGGGTGGCCTTTCCTCGGATTGTGTAGAGGCTTCCGAGTTTGGTGTAAGCGCCGGCGGAGTAGTAGAACGAGCCGGCGGTTCGGCCTGTAGTGCCCCAGCCGACGATCGTTCCGTCGGAGCTGATGCCGGTGGCGGCGGCGGCGGAGTAGCCATCCGGGAGGCCGAGGTCGGTCATCGTGGTGCCCGCGTAAGAGAACGGGTGGAGCGCGCCTTTGAGAAGGGTGGAGCTGCCAACGATGGTTCCGGCGTCGTTTACGGCGGCGGCATAGCTAGTTTTACCGCCGAGGGTGCCCAGATCCTTGATGGCGGTTCCGTCATAGGAGAACGCATGGACGGTGCGGTTGGTGACGGAGGAGGTTCCAACGACCAGGCCGGAGGTGTTGATGCCGGTGGCGGTGCTCGCGAGGGTTACGTCTCCGAGGGTCCCGAGGTCGGTGAGGGTGCTCGCGCTGTAGAGGGTGGCGTGGGTGACGTAAGTAAGGGTCGAGCCGCTGCCGACGGCGACGGTGCTCTCACCCACGGCGACGCCCGAAGCGTTTACGGCGGTGAGCGCGTTAGAGAAAACGAGGCCCCGGCACTTCCCTTTCGCGACGATGCCGTAGCCGGGGAGAGGCAGCACGTCAAGCGGGTCGGCGCCATCGGCGGCGGTGAGAAAAGCGTTGTAGCCTTGGTACTTCTGGGTTCTGGTCCCGACGGTGGTCGTACCGGTGTAGGCACGTAGTCCGGCGACTTGGCCGAGATCGTTGGTGGCGAGGGCGGTAGTTCGAGAGTCTGAGATTCGGATGGCGGCGACGACCGAATAGGCTGGGTCGGCGTTTGCGGCCGCCGCGAGGGCGGTGGCGACGAGGAGGGTGGCGGTGAAAGGGGCTATCTTCATTGTCCTGCGTCCTTCAGTTGCGGCTTCGGTCCAAGCGGCGCAGTACCAAAGTTAGCCGGGAGGGATTAATCTCGCATGAAGATTCGGTCTTGCCGGCAAAATTGCCGTCAAGACCGCACGGGGCATGTCAGTCCTTGCCTTAGGGCGTCTCTTTCGGGACGGTTGCCTTCATTCCCATTTTGCCCAGAATGCGAACGAGTTCAGCTTCGTTGCCGGAGCCGATCGTCGAGCCGACGATCTTGCCGTTCCGGTCGATCACGTACATCGTCGGGATGCCCGGGACTTTGTAGAGCCGTTTGGCGATGCTGGCTTTACGAATTCCTTCGTGGTCACCTTCCGCGGGGTCCCGGACGAAATTGAAGTGATATTTGGCGCCCGAATTTTCTTTGACCCACTTTACAAAGTCTGGCTTCTTATCCCACGTATTTAGGCTCAGCACGACGACCCCGTCGCTTTTCACTTGGGAGTAAATCTTCTCGAGCCCCGGCATCGAGATTTGGCACGGACCGCACCAGGTTGCCCAGAAATCGAGGATGACCACTTTGCCCTTGAACTGCGCGAGGGAAACGGGTTTGCCGTCGGGGGTGAAGGCTTTAAAGTCCGGCGCCTTAACGCCGCTCTTGAGAAGTGGTGGGGCAAGGGTTTGGGTGGGTGAGGCGTTCTTAGGAGCGATCAGCTTGGCTTCGCTTGATTGCTGGGCCGCGGCGAGCGACCAAGCGGCGAGCACCACCGCGGAGATGGCGGAGATCTTTCGGGCAAACGGTTTCAAGAGACCCATGGCGTAGGATACGAGGTCGCCGGGTTAGGGTGTTTCAGGTTCTCGGGGCATTCGGTCTGATTTAGGCTTGGTCGAGGGCGCTACGCGGGCACAAGCGCATCCGCGGCTACGGCTTTGTCGGCCTTGTTGGATGCCGCGGGAAGTAACGCTAAGTTCGCTGAGGAGTTGGCCTCGGCGAAAAACCAGTGTCCCGGTCTAGCGGATGCCGCGTTCGGCGCGGAACTGGACGGCATCGTTGTCCAGGCGCTGGACGACGGCGGCGAGTTGGGCGTCGTGGGTGAGCTCGGCGGCGGCGATGCCTAAGTAAAGCAGGGCCAGGCCGGCGGGGAGCCAACCGAGACCTTTTCGTTGAGGGAGGGTCCCGCGGATAGCGGCGGCAAGGCAAATGACGCCCACGGCGAGAGGCCAGATCGTCTCTTGACGAGCCGCCGGGCTTAGCGACGCGAAAGCGGCCGGGCTTACGGAGGTGTAGGCGGCAAGGGCTACGATGGCGCCGCGGCCCAAGCCGGCAAACCGGAAAGGCACGAACATCGAGGCCAGCCAAAGGACGGGGGCGACGAACCAGGTTCGGGCACCGGGATCTGAGGAGATAGCGGCGAAAGAGACGCCGATGGCGGTCAGGATCGCAATGGCGAGGGCCGGGCGGACGCCCCAGGGTCGGCGGAGGAGGAGCAGGGTGATGACGATTGCGACGATCGCCGCGCCGTAGAGTCCTTCCGCAGAGCCTCGTTGCTCAAAGGACGCGCCAAGAGGCATGGCCAGCCAGGCCCAGCTGGCACGCTGGATCCGATCTTTTAGCGATGTTCCGGGGGTACCGAGGTTGGGGATGGATGCGGCGAGGGAGCAGACGAAGGCGATGAGAACGGCGGCTCCGTAGGGGACGAAGGGGGCGTTGAGCGCGCTTTCGAAATCGTCAACCGAGCCCGGAAAGTCGTAGTTGGAGGCTTCGATCAGGTGGTTCGCGGTGTCTGCATCGACATTCGGATTGGCTTTTTTGAATGCTGTGAGTTGTTCCGGCGTTACTCGATGTGGAATGTCGTCGGTTACTCCCAAGGCTCTCATGGCGAGGCCCCGGCCAACCATGGCGCTGATTCTCTCGGTCCCCGTTCGCATGAGGAGTTCCGCGAGATTCAGAAGATCTAGCCGCCGGGGATCGTTTAGAGGTAGCGATGCGATCGTGACTTTCGTGAGGCGCGAGAGCGCAGCGAATTGCGGCAGGAGGATGCGGCCCCGTGCCTCAAGTCGTACGAGACTGCCTTGGTAGCCGTAGTTTCTTTCGAGCGAGTCTTGCACGAACATCGCTTCGTCCAGGACCCCATCGTCGTAGTGGCTGCATTTTGCGGCGCGAGCAAGTGCGGCATCGGCTTCGGCGGGGCGGTCAAGGATGGTTAGTAGGGGCCAGGCGCAGGAGGGATAGAAGGCGTTTTCGGGATCCTTCCGTTCGCCTTCTACAACCAGGGGCATCAGCCGGGTGGCGACTTTCCGCATCATCTCGCGCGCTTTTTGATCATCGAGGTGGGTGATGACGATGGAGGTGAAGCTGCGCCGGATGACGAACGGGCGGATCTGGTCGCGTTTTTGAGGGTCGCCCAGGACCGGTTTCATTCGGTCGAGGCGTTCGACGGCATTGGGTCCTCGGTCATCCAGGACGGCGGAAAGGGCGGGGTCGGAGGTTATTCCGGGCTGGAAGGGCCAACTTGGAACCACACCCCAGTCTCCGGAGCCGCCCATCGCGCTATCTTGCCGGTAGCCGCCGGCGAGGTATTCGACGTGGCTGCGGACGACCCATGCCGTTTTTGGAACTAGGGCCAGCGCAAAAAGGACGGCAACGGCGAAGGCCCTCACTTTGCCTCCTCCAGATTTAGGGCGACACGACGGTCGATGGCCCGGGCGGCTCGAACGGCGGCGCGCGAATCGGTCGGGGTCGGGATGGCGGTGACGAGGAGGACGAGGGCGAGGCCGGCGGCGGCCCAGGCGGCGTTGAGGGTGAGTTTACGGAGGAAGGCCTCGGGTGGGGTCTCGGCCATGAGGCGCGCCGGGATGGGGGCGTCTTTGATGCCGTCGAAATAGTCGCGGAGCGGATCCATTAGCGGTCTCCCCACTGGGCGCGGAAGGCGGCCTTCGCGGTGTGGAGCCGGGAGCCGACGGTTCCTTCCGGGATGCCGAGGGTTTCGGCAAGCTCGGCGTAGGTGAGGCCCTCGAAGTAGGCGAGGGCGAGGAGGGCACGCGTCTCCGGGGGCAGGGTGGCGAGGATGGACCTCACCTGCATGGAGGGCTCCTGGTCGGGCGCAGCCATCTCGGGGAGTTCGGCGAAGCGGTTTCTTTTGAGGGCGGTGATGGCTTGGCGGACGACGACTTTTCGCAGCCAGGCCCGCATGTCGTCGGCCCTTGCCAGAGCGCCTTGGGCACGCCAGGCGCGGACCATGGCGTCTTGGGCGACGTCCTCGGCGGCTTCGGGGGTGCCGACGACGGCGAGGGCGAGGCGGTAGGCCCAGGGACGGATGTCGCGCAGAAAGTCGGCCACTTCGGCGCGGGGCCGGTGGTCGAAGACGTGAAGGGCAAAAAGCAGTTCCATATTCCCTCGCCCTTCCTAGACCTCGGTGGCCGGTTGTTTCTTCAGCCCATTGTAGCGGGAGGCGAAAATGGTCTTATGCCTGCACCATTGGCTCGGGAGGGAAGACGCAACGTATCTCGTTCTTCGTTGCCCAACAAAGGTTCATTTGACCCACGAGAATTCGGGTACCCGGGCCGTCTTTCCGTAAGCCGGAGCGTCGATGAAAAACTCGCGACCGATATGTTCGCGAACGGAATCGCGCCACGCTTCAAACTCTTCCGGCTCGGTCCGGGCCGCCCAGAGTGGAAGACGGCTCGTGATTCGGATACCGCCGTAGGGTAGTTCTACGATATCGGCATTGGGGCAGGAGAGCAGGCGTTCGCGGCCCATGAGCCCCACGTAGGAAAGCCCCAAGACAGTTGACCAAAAAATGTCAGGTAGCCCCCCAACGAGCCGATGGGTGGTGGGGAAAAGCGTCAGGTCCCAAGGCTTAGCGCTTCCAGCCGTAATAAGGCCGCCACCGGCCGCAATGCTCCTATCCAAGTCTGGCTGCCCAAGAACGTGGAGCACCGCGTAATCCGCCAGAGACTGGCATGAAACTGCCTCGAGGTGATCACACAGCCAAGACTCGTCGGATGCCGCATCCTGACTCGTTACCGCTTGGTTTGAGTGGAGAAAAGATGGCAACCAAGAAGCAAAGAAGCTTCCTCGTAGGGCGGGAGTTTTTCGCTTCCAAAACAGGGATTGAATCCCCTCAGCCCATTCGACGACCGCTGCCTCAATATTTCCGCAAAGGTCCGAATGCCGAAGCGGTTCACCGTTCCCATACCGATCTGGTGGCCTGTCCCCGAGCGATCTGCACAATAGTTCAAGACAGCCCCTTTTTTCATCGGCTTCGAGAAGCCGACGGGGACTAAGTATGACTAAGTGACTTCGAAATTTTTCTCGATTGGACCGCATTTCTAAAACTCAAGGATACGGCAAAAAGATTCCTCGCGCGGGAGATCCGTGAGACTAGATCCCCGGGATGATCGTTGCGATCCCTGTCCTTTCATCGACTTCGACGATCGGACCACCGTCCCAATCCGGAATTTCATAGACCAACCCCCAGATATGGGGGGCATTCGCGTCCCGTGCGATGTGGTACAGCTTCCAACCTTCGCGCGGGCCAAGGGCCTTCGTGGCAATCTCAATCACTTCTTCTTCGGTCATCGCCCTATCGTACAGTTACGCGAGAAAGCCGCAAAGCGTTAATATAGACCTGATGCTCCCCGAACCGAGATCCGCGGAGTGGAGAGCTTATTCCGACCGGCGGTGGCCGGTGCAATGGCTTGGCTTTGTGGCCGGGACCTTGGTCTTTGCGGTCTCGTGGCTTATCTTCCGGAAACCTAATTTTGCGATCATCACCTTTTGCGCGACATTCGGACGCTATGTGACCGTACGACTGGTTGATCGAAGGATGGCGGCGCTCCGCGACGACCCGGAGGGTGGTCAATTTGCGGTGAGTTTAAAACTTGAGCGCGACGTCTGTTATGGTTTCGACGAAGGGTTGCTCTCGTTCGAGAACGGGTGGCTGGTTTATCACGGGCATCGCTGCGTATTCTCGCTTCCGGCAAGCGTGGTCGACCGGAAGATGGTCGATAAGAACACGCTCTCCTTCGCTTTTGGCCCGGACGGTGACCAGCGAAAGGCGTACCTCATGGCGGTTTCAAGCGAAGAATTCATGAAGGCCGGGCTCCGTTGGAAGAACGCGGAGTGCGAACCGGGCATGGTAATCCTGCCCCCATCGACGCCGGCCGAGTCGGCCTTCAAAACCCTTTATTCTTACGCCGTCTTCGCCGCAGTTTCCCTTGTAGGGCTAGTTGGGATGTCCTACTGGTTTGGCTTTCGGCGGTTCGAGGAATTCATTTTTATTTGCGCCCTCTTCCTTGTCGCTTCGGTGGCCTACACCATCGAGTCCGGCCGGATCCTTCGCGCGTTGCGGGACGGGCGGATGCGTACTCGCCCGTTTTGGAAGGTTCCGATCCGCTTGCCAAAATCTCGGTGGCGGAAGCCGTCGGAGCTGCCCTAAGGTTCGATGCCGTATACGATCGGTATCTCTCCTAACTAAGCGCAAGGGCTGAAGACGGCCCCGAGGAGCTTGGACGCCGTAATATCGCGATAAAGATCTTGTGCCACGAAAACTTCTTTAGACGCGCTCGCACCGCTTCCGAAATCCTCGACCGACTTGAATGCCGAACCGACCGGGTTTAGAGGTTTCGGGATGAATCCCCGAACGTTGGGCAGGTACTTGCGACGTGAGCAGACGAGGCAAGTTTCGTAGGAAAGGCCGGTCGTGTCGAGCGGTGAACTCCCTTCAAAAACCAATTGCATAACCGTCTCAAACTCTTTCACGCCGGATCTGTTGAGAACAGGTCTGCAACCGACGCCGAAGGGGCGGAAAACGGACCGCCAAACTTCGGGTGGGGTGAACAACTCATCGAAAATCCAGTTGAGTTGCATGATCGAACGGCGTCCCCACTTTGGTTCCGACTTGATTCGAAGCGGCGCTTTTTGGACGGCGCCGACCCCGCAGAGATGGCAGTAGTTCGTTAAGTCGTAACTGACCTCCTGGTAGTCGTCTTCCGGCTGCGGATATCCGTTGTGCCAGTTGCCATCCATCGAAAGGAAGCCTGCGCGGAATCGTTCTATATCCGTAAAGCTTGTGCTAACAAAATCCAGCAAATCGAAATGAGCGACTAGCTCGCTTACGGAGGGCCACCTCACATCATCTTCGCTAATGAGGAACACAAACTCTTCCGGCGGCAACTCAATGCCGACTTTGATCAACGCACGCCGCTCTCTTTCTCCCGACAGGTTTCCCCCTATTCGATGAATGACTTCCATTACAATCCCAGCGCCCTCAGTATCTCCGGATGATTCTCGTAGATATCGCGCGCGACCACATTTCATCGGTAAATGAGTTCATCCGAAAAATGTCGCCTGCTACAGCCACTTCCAACCTTTTTCCGGTTCGCTCACGTTGATGTGAGGTACCTAGGCCGCAAAACGGCACTTTATCCTCAAGCAGTGACGCTTCTGAGCGCGGTCAAATGGTCGAAGACGGAAGGGGAACTGTCGCTCCAGATCCCTCGCCTTTCTAGACCTCGCCGGCCGGTGGTTCTTCGGGAAATGTTACTGTCTTACGGTTCGATACCAAGCCGTTCGGCGATGGTGTCCTCAATCGACTCACGAACATCCGGATCTCTTTCTCGGCGAAGCGCTTCTGTGAGGGCTTGGTCGATCAATGGCCCAAGCTGCGATGCCAAGCTCATTGCCGCAAAGGCGCGGCTATCGGCAAACCGGGAGTTCAGCGCGGCTAATAAGGGAGATATTAGACGAGGATCTGGGTAGTGTCGGCTGAATTGGGCGGCAAATCCTTGTATGGATGGGTTGCTTGAGTCCAGGGCCGAGATCAGTTCAGGAACGACGATATCGGCCTCGTAGCGAGCTAAGAGCGAATCGACGTTCTGATAGGCACCAATCTCGATGCGCTCGGGAAATGAGTTCAAGAAGAGCGATATGAACCTCGGATCCGGGGGTTCGAGTTGCATCGCGTGATTGAAAGACTCGATCCATTGATCGATCTCCTCTTGGGTGCCCATGTCATCCGGCGGCATCGGTTGATGGGCCGTCAGAAAGGCAATTGCTTCGTTCGTGGTCATGGAGCGAGTCTTTGTCTTAGCTCTTTTTTGTAGTGCTTCATCGTCGACTCGTAGGACCAGTAATTCACACCATCGCGGATACGCTCTTCGACAATCACGGCCGACCAAACCCCGAGAACCTCCATATCTTGAAGGTCGGAAGGGATATCGTGGCCGATTGGCCGCTCTCGTTCGCCGTCAAAAAGCCACCATAACGG
>FTBF01000246.1_pt1 | contig 9500 bp, 8 predicted proteins | sample 1639301 | NCBI WGS metagenome assembly FTBF01 (sample SAMEA3914864, study PRJEB12502) | metagenome | biome: forest; material: soil | place: USA | collected 2012-03-12 | depth 0.3 m
CGGCCGGGGGGGCCAAAGCCCCCCCCCCAAATTCCCCCTCCCCCCCCCCCCCCGCCGGTACCGGGAAGCCCGAGAAAAAGGTTCTCGCCGCCGAGCCGATCTTCCGCAAGCCTGCGCCCTCCGCCGAGCCCAGCACGCCGTTCGAAGTCTCGGAAGACGAGATGCCCATCATCTCCTGGCGCCCGCGCGGTACCGGCACTCCTGAAACCGAGACGGAAGTCGAAGATTCGGCGACGGCCGAAGACGACAGCGGCCACCGGCGTCGCCGGGGTCGTGGCCGAGGCCGCGACGAAGAGGCAAACACCAACGGCTCTCCGGTCGTTTCAAAGCCTGAAGCCCCCAAGCCGGTGGTCAAACCTCCGATCGCCATCCCTCCGCACGCCCCTCAAGTGGTTCTGCGAAACGGAGTGCCGATCCTCGTTCGGGACGGACGCGCCTTCCCCGCCATCGCCTTCGGCGGCGACCCAACGGATGCCCGTCGCGAAGCCCTGACCTTCGAGCAGATCCGAATGGCCGCGGTGGATGGGGTCCATCTCCATGTCCTTCACCTTCCGGTCGAGGTTGACGCCTCCACCTCCGAGGCGGTCGCCGAGCGCGCATCCTCTCTCATCGCCCGCGTGGCGGAAGCGGATCCGGAAGCCCAGACGATCCTCTTCTTCGAATTCCTTCCCTCGCGAGATGTCGAGCGCCGCTTCCCGGATGCGCTCTACGCCCGTACGGATGGCCGTCCCGCCGAGCCGAGCGTCTGCGACGACAGCTACTGGGGTGAAGCCGCGGCGCTGCTTCGAGGCGTGATCCAGAAGCTCAAAGGCAACGAGCGGCTCATGGGCATCCAGCTCGACCGCGGTTGGCTGCACCCTCACGAGGAGGGCTACGACACCAGCAAAGCCGCCGAGGGCAAGTTCCGCGCCTGGGCCCGCACCCGGTACGGCAACGACATCGTCGCCCTCCGCGCCGCCTGGTTTGACGGCAACGTTCGCTTCGACACTTTGACCGGCCCCGACGCGCAGGAAGCCGCGCAGACCAGCGACCGGTTTATCCGCGCCGGCAGACGTCAGCGCCGCGCGGTGGACTATCACCTCTTCCTCAGCGATGCCACCGCCTCCCGCATCGGCGAGTTGGCCCGCGAAGTGAAGGAAGCCAGCGAAGGCTGCCTCCTGGTCGGCGTCGATTACGGCCAGACCCTGGAAGGCAGTCACCCGGCGGGCGGTCACCTGGCCCTCGGCAAGGTCATGCGCACCCCGGAGATCGACTTTGTGGCCGGACCTCCGAGCTACGCAGGACGCGAATCGGGTGGCTCCGCCGCCTTCCCCGCCCCGGTCGACTCCTTCCCGCTCAACGGCAAGCTCTACCTGAGCGTGGAGGACTACCGCACGTCGCTCGGCGGCGGTGCCTACATTCACGATGAGCCGGGCAATCCCGTCCTACGAACTCCGCAGGCGCTGGAAAGCATCCAGTGGCGCGGCGTCGGCGCGGCCCTCGCCCACGGCATGGGCGTCGCCTGGACCGACGCGGGCGGCGACGGTTCCCTCCGCTCCAACTCCGTTTGGGACCGTGCGAACCGCGTTCGCGAGGTTCTTACCCTCCGCATGGGCACCCCGATGGGTGACCCTGAAGTGGCAGTCTTCATCGACGAGCGCGCCCTTGCCTACCTGGTGGATGGCGACGCGTTCGAGCTTCTCGTTCAAGACGTCCGCGAGTCGATCCTTCGGGCCGGCGTCTCCGCCGCCTTCTATCTCCTGAGCGACCTCGCCCACCGCGAGAAGTTCCCGGATTCGAAGCTCTATGTCTTCCTCAACGCCTGGGATATCCGCCCGGATGCCCGTGCCGCGATCAAGACGCGTCTCCAGCGAGACGGCAAAGTCCTTTTCTGGATCTATGCCGCCGGCCTGTTCGACGCGGGCCGCGATTCGCTGGAGCGAGCCCGCGAAGTCACCGGCATCGCCCTCAAGCCGCAGCCTTTTGCGAGCAAGGCGGGCACCACGCTGCTTAACCGCCGCCATCCCCTTACGGAGGCTTTCCCCGACCGCACGGTCAGCGGGAACGCCGCCTTGGAGCCGACCTACTTTGCGATTCCCGAAGACGCGACCGTGCTGGGCGAATACACTCAGACCGGCCTGCCCAGCTTCGTGGTTCGCGATTTCGGCGGCGGTGGCCCGGCGGAAGGCCGTTGGACCAGCGTCTTCCTCGGCGAGCCGAAGGTAACCCCCGCCCTCGTGCGCGCCCTTGCCCAGATGGCCGGCGCCCACGTTTGGGACTTCCAGGACGACGTGGTTCACGTTCGCCCGCCGTTCCTTACCGTTCACTGCCGCGGCACCGGCGCGCGAGCCGTCGCCCTGCCCGCCAAGGAAGCGGCCTACGACCTGATCAACCGAAACTGGGTAGCCGTCGACGGCGCCAACCTCAAGTTCATCGGCGTCGATGGCGCGACTCACTCGTTCCTCGTCGGACCGCGGGCCGAGATCGAACACCTTCTCTCGACCGACCCCGAGTCGGTCCTCAAGGTGGAAAGCCTGCCTCCCCGCGAACTCAACGTTCGCCAGGACGCCAGCGACTTCGACGTGCCGATCATGAAGCTCGGCGAGTTCATGGTCAACGGCGCCGAAGGCGACGAGGTCGCCGACGAGTGGTTCCTCCGCCCCGGCCCAACCGCCGAAGAGGGCACCTCCTCCGAACCCGCCCAAGCCGAAGAAAGCCCCGATCAGGTCGGCAAGTGACGCCGACGACGAGGTCGCGGCGGCAACGGCCGGGATCGCGACGATCGCGGCAGTTCCAGCGAACCCCAGTCCTTCGCCCCCGCCGGCAAGGAAGACCTCGGCATCTCGGTCGTCTTCCGCAAACGTCAATAAGAGAGTTAGCGGTTAGCGGTCTGCGGGGTACCCGCCAACCGCTAACTGCTAACCGCAAACCCCACAAGCTTTTGTCTACTTCACCTTTCCGTTCCGGCCTCGTCGCCCTCGTTGGTAAGCCCAACGTGGGTAAGAGCACCCTTTTGAACCGCATCGTCGGTCAGAAGGTCTCCATCGTCAGCAATAAGCCGCAGACCACTCGCCGCAAGGCGCTCGGCATTGCGAACGGGGAGGACTGGCAGATCGCGTTTGTCGACACTCCCGGTATCCACGATCCCCACACCCGCCTCGGCAAATCGATGGTCGACCAAGCGCGCTCGGGCCTTGCCGACGTCAATGTCGCGGTGTATGTGGCCGACGGTTCGCACCACCCGGGCGAGATGGACAAGCAGATCTCGGAGATGCTGAAAGGCAACCTTCGCGAAGCCAAGCTGATCCTCTGCCTCAACAAGATGGATCTGCTGAAAGCGGAGAACGTCGAGCGAAATGTCCGGGCCTACCAAGATCTGTTCGGCACGGAGGAGTTCATGCTGACCACCGCCACCCGCGGAGACAACGTCGACGAGTTGGTCAAGATGATCGTCGCGCATCTCCCCGAAGGCGCCCCGCAGTACGACAAGGACGAATTCACCGACCAGTCGAGCCGCTACCTGGCCGCCGAGTTGGTCCGCGAGAAGATCCTTCACGCCACCCGGGACGAGGTCCCTCACTCGGTGGCCGTCATTGTCGAATCGTGGGATGAGAACGAGGTTCCCCTTCGAATCGAAGCCTCAATCCTCGTCGAGAAAGCTTCCCAACGCGGCATCCTCATCGGAAAGGGCGGCCAGTTCCTCAAAGAGATCGGCACTAAAGCCCGTCTCGACATCGAGGAAGTCCTCGGCCAAAAGGTATTCCTTGCCCTCCACGTTAAGGTGTCGGAAGGTTGGCGGCAGAACCCGCGGATGCTCCAAGAACTGGAGTATCGGGACTAAGCGGCTACCGCGCCCAGGGTGAAGTAGAACGTCGAACCTTTATCGACTTCGCCCTCCGCCCACACGCGTCCGTCGTGACGTTCGAATGCGCGTTTCACGTTGGCAAGGCCAATGCCCGTGCCCATGTATTCAGAATCGCGGTGCAGCCGTTCGAACGGGATGAATAGCTTCTTGACATAAGCCATGTTGAAACCGATTCCCTCATCCCGAACGAAGAAGACCCGCTCCTGACCCTGCATCTCCATCCCAAACTCAACCTTGGCAGGCCCGTCTCCCTTTCGGTATTTACAAGCGTTGTCAAAGAGGCAATGCAGCGCCATTCCGATGATATAGGGGTCGCAGTCGACGACGGTCTTCGGCATGTTGAGCGTAAGGACGCACCCTCCGTTTTCCTCAGGAAGCTCGGCAACCACGGTTTTCGCCAGGTCGCCAAGGTCGGTAGGGGCAACGTGTAAGTGCCGGCCGCCAATCCTGGCGTATTGGAGCAGGTCATCCACGAGCTGGGCCATCTTAAGGGCGGCAGCCGAAAGACGATCAAGCCGATTCCGGCCGCTTACGGTCAGATGTTCGGCCTGCTCCTCCAAGAGAATCGCCGCGTTGGAAACCATCGCCCGAAGAGGCGTCCGCATGTCGTGCGAGACCGAGTAGGTAAAGCTCTCCAACTCGTTATTCTTCGCGACAAGGGCGCGGTTGTGCTCCGCGACGCTTTCTCGCAGTTCCGACGCTAAGAACTCAACCGCAATGATCTCCGTCATGTCGGTGACGACCATGCAGAGATCCGCGCCGCCGTCTGCCGACAGCCGCTGCAGCGAGAGGCCGACTTGAACTCCGGACTGCCCCAGACGGTCCAAGACAGCCTCGCCCCTAATCGGGCCATCCATCGCCTGCTCAAGGAGAGAGGCCGTCGCCTCAGGACAGATCGACAATTCGGACAAGAGCATTCCGATCGTCTTCTCTAAGGGACGCGCGACGATCTCTGCGAATCGGCGATTGCAGTAGAGGATGGTTCCATCTTTCGATAGAGCCACAGCTCCCTCCTGCATCTGCTCGACGAAAGCCTGATACGGCTTCAGCGCCTCCGCCCGGGCAACCACGACGTCATCAAGGAGAAAGGCGTCCACCTGACCCTCTCTGATCGCTTCAATCGCCTGCTCGGACTCCTGCAGGCGTGCCCGTAGCTCGCGTATCTCTCCTTCGAGGTCACTAACCTCTCGGGTGTTCATACCACCTGCCGAATAATTTCCAAAGCGGCCAAAACCCGCGATTCGTCCGACATATCACCGATGATCCGGCGGATAGGAGGAGGAGTCGTCTTGAGCGCAGTCGGTACCGCCACCAGCCCGTACTTCTTCGCCAGTTCGGGCTGTTGATAAAGATCGATGACATCCAGTTCGTAATTACCGGGAAGGTGCTCATCCAAGATCGCTCGAAGATTGCTTACGGCACGTGCCGAACGCGGCGTTGAGCCGGCCACAAACAGGCGGAGCACCACCTTCCCGCCTTCTGTGGGCTCGACAACGAGACCGCCTTCTTCTTGAATTGTCATCCTTGCATCCTTTCTTCCGCGGTTTCCGTACCGCGGCTCCGGGCCATCTCAGCCCTGCCCTGCACCGACCACAACGCGGAAGCGGCATCGTCCGTCTCAGCCTGGGCGAATCGCACCCTCTCAGCCTCCATCTCTGCCTGAAGCGAAGCCATCTGCGCTTCGATCACCCTAATCTTTCGTTCGGCCTCTGCCCGTCTTCTCGCCGCTTCTGCCGCTAGGTCAGCGATCTGACGACGATCGCGCTCCTCTTGCGAAGTCCGTGCCGAACCGGTCAGCACCCCTTCCGAGCCGAGGTAGACCTCTCGAAGATGGACGCCATCCCTGGTGATCAGGAACTCGCGAACCTGATTCGAGTGGTCCATGCCTCGTGACTTTAGGACGTAAAGACCACGGTTTCGTTCCCCGTTCGATTCGAGGCCCCGAACGAGAAGCCAAGTGTCCATCAGCGAACTCAGCGCAACGTCGCTTGCCTCGGCGGCCGAGCCGCCATGGATGAGGCTGGTGAAAAAGCCCGTAATCCCGTTCCCTTTAAGGGTATCGACAAGCCGCATCAACATCGTCTCCGCATCGGAGATCGAGCCGGCGCTCATAAAGGTTGTGACCGGATCCACCACGATCGCCGCAGGCTGGAAACGGGCGATCTCCTTGAGCATGATCGCAAGATGCATCTCGAGGCCGTAGTTCGTGGGTCTCGAAGCAAGAATCTTCAAAAGACCCGCGTCGAGATGAGGCTGTAGATCGATCCCGATCGAACGCATGTTTCGAACGACTTGCGCGGCCGATTCCTCGAAACCGAAGTACAGAAACTTCCCTCCCGCAGAGCATGTGGCGTGGGCGAAGTGAGCGGCCAGCGTGCTCTTGCCCGTTCCCGCCGTTCCGGAAACCAGAACGCTGCTGCCTTGGTAAAAGCCGCGCCCGCCCAGCATCTCGTCCAGTTCAGGAACCCCGGTCGGTACTCGCTCCTGCGAAACCGAGTGCTCTAACCCGTTTGCGGTGATCGGAAGAACCGAAATTCCGTCCTCGTCGATCAGGAACGGATATTCGTTCGTCCCATGGAGTGAGCCGCGATACTTGACGATGCGCAAGCGACGCGTGCTGACCTGATCGATAATTCGATGGTCGAGAAGGACGACACAATCTGAGACATATTCCTCTAGCCCCTGCCGGGTGAGCTGGCCCTCGCCACGCTCGCCGGTGATTACCGCGGTAACCCCCTTTTCCTTGAGCCAGTGGAAGAGTCGGCGAAGCTCGCTTCTTAGAGTCGCCTGATTGACCATTCCGCCGAATAGAGTCTCCAGCGTATCCAGGACGACCCGTTTGGCCCCGATCGAATCAATCGCATATCCGAGCCGAACGAATAGGCCTTCAAGATCATATTCGCCCGCCGCCTCAAACTCGCTCGCCTCGATGAGGATATGGTCGATCGAAACGAGCTTTCGCTCAACGAGGTCGTCCAAATCAAAGCCCAGAGACGCAACGTTCTCGACGAGATCTCTTTCCGTCTCTTCAAAGGAGACAAATACGCCCGGCTCCCCATATTCAATCGCGCCCCGGACGAGGAACTCCATCGCGAAAAGGGTTTTGCCGCAGCCCGCGGTGCCGCAAAAGAGCGAAGTTCTGCCCCTCGGCAGACCGCCCCCCGTAATCTCATCAAAGCCGCCGATTCCTGTCGGCGCTTTATCGATGCCAGAACGCTGCATCATTGTTGGAAGCGTCGTCATCGTAAGCCGAAGTGTACTGGAGTTTGTCAGCTTTACCGCAAAAACTCCATTTAATTTTTAAAGTTTTAATTCCGTTTCTTCTACAAAACGAGATCCGCCATCACCTACGACAGCTTGGCCGCCAGGGCAAACGAGCGGCGCTGAGGGGTCGGGATCGGCAACGCGGCTAACTCCTCAACGGAAAACCACCTTAACGAAGCCGATCGCTCTTCGCAGCGGAGGAGAGATACGCGCAGTTCGATCCGGTGATGCGTCACCGCGTGGCGGACAACGCCCGCCTCCTGCCTCCAACCTTGTCCTACGATTTCCTCCAACGAAGCCTCCTCCGCGAGCGAAACGCGAGGGAACTCCCACATGCCCTCCCACCACTCGCCGGCCGGGATCTGACGCATCCCGTACTGTCCTCCAATCGTTGGGACCCAAACCGCTTGTTTCAGTGCCACGGTATCGGGCCTTTTCGCGGGCGTCGGCCGAAGGAAGTGGGTGTTTCGGGAGAGGGCCAAACACTGGTCGGCCAGTGGGCACTGCTCGCAAAGCGGCATCCGAGGGATACAGACGGTGGCTCCCAACTCCATCAGCGCCTGATTCCAATCGCCCGGACGGTCGGGATAGAGTTCCTGGGCCGCCCACTCCCACGCGTTTCGATGTAGCGTCGCCCCTTCCGACGCATCGTCGTTGAGACGCGCGTAAACGCGCTCGACGTTGCCATCGACCAGGGGAGCGGGGTCGTCGAAGGCGATACTGGCGATGGCGCCCGCGGTGTAGGCTCCCACGCCGGGCACTTTCTTCCAGCCCTCCGCGGTCGTCGGCATCCCGTGCCTCACGATCCATTTGGCCCCGGCCAAAAAGAACCGCGCCCGCCGGTAGTATCCCAACCCCTGCCACATCGAAAGGACGTCGGCCTCATCCGCCGCCGCCAATGCCTCTATCGTCGGGAAGCGCGCCATCCAGCGCTCCCAATATGGGATCACCGTGCCAACTTGAGTCTGCTGGGCCATGATCTCACTCGCCCAGATCGCGTAAGGATCGCGGGTCTGCCGCCAGGGGAGCTCCCGCCGATGAGCGTCGTACCAGGTGAGGAGGGGAGAGTGGAGGTTGCTCACGGTGGCGTACTTTGGCTAGCGGCGGCCCGGACTTCTCCTTACTATTGTGACGCGGACGCCCAGTCGCAGTAAGCGCCCCTAAAGTTTCTCGATCCCCTGCCGATAACCCAAACAGGAGTCTTACGAAATGTTGGACGGATTGTTTCCCAGCCATTTGAGCAACTTACAAAAAGGGCTCGACCGGACCGTGCAGCGGCAGGGTCTGCTTATGACGAACCTCGCTAACGCCAACGTTCAGGGCTACAAGCGAAAGGACGTCGACTTTAACATCACGCTTGAAGACGAGATGAATCGCGGCGATTCGAAAATGAACGCCCTCGACGGCAACGACGGGGTCCAAGAGAACCAAGCTAGCGTTCGCGTTGACGGCTCTTCGGTCGATTCCGAGCAGGAGGCCATGGGCATCGCCCAGACCGAACTGCGCTATCAGACCCTTAGCGATCTCACCTCAAGCTACTTCTCCGGCCTGAAAAACGTGATTCGGGAAGGCAAATAAACCATGAGTCTCTTCGATTCAATGCGCGTTTCGTCCACCGGCCTCGCGGCCGAGCGATTTCGCATGGACATCACCGCCGGCAACCTGGCGAATGCCGATGCCGTCGCCAGCAAGCCGGGTCAAATTCCCTTTTGCCGCCAACTCGTCGAGGCGACGGGTGGCCCCGATGGCGTCAAGATCATCGGAACCGCCGATGCTGCGGACGGCATCGAGGTGAAATACGATCCGAGCCAACCTGGCCCGAATAACGACAACATGGTCTACACGACCAAGGTCAACCCGGTCACGGAAATGCTCGACATGATGAGCGCCACGCGCTCCTATGAAGCGAACGTCAAGGCGTTCAATTCGGCTAAAGGCATGGCGCGTAGCGCGCTTGACATCGGGAAGGCATGATCATCAACTCTGCGCTCCAGAACATGGTCTCGACGGGCGGCATTGCCGACCTCGGGAAGCCGAAACAACGGGGTACGCCTTCCGGCGGCAGCAACTTCGGTGAGATGCTGGTGAGCGCCCTGGAAAACGTCAATGGCGCGCAGAACGATTCCAAAACGATCCAGGAAGACTTCCTGACGGGCCGCAAGCCGGTCGAAATCCATGACGTCATGATCGCCCAGGAAAAGGCGAGCACCACGATGCAGCTCACGCTGGCGGTGCGTAACAAGGCGCTCGAAGCCTTCCAAGAGATCAACCGGTTGCCGGTTTAAGTACTTCTCAGGAGCCTGGCGCGTCCAATGGATATGCGTCCTCTGGGCATCTTGCTCTTAGCTTCCGCCGTCCTTTCATCGGCTTTGGTGGCGGCTCAGGACATCCC